>Ga0182743_1001127_pt1 | contig 27377 bp, 30 predicted proteins | sample eDN3rd30CKraftOP_FD_128522 | JGI IMG/M metagenome (GOLD analysis project Ga0182743, IMG submission 128522) | Enriched Organic Plus compost microbial communities from Emeryville, California, USA - eDNA 3rd pass 30_C Kraft OP (version 2) (version 2) ... | reverse complement strand
CTCGCTCTATCAGGCGGCACGGCATATAGACCCGGCCATGTTCAGGCCGGCCGGCAATTTCATCGAGCAGGCAATCGACGGCGCGCACGCCGATCTCCCGGCTCGGTTTTTCGATCGTGGTGAGGCCCGGCCAGGCGAAGGCCCCAGCCGGAATCCCATCGAACCCGAGGATGGACACATCCTCCGGACACGACAGCCCCGCCTCGCGCACCGCCATCATCGCGCCCAGCGCCATGAGGTCGTTGGCGGCGAAAACGGAAAGATGCCCCCTGCTCCGCCGCGCCAGCAACCGCTCCATGGCAGCCTTGCCGCCTTCGACGGTATATTCGGCATCCTCCATCGCCAGCACGGCCGGATCGATATCGCGCTCGACGCAGAAATCGTGGACCGTGCGCAGGAAGCGGGCGCGCGCCAGGCGCGAGCGCGGGCCGAGGATGAAGGCCGGGCGCGTATGACCGCGGCTGAAGAGATGCTCCATGCCAAGCCGCACGGCCTGGGCAATGTCCGAGCCGACGCTCGACACGTCCGAAAAGCGCTCCGCCGAGGAGCCGATGAAGACGAAAGGCAGCCCGAACCGCGACAGATCGTCGAAATTGTCGGCCACCGGATTGATGATGGCGCCATCGACCCGCGCCTGCCGCAGGGCGCGCAGATGCCGCGCCTCCTTGCCGGCATCCCAATCGGACGAGAAAACGAGGAGCGAAATATTGTGCTCGGCGGCGCGATCCTGCGCGCCGCGGGCAACGCCCGCCCAGAACGGGTTGGTGATGTCGGGGATGACGATGCCGAGCAGGCCCGAGCGCCCCGAGCGCATGCCGACGGCCAGATGGTTGCGCTCGTAGCCGGTGGCGGCGACAGCCTTCATCACGCGGTCGCGGGCGTCCTCGGAAATGCTGGTGGAACCGGCAAGCACGCGCGCCACGGTGCTTTTCGACACCCCGGCGTGCTCGGCGACGTCAATGATCGTCGGCCTGCGATTGCGGCTCTTATCCATCAACTCTTCCCAGCGATCGGCCCGTAGCTTTGCCAGCCTTTTGCTCGATCTTCGTGGGAACGTTACCAAGGAGTCTCAGGCTCCGTCAATCGATAAAATTCTGATGAAATTCGGCGCGGTCAGCAGCGAGAAACAGCTCGGACAAACGGCGCTTCGGCATGGTTGGGACAGGTCGGTCAGACGATGGACTGGGGCGCCCCGGAAATCTCTGGCCGCTCCGGCGACAAGGAGACGTACAAGGCGCTTTATGACGTACTGAGCAAGCGAGCCGCCCAGGGCCACCCGGCGGCAGTCGCCGCCCTCAGGAAGATCAACCGCTGGCCGTTCTGATGGAACGGTGGCCCGCGCGCGGCGACCGATGGCGGGCCCTGGGGAGTTGAGCTATCCTGCTCTGGGAAAAACAGAAATCGGTCAGCCAGCTCCGGCTGGCCGTCAACGGTTCAGGGGATCGATTTGGCAACTGACAGCGCAACCCGGCACGATATCGATCGTGGCGAACGGCTCAAACTGCGGCTCGACACGATCGCCTGGTTCCTCGCCCTGATCGGCCTTCTGCTGGGCCTGCCTGTGCTTCTTGACCTGGGCTGGTGGGCCCTGGCTGCCGCCATCGCGCTGGCGCTGCTCCTGGCGCTGCCGATCTGGTGGCTGGTGCGCCGCCTTTTCGCCCGGCAGCGCCTGCGACGCTGGATCAGCGGATACGCCGCAACGACCCTGGCGGTGGTCTCGGTAATCACCGTCGCGATCGCCACCCCGCTCTATGGCCTTGCGGTCAGCACGGCGGTGCAGCCGCTGACGGTGCCCCAGGTGTCCCTGACCGACGGCAGCAAGACCGTGATCTTCCAGGGCATGGTGCATGTCGGCTCGGAGGGCTTCTTCAAGAGCGTCGTCTACGACGTGGAAAAGGCACTCTCGGAGGGGTACGTCATCTACTACGAGGGCGTGACCGGCGATCCGGCGGGAGACGCCTGGTTCTCCGAGAACCTGGCTGGCGGAGGCGACCTCTCGGCCAACTATTCCAAGCTCGGCGATGCCTGCGGCCTCAAGTTCCAGCTCAACTATTTCGGCCTGCTGCGGCAAGACATGGTCGAGCATCCGGAGCGCCACATCGCCGCCGATGTGAGTACCGCCGACATGATGCATGAATACGAACGCCTTGCCGCCGCCGATCCCACATTTGCCGCACGCGCAACGGCAGCCAAGGGAGACGACTCCCAAGGCGAGGGCGATGGCATCGCGGCCGTCTTCAACTGGCTCGAAAACGCGACCCCGGGGCAGCGAGCCCTGGTGGGCGTTGCCTGTCGCGCCATGATGACCCGCACGCTGAGCGCAAAGACCGAGCCTTCCGCACTCGATCCCGTCATTCTCGATTTCCGTAATCGCGAGCTTGCCAAACGCATCGAGAGCGGCCCGGACAAGATCTACATCACCTATGGCGCCGGCCACCTGCCGGGCCTCCTCGAGGACCTGCGGGCGCTCAACCCGGCCTGGGAAGTCGGCTCGGTGAAGTGGATGCGCGCGATCGAGGCGCCTGACGACCTCGAAGGCGAAATCTAGGGAAGGAACGGGCCCGCCCGATCACTCCATCGCTTCGAGCCGCCCCAGGTAGTCCCTGAGCAGGGCTGCCCTGCGCGGCCGGAAGCTGGCCCCCGACCGCGCCATGCCGGTGATGCGGTCGGGCGCGAACATGCGGAAGTCCTGCCGCAGGCAACACCACGCCAGAACCAACAGCGCGCGCTCGGCATAGACGATGGCGAGCGGATAGATCGTGCGCTGCGAGACCCCGCCGCCCTTGTCGACATAGTCTATCTCGAGCGCCTCTTCGCGCCAGCAGGCATCGCGCAGCGCATCCATGTTCGCTGCCGGCTCGAAACGCGCTTCGGGGCGATAGACGCGCGAGATGGCGTGAAAGAGCTGTTGCTCGCGACCGTCCGGCAGGCTCGCCGCCACCTTGGCGAGGACGGAGGTCGCCGCATCGGCGAGCGCCCGGTCACCCATGTGCCGCACCTCGGCGAGCCCGAGGGCGATCGCCTCGATCTCGGTGCGATCGAAGGTCTGCGGCGGCAGGGCATAATCCTCGATGAGCCGATAGCCATAACCGCGCTCGCCCTCGATGCGGGCGCCGGCGGCGCGCAGGCTGTCGATGTCGCGATAGAGCGAACGTAGCGACACCCCCGTTTCCTCGGCCAGCCGCGCGGCCGTGATCGGCGCGGGCATCACGCGCATGGCCTGGAGCAGACGGAAGAGACGATCCGAACGGGACATTTTCCAACTGACGGAAACTGGCAGTTGGGGGCGCTTATAGCATCGCCATCGGTTTACACAAAAGGAGACCCCGATGGCGATCAAGACCGTGACGCACCTCAATTTCCGCGGCGAGGCCCGGGCAGCGCTGGCATTCTACCACGCCGTGTTCGGCGGAAAGCTGGCTGCCCTGACCTATCGCGACGCCCAGGCGGTGCAGGACGAAAGCGAGGCGGACCAGATCATGTGGGGAGAAGTCGCATCGGACGCGGGCTTTCACATCATGGCCTATGACGTGCCCGGCCGCCTCGACTGGAGCCGGGGCGAGATCCCGTTCTTCGTCTCGGTGCGCGGCGATGGCGTCCAAGAGATTTCCGGCTACTGGGAAAAGCTCAGGGAGGGCGGCACGACGATACAGCCGCTCGGACCGGCCGGCTGGTCTCCGCTCTACGGAATGGTGCGCGACCGGTTCGGCGTGACCTGGGTGCTCGACGTCGCCGCCGCCGGCTGAGTGCGGTTGGGGCGGGGCAAGAGCCCTGCCCCCTACCCCGCCAGGTCGCCCGGATCGAAGGTCGCGAGGAAAAGCGCCTCAGGCAGAAACGCGCAGCGCCTCGACGATGATCGAGAAGGCCGGCGAGTTCTGGCGGCGGCTGGGATAATAGAGATAGTAGCCCGCAAACATCGGCGACCAGTCGTCGAGCACCTGGATGAGCCGCCCGGCGGCGAGGTGCCCTTCCACCAGGTTCTCGGGCACATAGGCGATGCCATAGCCGCTCAGGGCCGCCTCGATCTGACCATAGGACGTGTTGAAGATGAGCTGGCCATCGACCCGGACGCGCAGTTCGCGCCCATCGCGCGCGAACTCCCAGACATAGAGCGCGCCCGAGCGGATGTGGCGCTGGTTGATGCAGATGTGGTCGACCAGTTCCCCCGGATGGGTGGGCGGCGGATGCCGGGCGAAATAATCGGGCGAGCCGACGGCAACCAGCCGCCAGTCCGGACCGATGCGCACCGCGACCATGTCCTGATCAAGGCTTTCACCCAGCCGCACCCCGGCATCGAACCGCTCTTCCACGATATTGCGGAAACCGTTGTCGCTGTTGAGCTCGACCCTGATATCCGGATAGTCGCGCAGCATGGGCCGCAGTTTCGGCCACACCACGCTCTCGAGCGCATGGTCCGAAAGCGTGATCCTGACGGTGCCGGATGGCTTGTCCCGGATCGCCATCAAGGCATCGATATCGGCTTCCATGTCCTGGATGCGCGGGGCCAGCGCCCGCAACAGCCTTTCCCCCGCCTCGGTCGGCGCGACGCTGCGCGTGGTGCGTGTCAGAAGGCGCAGGCCGAGCCTGGCCTCAAGGTTCTTGATCGTCTGGCTCAGGGTCGGCTGGGACGTGCCGAGCCGGGCCGCGGCCCTCGTGAAACTGCGCTCCTCGGCCACGGCCAGGAACCACAGCATGTCGTTGAGATCGCGCCGATCCATTGTCCGCCTCCAGATCGATTAATATCGCAGGGCAATAAGTTCATGTGAATATGGACGGATAATCAAATCTGCGGGCAGGAGATATGGTCCCCGCCACGCCCCACTCTTTCCGCGCCGAAAACAGGCACCAGGCAATGAGGGTGATGCGCCCGGGAGCATGGGCTCACGGGGAAGCGGCGCCCGGCTCGACCGGCTCGCCGCATCGATCGCAGCAGGCGCGAACCAACCGGTGCGCGCACCAGCCGGAGACAGGACTTGGTCGAGACGCCAACCCACAGCGCAGCACCCACCGCCACTTCATGGGGCGCCGTGCTCTGCATGTCGCTGCTGACCTTCGTGCTGATCGCCTCCGAATTCATGCCGGTGAGCCTTCTCACCCCGATCGCGGCGGACCTTGCCATCAGCGAAGGACAGGCCGGACAGGCGATCGCCATCTCGGGACTGTTCGCGGTGGCGGCGAGCCTGTTCGGCAACGCCTTGCTCTCCCGCCTCGACCGGCGCACGGCAGTGCTGCTCTATACGGGCGTGCTGGTGCTTTCCGGCCTCACGGTGACACTGGCCCCCGACTATCTGGTCTTCATGGCCGGCCGGGCCCTGGTCGGCATCGCCATCGGCGGGTTCTGGTCGCTCTCGACATCGATACTTGCCCGACTGGCGAGCCCGCCCGACCTGCCCAAGGCGCTGGCCATGCTCCAGGGCGGCACGGCCCTGGCCGCGGTCGTGGCGGCGCCGCTCGGCAGTTTCCTGGGCGGCCTCATCGGCTGGCGCGGCGCCTTCTTCATTGTCGTGCCAATCGGGCTCGCCGGCTTGTTCTGGCAACTGGCGATCCTGCCACGCATGGCCCCGGCCCGGCCGGTCTCGGTCGCGGGCATGCTCGGTCTTCTGGGAAAACCCATCGTCGCGCTCGGCATGGCCGCGACCGCCTTTGCCTTCATGGGCCAGTTCGCGCTCTCGACCTATCTGCGCCCGTTTCTGGAAGGCGTGACCGGGCTCGACGTCAATACCCTCTCGCTAGCGCTGCTCGGCCTGGGGCTCGGAGGCCTCATGGGCACGTCCGTGGTCGGCTTCGTGCTCAAGGATCACCTGCGCACGGTGCTCGTGGCCCTGCCCGCAATCCTCGCCATTCTCGCCGTCCTGCTGGTCGGGCTCGGCCGCTTCCCCATCGCCGCCGCCCTGCTGCTGGTGATCTGGGGGTTCTTCACGACGCCGATACCGGTGGCATGGGGCACCTGGATGACCCGCGTCATCCCCCACGACCTCGAAGCCGGCGGCGGCCTGCAGGTTGCCCTTATCCAGACCGCGATCACGGCCGGTGCCTTCTCGGGCGGATTGCTCTTCGATACGGCAGGCTGGTGGGCGCCCTTCGCGCTGGCCGCGGTGCTGCTGGTGCTGGCAACCGGACTTGCAGCGAGCGCCGCGCTTTACCTCAGGCCCGCGCCCGCCGCCGCACTCAGGTCGTGAGCCCGTTCTCCCGGCGAAAGCGCTCGGCCCATTCCCGGCTGGTGGCGCCGCCCATCTTGGAGGTCGGGACCGGCACGCTTTGCGCCAGCGCCGGATCGCGCCCGAGGGCGGCAAGGACGGTGGCGAGGGCCGACTGCGGGTCGGCTGTCATGGTCTCGTAGACGAGGCGGACCGGCTCGATGCCTCGCGCCTCGAAGAAGCCGTCCCAGGCGACGCCGTCGCTCTCGAGCTCGCTCACCAGTTCGCCGATGCGCCGGCCGTCATAGCTATTGGGCCGGATGGTCTCATCGCCCTCAAGCACCGAGCCATCGGCCGCAAGGTGCCACAGCCCGCTCTGCTCGGCGCGCACCAGCGAAACGGCCTGCGCCACCTTGTCCCGGCGGGAGAGGTGAATGTAGAGCGGCGGGCCGAAAGCCTGCTCGAGCCGCTCGGTCACATCGGCGCTGCCCCCGAACAACCGGTCGAGCCGGCGCGACGCCTCGGCGACACTGACCCACATCAACCGAAGCCCGAAAATCCCGGTGCCGTTGGTGCCTTCCCGGATCATCGCGGGGAGGAACGCGCGATCGAAGGCGACGGTATCGGTGCCGCCTTCGTGCGGCACGCCCCACTCGCGCGCCCAGTAGCCGAAGCTCTGCTCGCGGAAATAGGAATTGGGCCGCCCCGCGACGCCCGAGGCCGCCAGCATCTCGCAGAGCAATGTGCTGCCCGAGCGCGGCGTGCCGCAGATCACATAGGACGAATACTGGGGCATGGCGGCACTCTCGGCGGGTGGGAAGCAAGAGGCGGGGAAGCTTGCGCTCTCCCCGCCCCGGAACACTACGCGCCCTGGACGATGACGTCGTGAATGAGCTTGAGCACGGCCTCGCTCTGGATGCCGACGGCCGCGAGCTGGCTCGGATAGCCGTCCCAGTCATTGGGCGGGAAGCCGCGCCCGTCGGCCTTCTGGATGGTCTGCCCGTCGGCGATGCCGCCGCAGACGACGCGGATGGCGCCCGACTGCATGGTGAAGAACTCGGGATTGGTGACATAGGCCGCCGCGCAGCTGTCGTGCACCATCATGCCATCGGGCACCACGGTCTCGTAGAAGTCGACATAATACTGGGAAACATCGACCACGAGCTGGGCGCGCGAGCCGCCGGCCTTGCCGATATCGGCAAGCTGGGAGCGGGTCATGATGGTCCTGGCGGTGACGTCGAGCCCGATCAGCACCACTTTCCAGGGCGCGGTCATGACGATGTCGGCCGCTTCCGGATCGCCGTGGATATTGGCTTCGGCCACCGGGGTGACATTGCCGTTGGCGGTGATGCCGCCGCCCATGATGACCACCTGCTTGACCAGCCCGGCGATCTCGGGAGCTTCCTGAAGCGCCAGGGCGAGGTTGGTCATGCGCCCCACCGCCACCAGCTCGATCTCACCCGGATTAGCCTTGATGGTCTCGATCAGGAACTGGTGCGCCGGGCGCGGATCGAGCGGCACGTCGATGCTCTCGGGCAGCTCGATATTGCCAAGTCCGTTGTCGCCATGAACGATGGTGGGCGGCTCGCGGTCGGTGCGGGTGCGGTCATAGGTGACGCCGGCACCCTTGGCGACGGGCGCCTCGATATTCCAGGCCTGCTTGAGAAACAGCGCATTGCGCGTCGTGGTCTCGATGCGGGCATTGCCGAAGACGGTCGTGATGCCCACAAGTTCGATATCGGGATGATGGTGCAGGTAGAGCAGCGCCATCGCGTCGTCGATACCCGGATCGGTATCGAAGATGACTTTGTGCTTGGTCAATTGATCGTCCTTACGTGTTGCAGGCCGAGGTTTTAGGCGATGCCACAGGCGGACGCTAGGGGGATCGGGGGCCCCGCCCCGAAACGAGAAAAGGCGCCCCGAGGGCGCCTTCCCAATATCTGCGACTTGACCGGGCCGGCTAGAACGAAGCGGTGCGGGCGACGGTCTTGATGTCGGCGCGCGAGATGCCCAGGTCCGATAGCTGCCGGTTGCTCAGCGAATTGAGCTCCCGGATGGTAACCCGGTATTGCGCGTACTTGGCGAGCGTTTCACGAATGTTCATTTATTAGGCCCCTTGCTGATGTCGCCTAAGGATGAGGCAATTTGCACTGGAGCGAAAGCGGGCGACGCGAAGGGCAGGCATGCAGCGCGCACAAGTCTGGGGGTGCAGGGAAACGGAATCCCAAACGAACAAAAGGCGCCTCGATGGGCGCCTTCGTTCGGACATTTCCGGGAGGCTGCTGCTTAGAGCGCCTTGCCGCGAGCCACTGCATCGATATCGCCGCGGGTGATGCCAAGATCGGCGAGCTGACGATTGTCGAGCGAGGAGAGTTCACGGACGGTGCGGCGATACTGAGCGAACTGCGAGAGCTTCTGGCGAATGGTCATTTTCAGGTTCCTTCCTTGTACGCACTCTATGTAGGGGAACCCGACCACACCGAGTAGATGGCATTAGGGAAGAGTAGACATGCGCTATACGCATACATATTTAACTGCCATTCAGTTACGATCTGCCGAAATGAGCGCAATTCTGGTGAAATTCGGGTAAACGGGCATGAGCGTGCCCGGCCAAAACGCCAGCGGCCGCCTCTCCCCGGGGAGAAGCGGCCGCCTGAGGATGCGTGAAGCGGGAACGGCGGGCTAGTCGCGCTTGACCTTGCGGATGGCGCCCGCCTGCGGATCGTAGCCGCGCGCTGCGAGGAGGAACGCCACGACCGTGCAGCCCAGCACCACCGCCAGCGAAATCCAGTTCATCTTGCCATAGCCGGCGAAGCGGATGAGTTCGACCGCATGGGTGAAGGGATTGACCATCGAGAGCCAGTAGACGATGTCCGCCCCCGCCTCGCGCAGCTTCCAGAGCGGATAGAGCGCCGAGGACAGGAAGAACATCGGGAAGACCACGAAGTTCATCATGCCCGAAAAGTTCTCGATCTGGGGCGTATAGACCGACACCAGCAGGCCGAGAGAACCGAGCATCAGCCCGGCAAGGATGATGGCCGGGATGATGGTGAGGCTGCCCCAGCCCGGCAGCCAGTAGCCGAAGAGGCGCGCCACCAGCAGGAAGGCATAGACCTGGAGCATCGAGAGGATCGTGGCGCCCGCGATCTTGGCGAAGAGCAGGTAGCTGCGCGGCAACGGGCTCACCAGCATCACGCGCATGACACCCGCCTCCCGGTCATAGACCATCGAGAGCGCCGACTGCATGCACTGGAAGAGGATGACGATGCCGATCAGGCCGGGGATTATGTATTCCTGGTAAGGCGTGTAGGTCTCGTAGGGCTCGATGATCGAGACGCCCAGAAGGTCGTGCAGGCCCGTCGCGAAGACCAATAGCCATAGGGCCGGCCGCACCAGCGCCGAGAGCAGGCGCTCGGTCTGGCGCAGGAACTTGGCGATCTCGCGCCAGGTGATGGCGTATAGGCCCAGCCACAGACGAAAGGGGCCCGTGGCCGCTGTTGCTACTGACACTTATGCTCCGGTTCGTCGGTGCCCAGGGTATCGAGCGTGTTGGTCTGGTGGAGGAACCCGCTCAGAGGCGCGACCTCGATGACGGCATTGTTGGTCGCCAGCATGATCGGCTGACGCAATTGACCATCCCAGGAGCGGAAGTTCAATTGCACGCCCTTGGAGCCGTCGATCTTGAAGCGGTTGCCCCGGATGTACTCGGCCACCTTGGCCGGGTCTTCCGAACGCGCCTTGGCATAGGCGGTGACGACGGCCTTGGCGGCGATCCAGGTCGACCAGTCCTGCCCGGTCATGTGCCGGCCGTCCGCCAGGTCCGCGAACCGCGAAATGACCTGGGGCGCCCCGTAGCGCTCGAAGGTCCAGTTCCACTCGCTCGAGACGAGGCCGGTGGAGCCGACAACCGGGCGCGGCAATTGGGTGGCATAGGGCAGGTAGCGGGCATATTCGCCGTTGTTGTCGGCGATGTAGACCACGTCGTAGTCCACCCCGCCGGTCAGCAGCAGGGGATTGTTCCTTTCGCGGTTGGCTGGATCGGTGGCGAGCGTGAACTCGCGCGTGTCCACCACGTCGAACCGCTGACGTTGCGCCGACTGCTTGAACGCCTCGGCCATCGCCTTGTCGCGATCGAGCGGCCCGACGAGCACCAGGACCTTGGTCCAGTTGCGGGTGCGCAGGTACTGCACCAGTGCATCGGCGTCCATGCGATCCGAAGCGCCGGTGTGCAACAGGTTCGGGTAGCACCGGTTGCGCAGCACGTCATCGGGCGCGGTCGCGTTGATGAGGGTTACCGGCAGGTCCTTGGTCTGGCCCGCCACCTGGTCGGCGAGGTCGCCCGGCAGGTCCATGATGATGAAGTTCTCACCGCCCGCGACCATGTCCTTGACCTTGGCCACCAGGCTTTCGGCATCGGCGCCGACCTGCTCGTCGAGCTTGAACTGGATGTCCACCGCATCGCTGACCATCTTGAGGTCCTCGATGCCCATGCGGGCACTGACCACCGGATTGCCCGCCGGGGCGATCTCGATGCGGGTATAGACGATGTCCGGCTGGTAGCGCGGATCGTCCTGGAGCCCGAGATAGCCGACAGTGACCTCCCGAGCCAAAGAGGCCCCGCCGGCCAGCACCGCGAAGGTGCTGGCGGCGAGGCCCAGGAGGACAGGCCGAAACCTTTTCCTAGTCATCGATAACCACCGAATGCGGGACACGTCCGATCGGCAGCGACTTGACCGGCTTCATGGACCCCATGTCCACGATGGTGATGTCGTCCGAAAGGCCGTTGGCCACGATTGCCGTCTTCTCGTCGCGCGACAGGTCCACCGACCAGGCGCGCTTGCCGACCAGGATGTACTGCAACACGTCGTGCGTCTTGGCGTCGACCACGGCCACGTGGTTGGCGCGGCCCAGGCTCACCAGGACCTTCGAGCCGTCCTTGGTGATGGCCATGCCCACCGGCGTCACGTCTTCCTCGCGGAAGCCGGGCGGCACGAAGACCAGGCTGTCGCCTTTGATCTCGAGCGTCTTTGTGTCGATGATGTAGATCTCGCTCGAGAGCTCGCACGAGACCCACAGTTCGGAGCCATCGGGCGTGAGCACGAAGCGGCGCGGACGCGTGCCGACCAGGATGTTCTTGGTCACGGCGCCCGTGGCGGTGTCGACCACGTGCACCATGTCGGCAACCTCGGAGGTCACGAACGCGGTCTTGCCGTCCGGCGTGACCAGCACGCCCTCGGGCTCGGCGCCGGTCGGCACGTCCTGGACGGAAATGCGCGATTCAACGTCGATGGCTTCGAGCCGCGAGTCTTCCTCGTTGGAGACGTAGATCAGCTTCTCGTCCGGCGAGAAGGCGAAGACCTCGGGGCTGGGGCCCGTCGGGATGGAATCCACCACCTCGAGCTTGTCGACGTCGATGATGTCGATGGCATCGTCATCGCCGCACGCCACGTAAAGCAGGGTGTGATCGGCGTTGAAGTGCATGTCGCGCGGACGACGCGAGGTCTTGATGCGCTTGATGACGTTGTAGTCCTTGTCCAGGACGACAACCTCGTTGCCCTTCTCGGTGGAAACGAAAATCTGCCCCGTATCCTTGGCCGAGGCGGGCAACGCCGCCCCGGCAACAAGGAACAGAGCGACGGCTGCGGTGAGCGCCAGTCTTTTCATTTGGCAGATGCCTTACTTGACGATGAACTTGCCCTTGAGGCCCTTGTTTTCATAGCCCGGGACCCAGAAGTCGTACTCGCCCGGACGCACCGGCACGAACGAGATGTTGAACGTGCCGCCATCGTCGAACTCGAGGCTGTAAAGGCCGCCGGCTTTGACTTCGAGGTCGTTGACCACGATCTGGTTGATCCAGGAATTGCGCACCAGTTCGGGGAAGACGAACGCCATCTCCTCGCCGCCATCGCTGGTGATGTCGAGACGGTAATACTTGCCGGTCTCGAGCTGATACTCGGTCTCGGAGAACTTGAGGTTCTCGGTGTCGATCTTGAGCTCGGGCAGGTCGGTACCATTGGCCGCCAGATTGCCTTCAGCGAGGACGGGAGCAGAGGCCGCAAGGGTAGCGGCAACGGCCAGGCCGGCCAAGGTTTTTACGATAGGACCCATAGATAATTCCTTCCCCCAAAGACAGGCCGAAATGGCCGCTCGAAGCTTTCTTGACAATGCCGGGCAAGATACGATTGCGACCTAGTGGTGCAACGACGTTCCCGCAATACTGAACATAGTCATCCCTAATAAGTTGCGGTGCTAGCGCTTTGCGCCAACTGAGAAAACGCTCACCAGGTGAGGAACATGCGTAGTCTTTTCAAAATGATGCTGGCCGGCGTCGCCATCGCGGCCACCGTTACCTCCGGCTTCGCGCAGGAGGCCAACAAGATCGTGGTGGGCGTCCAGGAGAGCGGCACCGTCGGCTGGGAACTGGCCGCCATGCAGAAGCTCGGCCTCGACAAGAAGAACAACCTCGATCTCGAGATCCGCAACGTTGCCGACAGCAAGGCCGGCCAGATCGCGCTGCAATCTGGCGCGGTCGACGTGATCCTCTCCGACTTCGTCTGGGTCTCGCTCCAGCGCGCCCAGGGCAACATGGTCACCATGGTGCCCCATTCGCTCGCCGTTGGCGCCCTCATGACCTCGCCCGACAGCGGCATCACCAAGGTCGAGGACCTCAAGGGCAAGACCCTGGCCGTCGCCGGCTCGCCCGTCGACAAGAGCTGGGTGATCCTGCAGGCCTATTACAACAGCAAGACCGGCGGGCACCTGGCCGATGATGTCTCGGCCAAGTACGGCGCGCCCCCGCTCGTCAACGAACTGCTGGCCAAGGGCGAGGCCCCGGCCGCGCTCAACAACTGGAACTGGAACGCCCGCGCCAAGGTGGACGGCAAGGTCGAGGTGATCTCGGTCGCCGACATGCTCAAGGACCTGGGCGTCGCCGAACAGCCCCCGCTGCTCGGCTGGACCTTCACCGACGCCACCGGCAACGACAAGAAGGCCGCGCTGACCGCGTTCCTCAATGCCTCGTTCGACACCAAGCAGGCCCTGCTCACCGACGACAAGGTCTGGGACGACATCCGGGACATGACCGGCGCCAAGGATAATGACGCGCTGTTCGCGCAGATCAAGAACGACTACCGCGCCGGCATCGTCCAGCACTACGATCCCAACCACATGGAAGCGGCCGAACAGTCCTTCGCGCTGATGGCCAAGTTCGGCGGCAAGGATGTCGTCGGTGACCAGACCACGCTTTCGGACGGCACCTTCTGGAAGGGATACCAGAAATAAGCCAGGAGCCGCGCGGACGGCTGCCGGCGAAGGCAAAGCCTACCCGTAACCTGCGCGACTTCGCACTCGAAGCCCTCTCGCTGCCCCTGCTGCTCGTCATCTGGCAGGTGCTTTCGATGGTCTTTGCGAACCGCCTGTTCCCTTCGCCCATCGACGTGGCCGGGCACCTTTGGGTGCTCGCCACCACCGGCAAGCTGTTGCCCGACCTCGGCAAGACGCTGACCCGCGCCGCCATCGCCTTCTTCGTGGCCATGGCGGCCGGCACGGCCATCGGCATCGCCTTCGGGCGCGTGCGCTGGGCCGACCGGCTTTTCTCCACCTGGGTTGTCGTCGGCCTCAACCTCCCCGCCATCGTGGTGGCGATCGTCCTCTACATCTGGCTGGGCCTCACCGAATTCGCCCTGATCCTGGCGGTCATCATCAACAAGGTGCCGCTGGTCATCACCACGATCCGGGAGGGCGTGAAGAGCTTCTCGCGCGATTACGACGAGCTCGGCCTCGCCTTCCGCATGCCGTTCCTGCGGCGTCTGCGGCTGATCTTCATCCCCCAGTTGATGCCTTTCGTGCTGGCCGCGGCCCGCACCGGGCTGAGCCTGGTCTGGAAGATCGTGCTCGTCTTCGAAGTGCTCGGCAGCGACGGCGGGGTGGGCTATCGCGTCTCGGTGTTCTTCCAGTTCTTCGACATCACGGGCATTCTTGCCTATACCGTTGCGTTCATCCTGGTGGTGCTCGCACTCGAATACGGCGTTATGCGCCCCCTCGAAAGAAGCGTGCTCAAGTGGCGGACGGACCGGAACTGAAGATCGACATCACCGAAAAGCGCTTCAACGTGCTGCCGGTGCCGCTCTACGAAAGCCTGCACATCGAGGTGCCGGCTGGGCAGGTGCTGGCCCTCGTCGGCCCCTCGGGGATCGGCAAATCCAGCCTGCTGCGCCTGGTGGCGGGCATCGACACCGACTACGACGGCTCGATCACCATCGCCGGCACGCCGGCCAAGGATGCCCCTCCCCCCGGCTTCGTCTTCCAGGACTCGCGCCTGCTGCCCTGGCTCACCGCCATCCAGAACATCGAGGCGGTCAACCCCGCCATCTCGCGCGATCAGGCACGCGCCATGCTGGCCCGCGTCGGGCTGGACGGCTTTGCCGATGCCTTCCCGCACCAGCTCTCGGGTGGCATGCAGCGCCGCGTCGCCCTGGCGCGCGCCTTCTCGGTCAATTCGCGCCTGCTCCTGCTCGACGAACCCTTCGTCTCGCTCGACCGGCACCTGGTCTCCGGACTCCAGAAAGTGCTGCTGGACCTGATGGCCAACGAAACCCCGACGGCAATCCTCGTCACGCACCTGCCCGACGACGCCGCCCTTCTCGCCGACCGGGCCATTGTTCTCGACGGACGCCCGGCCCGCGTGGTAGCCGACATTTCGTTCGAAAGCCGGCGCGGCGCGCGCGACTCCCAGGAATTGCAGCGCCTAACGCAATTGCTTTCGGCCTATTCGGAGGAAAAGGCGCTATGACCGGTCCCGTTCTGGTCTTCGACCAGGTCCGCAAGTCCTATGGCGACCACGAGGCGCTCAAGGGCATCAGCTTTGAGATCGGCCAGTCCGAAGTCGTCGGCCTGCTCGGCCCCAACGGAGCGGGCAAATCCACGCTTTTCCAGATCGCGGCGGGCCTCTTCGCCCCCGATGGCGGCGCAGTGGAAGTCTTCGGCCTCGACTACAAGCGCCACGGCTCGGATATCCTGGCCCGCCTCGGCGTCGTCTTCCAGGCGCGCTCGCTCGACCTCGACATGACGGTCAATGCCAACCTCAAGTTCCACGGCCAGCTCTTCGGGCTCTCGGGAAAGCTTCTCGCCAGCCGCATAGCCGAGGTCACCGAACTGCTCGAGGTCGCCGACCTCCTCAAGCGCCCCGTGCGCACGCTTTCGGGCGGCAACCAGCGCCGCGTCGAGATCGCGCGGGCCCTGCTCAACAAGCCCGATCTGCTGCTGATGGACGAACCCTCGGTGGGCCTGGACGCCACCACGCGCCGCAAGCTGGTCGACCACATGCAGGTGGTGCGCGCGCAGCAGGGCACATCGATCCTCTGGGCCACGCACCTGGTCGAGGAAGTCGACCACGCCGACCGCATCGTCTTCATCGCCAAGGGCGAAGTGACCCATACCGGCACCCCGGCCGAGATCCTCAAGACCACCGGCGCCGCCTCGCTGACCGACGCCTACGTGGCCCTGACCGGCGGGACGGACGCTCACGTCGAAAAGGTCGCCTGAAAGGAAAAGGCCCCGCGAGCGGGGCCTTGAAAGCGTTTAGCGGAAGCCGCCCGGGGTGCGCGTGCGGCGCCAGTCCCACGGCTTTTCGAACTTCACCTCGTCACGCCAGAGGCCGATCTTGGCCGCCTCGGCTTCCTGCTGCTGGGCCACGTAGTCCTCGCCCTGCTGGGTGAAGGCGAGTGCATAGCCCTGCTTGACCAGTTCCGCCCCGATATCGGTGTCCCCGATCTTGCAGACGCCATAACGACGCCCGAAAGGATCGGGCTTGTCGTCGGTGAGCGTGCAGGTGGCATCCCCTGTCTTGAGGATGTCCTCGAGCGCACGGGTGGCGGCCTCGTAGCACCCCCATTTCTTGGAACCGATGAGGCAGAACTGGCTGCGCTCCGGGGCATCGACGGCCCACAGGATCACCCGCTGCTTGCCCACCATGATGATATCGCCATCCACCATCTTGGCCGGACCGCTCACGGTGTCGGCGGCGAGCGCGGCGCCAGCCGTCACGGCCAGGGCCAGTGCGGCCAGCAGATTGGTCTTGATTACGCTGGACATTCGATCCTCCTATATCGTTCTTCACGCAGGCCTTTGGCGAGCTGGTCTAAAACCGGCTGGTTACCAGATCGAGGCCGACCGTGAAAATTGCTGCACTTGCACTCATCGCCCTGCTCCTCCCCGCCCCGGCCTTCGCCGGACCGGTCGAGGACCTGCTGAGCGGGGCGCGCAAGGAATGCCGCGGCTGCGACCTCACCGATGCGCGCTTCAAGAAGGCTGACCTGTCGGGCGTCGATTTCACCGGCGCCAACCTGACCGGCGCCACGTTCCACCGCGCCACCCTCAAGGGCGCCATTTTCGACGGCGTTACCGCGACCAACGCCAATTTCAATCTCACCGACCTGACCGGCGCCAGCTTCAGGGATGCCAAGGTGCAGGGCGCCCTCTTCTACGGCGCCCAGCTTTCGGCCACCAAGTTCGACCATGCCGACCTCACCAAGGCGCGCATGCAGGAAACCCGCATGACCGGCTCGAGCCTGGTCGATGCGAACCTGGACAACACGGTGATGCGCAACGCCCGGCTCAACAGCGCCAACCTTAGCGGCGCCGACATGCTCGGCACCAACCTCATCGGCGCCAGCGTCGGCCGCACGGTGTTCGACGGCACCAAGATGGACAATGTGAGCCTGGTCAAGGCCAAGGCCGCCGACACCACCTTCAAGCAGGCGCAGATCAAGGCCACCGACTTCTACGGCGCCGACCTGCGCAATGCAGATTTCGCCGGCGCCCAGATCAGCGACAGCCGCTTCACGCTGGCCAAGGTCAGCGGTGTCTCCTGGGACGACGCCACCCTGACCCGCAACCTGATGCAGGACGGCCGCTTCCAGCCTTGAGCCGCGCTCAGCGCGCATCGGGGCTGGCAGGCTCATAGGGAGTCTCGACGACCTCCAGGCGCGTACGGCTTTCGAAATAGCCGCGATTGACCTGCTGGGTATCGCGATTGAGCGCTTCCTGGCCCTTCTTGCGCAGGAAGGTCGCCTCCATGCGCAGGCGCTGGTTGCCCTCCGGATCGACGCCGGTACAGATCTCGTGGGTAAATTCCTTGCCCACCGGGTTCTCTCCCGGAGCGGGCGGAATGTCCTCGCAGGCCGGCTGCCAGGCCTTGTAGCGGCCCTTGAGATTCTTGGCGAGCGTCACCGCCAGCCGGCGGTCGCGCAGCGCCGCTCGGTCGTCGGTCACGATGCGGATGCCGCGCACGACCCCCTGCTCGTCCACCAGCGCCGACTGCACGATCGGGTGCGCATAGATGGTCGTGCCACCCTGCTGCACGCGGTACTCGCTGTCGAGCGCCTTGGCGATGTAGTCGAGCTCGTCGTCATTGGCGAAATAGACTTCGCGCAGGCCCGATGGCTCGGGCTGGCACTTGCCGAACTCGGCAAAGCTCTTGAGCGGCAGGGAGGGCGGTCCGCCATCGGTACCGCAGGAAATATCGACGACTTCCATCTCCGGGATGTCGGTCACCGGCGCCCCGAGCTTGACGTCCCAGATCGAGAAGGCCGGCACGATGCCGGCGCGGACGTCTTCGGCATCGGGCTTGAACTGGGCCGGAGCCGGCGTGCTGAACACGCCGGCAACCAGCATTGCGGCCAGCCAGATACGGCGATTGGCCATCATGACGAGCGTCCTCGCCTTACTTCATGCCGATGCAGAAGCCCGCACCCGGCTTGAAGGCTTCTTCGCAATCGGCGAGCGTGGCCTTGCCGTAGCCCTTGAGCTTGGTCTCGATATAGGCGACGACGTTGACGATGTCGGCTTCCTTGAAGGTGTGGCCCTTGCGCGGGGCACCGGCCTCGTCGAAATCAGCCATGGTCTGCCCGTAGCAGAGCTCGGGCTTCTTGTAGGCCTGGGAGTCATGGTAGGGCATCGGGGTGCCCGGGATACCGCAGCGGACCACCGAGATCAGGGCTTCGGCATCCATGCTGGTGTCGCGCAGCAGGGCGGCGGCGCCCTCCGAGCGGGAATTCTTGCCGGTACCGTTGCCGTCCCAGCCATGGCAGGAAATGCACAGGCCGATCTTCTGGAACACGCGCTTGCCGCGCTCGATATCGGCATTGGCCAGCAGGCCGTTCGGATCGTCGCCGACCGGGATGCCGTTGGCATCGCGTTCCAGCGAGCTTTCCGAATGAGGACCGTCGGAAACGGCATCAGCCTTCTTGGGAGGCTGGGCGGCACTTGCAATGGCCGGCACGCAGACGAGGATTGCGGCCGCCAGCGCGAGCCGGATGGTATGGGACAGGGCAAGGCGCATAAGGGGTTCCTTCAGATGGCAGAATCTGCCGGGCAGGAAACTGCCCGGCAGACGATTTGAGTTTTCAGTGCTTAGAGGCTGAACACGTAGAGCATGTTGGCAGCCTGCTTGCTCTCCAGCTCCGGATGGCCGAACGAGGCGATACCGATGCCGCCGCCAGCGATGGCGATATACTGCTTGCCATCGACGGTGTACGAGATTGCAGGAGCTTCGAAGGCCGTGCCCAGGTTGATCGAGTACTTTTCCTCGAGCGTCTTGGAGTCGTAGGCCGCGAAGGTGCCGTCAAGCTGACCGGTCCAGACCAGGCCCGGGGTCGCCAGGACGCCGGCATAGTTCGGGAACGGGGTGCTGACCTTGGCAACCTGCTTGCCGGTGGCCACGTCGAACGCGAAGAGCGAACCGGTCTGGACGCCGTTGGCAGCCGCAGCGCCACCGGTGAAGATGCCACCCGGATGCACGTCTTCCACGGCGACTTCCTTGGTCGAGACGTCCGAGCAGCCTTCGATGCCGGCGCCATAGGCAATGCCCGTGGTCGGATCGTAGGCGGTCGGGAAGAAGTTCACGCCACCCTGGATGTTCGGGCAGGCTTCGGCCGTGGCGCCGTCACGACGCGGAGCGCCGTTGGCATAGACCTGGAGCGACTTGGACGGATCGTATTCGATCGGCAGGCCGGTCTTGGGGTCGATGCCCTTCGTCCAGGTCAGCTTGTCCACGTACTGGGTCGCGTTGATGAACGAGCCGTTCGTGCGGTCCAGGGTGTAGAAGAAGCCGTTGCGGCCGAAGTGAGCCAGGACCTTGCGGTCTTCGCCGTTGACCTTGGTGTCCATGAGAAGCTGAACGCCAACTTCGTCATAGTCCATGTAATCGCCAGGCGTGTACTGGTGGTACCACTTGAGCTTGCCGGTATCGAAATCGAGCGCGACGGTCGAGTTCGTATAGAGGTTGTCGCCCGGGCGGTATTCCGGATCGTACATCGGCACCGGGTTACCCGTGCCCCAGTAGATGGTGTTGGAGTCGGCATCGTACGAGCCGGTCACCCAGGCGGCAGCGCCACCGGTCTTCCAGCAGTCCGGATTGCCGGCTTCATCGCACTTCCAGGTCTCGGAGCCGGGCTGGCCGGGCTCGGGAACCGTGTAGAAGCGCCAGACTTCGTCGCCGGTCGCGGCATCGAGAGCGGCGATCCAGCCACGGGTGGCCCAGTCACCGTAGGACTGGCCGACGATGATCTTGTCCTTGATGGCGAGCGGAGCGTTCGAGAAGCCTTCGCCCGGTTCGGTGGCGATCTGCTGATCCCACACGACTTCACCGGTCTCGTCATCGCAGGCGATCACGCGGCCGTCGTTGAGGACGGCGATGACGTTCGAGCCCGAGAGCGCCAGGCCACGGCTGGCGAGCAGCAGCGGGCTGGAAGCGTCCTTGTCGATGCCGGTATCGCACATCCACACGATCTTGCCGGCTTTGCCCGACGAGACGTCGATCTTGTAGGGCGTGCCCCAAGGATCGGTGATGTAGAGGAAGCCGTCCTTGGCCAGCGGGGTGGCTTCAACGCCACCGACGCCGAACGAGGAAGGTTCGGTGCCGCCGAGCGGAACGGCGAAGGCGAGCTTAAGGCCGCCAACGTTTTCCGGGGTGATTTCCTTGAGCGGCGAGAAACGGTTGGAATCGTACGAACGGTGTACGCTCAACCAGTTGCCGGCGTCGGCCTCGGAATTAGCGTTGAGCAGGCGCTCGGCAGTGACTTCGTCGGCGGCGTACACGCCCCCGACGACAGCCGCCAAAGCGACCGCAGCGATGCCCATGCGCAGGGCTACCCGATTGGTCATAAGCTCCCCCTTATCTAGGATTGTAGGACTCTTTTTGGGTGAGCCCTTTGAACACCTAGTCGCGGCTTAAATCGCCAATACTTCTCATAAGACTTTCTTTTGAAAGCCTGCGAGCGAGCCTAACGGGGGGTAAATCCTCGCCGGTTTCAGCCGACGAGGGAGAGTTCGTGGACGTAGTTGGGCGCCATCTCCCGATTGTAGTCGGTCTGGCAGAACTCGACCAGTGAGCGATAGATGGAGGCGTAGGACGGCAACGTCAAGAGGTGCTTGGGCATGGCCAGCACCACCGTGCGGCTGAGGTTCTCCAGCGGGAAGATCTGCACCCGTTCGCGCACGCTCGGCGGCAGGTTCGGCAGCAGCGAGAGCGGGCAATGAGTGGTGGCCAGCCCTTCGGCCACGATATCGACCGCCGCCGCATAGGTGGTCGACGCATAGGTCGGCGTCGCCGCCGGCAGGGTGTGCCGGTACCATTCGTCCGTGCGCGGGCGCAGCGCGATATTGGCGTCGATTTCGACGAAGTTCTTGAGCGGCCCCTTGATGTCGGCCGGCTTGCCCTTGGAGAGCACCCGCTTGATATCGCTCAGCGGTACCTCCGCCGGCACGATCCAGGCGATCTGGTCCTCGAAGAGCTCGGTCACCGCGAACGAGCCGCGGTCGTCGGCAATGGCTTCCGAATTGACGATGGCGCAGTTGAGCTGGTGCAGGCGCAACTGCTCGACCAGCTCGCCGCTGGTCAGCGCGAACTTGAGCTCGAACTTGACGAAGCCCGGCTCGACGCTGGCAATGCGCGCCGCCGCCGCCGTGAAACGTCCGCGCAGGGTCGGCGTGACCCCGATGCGCAGCGTCACCGAATTGTCCACGAAGCGCTGGCGGTGCTCGTTGACCATGTTGTCGAGCCGCCGCAGCATCTCGTCGCCGGTCTTGAACCAGTATTCGCCCGCCGGGGTCAGGCTGATGACGCCGGTGCGGTTACGCTGGATGAGCTGGGTGTCGAGTTTTTCCTCGAGCTTGGCCAACTGCTGGCTGATCGAGGGCTGCGAAAGCCCGATGCGCCGAGACGCCTTGGTGATCGATCCTGCAACCACCACGGCCTGAAAAATCTGTAATTGCTTTAACGTAATGTCCATTTAGCCCGCCCGTCCTCCTCAAGCGGTCAAGGTGAGCACAATATTTTACATCGGGGAATGTAATAAAAGGTCGCATCCCGATGGCATGACAACGCCATCATGACACGATCCCGATGCCGATGGCAAAGGTCAGGCCGAATCAAAAAGGACGGGCCCTGGGCCCGTCCTCGAAAACTGCCGGTGGCGAGTGGATTACTCGGCCTTGAAGTCCGGCGAGAAGGTCTGCAGGTAGGCGACGACATTGGCGATATCGTCTTCCTTGGGCAGGCCCGGGAAGCTCATCTTGGTGCCCTTGACGAAGTCGCGGGGCTTCTTGAGGAATTCGCTCAGGGTTTCGGGGTTCCAGACCAGGCCGCCGTTACCGGCGTCAACCATGGCCTGCGAGAAGTTGTAGCCTTCCACGGCTCCGGCCTTTTCACCGAAGATGCCGTTGAGCACCGGGCCGACCTTGTTGGTCGCGCCTTCGCCCACACCGTGGCAACCTGCGCACTTCTTGAACACTTTCTCACCGGCTGCCGGGTCGCCCGCAGCCATGGCGCCGGTGGTGCACAGTGCGAGTGCGGCAGCGGCGACAACAATCATCTTCTTCATGGGATAAATCCTCCAAACACAGGCGAGCGTCCCGCCAACCATTGGGTGTACTTCCTTTATCACTGCTGAAGAACGCGCAAGTGCGACAGAAGGTCCCCCTCCGGGCTTTTCGGCATTATCGCATATCTGCGCCGGTGCCGCGAGGCGGCTTCGGCACGGGACTTGCATTCCGCCCGTTCTGCCGGTGCGCTAACCGCGCCCTACCCCCTCGGAAGCGCCTTGCCGTCACTGTCAAAGACATAGCCCCGCCCTTCGGCGATCGAGAGGGGGAGGGTCTCGTCGAGCCTCACGCCATGCTCGGGCGGCAGCGCCACGGTAACCAGCGTCCCATCGGCGAGCGCCGCATAGGCATAGGAAACCGCGCCCAGGTTCTCGACCGTCCTCACGACGCCGCGCAACACACCGTCATCGGCCGGCACGAAGTGCTCCGGGCGCACCCCCAGCGTCACCTTCTGGTCGACATCCGAGCGCCGCCCCGGCAGCACGATCTCGGTATTGTCGGCGAGCGCCAGGGCGCTCGTGGCGCCATCTATCGATTTGACCCGCGCGGGGATGAAATTCATCTTGGGCGAACCGATGAAGCCGGCGACGAAGGTATTGGCCGGATTGTGGTAGAGCTCCATGGGGCTCCCCACCTGCTCGATCCGCCCCAGCCGCAGCACCACGATGGTATCGGCCAGCGTCATGGCCTCGACCTGGTCGTGGGTGACGTAGATGAAGGTCGCCGAGAGGTTGCGCCGAAGCTGGGCGATCTGGAGTCGCATCTCCACCCGCAGCTCCGCATCCAGGTTCGAAAGCGGCTCGTCGAACAGGAAGACCTTCGGATCGCGCACGATGGCGCGCCCGATGGCGACGCGCTGGCGCTGCCCGCCCGAAAGGTTGGCCGGCTTGCGCTCGAGCAGCTCCTCGAGATGGAGCATTTCGGATACGCCCTTCACCTTGGCAGCGATCTCGCCCTTTTCCATGCGGGCCAGGGAGAGCGGGAAGGCGATGTTCTCGCGCACCGTCATCTGCGGATAGAGCGCATAGGACTGGAACACCATCGAGACGTCGCGATCGACCGGCGCCTCATCGGAGATGTCGCGGCCATCAAGGAAGATCTGGCCCGTCTCCTTGTCCTCGAGCCCGGCGATGGTGCGCAGCAGCGTGGACTTGCCGCACCCGGAGGGACCCACGAAGACGACAAAGGAATTGTCGGCGATCTCGAGATTGATGTCGTGCAGGACCCTGGCTTTGCCATAGGCCTTGTTGAGGTTGCGGATGGAGATAGAGGACATGGGTCTATTCCTTGACGCCGCCCTGCGTGAGTCCCTCGATGAACTGGCGCGAAGCCAGCAGGAACGCCACGATGGTGGGGATGAGCATGATGAGGATGCCGGCAAACATCAGGTGCCACTGCACGTCGAACTGCAGCCGGAACTGGGACATGCCCAGCGTGATCGGATAATTGGCCGGCGTGCGCAGGAAGATGAGCGGCAGGAAATATTCGTTCCAGGCCTGCACGAACGTGAGCAGCGCCACCGTGGCGAGGGCCGGCCGGATGAGCGGCAGCACTACCCTCCAGTAGATCTGGAAGGGCAGCGCCCCATCCATCCTTGCGGCATCCTCCAGCTCGGCTGGCACCGCGCGCAGGAACGAGGTGAGGATGAAGACCGCCACCGGCATCATCGAGGCAGACTGCACGAGGATCACCCCCAGAAGGCTGTCGAGCAGCCCCAGGCTTTTGACGATGACGAAAAGCGGCGCCAGCGTCAGCCGGATGGGAATGACCACGCCCAGCAGGAACGCGGCGAAAAGCAGCGTCGAGCCCCGGAACGGCATGCGCACCAGCACGAAAGCGATCGTGGAGGCACAGAAAGTGACGATGACCACGCAGGCCAGCGAGATGATGGCCGAGTTGACGAAGAAGCCCTGGAAATTGGCCCCCACCCAGGCGGTGGCGTAATTATTGAAGCTCCATACCGAGGGCAACCCGAACGGCGCCTTGTAGACCTCGCCCAGGTTCGGCTTGAGCGAGTTGAGCACCGCGATGCCGATGGGAAACAGCACCACGCACGTATAGGCCAGCAGGATGAGCTGGACGAGCGCCTGCTCGAGCTTGGAGAGTTTGAAGAGGCGATCCATCAGTCTTTCCGCCTGAGGTTACGCAGCGCCAGGAACAGCGCGGCGGGCAGGATCAGCAGGGCCGTAAAAAGCCCGATCGCCGCCGCCATGCCGAAATTGACGCTGGTGGAGGTGGCCGAGCCGCCGAAGGCCGAACGGAAGAGGAAGGTGCCCATGATGTCGGTGGAGCGCACCGGCCCGCCCTCCGGACCCATGAGGATGAGCGTGTAGTCGGCGTTGTTGAACACATCGACCATGACGATGACGGTGATGAGCACGAAGGCCGGCGCCAGCACCGGAAACACCACGGCCTTGAGCGTCGCCCAGCGCTTGGCCCCGTCGAGCATCGCCGCTTCGATCAGGTGCACACGCACCCCCACGATCGCCGAGAGGATGAGGATGATGGCAAAGCTCATCCGGTGCCATGAGTAGAACGAGGCCAGCGTCGCGAGCGCCAGGTTGGGATCGCCCAGGAAGGCGATGGGCTGCTCGATGATGTTGAAGTTCTTGAGCATGGCGTTGAGCGGCCCGCGCGTGCGCACCACCATTTCGAGGAGGAACGCCACCGCGGCGCCGGCCAGCGGATAAGGCAGGAAGAAGATGATCCGGTAGGCGTTGCGCCCCCAGCTGCGAAAGCTCAGCAACAGCGCGATCGCCGTCCCCAGGATCAGCATCGAGCCGATGATGATGAAAAAGAAGATGAGGTTGTTGGCGAAAGCCTTGATCAGCTGGTCGCGATAGAAGGCGTTGCCGAAAAGGGTCGCGAAATTGTCGAGCCCGACGAATTTCATCGGCCCGATCCCCGGCCACTCCACCAGGCTCACCCAGAAGAGCCCCAGGAGCGGAGCGAAATTGAAGATGCCATAGAGCAGAACGCCCGGCGCCAGCAGCGCAATCCGCTGCAGGTTGGCTTTCTGGTTGTATTTGAGCGCCACGCGGGTCCCCTCCCCTCAGCTCGACGAAGCGTTGCGGCAGCATCCCGCCGCAACGCCGTTCACAAGGAGCCCGACGGCCCCTCGGGAGGTTCCTACTTGCAGTTCGCCGCCCCGACATAACCCCAGGAATTGAGGCCGTCCTGGATCTTGCGCGCGACTTCCTCGGGCGAAGCCGAGCCGGAAAGCAGGGCGCCATAGCCATCCGAAACCAGCGTGCCGTAGGACGGCTGGCCCTTGTTGAGCGCATAGGCGAAGAACGGGGTGACCGAAGAGGAATTGGCCGCGATCATCCCGGCCACTTCCTTGAGGCGCGGATCCTCGACCGTGTATTCGCCGCCATAGGCGGGCAGTTCGCCCACATACTTGACGAAGAGTTCGGCGAACGCCTTGGTGGCCGTGAAATCGAGCACTTTCTGCGCCGCTTCGGCATGCTTGGTGGCCGAGTTGAGCAGGTACGTGCCGTCGCCGAAGGCATAGACCTTGGCGTTGGCGCCCGGCACCGGGAAGAAGCCCATCTTGAGATCCGGATCGATCTCGAACATCGGCGAAGTCGGGCCGGTCGACCAGACGCCGTCGAGCATCATGGCGCTCTCGCCCAGGGCCACCGAGGTGCGCATGGCGCCATAGTCGTCGGCCATGGCCGAGGAGTTGATATAGCCCTTGTCCTGCCAGTCCTTGACCGTCTGGAGCGTGGCAACGAACGTCGGATCGGTAAAGCACGCCTCGCCCGAAACCAGCTTGGCCGCGAAATCGTCCGGCACCAGGCCCGCCGTCATGGTCTCGCCGACTACCTGGTTGAGCCACCAGCCCGAGCGCGCCCCGAAATTGACGGGAATGATCCCGGCCGCCTTGAGCTTGTCGGCGGCAGCGGTGAACTCGTCCATGCTTTTGGGCACGTCTATGCCGTTATCGGCCAGCACCTTGGTGTTGTAGATCACCGACTGCATCTGGATGGCGAAGGGCACCCCATATTGCTGCCCGTCCGCGCCCCGGCCCGCGTCGATCGCGGCAGGCGCGATGCCCGAGAGGTCCGTGCTGATCGGCTTGACGATGCCCGCGTCCACGAACGAGGACAGCCATGCGGCGCCCGCGCGGCCCTGGAAAAGATCAGGCCCCTCCGACTGCAGGTCGATGCGGATCTTGGAATCGTAGTCGTCCGAGTTGACCTGCACCACCTCGATGGCGATGTCCCCCAGCACCTTGCTGTCCGAGATGTACTTCCAGAGCGGAATTTCCTGCTCGCGCCAGGTGTAGAGCTTGACGGTCTCGGCATAGGCGGAAGTGGCCACGAGCGCGGCAGCAAGCGCCGTCGTCGCCAGTAGAGCGGAAAGTTTCACTGCGTTTCTCCCTTGGTACTGGTTTTCCCAGTTCAATACCTAAACAATGCCACTTTAGGACCAATCTGTCCAAATGCAAGTCAGATTGTCGCAGGGGCGGAGGTTTGGGGAAAACGACGCTGGATCGCACGCGGCTAAGCGCGCCAAACGGCGCGCATAACCTGCTGAATGACAACGATATTCATGGACGCCGCTCAGACCACCGCTGAAACCGGTTTCTCAGAAGCCGGTACGCAATATGAAACTGGTCTTAGATTGGATGCATTACCATCCAAGCCGGAACGCCCCACAAATTCCGGTCGAGTAACGGTCAGCGGCCTTGGGCGAGCGCGCGCAGGCCGGTCAGGAACCCCATGACCTCGCCCGAAAGAGCCTCGAGGTCGAGCGCGGCGAACGCCTCGCGCGACCAGTCGGCGGAAAGCCTGGCGACCAGCCGGCCGCAATGCCGGCGCTGGTCCGCATCGAGATCCAGCCGCTCGGCCTCCACCAGCAGCTCGAGCAGCTGGTGGACCCGCCGCATCCTGGCAAAGGCATCGAAGAGCTCGGACGTATGGCCGGGGTCGGGGAACAGCGCCGTGGCGCGTTGTCCGGCGCCGAGGCAGTCGAACTGCATGCAGCCACGGAACCCCTCGGCGCCAAGGCGCGCGTGGATGGTGCAGGCATGATCGGCATCGAGATTCCGGCAGGGCTCGCCGGCCGGCTTGTCGAAAGCGAAGAACGCAGAGCGATCGAAGGCCAAAGCCACGCAGCACAGCCCCACACAGCGGCTGCAATCGGGTCGAAGCAGGTCTGGTCGCATGGTCACGCCCGTCATCTGGCTCCAGAAACGCAAAAGCCCCCACTTGCGTGGGGGCTTTTGAATTCGATTATCGTATTGAGCTTGGTGTTTTTGGCAGACCTGGCGGCGACCTACTCTCCCGCGTCTTGAGACGAAGTACCATTGGCGCAGCAGTGTTTAACGGTCGAGTTCGGGATGGGATCGGG
>Ga0182743_1001124_pt1 | contig 27514 bp, 27 predicted proteins | sample eDN3rd30CKraftOP_FD_128522 | JGI IMG/M metagenome (GOLD analysis project Ga0182743, IMG submission 128522) | Enriched Organic Plus compost microbial communities from Emeryville, California, USA - eDNA 3rd pass 30_C Kraft OP (version 2) (version 2) ... | reverse complement strand
TCGCGATCTCCCGGCGCTGCTTCGGGTATTGTCAACGGGCTGTGGGGTTTGTCCATAGTCGTCTCCGTGTTTTGCGGCGGCGACAATATGCACCTTCGTTTGCGAGTTCTCCACCGGTTGCAGCCGCTGCTCCTTGCAGATGCAGAGGTTTTCGCTTGTATTTTCGCGCATGATAACAATCGAGAAGCATCCACTGCTGCGGGTGCGCGTGTTCGCGACGGACTTCCCGACTGAGCTCGGCGAACTCCCGACGCCCGAATGGTTGACAACACTGCTGCGAACCGAGGCGGAGTCGCCGTTTGCGCCGGACGAGGCGGTTCGCACGAGTGTGCGCGATCTGCTGCGGTATGGCGGCTACAAGCCGACGGGGCGCGGCAAACCGGCCTCCGAGTACCTGGTACGCGCGGCCACCGAAGGCGCGCTCGGGTCGATCAATCCGGCAGTCGATGCGTGTAACGCGGTATCGCTGCACAGCGGGTTTCCGATCAGTGTGGTCGATCTGTCGCGGGCGAACGAACCCTTTCGCATCGGCATTGCACCAGCCGGCGCGTCGTACGTATTCAATGCGACAGGGCAGGAGATCGATCTGAGCGGACTGCTCTGTCTGTTTGATGCGGCAGGGCCATGCGCGAATGCGGTGAAGGATTCGCAGCGCACAAAAACGCACGCGGCGACCCGTCGCACGCTCAGCGTGATCTGGGGAGTCGCCGGGTTTGAGGCGCGGCTTTCGGCGGCGGAGGAGTGGTATCGCGAGTTGCTGCAGAGGGCCGGTGCGGCCACGTCGATGTACCCGAGCGAGGTACAGGGCGACTCGTGAAGGAAAGCCGGGGCCCGGCCGTTCTGCCGGAGGTGAACACACTCGCAGAATGGGACCTGATTCAGCGTTGCCGGAAAGGCAACAGCGCCGCGTACGAACTGCTGGTCAATCGCTACCAGCGCGAAGCCTTCATCATCGCGCGCTCGCTGCTGCTCGACAGCGATGAAGCGGCGGATGCGGTTCAGGACAGTTTTGTCCGCGCGTGGCGCAGTCTCGGCAGGCTGGCCGAGGGCAGCACGTTCGGTCCGTGGTTCCGGACCATCGTCCGTAATCACTGCATCGATCGTTTGCGTTCGCCGAATCGAAAGCGTCGCACGGAGTACACGGAATACACGGTAGACCGGCATGGACCGAAGTCGCAGATCCGCGATCCCGCTCAAACCAGCGAACTCACCAGCCTCGTGCGATCCGCACTCGAAGAGCTGTCCTCCGATCACAGGGAAATCCTGGTGCTGAAAGAAATGGAAGGTCTCAACTACGCGGAAATCGCGGAGGCACTGAAAATCCCCGATGGCACGGTTGCGAGCCGGCTGTTTCATGCACGCGCTGCCCTCAAACGCGTGCTGCTTGCTCGTGGCATCACCGCGGAGGACATCGCGTCATGAGTACTCATCCAACCGAGCTGATCAGCGCATATGCCGATGGCGAGTTGTCAGAGGAAGAAGCAGCTCGAGTGCGATCGCATCTCGAGGTCTGCACCGAATGCACGCGGGAACTCGCCCTGATCCGCTCGATGACCACAGCCCTGCACAACATGCGCGATGAACCGGTCGACTTCAGTGTCTGGCCGGCGGTCCATGGCCGCATCACTCGCCCGATCGGCTGGCTGCTACTGGTTGCCGGCGTCGTCATGCTGGTTGTGCTCGGGATCCTGGAGTGGTTCCGCGATGGAACATTGAGCCTCGAGTGGATTGCCACCACCGCCGTCGGTATCGGGCTCGCCCTGCTCGCCGTCGGCATCGGCTACGAACAGTACAATGAATGGCGGACGTCCCCCTACAGAGGTGTCGAGCGATGATCATCACGACCACGGATGAGATTCCCGGGAGAAGGATTGTTCGGGTTGTCGGTCTGGTGCGTGGCAACACGATTCGGGCCCGTCACGTCGGCCGTGACATTGCCGCCGCGATCCGCAACCTCGCCGGAGGCGAAATCCGCGAGTATACCAAGCTCCTGGCTGAAGCACGCGAACAGGCCATCGATCGCATGATCGAGGAAGCCGAGCGGCTCGGCGCCAATGCTGTCGTAGGAACCCGCTTCTCGACCTCGGAGGTCATGAAGGCCGCCGCCGAAATCCTCTGCTACGGAACCGCGGTCATCGTCGAATAAGGTTGTCCCAGCCCGCCATGGAGTTTTCTCCCTGGCGGGTTAACTCTGGTAGCACGCACGCACCAGTGAGGACACCATGATGCGGTTCCTGAGACTTCCGATCTACCACGATGTCGTCGAGCTGCGCGGCATCATCCAGGAAATCACTGCCCAGCTTCCGGAAAAGCACGCCGACATCGCCGAGATGCTCGAGTCCCACGCGTCGATTGCGGGCCTCAGGATCGCCCGCGGCAGCGCTCCCGTCACCCGCGACGAAGCCTGGCGCTGCTTTCGCTACTGCAAGCGCTCCGCTGAACTTCTTCATGCCATCCTTCTGCGCCTCGAACTCGCCGGCTTCGGCAGCCCCGACGCACTGGCGGAAGGCATTCGCCTGAGCGCCCGGATCGTCGATCGCGCCCGGATCATCACCGAGCGCCTTCAGCAGAAACTTCCACGCCGTGAAGTTTTCCGCGACTGAGGCTCCCGATGGATCAACCACACACGCTGAACGTTGACCGGACCGAACTCTACCGCACGGCCATCGAGTTCGAATGTGTCGCGACCAGGATCATCGAGACACTCCCCAGACGTCACCGCGACACTGTGGAGTTGCTTCGCAGGAATGCGCGAGTGATGGTCGAGCAGCTCGGAAGAAAACCTGCGGGGCGGGCTGCATTGGCACCCGCACTCAAGCGTGCGCTCTTTGCGGCCGAGACCTGCAGTGAACAGCTCGATCGACTGCACATGATCCGCCTGGGCGGGTTCGCGAGCGTTACCACGGGACTGGAATTGCTGGAACGACTCTGCGCCGGAATGATCGGACTGCTCGAGGATGGGAACGAAAGTGCGGGCCCAGCCGGACCGGAGGAGGATGGTCGTCAACAGGACGATGCCGAGCAGGACGGCGGCAACGCGACGCTCTGAAAACGATCGAGAGGCAAGTCGCAGCACGTGGGATTGAGGCCCCCCTCGAATCCTTTTACCGCGTGCAGCAACCCGCCTCTCGACCGTTTCAGACTGGGTGCCGCCGGTCATTATGTGCGGTCGAGCTTTGCCACGCAATAGACTTGTGTGCGAATATCGATGTCCTGGGACAGAACGACCGTATGTTGTGCCGGAAAGCTGCTACTGTTGTCGGCCATCGCCGCTACAGGTGTTGCCTGATCTGCTGACCATTCGCTCAACTGTAATTGATTGACAGTAAAGGCGCTGTGACTGATCGTGCGCTCAACAGGGGATCTGCGATGTTCACAGACGGATCCGGTGCAGGATACTGAAGTGGGTTCGACAACCGGGCTGCACGCGCGCACGCATGCAGCCCGGTTGACAGTGGGTCAGTTCGATACCGGTGTGGCCGGTTTCCCGAGCACATAGCGGTCGAACCACTTGGCCTGCTCACGATCCAGATGCAGTCGGTGCATTGGCTCGGTGATGCCGTGCCCCTCGCGTGGGTAGCGCAGGAACTCGACCGTTTTCTCGAGCTTCTTGAGTTGGCGGAAATACTGTTCGCCCTGGGAAATCGGGACTCGCAGATCGTTCTCGCCGTGCGTGATGAGCAGCGGCGTGGTAACGCGGGTTGCGAACTCGATGGGTGACCAGCGCTCGTAGACGTCTTTGGTCTGGGTCGGCATCCCGCCGAAGCCGAACTCGAGCAGGTGCGGGATGTCGGTCTGGCCGAAGAAGGAATACCAGTCGGAAATGGCGGCGTGTCCGATTGCAGCCTTGAACCGATTGGTCTGGGTCACGGCCCAGAAGGTCATGAACCCGCCGTAACTCCCGCCCATGATGGCGAGCCGGTCGGGGTCGGCGATACCGAGCGCGATGACGTGGTCGACGCCATTCATGAGGTCGGTAAAGTCCTTGCCACCCCAATCCCTGGTGTTCGCGTTGCTGAAGGCGAGCGTACGGCCGGAACTGCCGCGTGGGTTGCCCTGGAGCACGGCGTAACCGCGTGCGGCCCAGATCTGCGCGCTCTGGTTGAAGTTGGCGCTGAAGCGTCCGTGCGGGCCGCCATGCACCTGCAGAATCAGCGGGTACCGCTGGCCGGGCTGGTAGCCGACGGGGTACGTGAGGACGCCTTCGATGTCCCAGTCGTCGGCGCCTTTCCAGGTGATCGCCTCGGCGCGAGCGGTTACGAAGTCGGAGACGCGGTTGTGTTCTTCGAGGATGCGCTGGGGCTTCTTCCCGTCGGCTTCGGTGAGGTAAACGATTCCGGGCTCACTAAGGGTGCCGCCGTTGACGACCCAGCGCTTCCCATCCGCCGACATGCTGGCGTCGGCAAAAACGAAGTCCTTGCCGAAGTCGAGCGCGGCCGGCGTTCCCCCGGTGCTCGCGACTTTGTAGCGCCTGGAAGTCAGGCCTTCCGCAGCGGTGAAGTAGATGAAGCGTCCGTCGACTGACCACTCGATGCCGGACACGGAGTAATCGAGGTCCGACGTAAGATTGATCGGCTCACCGCCCTCGGCCGGGATCACCTTGACGTCCATCTGGTTTGCGGAGTTCGTGATCTGCTCGCTGGAGGTGTAGGCGATCCACTTGCCATCCGGCGACCAGACCGGGTTGCTATCCGGACCCTTATGCGTCGTCAACTGCCGTTCCTGCCCGGAATCAGCAGGGACGATGAAAATGTCGGAGTTGTCGCTGTAGTTGGCGTCGCGGCCGGTCGTGCCCGTGCGGTTCGAGCTGAACGCGATCCATTTTCCATCCGGCGACCAGCTCGCGCCCTGGTGGTCGTAGGACCCGCTGGTTAGCTGCGTCTTTTTCTTTCGCGCGCCGTCGTAGACGAAGACCTGCGTAAACTGGTTGCGATGTTCTGCGTAGTAGCCGTCATCCTTCTTTTTGACCTTTTCGTCCCATTCCTTTTTGTCGGGGCGATCGGTCTGTTGCGTGAAGGCGACCTTGCTGGCGTCCGGCGAAAAAGCGCCGGAAGCGGGGGCGTTCTCGTCGTCGAACAGCTTGACGGCTTCGCCGCCGTTCGGCCGAATCGCCCACCAACTGTTTTTTCCGTCCCGGTTGGAGACGAAAGCAATGCGGCCGTCGGGCAACCAGCGGGCGTTGTTTTCTCCGCGTGCCGAGGAAGTGAGCTGGTACGTGCGTCGCGCGGCGATGTCGTGAATCCAGAGGTGAGCGGTCGAGGCCCAGTCCTTCGGATCGCGCTCCGCACGCGAGTACAGGATGAATTTGCCGTCAGGCGAAATCGCGTAGTTGTTGAAGGTCGGCAGCTTCAGCAACTCCTCCATGGTGATCTGGCGGGCCGAGCTCTTTTCCTGTGCGTCAGCGGCGGGCGCGAGCACGGCGAGGCAGAGCAGGCCGGCGAGCAGGTGAGTGCGCATGATCAGGACTCCTGCCGCGCACGCGCCTGGAGCGCATCTGCGATCTTCTTCTCGAGTATGCCGGTCGAGACGCAGCCGCTCGTGCTGCGACTGCTGCCGTCCACCGGTTTGGCGATCCCCATCAGCTCCGTCTCGACCGAAGTCTTCCCGTCCCTGGAGATCACGGTCGTCGAGATCGAAAACTGATAGCGCAGGCGATTGACCGACCCCGGTCCGGTCGCCTGGCTCGAGCAGCGCAGGTAATTGCCGACTGATTCGCCGCCGACCCGCTGTTCGTTCACCGCGGGATTGCCGAACACCCGGTTGCGTCCATCGAGGACGGCGCCAACGATGCCGAGTTCAGCGTAGACATCGGGAACAAAGGCCCAGACCTTGACCGGCTCGGCGTTGACCGTGTAATTCGCGGCGACTTTCCCCTCATTCAGCCGGATCGAACTTTCGTGGGATTGCACGATCTGTGTCTGAACGACAGGTGCGTCCGGAGTGCTGCGGGCGCTGGCGCACCCTGCGAGCAGCAGCGCGAAAGCGAGGTGCCGTCGCATGGGACCTCCATGAAGTTGGACGTACTTTGGAGTGATCGGTCCAAGGATAGCCGATTGCGGGGCCGCGGCAAAGTATCCGAGCCGGTCTCCCGGTGAATTCATCACCGATCGAGCCGCCGGCCGCCTGCCCGCCGGGTCCGCTGTCACTGCAGTCGGCTGTGACGAGGGGCGGCAACGGATTGTAACGCCTGTGGCGGTGTGACGCTGCGATGGGCTAGCTCTGTGCGGGTTCGACCTTCCTCAGCACGACCTGCTGCCCCGGCCAGGGCTGGTCGAACTCGAGGCGATGCATAAGCTCGAGTCCCAGCGGCAGCAGTCGTCCGAGCAGATCATCTGTGGTTTGCCATGACGTCGCTTCGTAGAAGCCGCGTCCGAAGTCAGTTTCAGTTCCATTCCCGATCTCAAGGATGAAGTGACCGCCCGGAGCAAGAACGCGGAGCACTTCGGCCATCAGCCGATCGAGTTCGAACGCATGGTCGAGTGAGTTGGTGTAAACGATGTCGACCGTGTTGTCAGCGAACTGCAGGTCGTGGAAGTCGCCGACCAGAACGTAACGGTTCTTCCTTCCGGGATTCAGGTCGATGCCCACAGCGAAGCTGCCCTGTTCGATGAAGGCGCGGACTTCGCTGCCCTGCCGCGCGGCAAGGCAGAGAACCGAGCGGCACTGGAGCGGGAACGGGAGAGACTCGAGCCGCTGACATAACGCCGAAAAAAACCGGCGGTCGTGGGAGTGCAGCGATTTCTCCCGCATCGCGTCGAGCTTTGTCCGCTGGTGCCGAAGGTAGGTCTGGTAGTCCGGATAGCTGCGCCGTGCAATGCCGCCATCCACCACGTCCCAGTTCTGTCCAAGACTCAGCTTCAGCCAGGTATAACGCGCCTGTCCGAGAATGCGTCGCAGTTGCGTTTTCAAGGGTGCGCTCCGCGTTCGGTTCGAAGACGACCACACGAGGCAGAGATGCCCGGGAGCCGGCCAGATTGGGCGTTGATATTCGGAGAATGCGCGTTTTAACCCGGTTTGCGCCAGAGGCGGATATCGATTCAACGAAAACTGCATCAAAGGCGCAGCGCGAGGATTGCGTTGCTGCAAACGCACGGGTGGAGAAAGGTGTCAGGTTGACAGGCGGGTTGGCCGCGGGTTACAACTTTTTGGAACATCGACCTGATGCTGGGTGATACAAATCGACCGATGAAGCGTGAATCCGGTGGACCGAGCTCGATCGCGACGGTTGCGATGCTGCTGCTCCAGTTGTTTGTGGGGCTGGTGCTACCGCTGTATCATGCGCAGGTCGAAGCGCAGGAGTTCACGCATGAGGTTCACATTTCGGCGCCCGCAACGTCGGATTGTGTGCCACACAACGACATCGGTTGTCAGATCTGCCGGTCGACCGGAAATCATATTCTCCTGGTGGCCGGCAATTTCATTCTTCCTCCACAAGCCAGTGCCCGTTTAGCTCCCCGGGATCAGGCGGACAGCGGACAGGCCGGACAATTCGAATTGTTCGGCGGGTTCGGCCCGCGAGCACCCCCAACCTTCTGATTCAGTAATCGGCGGAAGACAGGAAACACGAGCGTGCTGGACCGTGCTCGTGTTTCGCGGCATTTCCAGCGGTTCACCGCATTACCTGGAAGAGAAAAGAAGCGTGAGAAGGAAACGCATCGCATATACGGCGATTGCGCTACTGGCGTTTGCCTCCATGGAGGCAACGGCGCAGCAGCAGCAGGCCGGATCGATCATGGGAGTGGTTGTGGATTCCGCGACCGGTGAGCCGGTCGCCGTGGCGCACGTGCAGGTCCCCCTGCGGCGTCGCGCCGAGTTCACGGAAGAGGATGGGACGTTCGAGCTCGGCCGGCTGGCACCGGGGAAGTACCGTATCGTGGTGGAGCGCCTGGGGTATCGGACCGCGGAACAGACCGTCTCGATTGACCCGGGTGCGACGGCGCACCTCCGTATTGCACTCGTCAGCTCAGCGGTCAGCGTTGCGCCGGTGGTGGTGACCGGCACGCTCGGGCGTCGTTCGGGGCAGGATGCACTCAGTCCGACCGCGGTGCTTTCCGGTGCCAAGCTGGACCGGCGCGCGGATGTGACGATCGCCGCTACGATTCGGGACCAGCCCGGCGTATCGATGACGTCCGTCGGTCCGTCGACCGGTCGACCGGTCGTGCGCGGGCTGGCGGGTGACCGCATCCTCGTTCTGGAAGATGGCCAGCGTCCGGGCGACATGTCCTCGATCGGTGGCGACCACGCACTCGCGATCGAGCCGCTCACGGCCAAACAGATCGAAGTAGTGCGCGGGCCGATGTCGCTGATGTACGGCAGCAGCGCACTCGGCGGCGTGGTCAATGTCGTGCGCGAGGAGATCCCGACCACCTACCCTGAACACCCGCACGGGAATTTCAGCGCGCAGGGGAGCTCGGTGAATCGCGGCGCATCGGGCGGCGGATACCTGAACCTGCCGGTCGGTCCGCTTGCTTCGCGCGTGGAATTGAGTGGCCGCGCCTCCGGCGATGTGCGTACGCCAGTCGGCGATCTCCGGAACACCGGCGCGCAGACGCTGAACGGCGCGTTCGCGCTCTCACGCATCGGCGAGTGGGGGCATGCGGGTGGCTCGTATCGCTACTACGACAACGTGTACGGGATTCCGGGCGGGTTCGTAGGCGGTCACGAAAGTGGCGTTGATGTCGACATGCGGCGCCACACACTGCGCGGCGAGGTTGATCTGATGGAGCCGTTGCGCGGGTTTGAGAATGTGCGCGCGACGGTCGGGTTCACCAGCTACGATCATCTCGAGCGGGAGATCGGAGATGATCACGATCACGGTCACGGCGAAGAAGGGCACGAACACGAGGAGCACGAGGACGTCAGCACGCGATTCGGCCAGAAGCTGCTGAGCGGCGAAGTCGTCGGGCGCCACCGGCAGTTGGGACCGTTCGCGCTCGGCGCGATCGGTGTGCGCGCGCAATACCGCGACATCAACACGGGCGGCTCGCTCCAGACCCCGTCGACCGCCGACTACTCCATTGCAGCATTCGTAATCGAGGAGATCGGTACGGGGCCAACCCGTGTGCAACTGGGCGCCCGTTACGACCTGGCCCGGTACGAGCCCTCCGATACAGGAGCAACGATCTTTGTGGGCGGCCGTTTTGTACCGCTGCGTGCCCGCGAATTCGGCTCGTTCTCCGGATCGATTGGCGTGCTGCATGAGCTTGCGAACGGGATCCGAGTCGGGATGAGCGCGAGCCGGGCGTATCGTACGCCGGACTTCAACGAACTATATACGAACGGCCCACACCTCGCCGCGAACTCGTTCGATGTGGGCGATCCCTCGCTCACGCAGGAGACCGGGCTCGGCCTCGACGGGTTCGTACGGGTTCAGCGCGATGCGTTCAGCCTGGAAGCAGCAGCATTCATGATGAGGCTTGCCGATTACATTTACCCGTCGAGCCGTGGCCGGGTCGAACTCGGGGCTGAGGGAGGCCGTCCTCGCTTCCAGTATACAAACGAAGACGCGCAGTTCGTCGGGGCGGAAGGCGAAGCGTCCTGGGCATTCGCGCCCAGTTGGGCGATTGAAGGCACACTCTCGTATGTGCAGGCGAAGTTCACAAACACCCGCGATTCGATTCCGGTCTTCACGATCGAAGGCGATACCACGTTCATGGCGGCCTCGAAGTATCCGCCGTTAATCCCGCCGCTCAACGGGCAGGTCGCGGTGCGTTACGACGAGCAGCGTGTTTTCGGTGGGGCGGGCGTACGGTTCGCGGCGGCACAGGACCGGCTCGGTGATTTCGAGTCGACGACCGATGCGTATGCGCTACTCAGCTTCGATGCGGGGATCAGGCTGCTGCGCGGTGCGCGGCTGCATACGCTCACGCTGCGCGTGGATAACGTGCTGAATACCGAGTATCGCGATCACCTCTCGCGCATCAAGGACATCATGCCCGAGCCCGGCCGCAACATCTCGCTGCTCTACCGGCTCACGTTCTGATCCAGCGATTCGGCATGAGCGTCGTACGGACAACTGCCCTGTTCCAGTACTGGAGCAGGGCAGTTGTCATCGCGATCAGAATCAGTTCGGAGTCAGCAGGTCGAAGAGGCTCGAGATGCTGAACCCGGTCGGGTCGATCTCCAGCACGCGACCGCGCGCGAAGTGTCCGGTGGTCGGGAAATACGGAGGCGGATCGGTGAACGCGCACGGGTCGTACGAGTAGCGCTTGAGATATCCGGTGCCGGCACTGGTGCCCACCGCACCGCGCGTCGACTGAATGATCCCGCCCGTCAGATACAGACAGCCGCGTCCCCACTGCGTCGATTCGCACGACTGGGAATTCGCCGAACCGCCGTCGTAGTTCTCGACTTCGAAATTCTCCAGGGCAAGCACAACGCCATGGATAAACTCCGCAGGCGTGTCGTCGTAGGTGTAATACGTGTTCCCGTTGGTCTGCGCGGGCGCGTTGATCGGATTGTCAGAGACCACGACGTCGCGACCGCTGAAGAGGCCGAGGATGTCGGTGCACGAACCCGCGCCCGGGTCGACGGAGTAGGTCACGTCATCCATCAGGACAATGTTGTTGGTCGCCGCGAGTGTGATGCGCGCGCGCAGTGTGCCCATGATCGCGACCTTGCCATCCACGAACACCACACCCTTGAAACCCGGATTCAGCTTGCGCGATAGCGGAAAGAGGTATCCGGCATCACCAAACGTCGCACGTGCCGCGCTGACACGAGAGTCGATCGGTCCGGTCCATGGCTTATAACCACCCAGCCCATTGATATCGGTGGGCGAAAACGCACCATGATCGTTGATCGCAGGGTGGCCTCCGGGGTAACAGCGGCGGTCCGACTGCGCGAGGTGGTTGTACCACGCATTGTTTCCTGAATTTGCGGTGTGCTCCTTGGCCGAGATGAACTGGTTCCCGTGGTAATGGCCACAGGTGAGCGAGTTTCTCATGCCTCCGGAGGGAATCGCTCCAACGACATACGCCGGCGCTGAAGACGAACTGCCGCCGTCGTAAACGCGCATGAACCCTTCGTCGTCGTCGGCCTCGCCGTCACCATCGAGGTCGATGTGGAGGAATTCCAGGCGCAGCCTCGCCTGACCGATTGTGCCGGCCGTGCTGCTGGTGAAGGCGGTCCCGCCGTTCTGCGCATACGTACGAAGCTTGTTGAGCTCGGCCGTCGCCGGCATCGGGATCCTGCGGGCCTTCTCCGTATACCCCTGCCGGAATGTGCCGTAGTTGCGGCCGGTGATCGTGCCACTGGTAGTGACTGGCCCGTGGAACGTCGCGCCGCTGTTGTAGATCTGGATGTCATCGTTGGAGTGCACGGGCCCGAACAGTTGGTCGCCACCGCCAAAGGCAATGGTTGAAGGTTCGATGTCCGTGAAGTACGCGTACTTCGCGAAGCTTTCCTGCACAACTTCCAATCTGCGGATCACCCGGTCGCCGTTGCCTGCTTCCGCAATTGAGACGACCGATCCGAACACACCGTATTGCCCTGTGGTCACGCCGATCGGACCGACATAGGTCCAGCGACGAACACCGGGGATGACGGTGCCGAAAGCATCGCGCACCTGCACAGCATTCTCGATCGTATTGAAAGCGGTATCGGGATAAAGTGTCTTATCGCCGTTCAGCCGGGCACGCCCTTCTTCGAGGCCGGCATCGGCCACCATGGCGAGTGTGCCTTGTCGCTCTCTGTACTGTGACATCAGCCATGTATTCGAGCTGATCATCGCCGCGCCGGTAGCGATGCTGCCAAGCACGAGCATGAGCAGCATGACCATCGCCAATGCAATTCCCTGTCGTCGACCATCCATGGAGCCCTCTTTTACCAGGATATGGGGGCGAGGCCGATCACGTCGGAAAGCGCAGGCGTACAGTCCTGCGCCGCGATCGAGTAGTAGTAGAGCACACCCGGCACGATGTCCGTATCGTAGTAGGTGTAGGACGCCATGCCTGCGGGAATACTGAGGAACGGATCACCGACCGGTCCCGGTGTCGTGTGTCGGTAGATGACGTAGCGGACGACATCCCGTTCGCCGCCCGCTTCATCCACCGCAGGCGACCAGGTGAGCCGGATCGCCGGCAGGTCGTTGTAGGTTGTGTGCTGCGCAAGTGGAGAGATGCTGCCAATGATTGGCTCATCGCCGCACGTCTGCTTCATCACCTGTCCTGCATTCGGAAACCAGATCGTCCGCGTCGCGGTGTAGATCCGCTCGCTCGCCGGGTGCGCATCCGTGACCCGGAAGTTGACCCGGACAGCGCGCAGCCGGTCGATTGCCGCAAGAGTTCCGGTGTCATTGGGCGCGTTGTGAAAAACGCGCTGATGCTGCAGCGGAAGCTGATTCTGTGGCACCGCTTCGACGTAGGCAGCGCCTGAGACCGGGGTCACCCTGCGTGTATAGGTGAAGAAAGGGAGGTTGCCGGAGGCGCGCAGGATGTTGCGTGCGACCATGTCGGGCGGCTGGTCGTTGACTTTACGGTACAGTCGATAGTCGTCGGCGCGCGCCGTACCCGTGTCCGGCTCGAAGTAGAACATGATCGTTTCCGCCGGACTGTGCGCGCCGCCGACCCGATAGGTGGAGTCAGGATAGGCGAAGGTCGTCCGCGGGATGGTCAGTCGGCGCTCGCGCGGGAGCACGGTCGTGATCAGGCTCGATGCGGCGGTATCCACGTAGACCGCAAACGGGTCGTTCGCAACCGAACTCGCATAATCGCCGTTAAAGACAACGACATGCGAGTCAGCATAAACCAGGAATGGCTGGTTCGGGCCGATGTTGGTGCCAACTGTCGCAAGGTCCTTCTCGAGAACGCTCATCGTGAAACGCAGGTTCTGCATCGCATCGATCTGCGATGCGCCCGCATTGAATGCCCTGACCTCATGATCCATCAGCGAAAGCGTTGCGGTGATCAGCACGCCGAGCAGCGTCAGCGCGACCAGCGTCTCGATCAGTGTGGTTCCTGCGCGTCCACGCAGCAGTCGGGTCGATCTCATGGCGCACCAATGACCAGAGTTCGCGCGACCGGCATGGTCAGACCGGGTGCACGTACTTCGACCGTAATCCGCCGGAAGTCCGTGATCCCGCGCGACGTCGAATCACGCTGCTGAACCACCGTCGTTTTTCGCGTGAAGTTCGGGAATCCTGTAATCGCGCTCTCCGTCTCCGCATATACCGGAAGCCGCGTGTAATCCGGCTCCAGGCGGATCTGATCCAGCCTGTCTTCCGCGAGCTCCGAGGCAGAGAGCTGCACCTGTGAAATGGTCATCCGGTGAAGCATCTGCGCCGTCACCAACTGCATCCCCATCACGGTTGTCGTCAGCAGCATCAGCGCGACAATCACTTCCAGCAGCGTGAATCCATTCTGTCTGCTCATCAGAACCTCCTGATCCAGCGGCCACCCGCATATTGCAGAAGAGAAACCCGCCCCGTCGCACGATCGATATCGAACGCGCGCGTGTCCTCCACATAGCGAGCCGATGCGCGGCTGCGCCCACTCGTCAGATAGAAGCCGCCGAACTCACCCGCACTTCCACTCCGGTGGAACGTGACCGCCGGCAGTGTCCCCTGCTTCCTGTTCAGTGTGATCGCGGCGTCACCGATGGGGCCCGCGGGCGTTGACCCACGCCCGAAGACCAGCCCATCCTCGAGCATCACGTATTCGATCGGCTCACCACTGTCGATCACCCCGTTGTTGTTACGATCATCATGAAGCCGCAGTCTGCCGCCGACCGAATCGAATGCGACCACCACCGCATGCTGCTGCAGCACCGCTTTCCGCTGTGCAGCAAGCAGTTTGATCCCCACTTGCCGGTAACCACTGTCCACGCGCATACGCGTGTAGTCGATCCGCGGCAACGCGAATGTCACCACGATCCCGATCATCGTCAGCACAACCAGCAACTCCACCAGAGTGAAGCCCGATCGTTTCGGCGCGATTTGGTGCATCAAATGCTCCTGTTTATCGGAAAAACCGGCTGAGGCCATGGCACACGCCCGGCAGGCGACGCCAATGGCAGTCGAACAGCACCGTAATGGTGCGGGAGGTATTCTGCTGCGGGAAATTTGTTGTCGGTGATGCGACTTTATTGCATTGGCGTTGCGCGCCTAAGTTGTAGAATAACAACCAGTTGCGACATTGGCAATAATTCCGTAGTGGCGTTGTCCTGCCGAGTGATAATCGTGCGTTGGGCCGGGCCAGCGATCCACTGCCCTCCGTCCGTAATGGTCAATCGCATCCGCGGGCGGTGCGGCCGTGGCTGAGTATGGAATGTCATAATTTGGTGCGCAGGTGTGCGTGTGAAGGCGAAACAAAACAGTGCAAATTCGGGCGAACAGACAACTGCGCTGGTCGAATGATTGTGCACGGAAGCCGCACCGATTACGTTCGCCGCATATCGCTCGATCGGGCGAGACTGCATTAATCCACAGCTTTGAAGAACTGCGATGGCAGTGCTGCTACTCACGACGGATCCGGGGCGGGTACGCCGGGTTGCGAATGCGCTGGCGGCACGCGGGTTTGTGATCGAGAGTGATCCGGCGCGTGCACGCGTGGCGTTGGCGCGTGTGTGGACGGCGGTGCTGATCGATGCGGAGCTGGAGAATGCGCTCGAGCTGGTAGCGGCGCATGCATCGAAGCATGCGGTGTACGTGCTGGCTCGGAGTCCGACGCTGGAACTGACGATGGAAGCCATCGCGCGCGGTGCGCGGGAGGTGGTGCGGGAGACTGCGGATGCGCGGATGCTGCGCAGGTGGCTGGAACCGGAGCGAGGAGAGCGCGTGACGTGGCAAGGCAGCACAGAAAGCGCAGGTGATCGTGTGTGGGTGGGCCGCAGTGTGGCGAGCCAGGCGGTATTTGCGGGCGCCGCACGCAATGCACTGACCGATGCGCCGCTGCTGATCGTTGGCGAGCGTGGGACAGGCAAGGAGTTGATTGCGCGAATCATTCATGCGCGCAGCAGCCGGTCGGGGCAGCCATTTTTTGCCGTGAACTGCGGGGCTCTGGATGAGGTGGCGCTTGCCTCAGAGCTGTTCGGGCAGGATGCGGCGGTAGCGGGAGGCACTGCAGCGCGAGCGGGGCAGTTGGAGCGCGCCGCGGGCGGTGTGGTGTTCCTGGACGAGATCAGTGCGCTGAGTCCGGCGATTCAGGCGAAACTTGCCCGGGCGCTACGGACCCGGACCTATGAGATGCTGGGTTCGCTCGTTTCACGGCCGTTTCGTGCGCGTGTGCTGGCGAGCACGAGTCAGGATCTGCAGGCGGATGTACTGAGTGGCCGTTTCAGCGACGAGTTGTACTATGCGTTCGGATCGCATATCCAGCTACCGCCGCTGCGGCAGCGGGTCGATGATATCGCAATGCTGGCGACCTGGTTCCTCGACTACTACGCAGGTGTGCACAGTCGGCCGGTAACCGGCCTTGCAGCCGACGTCATCACGGTGCTGGAGCGCTACGACTGGCCGGGTAATGTCCGGCAACTGCGCAATGCGATCGAACGTGCGGTGATTGTGGCGCGCTCGGATGTGATCGAGCTGGCACAGTTGCCGGCCGAGATCACGGGGTGGCGTGACGACATTGAACTGGCAGACACGGAAGGCCTGTCGCTCGAGGCGATGGAGCGGCGCCACATCCGGCGAGTTCTACAGATGACCGGCGGCCGCATCGCGGAAACGGCGGACATCCTGGGCATTCATCGCAATACGCTGCGACGGAAGCTCGAGCAGTACGGCATTTCTTCTGGCGAGTAGTTATCCCCCAACTGGAGGCTTGATCATGATGAGGGCAGCGCGGACCGTATCCCGGCTGATGCTGGTTGCGGTGCTGGCCGCGTGCGCGGACGGCGGTGTGGCCGACCCGGAGATCCCGGCGCCCGGCATTACGCCCGGATTCAATTACGGGCAGGGCAACGGGAATCAGGGGAATGGCAACCACGGCGACGGGAATCCGGGCCATGGGAATCCGGGCCATGGGAATCACGGCAACGCCAACCAGGGCAACGGACAGCAGGCAAATCGGCCGAACCGGAAAAATCTGCAGGTACTGGCGAAGTACCGGCGTTCGAACCGGGATCCGGAGTCGGTGAAGCGGATCGGGCCGGCCGGCGGCACCGTGCGCGCGGGGGATTACCAGATCATCGTTCCGCCGGGTGCGGTTGACAGGTCGTCGGTATTTCACATCAAGCTGCCCAATGGCGGTGGCAGGGGTGGGCGCGTTTACGCGGAATTCACGTCGAGCCGTCCGTTCACGAAGCCGGTGACGATCATCCTGCCGCAGGACATCACGAATGCGTCACCCAGCTCCTCGATTCTGTGGTGGAATGACGGCAGCCTGGAGTGGGAAGTGATGCCGACGGTGCCGACGGGCGATGGGCGGCTCCAGACGACAACGACGCATTTCTCGATTTACGGTGTCTCGAGGGGGCGCGGCTGGATCGATCTGGGTGGTTGATCGCCAATATGACTGACCGGAGCATCCCGGTTTGGCAGCTCATCGAGCTGCTGCCCGATGATCCTGATTTCGATGTGCTGAAGCAGGCATTCCTGCGGGTATCGGTACCGGATCCGCAGGATCGCTGGTCGAGTGCATCGAGTTACCGGACGCTTGACCGTCGGGCGATTCCGGTCGCGATGATCGGGCAGATCCTGAGCGAAGCGGAGGGGAATGCACGCCGCAGGCTGAAGCGGATTTTCGACGCGGTGACGATCGCGTTTGCTGAGGTTGTGGAGCCGCGCGGAGCCGAACACATCCAGCAGTTGATCGCGGCCGGCGAAGCAGCGGAATCGTCTGAAGAATGGCGGGATGCGGTCGTGTACTACAGCGTTGCCGAGCGGCTTGCGCAGCGGCGGCGTGATCCGGAGCTGCAGGGGCTCACGCTGCGGCGGGCCGCGAGGGCATACATGCATGCGGGAGACTACGCGCGTTCCGCCCGATACTATGCCAGCAGCTACACGTTGGCGGCGGCGCTGGATGATCAGGCCGGTCTGATCATCGCGGCGATGGGAATGGGCAATGTCGTGCGGCGGCAGGGCCGCTGGGTGGATGCGGAGAGCTGGGACCTGCAGGCCTACCGTCGGTGTGACGAGGGGTTCGCGCGTGAGCGTGCGCAGGTGTGTGTGAACCTGTCGATCACGGCACGCGAACGCGGGAGCAACGATGAGGCGGACGAGTGGCTCGAACACGCGCATCGGCACTGGGACAATCTGACGACCACGGAGCGCACGGCGTGGTGGACGAACCATGGGCTGGTGCGGATGGCGCGCGGTGAGTTCGAGGAGGCAAAGACCAGCTTCGAGCGTGCGCTGGCGGATGCGGCCAGCCACTTTCACCGGGCGATGATCCTCGACAACCTCGCTGAGCTCGCGCTGCGACAGCAGTGCTACGAAGTCGCGGAAGCGTACTGTCGTGAAGCCGAAGAACATGCCCTCGCCGTCGGCACTCCGCGCGTGCTGGCCGAGATCTACATGCGCCTCGGCAGGTTATGCCGGTTCCGCGGCGACTCCAATGGCGTCGTCTTTTTCGAGAAGGCCATCGAACTTGGTGGGAAGGGCGGCTTCCCACTACTGTACGGCACGATCCTGTACGAGTACGGCCTTTTCCGGAAAGCAACCGAAGACTTCCCCGGCGCACGCGACCTGTTTGTACGTGCGCTCGAGGTTTTCTCGGAACTCGGTGCGCTCACCCGGCTGGATGAAGTTCAGGCCGAACTGGTCTGACCGGTCAGTTCCCGCAACTGCTCATTCGTGAGCCGATAGACGTACCACTCCTTCAGTCGCTTCGCCCCGAGTCGTTCGTAGAAATCAATCGCGAGTTGGTTCCAGTCCAGTACCGCCCACTCCATTCGTCCGCACCCGCGTCGTACCGCTTCGGCAGCAAGTGTGCGAAACACGGTCCACCCGGCTTTCCGCTTGCGATATTCCGGCAGAATGAACAGATCCTCCAGGTAGAGCGTCGGCAGAGCCAGGAAGGAGGAATAACTTTCGAAGGTGATCGCATAACCGATCGCGGTGCCGTTCTCCTCCGCGAGCCATGCCTCGATGCGCGGCTTGGGGCCGAACGCATCGCGCGTGAGGCGTTCGCGCGCATCCGGGGTCGGACGGTCGAGCTTCTCGTAATCGGCAAGCGCATCGACCAGCGAAAGGAAAGTTTCCGCATCGGGCGCAGCAGCGCGACGGACCGTGATTTCTGATTGCATGGACGATCTGGTTCAGGTTCGCAGGCATGGTGGCCAGGCGCGTGTCTGTGCAGCGCCTGAGCCGGGTTTCGCGTGAGGATGCGCTTCCAGGAGGGGTCGCGCAATCGCAACGCGCCCGCACCGACAGAAAAGCCGGTGCGGGCGGGAGCGATTACGCGAATACCGTGGTCGGCCGAATGTTCTGATTGATGCGGAACAGGTTGATCGGGTCGTACCGATTCTTTACCTCAACAAGCCTTGTGTAGTTCGCCCCGTAGGCCGGTTGCACGCGGTGCGTTTCCTCTTCAGTGAGGAAGTTGATGTAGACGCCTTCAGAGGCATGGGGACGGACGGCCTCGTAGATGTTGCGGGCCCAGCCGATGCAGGTCGTGTCGCGAGTAGCATCGTCCCAGCGTGCATGCACGTTCATATTGAACGGCGTGCTCCGATAGGTGAACGGGGTGGCGTCCGTAGGAACCCGTGTTGTTGCGCCGGCCATCTGTGCGATGAAAATCTCACATTGCGGATCAGGCAACTGTTCGACGCCGCGGATCAGCGCCTCGATCGCGCCGTCGCTGAGGTCGAGATAGGCGGATTTCCAGTAGTTGCGCGCGCCCGGCGCAAGCAGCGGGTCGAAGGTCGACTGCCAGTCGGCGAAACGGTGCGGGGCGATCACGTCGGCGATCGGTTCGCCGTATTCACGGAGCGCGGCGAGCGCGTTCCTGCCATCGTCCAGGTTGCCGACGTAACAGGCGGCGAGGACGACCACTTCGGTGCCGTGCACGGCCGGTGGAAGAAACGGAAGCGGTGGCGCCTTGCGCATCACGACCCACGCCGAGAGTTCGTCGGGTGCACTCGCGCAGAAGTCGCGGTAGAAGCGAAGCAGCGGCTCCACATTCCGGAAGGGGTGCACGATGAGTCCGCTCAGCACTTCCGGACCGACCGGGTGCAGACGGAACTCAAAGGAAGTGACGACACCGAAGTTGCCGCCACCGCCACGGATCGCCCAGAACAGGTCCGGCTCGTTGTGGGAATCGATGCGGCGATGCTCACCGTCGGCGGTCACGATGTCCGCGGAAATCAGGCTGTCCGCCGTCAGCGCGTATTTCCGGCTCAGCCAGCCGAACCCGCCGCCGAGTGTGAGTCCCGCGATGCCGGTCGTCGAATTGATCCCGGTCGGGACCGCGAGGTTGTAAGGCTGTGTCGCGCGGTCGAGTTCACCGAGTGTTACGCCGGGATCCACACGTACAATGCGTGCGTCGGCGTCGACTTCGACATGTTTCATCTGCGACAGGTCGATCAGCAGACCATCATCGCACACCGCAGTGCCGGCGATGTTGTGCCCGCCTCCACGAACCGCGACCAGCAGTTCATGATCGCGCGCAAATCGAACCGCACTCACCACATCCTGCGCGTTCATGCAGCGCACAACCAATCCGGGATGCCGATCGATCATCGCATTCCAGATCGTGCGCGCATCCTCGTAGCCGGGCTCGCCGGGAAGAACGACATCGCCCGTAACTTCACTCCTCAGCGCATCGACTGCCTCGAGTGGGAGCAGTCGATCACCATCCATACCACGAACTCTCACCTCGCCCATGCTCATCTCTCCGTGACTGGTTTTGGTGATTGCGCCAGCCTCGGCGATGATGCACACGGCAGGTTGCACGTGCGCGAGAATTTTTTTTCGGGAGTTGCGGCACAGCTCCGGACCGCATCGTCCGGCATGAAGCGGGAACGCTACATTAGGGGCTGCACACCTGCGTGTCCAGTCTGATCGGAGGGCGAACGATGACACACGCACGACAGGATGCTCTGTTCCTGAAGCTGCAGTTGCAGACGCACCTGTCCCGGCCTTTGCTGGACTTCTACAGGGAAACGCTCGATCTGCCTGTCGAAGCGGTGGATAATGACGGGTTCGTGGTCCGAACCGGCGTCACAACGATTGAATTTCTGCCTGCCGTCGACTCGAAGCCGTTGTACCACCTGGCGTTCAATATCCCGGAGAACCGGATCGAAGAGGCTGTGCGCTGGCTGCGGCAGCGCGTCACAGTGCTGCCTGATTCAGGAGGCGGACAGGAGATCGTCGAGTGGCCGGCGTGGAATGCACACTCCGTGTATTTCCGGGATGCAGCAGGGAACATCCTCGAACTGATCGCGCGGCATGACCTGCGGAACGCTTCACAGCACACGTTCGGGCCGGAGGACTGGCTGTGTGTGAGCGAATTCGGTGTAGTCGTACCCGATCCACACACGGTAGCCCGGGAGTTATCGGACACATTCGGCTTGCCGGTGCGTAACCTGATGCAGGGGTTTGGCGCGGTTGGTGATGATGCCGGCATGTTCATCGTGTCCGCGCCGGGACGACCGTGGATGCCGGTGCGGGATGTCCGCGCGCAGGCGTTCCCGGCGGTTGTTCTCCTTCGTCACAGCGAACCCGTCGATCTGCGACTGCCAGGCACGGATTACCGAATTGTCAGTCGTACCTGACACAAGGTTGCGGAGTAACCGAGCCAACGCTGATGATGATCACGCTGGCCGGGCCGTTGTCCGGTTGCGGTTACATTTGCACGAGGGCTGTGCCGGGGGGTATGGTGGCTGATTCTGGCAGAACAAATGCGAAGGAGCGTATGAACGCTGACAGGTTTCGCGCGCTTGCGCTTGGGTTTCCCGAGGCGGTGGAGAGCGAACACATGGGGCATCCGGACTTCCGGGTACGCAAGAAAATTTTTGCGACTTTGACAGCGGACGAACAACGCGGATCCATCAAGTGCGATCCGTCGACCATGGATACACTGATACGGGCGGAACCGGCTGTATATCGCGATGCGTGGGGTGGGCGCTGGCTGGGTGTGGAGCTGAGTCTCGCCGACGAGGCCGCGATCAGCGATCTGCTGGAGGACGCCTGGCGCATGGTCGCCCCGAAACGCCTGGCTGCGCAGCATCCAGCAAGGCCGGACGCGCTACCCTAGGGAGCACGTGCGCATCTGGGATGTCGACCCGGAAGAGCTGTGTGCACAGCACCTGCTCGGTGAACATCGGGAGTTGCACGCCCTGTGGACGATTCTTACGCAGAACAGGAAAGGCTACCGCTACCATCCGGAAACGCTGCGATGGGTGGGCAAACTTGCAGCGCTCTATAAACGTCACGAACTGCTGGTCGCGGAGATGATGCGGCGGGGATATCGGCATAACTCGCCGCTGTCGAAGGAATTCGCTACGGGGGAAGCGGTGCAACTCGAGTACATCGACACACCTGAAGAGCAGCGTCGAATCCTGCGCGCGAAGGGGTGCGCATGTCTGCCGCGCGACCCCAATCGCAGTTTGTCCTGACCTGTGGAATACGGCGGGGTCAGTCCTTGCGGATCTGCTTCGCCACGGTGTCGAAGGTCACTCCACGCATGCGCTTCACACCCTCGGTCGACTGCTTGTAGACCGTCTTCCGGGTTGCATCCGTGCCATCCTTGTCCGTCCAGAAGTACTGCGTAGGCTGGCCGTTTTTCCTGTAGATCCTGAATCTCGCCATGAGAACTCCAGTGCGGGAGGATTAGGGGGTGTGACGCGGTTCGATTCGTGAACAGCAACAAATCATACCCGGGCTCTGTGATTGGGGTCCATCGATACGAGCCCCGCCGTGCTGAATCACAACGGGCGTGTGCACGCGAACACTCATGCGCGTGCACACGCCCGTATGGATATGAGGGGAGAGATCGTGCTACAGCCTGAAGTCGGTCAGTCCTGCCGGCTACAGCCGCACGCTCAGCTTCGCGAAGTAGAACGCACCCGAAAAGCCCATCTGCACCGCGTCGAACAGCCCGCCCGTTTCGGTTTCGGTATCCGCCTGCTGCGTCGGGTAGACGTTCAGGATATTCGCGCCACCGATGGTGAGCCTCAGGTTGTTGTTCAACCGATAGCCGATGCTCAGGTCGGTGACGGTGCGGGACTCGTAAACGTCTTCCGTGTCGTTCCAGTCGATCAGTGTGACTTCACCGAAGTTGGTGAGGCGCAGTTCGGACTCGAACCGTTTATAACTATGGCCCAGTGCGAAGCCGATCTTGCGACCGGGTGCGGAAGCGAGCAGGAAGGCCTGTTCACGCGCACCGAAGTAGGTGTCTTCCTTGCCTCTGAGCTTCTGATTCGTGTGAATATCGCCGAGTTCCATGTCATTGAAATTCCCGGCGACGGACCAGCGCAACGACTGCTGGCCGAGGTAGAACTGATGCGAGAGGACGATGTCCAGTCCCTTCGTTCTGGTATCGATCGCGTTGGTGAAGAACTGGGCGGCACTGACATTCAGCGCGGCGAGTTCATCGCCGATGTCTGGATCATCCTGCTCGAAGGCGCCGGTGAGCACGATGCGGTCGTCGATGTCGACGAGGTACGCGTCGACGGCGAGGCTCAATTCTCCGACGCGCGCTGTGAAGCCGGCACCGGCGCTGACGGACTTCTCCTCGACCAGTTCCGGGATGCCGAGTGCCTGCGCGACCGGGCTGTTGTTCCGCGCGATGACCTTGTCGACGATGCTCCCGGAAACCACGTCCGTAAAGGTGCTGTTGAAGTAGATCTGCGCGAGTGAAGGCGCGCGGAAGCCTGTGCTGAGCGAACCACGCAGTGCAAACGCATCGCTCAGTGCGAGGCGTGCATTGCCCTTTGCGGTCAGTGTATTGCCGAAGTCGCTATAGTGTTCGAACCGCGCTGCCGCGCCGAGTGTGAGCCGTTCGGTTGCGTCGAGTTCAAGATCCAGATAGCCACCGATATTCGTGCGGCTCTCGGCAATCTCATCCGCAGGCTGGAACCCGGGGAAGCCCTGCGCACCGCCGGGGCCTCCATTGCCATAATTCCTGTAGGAGCCCTCCTCGCCCGCGAAGATGCTGTAGCGCTCGTACCGATGTTCGCCGCCGAGCGCGACGTTGAGGCCCTGCGCGATGTTGTCGAAGAGTCGCGTGAGGTTCAGGCCGGTCGTGTTCTGGAGCAGGCTGAAGCCACCCGCATCGAACTCGGTCGGTGACTGCGGGCCGCGCGACGTGTTGAGTGTGTGCTCGACGTTGTAGTGGAAGCGGTTCGCTCCGGTCGTCGAATTCAGGTCCAGGCTCCAGGTGCCGAGTTGCGCACGGTATCCGGCAGACAGCGAAAGATCACGGATGGTCGAGACGATGATCGGGTCGAACCCGTCGGGATAGATCTCGGGGATGTTGCGGTCGGAATCGGGATCCCGCGTCCAGGCGTAGGCGTCCGTGTTCCGGAAGTTCGCGCCGCCGAAAGCGTAAAACGCGCGTGTGTTGTCCAGCGGCAGAAGCGCATTCAGGAAAACGCCGGCATTGTCGAGCGCCGCGTCACCGAAGTGCCGCCGATACATCGAATACTTCGCAGGATCAACCGGACGGTTGGTGTGATCGGTGCTCAGGAACTCACCCGTCAGATTTACGAATCCCTGACTTCCGACGGCGAGGCCGTAGTTCGCACCGGCGCGGATCTGGCGACCATCTGTGCCGCTGCTGGTTACATCGATGTCCGACGGTGCGGAAGCGTTGTGCACACCGCTGGTGAGCTCGCCCGTGAATTCGCCGACGCTCGACTTGAGCACGATGTTGATCACGCCCGCAATGGCATCCGAGCCGTACTGTGCACTGGCGCCATCGCGCAGGATCTCGATCCGTTCGATCGCCGAGACCGGGATCGCGTTCAGATCGGTGCCGGTGTTTCCGCGACCACGCGACCCGAAGATGTTGACCAGCGATGACTGGTGCCGGCGTTTGCCATTGATCAGCACCAGCGTCTGGTCCGGGCCGAGCCCGCGCAGGCTTGCAGGATCGATGTGGTCGGAGCCGTCCGCGCCTGACTGGCGATTCGCATTGAACGACGGCGCAACGTATTGCAGAAGCGCGTTGATGTTGAGCTGCCCGGAGGTCTGCGCAACCGTAGAGAGGTCGATCACATCGATCGGCACGGCGGTGTTGGTCGGTGCGCGATCGACACGGCGCGTTCCAACGACTTCAAGCGCGGCTATCGCTACTTCCTGCGCGAGCGCGACATCCAGCGTTTCGCTGCCGACCTCTCGTTCTTCTGCACGATAGCCTGCGCGCTCGAACCGCAGCACCGCTGGAGCGGTAACCCGAAGGTCGTAGCGCCCTTCGCCGGTCGTGAGTGTCGAATTCAGCGTGCCCCTTTCCGCGACTCGCACACCGGCGAGCGGCAGACCTGAAACGTCGGTGACACGCCCGCTCACCCGGGTCGTCTGCGCGACCAGCAGCGTCGGGATCAGGGTAAAGATGCTGACCAGGGTCAGGGTGCTGCATCGCATTGGAGGTGCCTCCAGGATAGGATAGGATGCAACAGAGTGCGTGACCGGCTATTCCGGCCGCAAGGCTGTTGCAGCGACCTGCTGCGGGCGCGGGCGCGGGCGCGGCGCGGGTGAGAGGGTGAAGGGTGTGGGTGAGGGTGTGGGTGAGGGATCCGAGAGCGAAAGCGGGAGCGAGAGCGAGAGCGTGAAAGGGGGGGAGACCAATGCGTGAACGGGGTGGACTGATTGCGGCGCTGGCCCTGAGCAGCACGGTCGCCGCGGGATGCCTGCCAATGGTCAATCATGGTCCACAGGTCGAGAACGCGTTGTCCGGAGGGCTGAGCGCGGGATGGTCCGTCGGACCGAAGTACATGCAGGGCGACTGGGGCGAGTGGCCGGTGCTGGTGCCTTCGATTGGCGCGAATGTAAGTCGCGGCTGGCGAGGTGATCAGCTTGACGAAGGCGCGCTGCAACTGGGCCTGCACCTGCCTGCACTGGCTGTGGCTGCATTTCCGGCAGGGCTGATGCTCATGCAGGGGGATTCGTACTATCAATTCCCGGCGACCTGGACCGGGGACCTGGATGCGGGAGCCGGCCTGAACGCGTCGTGGCTGCACGCGATGCCGTATGCACAGCTCGGGCGCATTTCACCTGAGGGGAACGGCTGGTATACAACGCAGGGATTCGGGGTTTTCGCCGAGGACGATTTCCGGGACCTCTATGCCGTGGCCTGGGTTCCGACGGTTGCGTATCAATCGACGAAAGGGAACCGCACGATTCATTATTTCCTGACCGGGTCGGTGGCACGGCATCCTGAGACGTGCCACATCGGTATCTGTGACAAGTCCGACATCCGCTACCTTGCCGCGATCGGCGTCACGCTGCAGTTCAACAGCAGGCGCGAATAGCAGAGGCCGGCCGCAGGATCTGCGACCGGCCTCCGTAACCTGCTTTACATACCACTGCGCGATTGCTGCTGTACCGCGATCGGCAGCATTCGAACCGCGCAGGTGTGTTTGCCGTTCAGGTCGTCACGCGCGGTGTTTCTTCCTTCTTCTTCAGTGCTTCCTCGACGCGGTGCAGCAGATCCTCGAGGTGTGCGCGGGTCATTCCGCTGCGTGAAGGAATCGCGAGCAGCAGATCCTGATTGAGCGCCTTCAGGTCTGCACGCACGGCCGCGTGAATGTCGGACAGCTTCGGATCGAGCTGCGGCGGTGTGGCCCGATTGAGCCGGCCCTGCTGACCGAAGCCACCCTGTCCGCCCTGCTGTGCCGGCGGCGGGTTCAGCTTGGTGTTCAGCGATTCGACGTACGCACGCTGCAGCGAGCGCCGGAACACGTCGATATCCTCGCGCGTGCGCAGTTCGCTGAAGATCCCGGTGCGCACGTCCCGCAGCATTTCGAGCGGTCCGTAATTCGCCGCGCGCTCGTACTCGCTCATGCGGATCAGGCGCTGGTTGTTGAGCAGCGAGTTCAGAATGCTGCCCTGCGCCTGAACCACGCGGGCGACGGAGCCGTTCGGCTCGATCTTGCGCGTGATTTCATCGACCAGGAAGAACTCCGGCGTCTTGAACGCCTTATCGTTCAGGAACTGTACGGCCTGCTTCTGACGTTCACGGCTGACCGGGACGAAGCGATCGCCCTTCTGTCCGCCATAAACTTCGCGGGTGTCCGCGCCACCGACGATGTTGGCGACGTGATTCAGTTCCGTACGCCACTGGCCGACGAGTCGACCGTAGAGCGTGCCGAGGTCATCGTAGTTCTCGGTCGGCTTCACGGTTGCCGGGATCAGGTACTTGACCGTACGCTCGATATTCCGGATGCCGTAGGTCGTCGCCTTGACGGCGTCCTGGTCACCGACGGCTTCGGTCAACTCGCCGGGGTCGGCGCCACCGCTGCCCTGGGTTGAGAAGCGCAGGTACGGTTTGGTATCCTGCTCACGCGCCCACTGGTCGAGCAGCGTGCGCTCTTCCTCGGGGCTCTTCGCATTCGGCAGGACAGCGTAACCCCACTTGGTTGCCCACTTGTCGTAGGGCCCGATGCCCGGAATCAGCAGGTCAACCGGAATGTTGTCTTCGGGCTGCGCGACGTAGTTGAAGCGCGAATAGTCCATCAGCGTCGGGGTGTGGCCCCACTTCCGCAGGAACGAGACGCTGCGGAGCGAATCGACCGGATAGGCCGAGCTCGCCTTCATGTTGTGCTGGAAGCCGAGCGTGTGGCCGACCTCGTGTGCGAGCACGTAGCCCAGCAGCTTGCCCATCAGCGAGTCCGGGAAGGGGAACTGCCTGGCCTGCGGGTCGAGCGCGGCAGCCTGGGTGAAGTACCAGGAGTTCTGCAGGTTCTGCACGTTCTGATAGAACTGGATGTGCGCGTTGAGGATCTCGCCGCTGCGCGGATCGTTGACGTGCGGGCCGGATGCATTCTCGGTGGTTGAAGGCAGCCAGCGCACGACGGAGTAGCGGGCGTCCTCAGGCGACCAGTCCGGATCATCGGGAGCGACCTTGCCGAGGATTGCGTTTTTGAAGCCGGCCTCCTCGAAGGCGACCTTCCAGCTCTCGATGGCGTCGATGAAGTACGGGATCCACTGCTTCGGTGTCGCGCGATCGAGGTAGTAGACGATCGGCTTGACCGGCTCGACGAGTTCGCCGCGCGCGTAGGCCGCGGGATCCTTCGGCTCGAGGCGGTAGCGCGTGATGAAGCAGCGTTCACGAACACGGTCGCCGCGGTCGGTGAAGTCGGTGTAGCGCACCGAGAAGTAGCCGACACGATCATCGCAGAGCCGCGGCATCATCGCGACGTCCGGAAGTTTGTGGAAGCTCCAACTGAAAACGATCGTGTTGGTGAGGTTCCGGTTCTGGTTTGCGCCGCCCCTGCCGCCCTGGCCGCCGGTCGCGGCCGGCAGCGAGTTGCGCGTGTAGGTCAGCGTCGAGTAGACGTTGACGTTGTCGGGGAACGGCGTTGCGCGTTCGACCCAGGAGCGGGCTGCATCGATGTTGCCGGGGATGCGCGTGCCCGGTCCGAGTTCGCCGATCGGCTGAGTGAACAGCCGCGTGACATCGATCACAAGCGAGCC
>Ga0182743_1001122_pt1 | contig 27565 bp, 31 predicted proteins | sample eDN3rd30CKraftOP_FD_128522 | JGI IMG/M metagenome (GOLD analysis project Ga0182743, IMG submission 128522) | Enriched Organic Plus compost microbial communities from Emeryville, California, USA - eDNA 3rd pass 30_C Kraft OP (version 2) (version 2) ... | reverse complement strand
GCATTCACCGGCCTTGAGCTTCTGAGCGCGCACGCTCGGATCGGTGGTGATGGCGAAGATCAGGTCGTCGATCGGCTGCTTGCCGCCCCAATAGTCGGCGAAAGCCTGGTAGCGGATGGTCGAATCGAGCTGGTAGTCGACGAACTGGAACGGGCCGGTGCCGACCGGCTGGGTCGAGAACGCAGCCATGTTGTTTTCGGCGGCGAGCTTGTCGGCATATTCCTTCGAGACGATCGAAGCGAAGTCCATGCCCAGGTTCGCGATCATCGGAGCATTTGGTTCGTTCAGCACGAACTTGACCGTCAGGTCGTCGACCTTCTGGATCTCCTTGATGTACTTGGGCATGTCCATGCCCTGGAAGTAATCCCAGGTCATACCGGGCAGGTATGCGTACCAGGGATTGTCTTCCTTCATCTGACGCTCGAACGAGAAGATGACGTCGTCGGCGTTCATGTCACGCGTGGGCGTGAAGTAGGACGTGGTGTGGAACTTGACGCCCGGACGCAGGTGGAAGGTGATTTCCTTGCCGTCGGCCGAGGTTTCCCACTTTTCGGCCAGGCCGGGCTGGACGGCGGTGCCGCCATGCTCGAACTCGACCAGACGGTTGTAGATGGTGCGCGAAGACGCGTCGAAATCGTTACCGCCCGTGAGCGGGCCGGGATCGAAATGGGCGGGCGAGGCTTCCGAGCAGAACACAAGGGTTTTGGCTTCGGACACGCCAGCGGTGACAGCCACGAGTGCCGTTGCTGCCAACAGGGTTTTCATCAAACGCATAAGGATCTCCCAATCCTGATATTTGCGCCGCGAGCTTTTTCGTTGCCCTCGCGGCTTGGCGGCCAACAAAGCGTTTTTTGCCGCAAGGTGCAATGGGGGAGTTTTTCCAGTTGGTCAATTTTATGACGGTAGAATGATTTAGCGCGCGATAGAGTGTTCTCAGAAAGCTTAGTAAATCGGTTGCGTGAGAATGAACCAGACAATAGCCACGGTTGCCCTCGTCGTCAGGGACTATGACGAAGCCATCGTTTTCTACCGCGACAAGCTCGGATTCGCGCTCGTGGCCGATACCGACATGGGCGAAGGCAAGCGCTGGGTGGTGGTGGCGCCGAGGGGTGGACGCGGCGCGCAGTTGCTTCTGGCCCAGGCCAACGGGGACGACCAACTGGCCGCCATCGGCAACCAGACCGGCGGCCGGGTCGGCTTTTTCCTCACCACCGACGATTTCGCGCGCGACTACGCGGCCTTTCGCGCCGCAGGCGTCCGCTTCCTCGAAGAGCCGCGTCACGAGGCCTATGGCAGCGTGGCGGTCTTCGAGGATCTTTACGGGAACAAGTGGGACCTGCTCGAGCCGAAAGGCTAGGCCGGCGCGATCCGTCAGCCATCGTTGCTGGCGTCCAGTTCCTCGGGCACCAGCCCTTCGTTGGGCGGGTTGGTTTGCAGGCCCAGCGCGCCGACAACGGCCTTGGCCAGCGCCGCGACGTCGATGAGGCCAACGATCAGCGGCTCGCCGCGCAGCGCCGCCTGGCGATTGAGTTCACCCGTGAGCGCGGCTTCCACCGCTTCCAGTCCGACGGTTTCAGCCATTGCCCTGTACCGATAATCCGTTTTCGTCCATCCGGATCTCGACGCCCGGACGGTTCTGCTGCTGGTAGATATAGACGCCCAAAGCGACGACCACAGCAACAAGGACCGCGATCAAGGCATAAAGGGTGGTTCTGCTCATGGATTGCCCCAGGATTGAGTTCTGAGGGCAAACGCTTGAACTTGCTGGAAGGTTTCAGATCTCGTGCGCGGTGGTGAGCGGAAAGTCGGCGACGCGCGCAAATGGCGCCCCCGCTTCGGGCTGGTGGAACAGGGCGAGCCGGTCGATGACCAGCGGCTTGATCAGGACCGGGGCGAACCAGTCGGTGGCCAGGTCCTTGAGCGGGCCGCGCCAGGTTGTAGGCAGCCGGTCCGAGAGCGTCATGTGGAAAAGAAACTGCTCGAGCACGTAAGGGTAGCCGTACTGGTCGAGCAGCGTCACCTGCCGCTCGGAGAGCCCCTTGCCGACGCGCGCGGCCCGATCTTCCTCGCTCATGGGGGCGCGGAAGCGGTCAAAAAGCGTTACGCAGGTGCCGGCGAAGTCGGTGAGCCGGTGCGGCTGCGGCTCGAGCACCAGGGCCAGGAACCCATCGATCAGGCGCAGCACCGGAACGCCGGCCTCGAAGACCTCGTGGCTGAGGGCGAAAGCCTGGATGGCCGCTTCCAGCTCGGCCCGGCTGGTGCCCTCGGCCAGGCGCATCGGCGCCTTGATGGTGGCGTGGAAGCCGTAGCGGCGCGCCGAGATGGTGAGCGAATCGAGCTGGGGCGCGTCGATCCCGGGCGGGCGATGGCGAATGCCGTCACCGGCCGGGTCGCGGCCGAGCCATTCGCAGGCAAGCCGCCAGAGCGGTTCATTGACGGCGGGAGCGAAATAGATGGCGTAGCGTTCGGTCATGGGGAGGCGGTCCAGGAATTTTGCGCTGGCGGTAGAAGACTTTGATGTCAGCGATTTGACAACTGGACAATGCGTCGAAAGCCGCGACATGGTGAGGCATCGCCAACCAGACGATAGAGACAATGGACCGCGCCCTGCTCGAGGATTTGTTCAAGGCGGCCGTCGCCGCGGCCCAGCCCGGTCCGGCGGTGAAGGCGCACCTTCCCCCCAGGCCCAAGGGACGCACCATCGTCATCGGGGCGGGCAAGGCCTCCGCGCAGATGGCACGGGCGTTCGAAGAGGCCTGGGAGGGCCCCATCGATGGCCTGGTGGTGACCCGCTACGGCTATGGCACGCCCTGCGATCGCATCGAGATCGTGGAGGCCGCCCACCCGGTGCCGGACAATGCCGGGTTCCTGGCGGCGCGCCGGGTCATCGAGAGGCTCTCGGGGCTCTCTCCCGATGATCTGGTCGTGGCGCTGATCTCGGGGGGCGGCTCGGCGCTGTTGCCGGCCCCGGCCGCCGGCCTGACCTTCGAAACCGAGCAGGCGGTCAACCAGTCCCTTCTGGCGTCGGGGGCGCCCATAGGGGTGATGAACGCCATCCGCAACGAGCTCTCGCTGGTCAAGGGCGGGCGCCTGGCGGCCCTGGCCTATCCGGCGCGCGTGGCGACGCTGGTGGTCTCTGACGTACCCGGGGACGACCCGGCGCTCGTTGCCTCCGGCCCTACCGTGCCCCTCGCCACCACCCGCGAAATGGTGCGCAAGCTGGTCAATGTCTATCGCATCGCCCTGCCCGAAGAGGCGCAGGCCCTGCTGGCCTCGACCGACAACCCCTCCCCGCGCCCCGACGATCCGCGCCTCGCGCGCAACAGCGTGAACGTCATCGCCTCCGCGTCCCTCTCGCTCGAGGCGGCGGCCCGGCGCGCCCGGCAGGCTGCCGTCAATCCGGTGATCCTTTCGGACGCCATCGAAGGGGAGGCGCGCGACGTGGCCCAGGTCCATGCCGCCATGGCCCGCGAAGTCAAGTCGCGCAACCGTCCGTTTACGGCGCCGGTCGCCATGCTTTCGGGCGGCGAGACCACGGTGACCCTGCGAGGCAATGGCCGGGGCGGGCGCAACGCCGAGTTCCTGCTGGCTTTCGCCATCGCCATCGATGGGGTCGCGGGCATATCGGCGCTGGCCGCCGACACCGACGGTATCGACGGGTCGGAGGACAATGCCGGGGCCTTTGCCGACGGCACCAGCGCCACGCGCATGCGTGCGGCGGGCATCGACCCGCTGGCGGCGCTCGCCGACAACGACGCCTATTCGGCTTTCGCGGCCATCGGCGACCTGCTGGTCAGCGGTCCGACCGGCACCAATGTCAACGATTTTCGCGCCATCATCGTGCGCTAGGGGAGGCCGGCATGCCCGGGGTCGACGGAATCGGCGGGGTGTTTTTCAGGGCCAGGGACCCAAAGGCGCTCGCCGAATGGTACGAGACGCATCTGGGGGTCACCAACTTCTGGCAGCAGCAGGCGGGCATGACTGTCTTTGCCCCGTTCGACGCCAGTTCCGACTACTTCCCCGCCGACCGGCAGTGGATGATCAATTTCCGCGTTTCGGACCTCGACGGGCTCATCGCCCAGCTCAAGGCCAGGGGCATCGCCATCGAGACGCGGGCCGAGTGGGACGCGAGCCCGGAGGTCGGGCGCTTCGCGCGCATCATCGATCCGGAGGGCAATCCGATCGAGCTCTGGGAGCCGGCGAGCGAAGGCGGCCCCGAATAGGGCCGCCATCTGGCCTTAGGCGCGGGCTCGTCCCTTGCCGATGGGCGGCAGGAAGACGGTCAGCAGGCCCAGGAACGGCAGGAACGAGCACAGCTTGAAGACGAACTCGATGCTGGTGCGGTCCGCCACGATCCCCAGTACCGCCGCTCCGATGCCGCCGATGCCGAAGGCGAGGCCGAAGAAGAGCCCGGCGACCATGCCCACCCGGCCCGGCACCAGTTCCTGGGCGAAGACGACGATGGCCGAGAAGGCCGAGGCCAGGATCACGCCGATGACGAATGTCAGGATCACCGTCCAGGTGAAGTCGACATAGGGCAGGACCAGCGTGAACGGCAGCGCGCCCAGGATCGAGAACCAGATGGTGAAGCGCGTCCCGAACCGGTCCATCACCGGCCCGCCGGCGACCGTGCCGATGGCGACGGCGGCAAGGAAGACGAAGAGCAGGATCTGCGCGTCCTGAACCGAAACCCCGAACCGGTCGATGACGTAGAACGTATAAAAACTCGATATGCTGGTCATGTAGAGGTGCTTGGAGAGCGTGAGCAGCACGAGAATGGCGATGGTGCGGATCACTACCGGGCGCGGCAGCACCAGCGCCGGGGCCGGTGGCTTGCGCCCGGCATTGGCCGCCCGGTGCGCGGCGTACCAGCGGCCCACGCCGTAAAGGACGAGCATGCCCACCAGCGCCACGCCCGAGAACCAGGAAACGCTGACCTGTCCGCGCGGCAGCACGATGAAGGCGGCGAGCAGCGGGCCGATGGCCGAGCCGATATTGCCGCCCACCTGGAAGAGCGATTGCGCCAGCCCGTGCCGCCCGCCCGACGCCAGCCGCGCCACGCGCGAGGCTTCCGGATGGAAGACCGATGAGCCTAGGCCCACGAAGCTCGCGCCCACCAGCAGCAGCCAATAGGCATTGGCGAAGGCGAGGAAGACCAGTCCGATGAGGGTGAAGCCCATGCCGATCGAGAGCGAATAGGGCAGCGGGCGCTTGTCGGTATAGATGCCCACCACCGGCTGGAGCAGGGAGGCCGTCACCTGGAAGACGAAGCCCAGGATGCCGATCTGGGTGAAGTCGAGCCCGTAGCTATCCTTGAGCATGGGATAGAGCGCGGGAATGAGCGACTGCATGGTGTCGTTGAGAAGATGGCCGAGGCTGACCGCCATGATGACGGCGAAGGCCGTCTCGCTCATGGGGTTGGCTGCGGGTGGGGCGCCCGTCTCCCGGGCAGTCGCGGTGGTATCGGCCACGATTGGAAACTCCTCAATTCGAGCGCTCTCCTTAGGCCGATTGCGCGCGTCCTGCTTTCGTGCTCTGGTCGATTATCTTCGCGAGTGGGCCACGGCATGGCGAAATCCCAGCAAAAGGACCTCGAGGCCCTCCACGCCTCGCGCATCGCCACCATCGAGGCGGCGTCGGGGCCCGTCTTCGCCATCCCCACGCATTACCCGTCCGGCTACCGGGTGAAGCCGCACCACCATTCGCGCGCGCAGCTCCTTTACGCCCGCACCGGCGTCGTCATGGTCACCTCGGCCATCGGCCGCTGGATGGTGCCGCCCGGCCACGCCATGTGGATCCCGCCCGAGGTCGAGCACGCCGTCGAAATGCTCGGCGGCGTCAACATGCTCTCGGTCTATGTCCAGCCCCGGGCCGTCCCGGGCCTTCCCGAGGCGCTGCGGGTGGTGGCGCTCGACGATCTGACGCGGGCTCTCGTCGTCGAAGCCAACATGCAGCCCTATGGTCGCCCGGACGATACCCGCGCCGGCATGGTGATGGCGCTGCTCCTCGATTCCATCCCCCGCCTTCCCGAAGCGCCGCTCGGCCTGCCTTTCCCCGCCGATCCACGGCTCATCGCCCTCTGCCGGCGCTTCATCGACAACCCCTCGCCGCACCTGGTCATCGACGACTGGGCCGACGAGCTTGCCATGAGCCGGCGCACCTTCACCCGCGCCTTCCGGCGCGAAACGGGTCTGAGCCTCTCCACCTGGCGCCAGCAGGCCTGCCTCTTCACCGCCCTGCCGCGCCTGGCCGCCGGGGAACCGGTGACGAGCGTGGCGCTCGATCTCGGCTATGACAGCGTCGCCGCCTTCACCACCATGTTCAAACGCATGCTCGGCTCCCCGCCGCGCGGGTATTTCGGCGGCGGCTGAGGGCGCGCGCCCCACCCTCGTCCCCACCCCACGGGAGGGAGGGAGCCCTACCGCCACGATCGCGCCCCATCGCATCCCTCCCCCTTGTGGGGAGGGACCGAGGGTGGGGGTGAGCCCCATCCTCCGCACCCGCCCAAAATCCCCCATCCCCCGCCAACATTCCCCTTGCATCGTTACACGCAGCCTGTTTCATACCCCCGCCTTTCCAGGGGAGGATGCTTTGGCAAAACGGAAGATCGCGGTTATCGGCATCGGCAAGATCTCGCAGGACCAGCACCTGCCGGTGATCGACAAGAGCAAGGATTTCGAGCTCGCCGCCTGCGTATCGACGCGCGGCATCGGCCACGGCGATGTCCCGGTGTTCAAGACCGCCGCCGAGCTCTACCGCGCCATGCCCGAGGTCAACCTCGTCGCCGTCTGCACGCCGCCCTCCGTCCGCCACGCCATCGTCCGCGAGGCGCTCGACCACGGCAAGGACGTGCTGATGGAAAAGCCGCCGACCCCCACCATTTCCGAACTCGACGACCTGCGCGCCTACGCCAAGAAGAAGAACCTCGTGCTCTTCCAGACCTGGCACTCGCGCTATAACGCGGCCGTCGACAAGGCCAAGTCGATCCTCAGGAAGCAGGGCGTGGCTTCCGTCCGCATCGACTGGCGCGAGAGCGTGCGCAAGTGGCATCCGGGCCAGGACTGGGTGTGGGAAGCCGGCGGCTTCGGCGTGTGCGATCCGGGTATCAACGCGCTCTCGATCTTCACCAAGATCATGCCGTTCCCGGTCTTCGTCAAAAGCGCGGTGCTGAAATTCCCGTCCAACCGGCAGAGCCCGGTGGATGCCGAGATCGTCTTCAAGTCCAGCGAGCCGCACCAGCCGGAAATGAGCGCGGGCTTCAACTGGCTCGAGGAATCGGGGGAGATCTGGACCATCACCATCCAGACGCTCGATGGGAACGAGCTCAAGCTCGAAAAGGGCGGCACCGTCCTCAAGGTCAACGGCAAGACCAAGGTCGAAGCCCCGTCCGAGGAATACGAGCGCATCTACGAGCACTTCGCCGAGCTCCTGAAGAAGGGCAAGAGCGAGGTCGAAGACGCGCCCCTGCGCCTCACCGCCGACGCGTTCCTGCTCGCCTCGCGCTACAACGTGGACGAGTTCCACTGGTAGACTGAGACCGGCTCTCCGGCTTAACCTCCCCGGCAGACTCCGGGGAGGAATTGTCGATGTACGACAACATGAAGGGCTCGACCCACCCGCTGGCGGTCCCCGAGATCGCGGTGATGGCCGTGCCTTCCGACGAGCGTGTCTGGGTGCCCCAGGCCGAAGGCGTCTGGTTCCGCCCGCTCATGCTCAACACCCGCCAGGGTCAGTGGTGCAATCTCCTGCGCGTCCGCCGCGCCGGCATCCTCTCGCGCCACCTCCATCCCTCGCCCGTCCACGGCTACGTCATCAAGGGCCGCTGGCACTATCTCGAACACGACTGGGTGGCCGAGACGGGCTCTTACGTCTTCGAGCCGCCCGGCGAGATCCACACCCTCACCGTCCCCGAGGACTGCGAGGAGATGATCACCTTCTTCAACATCTCCGGCTGCATGATCTACCTCGACGAGAACAACCGCCAGGTCGGCCTCGAAGACGTCTTCACCAAGATCGACATGTGCCGACGACATTATGTGAACGTGGGACTGGGCGCCGATTATGTGGACCAGTTCGTGCGGTGACATGGCCATTGGTGGCCACCCCCACCCTCGATCCCTCCCAGCAAGCTGGCGGGAAGCGATGAGGCAAGATCGAGCCGGCAGGTCTCCCTCCCCCTTGTGGGGAGGGAACAAGGGTGGGGGTTAGGTCATGGGCACCGCCCGCGCCCGCTCGCTCCGAAAATCCATGAGCCCACCGGAGGCCATTCTCTGGAACGCGCTGCGCGAACTCAAACCCCTCGGCCATCACTTCCGCCGGCAAGTCCAGTTCGGGCCCTACTATGCCGACTTTGCCAGCCACCGCCTGAAATTCGTAGTCGAGGTCGACGGCGACCAGCATGGCTTCAACATCAGCTACGATCAGCGCCGCGATGCCTTGATCGCCGCCCAGGGCTACAGGGTCCTCCGCATCCCCGCCGCCGAGGTGAACCAGAACCTGGATGGCGTGATGCTGGCCATCCTTGCCGAAATCGAGACCCGCACGCCTGGCCCCACCCCCACCCTCGATCCCTCCCCACAAGGGGGAGGGAAGCGATGAGGCACGATCGAGCCGGCGCGTCTCCCTCCCCTTTGTGGGGAGGGAACAAGGGTGGGGGTAAGCCACAACCCGATCAACCCACGAGGACACCATGACCACCGGCACCTGGGCACTGGACTATTTCGACGGCAAGACCGTTCTCGTTTCCGGCGGCACGTCCGGGATTGGGCTGGCCATAGCCGGTGCTTTCGCCGATGCGGGCGCGAAGGTCTTCGCCACCGGCGTCGGTAAGTCCGAACTCGCGGCCGCCCAGGCCGAAAAGCCCTTCATCGACTTCGCCGAACTCGACGTGCGCGAAGACCTCGCCATCGACGAATTCGTCAACAAGCTCGAAAGCCTCGACGTGCTCGTCAACTGCGCCGGCATCATCCGGCGCGGCGACGAGCACGATCCGGACGTCTTCGCCGAGGTGGTCGACGTCAACCTCACCGGCACCATGCGCCTCTGCACGGCCTGCCGCCCGCTCCTGGCGCGACGCGGCGGCGCCATCCTCAACACCGCCTCGGTGCTGTCCTTCCTCGGCGGCAGTCTCGTGCCCGGCTATTCCGCCTCCAAGGGCGGCATAGCCCAGCTCACCCGCTCGCTCGCCATCGCCTATGCGCCCGAAGAAATCCGCGTCAACGCCATCGCGCCCGGCTGGATCGAGACCCCGCTCACCAATGCCCTGCGCGAGGACCATGCCCGCAACAGCGCCATTCTCGGGCGCACGCCGATGGGCCGCTGGGGCCGGCCCGACGACCTGACTGGCGCTGCGCTCTTCCTCTGCTCCCCGCTCGCCGGCTTCATCACGGGCGCCATCCTGCCGGTGGACGGCGGCTATCTCTCGGTGTGAGGTCGCTCGCGCGGCATCGGCGGCGCGATATCGGGCGGCGTTTCCTGCCCCGCTTCCGTGCGCGGCGCGCAGAAATAGAGGGCCTGCCGGATCGTCTGCAGCGAGCCCTTCAGCGGCAGCCGCGAGCTGTTGCCCCGCGCGCCCTCGACCGGGTCGATGTAGCCGGTCGCGCCCTGCTCGATCGCCTCGATGATCCCGGCCATATCTCCTTCGATCCGCGCCCCATAGGGCGAGGCATCGGGCACCGCGATCATCGGAAAGGTCTGCCGGTCGAACGTCAGTTCCCAGCGCCCGGCCGGGCCGCCGGCGCGGCTGGTGTGCAGATGCAGCGCCACCGAAAAGTCATCGGCGCACCGGACGACAAGGCAGGTATAGCTCACGCTCGTCGTATCGAGCGTACAGCCCATGGCCGCGCGGTCGCCTTCTCCGGCCAGCGGCGAAAAATGCCAGCCCGGCTCCTCGCCCGCGGCGGCAGCAGTACTCATCAGCACCATTACCACCCAGGCGAGAAGCCGGCTCGGCATCTTACTTGCCTGCGTCGTTGAGGAGCTTTACGTCCTCGGCCGCCAGCGTCAGCCGCGCCCCGCGCACGAGGCTCTGCAGCTGCGTCGTCGAGGTTGCCGACGCCAGCGGCGCCGCGACGCCCGGCTGCGCCGCCACCCAGGCCAGCGCGATCTCGGCCAGGGCCGCTCCGGTGCGCCCGGACACATCGTCCATCGCCGCCAGCACCTTCAGGCCCTTGTCGTTGAAATAGCGCTGCACCGAGCCCGAGCGCGCCCCGACCAGGTCTTCCTGTTTGCGGTATTTTCCGGACAGGAACCCCGCCGCCAGCCCGTAATAGGTGATGGCCGAAAGCCCGTTCTTGATCAGCAGGTTCTGCACTTCGCCCTCGTACTTGTCGCGGGTGACGAGGTTGTATTCGTTCTGCAGTGTCTCGTAGCGCGGCAGGCCCAGCTGGTCGGAAAGCCGGAGCGCCTCGCTCAGCAACGCCGTGTCATAGTTGGAGGCGCCGATATAGCGAACCTTGCCCGCCTTGATCAGCTTGTCATAGGCGGTGAGCGTTTCTTCCTGCGTCACCGTCGGGTCGGGCCAATGGCTCTGGTAGAGGTCGATATAGTCGGTCTGCAGGCGCTTGAGCGAGTTCTCGACCGCCTCGGCGATCCACTTGGCCGAAAGGTCGCGCTTGCCCTGGCCCATGTCCGAGCCGACCTTGGTGAAGATCAGCACCTTGTCGCGGTTCCCGCGCGCCTTGAGCCAGCGACCGATGATCCTTTCCGATTCACTGTCATTGCCCGGCACCCAGCGCGAATAGGCATCGGCGGTGTCGATGGCGGTAAACCCCTCACCCACGAAGGCATCCAGGATATCGAACGAAGTCTTCTCGTCCGCCGTCCACCCGAACACATTGGTGCCCAGCACCAGGGGATCGATGAACAGCTCAGAGCGGCCGAGGCGGCGCTTGGTCATGTAAGTCTCCGAATAGTCGTGTGGTTGAGGGGAGTTGGAGAGACGGTCAGGCTAAGCCGGTCAGGGGCGCCTTGCCAAGCAGGGGAGTGGAAAATCCATCGCTAAAATACGATGGAAGGTGGAACCTCGTGTTTTCCGCCACCCCTCATCCGGCCTTCGGCCACCTTCTCCCCGAGGGGGCGAAGGCCAATCGGCACGATCTCGCCACATCGTCACCTCGCCCCCTCGGGGAGAGGTCGCCGCGCAGCGGCGGGTGAGGGGTGGCCCCAAGCACAAGCATCGCCTACGCCGCCCGCTCGACATCCTCCACCAGCCTATCCTCGATCACCCGCCCCATGCACCTGAAATCCTTGGCCAATTCCAGCGCAAAATCGCGCAGCATCGGCCGCTCCAGCACGGCTTTCGAGCGCACCACCAGCGCCGTGTCGCGGTAGAGTTCCCCGAACTCGGGCGGCGAAATCTCCTTGAGTTTTCCCGCCGCGATCCCCTCGCGCACCGAGGACTCCAGAAAATACCCCACGCCCTCGCCGCGCTCGACCAGCCGCAGCGCCGGCTCGACCGGCAGTTCGACGCTCGATCGCGCCCGGCGGCACAGTGCCGAGGCCTGGTCCGGCTCCACCTGCCACCAGAACAGCGAAATCACCTGCGGCACGATGGCCAGCACGTCCTCGATGCCCGGCCTGGGCCCGAGCCTTTCGGCCACCTCGGCCGACACCACCAGTGGCGCCCGCTCGCGCATCACCACCAGCGGCTCAAGATCGAGACACAGCGGGTCGATATTGGGCCAGCAGACGATGCCCAGCTCCACCTCGCGCTCGTGCAGCATGGCGATGATCTGGGTGTGGCGCCCCTCGGTCACCACCACGTCGATGCCAGGGTAGACCTCCTGGAAGCGCAGCAGCGGTTCGGTGATCAGCGGGGCGACCATGGTGCGCAGCGAACCCAGCGTCACCCGTCCGCGCTCGACCCGCCGCAAGGCCTCGCGCCCCTCCTGCGCCGTGCCCAGGATCCTGCGCGCATAGGGCAGGAACGTCATGCCCTGGTCAGTCAGCGTCACCTGCCGGCCACGATGGAAGAGCGTGGTGCCCAGAAGGTCCTCGAGCGCGCGCATGCGCATGGAGACCGTGGCCTGGGTGACGTTGAGCGCGGCCGCGGCCCTGGTGAAACTGAGGTCGCGCGCGATGCGGTCGAAGGTCTTGAGCTGATCGAGGTCCATGGATAAACCAGACTTATGCGAGGCGCCGCCAACCGGCGCATGGCGCACTTTAGCATCGCATATCTTGATGCAAAATCCGCGCGCGCCGCAAGGCGGGCGTGACCGGCGCGCATGGAGCGCAATTCCGCGCTTAACGGGCCATAAACCATCTTTGCGCGGCCCTTTCTTTCCTGCTATCAGCGCGCACATGACCGTGCCGCTCAAGAACATCCGCAATTTCTCCATCGTCGCCCATATCGACCATGGCAAATCGACACTCGCCGACCGCCTGATCCAGATGACGGGCGGGCTGGAAGCGCGTGAAATGAAGGAGCAGGTGCTCGATTCGATGGATATCGAGCGCGAGCGCGGCATCACCATCAAGGCGCAGACCGTGCGCCTCAAGTACCGGGCCCAGGATGGCGAGGACTATATCCTCAACCTCATCGACACGCCCGGCCACGTCGACTTCGCCTATGAAGTGTCGCGCTCCATGGCCGCCGTCGAGGGTTCGCTCCTCGTCGTGGACGCCTCACAGGGCGTCGAGGCGCAGACGCTGGCCAATGTCTACCACGCGCTCGACGCCAACCACGAGATCGTGCCAGTCCTCAACAAGGTCGACCTGCCCGCCGCCGACATCCCGCGCGTAAAACAGCAGATCGAGGACGTCATCGGCATCGATGCCTCGGACGCGCTCGAGATCTCGGCCAAGACGGGCCTGGGCATCGACACCGTGCTCGAAGCCATCGTCACCCGCCTGCCGGCGCCCAAGGGCGAGGTCAGCGCGCCGCTCAAGGCGCTGCTGGTCGATTCCTGGTACGACGCCTATCTGGGCGTCGTGGTCCTCATCCGCGTCATCGACGGCACCATCAAGAAGGGCCAGAAGATCCGCATGATGGCCTCGGGCGCGGTCTACGAGCTCGACAAGGTCGGCGTGTTCACGCCCAAGCTCATCGAAGTGCCCGAGCTCGGGCCCGGCGAGATCGGCATGTTCACCGCCTCGATCAAGGAAGTGGCCGATACCAATGTCGGCGACACCATCACCGACGACAAGAAGCCCACCGCCGAGCCGCTGCCCGGCTTCCGCCCGGCCCAGCCGGTGGTGTTCTGCGGCCTCTTCCCCGTGGACGCCTCGGACTTCGACGAGCTGCGCGCCGCCATGGGCAAGCTCCGGCTCAACGACGCCAGCTTCTCGTTCGAAATGGAAACCTCGGCCGCCCTCGGCTTCGGCTTCCGCTGCGGTTTCCTGGGCCTCTTGCACCTCGAGATCATCCAGGAGCGCCTGAGCCGCGAGTTCGACCTCGACCTCATCGCCACCGCGCCTTCGGTGGTCTACGAGGTCGAGATGAACAGCGGCGAGATGATCCACCTGCACAATCCGGCCGATCTGCCGGACGTGATGAAGATCAAGGAAATCCGCGAGCCCTGGATCAAGGCGACGATCCTGACGCCCGACGAATATCTGGGCGCGATCCTCAAGCTTTGCCAGGACCGGCGCGGCGTGCAGCGCAACCTCTCCTATGTGGGCAATCGCGCCATGGTCGAATACGACCTGCCGCTCAACGAGGTGGTGTTCGATTTTTACGATCGGCTGAAGTCGATCTCGAAGGGCTATGCGAGCTTTGACTACAACCTCGCCGATTACCGCGAGGGCGACCTGGTAAAACTCTCGATCCTCGTCAACGCCGAGCCGGTGGATGCCCTCTCGATGCTGGTGCACCGCTCGGCCGCCGAGTCGCGCGGCCGGCAGATGTGCGAAAAGCTCAAGGAGCTGATCCCGCCGCACCTCTTCGTCATCCCGATCCAGGCCGCCATCGGCGGCAAGATCATCGCCCGCGAAACCGTGCGCGCCATGCGCAAGGACGTGACCGCCAAGTGCTACGGCGGCGACGCCACGCGCAAGCGCAAGCTGCTCGAAAAGCAGAAGGCCGGCAAGAAGCGCATGCGCCAGTTCGGCAGCGTGGAAATCCCGCAGGAAGCGTTTATCAAGGCGCTCAAGATGGGGGATGAGTGAGGGGGGGCGCTTCGGTCAGCTGACGCTTTTCCGCGAGCACTCGTTGCGAAACGCCACGGAGCTCTGCGTCGGACATATTCTCGCCCGTCGGAGTCAGTTTCCAGACGCCGCGCTCGGGATTGGTTAGCGCACCCGCCCACTTCAGGTAGGTTCTGACCCAGGCCAATTCGTATTGAAACTTGGTTCGATGGTCCCGGCCTCTCGGAATTGCAAGTACCTCCTGGCGAACACCAAGCAAATCACGCACAAGGCCCTCAATCTCTCGGTTAGATGCCGCTCGACCCAATTTCTTAAGAGCGGCGATCGTTCCCACGTAGAGCTCGGCCCGTTCAGGAAAGTCGAGCTCGGGTACCTTTTCATTCATGTACGATTGTAAGCGCTCCCACCTCATATCACTCCCCGGCGAACGGGGCTTACGTGGCCGCCTCAAGATCTGACGAAGTACATCTTGGAATTGATTAGCTTTTGTTACAGGCCAATCATTCTCAATAGCAAGATCAAACCAAATACCTGAACGCTCACTCCATTCATTTCTTTCACCCAAGGAAGAAAGAATCGCAATTTCATTGAAAATTTTGCTACTTTCTTGATACTTCTCGAACCAAGAAGAGATTAACTTACTAAATTTGTAGACATTGTTATTGTTTAGTTGCAACAATATATCATATATATTTTCAGGCACATTTCCTTCTTGCAATTTTTTGGATGCAATCTCTGCTTTTTTATTATCACCAACGTACAACGCAATTGCAATATACTCAACGATTAATTTCCCATCGTCTGCAGGAATATCTTCCTTAAACTGCTGATCGATGGTCAACAGAGTTTCGGTGAGAAGCTCAAGCTTCGTATCTTCGCGATCAGTTTTTGTTAAAATGTTGCCGCGAACTCCCGCCAACGAAGCTTTGTCGAGATTTATTCCCCGCAGATCGTCGCCACGAACGTCAACGCCATCTAGGGCTGCGCCATCGAAAAACGTATCTGGATCTCCTTCGACCAGCGCCACTAACTCCCTCAGCCTTTTAGTTTTTGTTGTCCGCAGTACGTCGATCTTCTCAAATTTCATGCCCGCACCTCCGAGGGCGAAACATCAGCTATTTTAATAAAGGAAAACGGGTCGTCTATATCTCCGATATATAATCCCGTCTTCATTATCACGTCTTTCAGATATTGAATTGCTATAACCTGCTTGTTTCTATTAAGCGATTTGAATCGAGCTTTATTTGATGTATACTCTACATCATAGATTTCAATATCCTCTCGACGAACCAGAACCTCAATTAGCGGCTCAGGAGGTTCGCCAACCTTCCGATACATGTTTCCGTCCATAATACTTAGTCGACGAAGTTGAGGATCCCACGGGAGGCCTGACAAGGGAGCACCATTCGCGGACTTGATGTCGAATGCATACCCCGTAGGTGTCTTCCGGTGCTGCACGCGCATAGAGTGCCGCGTCTCACTGTATGAGTGCTCCTCAGCTGAGGTGACCTTTGCCTCCCCGCCCTGCTCCTGGGTAACCGTGGCGGTGGCGTCAAGGCTAGCTCCCAAGGGACCCGCTTTAGCTCCACCTTTCAGCGTAGCGCCTTCTTTCGTTGACCTCGCTTGGGTGGACCGCACAGTTTTAACAACCGTGTGGTCTTGAGCTGGCGAGTACTCGCGAACTACGGTGTTCGAAAGCACTGAGAGCACCCCCGTAGCACCCATATTGATGTGGACTGTAGCTCCACGAAGCGCGGCTCTGAATCTTACAGGCGCGTCATCCCCTCCCATTAACGCGACTCCAAATGCAACATCCACAAATATATCTGCGACACCTTCCCCTCGAGAGAATGGAGACCTCCACGCGTCGACGGACACCGCCTCACCGATACTTCTTGGGTTGTTTACCTGGTCCAACGCGCCCCCTCCCAAACAAAGAGATCGGGAGGTTGCCACCCCTTAAGACTTGAAGCAACAACTGAGTTTACACGGAGACGTCGGATAGCTATTTTGGCCAACCCATGCCCACCATCACTGCCACCGCCGCCAGGAACAAGTTCGGACAGCTCCTCAATGAGGCCCAGCAGGAGCCCGTGCATATTCAAAGGCACGGGCGCGATGTCGCCGTGGTGGTCTCCGTCGCCGAGTACGAGCGACTTCGACAGTTGATCGACCGCCCCAATGTGAGCCGGCGCGTCGAGGAACTCCTCAAGGGCACTGTTGCAAAACGCGGTGCGGTCTACAGAGCGTTGGCCAGATAACACGCCCCTACCTCCCCCTCCGCTCTTCCCGGGCCGCAGAGCCGGGGCCCATCGCTTCGCTCCCATGAGTGGCGCCATCCCGGACCCCGGGTCTTCGCCGGGGAGGAGCGATGGGAGTCGCAACCTCGCCGCACCTTATCCCCTCCCCGCCACCACGCCCCAAACTCTCCTCCACCACCAAGGAGAGCCCCATGTCCGTTTCCCGCCGCCTGCCCCGTGTCACCTACGCTCTCGCCGAGCGCCACGAAGCGCTCTGGCTGCGGCTCAGGGCGTTGGTCGACCAGGTCGCGGCCACGGCCCATCGCCATCCCGCAAAACCCGCCAGCGAAATCACCCGCGCCCAGGCCGAGGCCATCCTTGCCGAGGCCCGCGTGTTCCTGCCGCGCGCGACGCGTGAAAAACTGCCGGAGGCGGCGCCCGATTGGGGTGGCCTCCTGACCCAGCTCGGGCAGGCGCTGGCGCATCTGGAGGCCTATGAGGCGCAAAATACCGGCTGGGATCCGGCCATCGGCGCGCGGATGTGGCGCGCCGTCCGTGAGACGTTTCCGGTGCGCCGGCTGGCGCCCAGGATTGCGGTCACCTATCCGCACGTCGCCGCGCAGCAGAGCGCCGGGGGTCCAACGGCGGAAGTCACGAAGGGACTGGTCAAGCTGATACAGTCGCTTGCCTTTACCGATCGGGAGAAGCGCTTCAGGGAGAGCCAGCGCGCGGCGCGGATGGAGCGGCTCAACGCCCAAAAGGCCGCCGAAGCGGACGCCGATGGAGACGGGGAGAGCCAGGAGCCGCAGACTTATCCCCGCATTCACGGGCTCGACTAAACTGGTGCCATTGCTTGCGCACGGGGCGGACTGCAGAGCGACCAGCGGCGCAAGGAACAGCCGGGCGTGCGGGAGCGTCGCTTCTCCTGCATGGGTCCATGGGACGCTGCTCGAATCCGGGGCTCGACGATCAAGCCGGCCGGAACGGGGCATTCGATCGCCAGGTCCTCAAAATCCCGGCGCCCCGAGGCGGCGATCGTCTCATCTATTTTACAACCATCGAGGCGAATGCCGCCTCGGGGCCCGCTCCACCTGCCGATCCACCGCCCCGCTCCGCGCCGGGCGGGGTTCGGTGCTGCGCGAAAGCGGGGGAATTTCGATGGGCGGCGGACTGACCGCCGGGCGGCATTGGAGTAGGGTCGCGGACGAACACCCAGACGTCCCGGACCACGCCATGACCGACCAGAACCCGCCCCAGGCCACCGCGCTGAGCGAAAGCACGGGGCTGCCCAAGCCGAAGCTGACCATCACCTATTGCACCCAGTGCAGCTGGCTGTTGCGCTCGGCCTGGATGGCCCAGGAGGTGCTTTCCACCTTCTCGCTCGAAATGGGCGAGGTGTCGCTGATCCCGGGGACCGGCGGCGTCTTCGAGATTCGCCTCGATGGCGACCTCGTCTGGGAGCGCAAGCGCGATGGCGGCTTCCCCGACGTCAAGGCACTCAAGCAGATCGTGCGCGACCGTATCGATCCTAGCCGGGACCTCGGCCATATCGACCGGGTCGGCCGGTAGCGGCCCTCAGGCCGCCCGCTTGCGGCGCTGTCCGGCGACCACCGCCAGCGCCACTCCGCCCAGGATCGCGACGCTGGCGATGAGGAGGCGCGGCGTCAGCGCTTCGCCCAGCAGCACGACGCCGCCGAGCGCGGCGATAGCGGGCACGGTGAGCTGGACGATGGCGGCCCGGCTGCGCGCCAGGTGCGGCAAGGCCGCATACCAGAGGGCGTAGCCCAGGCCCGAAGCCAGGGCGCCCGAAGCCACCGCATAGGCAATTCCGGCCGGCTCGGGGACGGCCGCGAGGCATCCGGCGAGCACGAGCACCAGCGCCAGAGGCAGGGTGCGCACGAAATTGCCGGCGGTGTCGGCCAGCGGATCGGCGGAGCCGCGCCCCAGCAGCGAATAGATGGCCCAGCAGAGGCCCGCCAGAACCATCAGCAGGCTGCCGAGGGGGTCTGGCGCCACGAGGCCGGGGGAGACGAGGTAAACCAGGGCCCCGAAGGCAATGGCGATCCCCAGCCATTCAATCCCCCCGGGCAGATCCCCGCGCATAATGCCCCAGCCGAGCATCGTCAGCTGCACTGTGGCGAAGAGGATGAGGGCGCCGTTGCCCGCGCCCAGGAGCAGGTAGGCGAGGGAGAAGGCGATGGCGTAGCCGAAGAGCGCGCCGGCGCCGCTCCAGTTGCCCGCGATGGTGGGGCGGGCGCGCCGGCGCCGCTCGCGCAGGGCGTGAAGGGCCAGCAGGGTCAGGGCGCCCGCAGCCAGCCGGATGCCTGTATAGCCGAGGGCGTCGATCGAGCGCGCCCCCAGCGCCAGGCGGGCCAGGACGGAGTTGGCGGCGAAGGCGATCATGGCGAGCGCAGTCCACAGACCCACACGCGACATCTTTTCCTCCCACGGGCAACCCCCGGCGATCATAGCCGGGGATCGGGTCGATCCAAAGGAGAACCGGAGCGGGGCTTCAGGCGAAGCCGGGGAAGAAGTCGGTCTTGATGTGGCGGCGATGCACGCCCATCCCCAGCAGGGTCTTTTCGAAGGCGAGCACCATGGCCCGGGGGCCGGAGAGATAGAAGGTCCGCTCGGCGAAATCGGGCACCTCGCGCCGGATCAGGGCTTCGTCGATGAAGCCCGAATACATGCCCGGCTCGGCGCCCTCGGCCACCGCATAGGTGGTGGGGATGCCCAGTTCGGTGCGGGCGCGCTCGAGCACGTCGCCATAGGCGATGTCCTCGAACCGGCCATTGCCGTAGAGCACGATCACGGGGCGCTTCTCGCCGCGGTCGAGCATGTATTGCAGCATCGAGCGGAAGGGCGTGATGCCGATGCCGCCGGCGATGAAGACCAGCTTTCGCGAGGTGTCGCGCGGCAGGGTGAAGGCGCCCGAGAGCTGGGAGGCGACGATGGTGTCGCCGGGCTTGAGCGCGGCCAGGCCCTGCTTGAAGGTCGAGGGTTCGCGATAGAAGCGCACCCCGATGCGCACATCCTCTTCGGTGGGCGCCGAGGCGATGGTGAGCTGGCGCCGGTTGCCGCGATCGTCGGCATGCTTGAGGCCGAGCGTCCAGTCCATGTACTGGCCGGCCTCGAAGGCGAAGCGGCGGTCGGGGGAGAAGATGAAGTCGTAGCAGTTGGCCGCCGAGCGCTCGATGCGCTGCAGGGTGAGGACGTAGCGATGCTTGGGGCTGACGAGGAAGGCGAAGGCGTTGCCGATGAGGAGCGCCATTTCGGGGGTGAGGTAGAACGAGCCGAAATGCACGTTGGGCGCCGAAAAGAAGCCGACGATCACCGCGAAGACGATGCGCAGGGCCTTGCCGGTGGGCGCCGTCAGGGGTTCGGTCAGCATGACGAAGGCGAAGAAAAAGAGGGGGGAGTGGATGAGGGTTTCGCGGATCGTCATCAGGTAGGCGTCGGGCGCGGCGGTGGCCAGCGAGGTCGCGAGCGTGGCGGCGATGAAGGCGAGGACCAGGTCCGTGCGGCGCAGCTTGCGCACGATCAGGATGCCGCCGACGAGGACGAAAGGCAGCATCAGGCCGTTGCCTGCCACCCACCAGGTCGCCGGGTGGTCGAGCAGGAGGCCGGGCAGCAGCACGCCGAAGGCGGCGGGGTTGAAGATGTGCTTCTTGCCGAAGGCGAAGATATACTTGGAGGCGACGGCCCAGACGGCGGCGAAGACGAGGGCGCCGACACCGGCGAGGTCGGTGGCCATCACCGGATCCATGATCAGCACGACGATGAGGGCGGTGATCCAGATCGAGTCGGTATTGGCGGGGGCGTTGAAGGTGCGCGCGAAAACCCAGTTGCCCAGGAAGCTCACGCTTCCCACCAGCAGCAGCGAGAAGGCGAGCGCGCTAGGATCGTTCTGGCCGAGCTTGAACAGGCCCAGCACGAAGGCGAGGCCGACCAGGCCCGCCAGGTAGTAGAGCACCAGCCGGTACATGGTGGTGCGATCCAGGAAATAGTCGATTGCCTTGATCATGACGTGAAATCCTTGAAACGGCTGGTCATGGTGGCCACGCCCTGCCGGTCGATGAGATACGCCTCAAAGCCGGGCAGGTTCTCGATGAAGCCGATGCCGGCGCGCCCCATGGCGAAGGCGGCGGTGGCGAAGCGGTCGGCCTCGAGCACGTCGGGCCCGATCACCGTGAGGCTGACGATCTCGTCGGCCGGGCGGGCGCCCGAATGGGGGTCGTAGATATGGTCGCCGCGCACGTAGTTGCCCGACGTCGCGACGCCTTTGCCGCGCGGGTAAAGCACCTTGACGATCCGGTCCGGCTCGAACGGATGGCGAATGCCGACGCTCCAGTCGCTGCCCTGGGCATTGTGCCCGTGGGCCTGGATGTCCCCGCCGGCATCGACATAGAAGTCCTCGGCCCCTGCGGCTTCGAGCTGGCGGGCGGCGTTGAGGATGGCCCAGCCCTTGACGATGCCCGAGGGATCGATGGCGCCGTCCGGGCGACGAATGTCGAAATAGCCGTCGCTCTGGTTGCGCGTCTGGTCGGCGATGGCCAGCACTTCGAGCATGGCCGGGCTGAACGCGAACATGTCGCGCTCGCCCCGGTTGATGGCGCTGATCTCGCTATCGGCCTTGTAGGTGCTGAACTGCCGGTCCACCGCCTCGAAATAGGCGAAGGTCGCCTCGAGCAGGGACGCGTCGGCGGCGTCCACGACCTCGAGGGTTATCGGCATGCCCATGATGATGCGGGTCTGGCGCATTCAGTTCCTCGCCTGATCGAGGGCTCCCTGCAGGGAGCGCACATAGGCCTGGCTGGTAAGGGTTGCCCCGGTGATGAGGTTGACGTTGGCGCTATGGGCCGAGATCACCTCCTGCTCGAGCATCGGCAGCGCCTGGCTGTTGATGTAGCGCGAGGTACGCCGGTCGTTGGGATATTGCAGCACGTCCACGCCGGTGAGCTGGCCGTTCTGGATGGTCGCCTGCACCTGCATGTTGCCGTAATAAGCGTCGGTCACCGGGCCCTGGTAGGTGCCGTCGCGGTACTGACCGTTGATGGTGGTGGCCGCGGCCTGCACGATCGAGACAGGCGCGTCGAGCGGGCGCGGCTGCGGCAGGGTAATCGTTGCACTCGGGGTCGGGGTACTGGCGATATCGATCTCGCCGCGGCCCAGTTGCCGCACCGATGGGGTGACGGCGGGCGGCTGGGAGACCACGGCGGTCTGCGGCGCGGGGGCGGCGGGCTCGGCGACCACCGGCCCGGAAGCCGGCAGCATCTGTCCGGCGGGAGGCGCGATGGCGTCGAGGGCGGTCGGCACCTGGATTGCCGAGAACTGTTGTGCGACGTAGATGCCCGAACCTGCCAGGACGGCGAGCGACAGCAATGCCTTGCGCATGACTTACCTCACGAGTTTCTCATTGAGGGGAGTATTGCCCGGCTTGCTGACGTGAACCTGAAAGGCCCAAACCGGGGCGCGCGGGGCGCAAGCGCATCAGGGGAATGCCATCAGGACTTTCTCCCCTTTCCAAATTCGCCAAAGCTAGTAACACTTTGCGACGACGAAACCGGTGAGTGGCCACCGTGCCGCTCGCTTGATTGGGAGAGGGCCCTATGCCGCACACATTCAAGATCGTAGCCGCCAAGGCGGGCGAGTACCGCGTACAGTTTGTCTATAACTCGGAAATCATCGTCTGGTCCGAGAACTACAAGTCCAAGGCCAGCGCCAAGAACGCCATCGCTTCGATCAAGAAGAATGCCCCGGAAGCCGCCACGGTGGATCTCTCGGCGGGCGAGACCGGCAAGGGCTACCGCTTCGAGATCGAAGCCGCCAAGAACGGCGAGCATTTCGTGCGCTTCCGTGCCCGGAACGGGGAGATCATGGTGCGCTCGGAGACCTACACCTCCAAGGCCAGCGCCAAGAACGCCATCGAGTCGGTCAAGAAGAACGGCCCCAAGGCCGACACCGTCGACGAGAGCCTGGCAGCAAAGCCGGCTGCCGCCGCCAAGAAATAAGCTGCGGCCGGGCCGATTGCCGGATGCCGGGGAGACCCGGCATCGCCAGGTTCGGCCCACTTGTCCATCCTGCCTGCGGCCAGCCGATAATCGATCCGGGTACGCCATCGCGTCCCGCTGAGGCGGGGCAGGATGGATGCACTCGAAATTTGTGCTGGTTGGGTAAGGCGTTGCCCAAATCGGAATTCACTTGGCGGGCGATTATGCACTAATGTCGCGCCAAGGGCGCCGACAGAGGCGCCATTTGCTGACAGGGAGACTGCCGCCTCATGAAACTCATTTCCTCGCTCGTCCTCGCCGCGGCCATGGCTGTCGGCCTCGCCGCGCCTGCCACGGCCCAGAGCCTGCCGGACCTGCAGGGCCGCACCATCAAGGCGGTGACCGAGAACGCCTATGTCCCGCTCAACTTCGTCGACCCCAAGACCAATGAGAGCGTGGGGCTCGAATACGACCTCTTCAACGAGATCGCCAAGCGGCTCAACGCCAAGGTCGAGTGGAACCTGTCGAGCTGGGACGTGATGATCCAGTCGGTCAAGGATGGCCAGTTCGACGTCGGCATGGATGGCATCACCATCAATCCCGAGCGCGCCGAGCAGATCGACTTCTCCGATTCCTACCTCACCAGCCAGCAGTTCATGCTGGTCCGGGCCGACGAGAACCGCTTCACCGACGCCAAGAGCTTCGCCGCCGATAAGGACCTGCTGGTCGGCGCCCAGGCCGGCACCACCAATTTCTACGTCGCCGTCTATTCGGTTCTCGATGGCGACGAAGCCAATCCGCGCATCAAGCTTTTCGACACCTTCGGCGCCTCGGTTCAGGCTCTCAAGTCCGGGGACGTCGATACCGTCCTCATGGACCAGAGCTCGGCCGCCGGCTACATCGGCGCCAATCCGGGTGCCTTCAAGTCGCTCGACGAAGCGCTGGGCACCGAGAGCTTCGGGTTCATCCTGCAGAAGGGCTCCGACCTGCGCGAGCCGATCAACGCCGCGCTCGCCACCATCGTGGCCGACGGCACCCTCGACAAGCTCAAGCAGAAATGGTTCTACGAGTACAACGCCGCCCAATAAGCTGCGCGCCTCATGGGGGCTCGCGGCATAAAATCCCGCGAGTTCCCGCCGCCTCATGTCATCATCGACCCCGCCCCATCGCCGCCGTGAGATACCCTGGTGGCTGCTCGCGATCGTCCTGCTCGGCATCCTGACCTTCTGGCAGATCGTCGCCGACGAGGGCATGCGCACCATCTTCAATGCGCTCTCGGGCGGCATCGCCACCACGCTCTGGGTCACGGCGGTCGCCTTTATCCTCGCCTCCCTCGTCGGCCTTATCGTGGCCATGGCGCGGACGTCGCGCTTTCGGGTGCTGCGGGAGGTGGCCACGTTCTATGTCGAGATCGTTCGTGGAATTCCGCTGCTGGTGGTGCTGTTCTACGTCGCCTTCGTGGGGGCCCCGGCCATGGTCGAGGGCGCCAACTGGTTGCTGGCCCCGGTCATCGACCAGGGATGGATGGCGCCGTTGACCGTGCGCAACTTCGATTTCACCTGGCGCGCCATCGTCGCGCTGACGCTCTGTTACTCCGCCTTTCTGGCCGAGATCTTCCGGGCCGGCATCGAGGCCGTCGATCGCGGACAGCACGAGGCCGCCTATTCGCTGGGGATGTCGCGCTGGCACACGTTCCGGTTCATCACCTTTCCCCAGGCGTTCCGCACCATCCTGCCGCCTTACGGCAACGACTTCGTGTCGATGATCAAGGATTCCGCGCTGGTCTCGGCGCTGGGCGTCCAGGACATTACCCAGCTGGGCAAGGTCTATTCCTCGAGCACGTTCAAGTTCTTCGAGACCTACAACATCGTGGCGTTCCTCTACCTGACGATGACGATTTCGCTCTCGCTGCTGGTGCGCCTGCTCGAACACCGCCTCAAGCGGCAGGACCATAATCGATAGTTTTGGCGCCAAGTCTTGTGAGCGGGCCCTGCCCGCCCCACATGACGGCGCGTTGACCCTTTCAAGCGGATTGGAACCTCGGCCTATGCTCAAGACCTTCGCCCGTTTCGCTCTTCCCGTTGCCCTCATGGCTGCACTGGCAGGCTGTTCCAAGCCCGACAACCAGCAGGCGGTCGGCAAGGTCGGCGTCGACTGGACCGGCAACGACATCGTGGTGGAGGCGGTCGCCGACCCCGAGGTCAAGGGCGTGGTGTGCCACGTCTCCTATTTCAGCCGCGGCCTCATCGACCGGCTCCAGCAGGGCAACTGGTTCGAGGATCCTTCCTATTCGGCGCTCGACTGCACCGCGACGGGGCCCGTCACGGTCGGCGACATCTCGCTCAACGCCGGCGGCGAGGAGATCTTCAAGCAGAACCGCAGCCTCATCTGGAAGAGCCTGCGCGTGACGCGCATGTATGACGCGGCCAATAATGCCCTGGTCTACCTGGCGCATGCCCGCGAATTGCAGCTCGGCTCGGGCAAGATGTCGCTCTCGGTCGTGCCGCTCAATGGCGCGGACGTGACCTGGACCAACGGCAAGCCGGGCGGCAGCGCCGCCACGACCGGTGCGGACGCCACCGGCACTACCAGCGGCGGCATCTAGCGGCCGTCAGCGCGTCGTGTGCAGGCGCAGCACGATGTCCTGGTCATAGTTGCCGAAGCCGCGACCGAAGATATTCACCCCGCCCGGATGCCTGGCATCCTCCTTGACGCCGATGCGCAGGCGGATGGAATGGTGGGTTTCGACATCGAGGTCCTTGAGCGAGACGGGGGAGATCTTGAGCCCGTCCACGAACGTGCCCGAATGGGTGACCTTCCAGCTCTTGAGCTTGCCGTACTGGCTACCCTTGAGCTTCCACCAGTCGGGCGTGTAGACGCCGCGCTTGTCGCCGAAATCGCCGGGCGAGGTCCAGGTGCCCACGTCCTTGCCGTTGACGGCCACCGTGATGTCGGACGGCCAGTTGGCCGCGGTTCCCGGAACTTCGGACGACAGCTCCATGGAGAACTCGATGGCTTCGATCTCGTTCTGGGCCAGCTTGGCGTTGTTGGGGAACTGGTATTCGACATAGCCGCGCGTGAACCAGATGAGGCCCGCTTTCATGCGCTCGGGGTCGAGGAAGGTATCGGGCACGTCGAGCAGCCCGATGATGCCCTCGGTCGAGCACAGCCCGCAGGGAGCCGACACCTCGCAGCTCGTATAGAGCCCGAGCGGCATGGCCACCTCGATCGCCTCCTTGTGCAGCGGGTTGATGTCTTCCTTGAACATCACCAGCACTTCGTCGAACGTGGAGTGGCAGATCTTCTGGTTGCCCTTGCGCGCCTTCTGCGTCTCGGTGCGGATCAGGCCCGCATCCTCGAGAATCTGGACATTGGAGGAAACCGTCGACTGGGGCAGCGCCAGAGCCTCGGCTATGTCGTTGACGTTGAGCGGTCCGCGCACGTGCAGCAGCTTGAGGATCTTGATGCGGATGGCCGAGGCCAGGCCACGCAGGACCTCAAGCCCCTCCTCGGGATCGACGACCAGAAAATTGCGACTCATGATTGTCCGTCTTGGTGCGGCTTGCGCAAGGAAGGCGCGAAGGTGGGCGATCGCAGTGTGTATCAGGTTATTTGATTTAATCAAACCGGCGGCGACCAACCCGCCGCGCACCCTTCGAGCGCGATTGCGCCCAAGGGTGGCGCTTTGGAACGCCTTGGTGCGCCCTCGGGCCAAAAGACAAAAAGATTTCGCTCCCTCAATCTACTAACACCGGCTATCTACCCGATATCCTAGTTGCAAAGTTCACTGCTGCGCCCGGCGCGGTTCGAAAGGAAGACAAATGGCAATCCTGATTGGCGATGCCGCCCCCGATTTCGAGGCTGAGACCACCGAAGGCCACATCCGCTTCTATGACTATATCGATGGCCATTGGGCGGTTCTGTTCAGCCATCCGAAGAATTTCACCCCGGTCTGCACGACCGAGCTCGGCTACACCGCAAAGCTCAAGCCCGAGTTCGACAAGCGCGGCGTCAAGGTGCTGGGCCTGTCGGTCGACAAGCTCGAGGATCACGCCGGCTGGGCCGCCGACATCAAGGAGACGCAGGGCACTGCGCTCAACTTCCCGCTGATCGCCGATACCGATGGCTCGATCGCGCGCAAGTACGACATGATCCACCCGAACGCGGACAATTCGCTGACGGTGCGGTCGGTCTTCGTCATCGGCCCCGACAAGAAGGTCAAGCTCAAGATCGAGTACCCGGCCTCGACCGGCCGCAACTTCGATGAGGTGCTGCGCGTCATCGATAGCCTCCAGCTCACCGCCAAGCATTCGGTGGCCACTCCGGTCAACTGGAAGCAGGGCGAGGACGTGATCATCGCCTCTTCCGTGTCGGACGATGCCGCCAAGGAAAAGTTCCCGAACGGCTGGAAGGCGCCCAAGCCCTACCTGCGCATCGTGCCCCAGCCGCGTGGCTGATCATCCTGATGGGTTCTCCTGACCCGAACTCCGGGCGGCCTTGGGGCCGCCCCTTGTTTTTGCGCTCAACGCTTTCTTGATACCCCGGGCGTAAGACCGGACGAGGTGGAGGGGCCGGTGATGAGCGCTGGGGCTGCGCGCAAGACGTGGGTGACGGTGACGCTCGTCTGGCTGGCAGCAGTCGTGCTGCTCGTGGCGACCAGCCTCCTGCCCCCCGACGCCAAGCCGCTCCTGGCCGATACCGACGACGCCATGCGCATGGTGACAGCCGCCGACCTGCTCGATGGCCAGCCCTGGCAGGACACGGTAGTCCATCGCGACAACGCCCCGTTCGGCGCGCCGCTGCACTGGTCGCGCCTCATCGACGCGCCGCTGGCGGGGCTCATCGCGCTCTTCCGCCCGACCGGCCACCCGGACCTGGCGGCCCTCGTCTGGCCGTTGCTGCTGCTCCTGCCGCTTCTCGCCCTTTCCGAGCTCTGGGGGCGCCGAATTGCCGGGCCCGGCCAAACCGCCGCCGCGCTGGTGCTGCCCCTGCTCTCGATGCCGCTCTTGGCCGAATTTTCCCCGGGACGCGTCGATCATCACAACGTGCAGATCCTCCTCCTCGCCGGCCTCTCCCTGGCGCTCACGGATAGCCACGGGCACCGGGCCAGTGCCATCGCAGCCGGATTTCTCGCGGCGGCAAGCATTGCCATCGGCCTTGAGACCCTGCCCTTCGTCGTGCTCTCGATCGCGCTCGTGGCCCTGCTCTGGGCGTTCGATCCGCTGACCTGGAAAAGCGCGGCGGTCTGGT
>Ga0182743_1001118_pt1 | contig 27682 bp, 20 predicted proteins | sample eDN3rd30CKraftOP_FD_128522 | JGI IMG/M metagenome (GOLD analysis project Ga0182743, IMG submission 128522) | Enriched Organic Plus compost microbial communities from Emeryville, California, USA - eDNA 3rd pass 30_C Kraft OP (version 2) (version 2) ... | reverse complement strand
TTGATAGCGCCTATGACGCGACGATGATCCTGATGCTCGCGATGGAGAAAGCCAAATCCACGGATGGGCCGGCCATCCGTGATGCCATTCGCGAGGTTTCAAATGGGCCGGGCGAGGAGATTCGTCCCGGCGAATTCGCTCGTGCGAAGGAGCTGATCGCCGCCGGAAAGGATATCAATTATCAGGGCGCGGCCGGCAATCACGAGTTCGACGACAACGGCGACGTTTCGGGCACGTTCGAGCATTGGGCGATCAAAAACGGCAAGATCGTCACCGTGGACGTGTTCGACCCGGGGAGCTGATCGATCGGTCATTCTCGATCGGCCGGGGTGGCTGCTCCGGGAGCAAACCTCGCGGCCGCCACAGCAGGACGACCTGAAGGACGATGCCGATCAGCAACACGCGCACGGCCGCGCCGCGCGCGATGAAATCCTCCGGCAGACGCGTGATGATGAATTCGGAGCCGGACCATATGATCCAGATGACGAACGCGCCGACAAGTGCGCCGCGATTGTTGCCGCTCCCGCCGACGATCAGCATCGCCCACACCAGGAATGTCGCGTAAAGCGGGTGGAACGCCTCGGGGCTGATGAAGCCGACGAAATGAGCGTAGGCTCCACCGGCCAGCCCCATGACCATCGATCCGAAGGTGAACGCCTGGAGGCGGAAGGCGAGGGCGTTCTTGCCCATCGCGCGCGCCGCCGCTTCATTGTCGCGAAGCCCCCGTAGCGCCCGGCCCCATGGGGCTCGCCACGCGCGCTCGTTGGCCCAATAGACGATCATCAGAAGCAGCAGGACCAGCAGCATATAAAGAAACTGATCGGGCGCCGGAACCAGCGCGGCCAGCCAGTCCGGCGCGCGGCCGGATGTCGGCTGCGGCACCGCGGCAAGGCCGCGCACGCCGCCGGTCAGCCATCCCTCGTTGGTCAGGACGAGGCGAACGATCTCGGCGATGCCGATCGAGGCGATGGCCAGATAGTCGGATCGCAAATTGAGCGTGATCAGTCCGACGAATATCGCCAGCAGGCCGGACATGAACATCGCGGCCAGGAGCCCGATCCAGACCGGCATTTCGAAGCCGCCGAGGTGACTGGCGCTCGGCGCCGTGGTCAGGATCGCGCTGGTGTAGGCGCCGACCGCAAAGAAAGCCGCGACACCGATGTTGAGCATCCCGGCGTAGCCCCATTGCACGTTGAGGCCGAGAGCCAGCAGGCCGTAAATGCCGACCAGGGTCAGAAAGAAGAAACCGTAAGCGACGAGCCCTTCCATCAGGTGCTCCTGCCCGCGAACAGCCCTGTCGGCCGAACGATCAGCATCGCAATCAGAATGGCGAAGGCGACAGCGGGCTTGTAGGCCGCCGGCATCACGAGCGTGGACAATTCGGAAATGACGCCGATGACGAGGCCGCCGACGATCGCGCCATAGGGCTTTCCGATACCGCCGAGGATGGCCGCCGCAAACACCGACAGGAGAATCGTCCAGCCCATCTCCGGGTGCAGCCGCGTGTCGAGACCCAGAAAGATGCCGGCAGCACCGGCAAGGCCCCCGCCCATGATCCAGGTCCAGATCGCGACCCGCTCGGTGTCGATGCCGCAGAGCCGGGCGAGATCGGGATTGTCCGCCATGGCCCGCATCGCCTTGCCCATCCGTGTGTGCTGGAGGAACAGATGCAGCGCCACCATCAGCGCGACCGAGCCGAGCAGGACGACGATCTGGTTGGGCCGGATGCGAAGGCCGAAATAAGCCTGAGTGCGCTGGATGCCGCTGACATAAAGCTGGGTGTCCGGTCCCCAGATGATCTGCACCAGCGCGCGCAGGGCGAGCGCAACGCCGAACGATGAGATGAGAAGGATGACCGGCGCCTGCCCGCGCAGCCGTTTGTAAAGCGTCTGGTCGATTGCAACGGCGAGCGCGGCGGCGAGCAGGATCGCGATGGGAAAGGCGATCCACATCGGAAGCGCCAGGATCGTGAATAGCGTTAGCCCGAAATAGGCGCCCATGGTCATCATGTCGCCGTGGGCGAAGTTCGCAAATCCCAGAATGCCGAATGTCAGCGACACGCCGATGGCGCCCAGCGCGATGACCGAGCCGAGGATCAAGCCATAGAGGAGGAGCTGAAGAACCTCCATCAGCCGCACTTTCTTCTTCGGATCGTCATCATTGACCGAGAAACATGCGCGCGACCTCGCGGTCGGCGAGGAGATTGCGGGCGGTGTCGTCGTGGCGATTGCGTCCGTTGGCGAGAATATAACCCCGGTCGGCGATGGCCAGCGCCTGCCGGACATTCTGCTCGACAATCAAAACTCCGATGCCATCGGCATTGACGCGCTTGACGGTCGTGAGCAACTCATCAGCGAATTTGGGGCTGAGGCCCGCGGTCGGCTCATCCAGCAGCAAAAGTTTCGGATCGAGCATCAAGGCGCGGCCGATGGCCGCCATCTGCCGTTGCCCGCCCGAGAGCGTGCCGGCCATTTGACGGCGTTTGTCCCGCAGCGGCGGGAAGAGATGGAACATGCGCTCCTTCGCTGCGGCGATATCGTCGCGGCGAAGGAACGCTCCCATTTCGAGGTTCTCTTCGACGGTGAGGGTCGGAAAGACATTCTCGGTCTGAGGCACGTAGCAGATGCCGGATTGAACGATACGGTCCGCCCGCGTTCCCGTGATATCGCGTCCGTCAAACAGAATTGATCCCGCGCGAACAGTCAGCAGGCCGACGATGGCCTTGAGAACAGTGGATTTTCCAGCGCCGTTCGGTCCGGCGATGACGACGATTTCGTCCGCGGCAACGTGGAACGATATGCCGGACAGGATGTCGCCCTCGCCATAGCCGCCGCTGACCTGATCGAAGACAAGCAGGCTCAAGGCCGCGCCTCCGCTTTCATTTCGGCGACACCGGCCGTGCCGAGGTAGGCTTCAAGGACAGTTTCGTTGCGTCGAACGTCGTCGACCGGCCCCTCGGTCAGGACCGTTCCCTCCGCCATGACAACGATCGGATCGCAAAGCTTGGCGATGAGGTCCATATCGTGTTCGATAATGCAGAAGGTGTATCCCCGCTCTCTGTTAAGCTTTTGAATGATGCCGACGATCTCCTCCATCAAGGTGGGATTGACGCCGGCGCCAGGTTCGTCCAGCAAAACCACGCGGGCCGGCGTCATCATGGTGCGGCCAAGTTCGAGCAGCTTGCGCTGGCCGCCTGAAATGCGTCCGGCCAGTTCGTCCCGGACGTGAGCGAGGTTCAGTGCGTTTAGCACGTCGTCGGCCCGACGGCGCACCTCATGCTCTTCGTCGCGTATCGTCCCCCACCGTGTCCAGGCCGCGATCAGGTTTTCGCCCGATTGGGCCGGCGGCACCAGCATCAAATTCTCAAGCACCGTCATCCGATGAAAGACATGCGGAATTTGGAACGTGCGCACAATCCCGCGATGGAACCGGCGTTCGGGCGACAGCCGGGTGATATCGTCGCCGTCGAACAGGATTTGCCCGGATGTGGGACGGAGAAATCCGGCAATCATGTTGAACACGGTCGTCTTGCCGGCGCCGTTGGGGCCGATCAAGCCGGTGATGGAGCCCTGGCGCACGTCAAAAGAGCAATCCGTGACGGCCTTAAGACCGCCGAACGTTTTGGCGACGCCTCGCAGCGAGATCAGCGCATCGGACATTCGACGGACACCATGGCGTTATGGATCCACTGTTGCCTGTTCGAACGCTGACTCGTTGACTGCAACCGCAGCGTTTGATTTCCCCTTCAATGCTGCGCACCGACATCGCCCGGCGGCAAGTCGCCGATCGGGCCGAGCGCCTCGCGGTCGCGATGGAACAGGCGGGGGCTCTGCATATAGAGTGCCAGGAGACGCGCCAACGCCACCAGAGAATCTTTGTGGACGCGCTCCCAGCCATGGCTGGCATCGAGCCCGAAACAGACCAGGGCCGCGCGGATATCGTTGCCGGCTTCGACCGCCGAGGCTGCGTCCGAACGATAATATTTGAAGACGTCGCGCGTGTGCTCGATATCGTGCTTGCGCGCCAGACCGATCAGGCTGCGTGTGAGGTGCCAATCGAAGGGGCCGGACGAGTCCTGCATGGCGATCGTCACGCCCCGCTCGCATGTGTATTGGCCGGGTGCGATGGTGCCATTGTCCACGGACACAAGCTCGGCGACGTCGCCATGCAGAATGCTGCTGGCACCGACGCCGACCTCTTCCGAGAGAGTGAAAAGAAGATGGCAATCGATCGGCAGGGCGGCGCGGGCTTCGCGGGTCGCCTTGGCGGCAGCCAGGATCGCGGCGACGCCGGCCTTGTCGTCGAGATGGCGCGAATTGATGTAACCGTTCGGACCGAATTCGGGTTGCGGATCGATGGCGACGGGATCGCCGATCTCGATGCCGAGCGCGCGCGTCTCGGCGACTGATGTCGTGAGCGCGTCGATCCTCAGTTCGAGGTTGCTCCAGGTCGAGGGCTGATTGTCGATTTCCTCGTTGTAGGTGTGGCCTGATGCCTTCAACGGCAGAATCGTGCCGCGATATTCAGCATGTTCCGAGAACACCGTCACGCGGGCGCCCTCGGCGAACCGTGCGGACCAGGTGCCTATGGGGACCAGCTCCAGGCGGCCATTGTCCCGATAGCCTTTGACCATGGCGCCCAACGTATCGAGATGGCCGACGATGCCACGGTTCGGCGCCTCTTCGACGCCCTTGAGCGTCGCGCGCACCGCGCCGCGACGAGTCAATTCATAGCCGATGCCCAGTGCTCCCAGCTCTTCGCAAATAAGCATGACCGCCGTATCGGTCATGCCGCTGGGGCTCGGCGTCTCCAGAAGCCGCCGGAGGACGTCGAGAAGATAGCTTTCGTCGATGGGCAATTCTCGCATCAACGGGTCGCCGCTGTTTCGTTGGTGCTGCGGCTGTGCGGGAAGAGAAAGTCCACGAAGCGCTCCACTGTTGGCTGCGGCTCGTGATTGGCGAGGCCCGGCCGCTCGTTGGCTTCGATCACCACATAATCCGGTTTGGTAACGTCCGGCACCAAAAAGTCAAAGCCCACGAGGGGAATATCCAAAGCCCGAGCGCCGGCGACCGCCGCGGCCGCCAATTCGGGATGAAGCTCGGCGGTGACGTCGTGGATCGTGCCGCCGGTGTGGAGATTGGCGGTCTTGCGCACCGCCAGGCTCTCACCCTCCGGCAAAATGTCGTCGAGGGAATAACCCGCCAGACGCACGGTGCGTTCGGTTTCCTCGTCGATGGGGATGCGGCTCTCGCCTTGCGTGGCGGCGGCGCGCCGACGACTGTGCTTCTCGATCAGGTCGCGGATCGCGTGACGGCCATCGCCACGCACGGTGGCCGGCCGCCGGATCGCGGCCGCAACCACCGCGCCGTCGATGACGATGATACGCAAGTCCTCCCCCGAAACGAACTGTTCCACGATCACCTCATCGCAAACCTGCTGCGCCTGGGCGATACCGCGGGTCACTTCATCCTCGGTGGTCAGATCGACGGAGACGCCGCGCCCCTGTTCTCCGCGCGCAGGCTTGACGACCACGCGGCCGTGCCGCTCCAGAAATGCTGACGCCTCGGCCGCGCGGGTCAGATAAAGCTGCTCGGGAACCTGCAGGCCGGCTCGCCCCAGAATGCGCAGTGTCAGGGCTTTGTTATCGCAGCGGGTCATGGCGACCGCGCTCGTCATATCGGAAAGGGATTCACGGCATGATACCGAACGGCCGCCGAACGACAGCCGGAACAGACCGGCGCGGGCGTCCTCAATCTCGACCGCGATGCCACGCCGGCGGGCCTCGTCGACGATGATGCGGGCATAGACGTTCAATTCGTCGTCGATGGCCGGGCCGATGAACAGATTTTCGTTCACAGCATTCTTGCGCTTGATGCAGAACACCGGGACCCGCACGAAGCCGAGCTTCTCGTAGAGAGCGATCGCCTGCACGTTGTCGTGCATCACCGACAGGTCCATGAACGCCCGTCCGCGGGCATGAAAGCGGTTGGCGAGCGCGAGCACGAGTGCCGTACCGACGCCGGGTGCTTCGGCTTGGGGATCAACGGAGAGAGCCCAAAGGCTCGAGCCGTTGTCGGGATCGGCGATGGCCTTGTGATGGTCGATGCCCATCACCACGCCGGCCAGCCGCCCGGCGCTGGCCTCCGCGACCAGGAGTCCTACACAGGCCGGATGGCCGTCTTCGGCAAGAAAGCCGTCCCGCAACGGCACCATGCCGCGGGATTGGTAGAGCCGGTTGACCTCGGCTGCATCGTCGGCCGTCGCCTCGCGAATGGTCACGGGAGGCGAACGTCCAAGGTCCTTGGTCAAGGATAGATCGAGGCGATAGGTGTGGGAGGGATCGAGAAACAGCGCTTGTGGGGCTTCCGCGAGCACCACATGGTGCTCGCGGACATAGAGTGCGACGTCACGCTCGCCCACGGTCTCGTCGTTGAGAGCTGCCGCCAGGGCTTGCGGTTCGGCGAAGGTCTGTCCGAACAGCAGACGTCCCCAGCCGCAATCCACGATCACGCTATCGGGCACGTTGTCGTGCTCCGGAATTTCGCCCCAGCTTTTCAATGAGAGCTGGCCGAGGTCGTCGGTGACGTCAGAGCGTTTCGTCTGCATGACAGCGACCTCAAATGCGGTGAGTCTGTAGCCAAAGCTCAAGCAGGGCAACCTGCCATAGCTTTGAACCCCGCAAACGTGTGATGTGTTCCTTGGGGTCGGCGAGCAGCGTGTCGATATAGCTTTGCTTGAACAGGCCGCGTTCACGGGCGACCTTGGCGCTCAGGGCCTCGCGCACGAAATCGAGCACTGGGCCTTCGATGTATTTCAGCGCCGGAACGGGGAAGTAACCCTTGGGCCGGTCTATGACCTCGGTTGGGATCATCTTGCGCCCGATATCCTTGAGGATGCCCTTGCCCCCGTCGCGCAGCTTATCGCGAGCCGGGACCCGTGCCGCCAGCTCGACCAGTTCGTGGTCCAGGAACGGTACGCGCGCTTCGAGCCCCCAGGCCATGGTCATGTTGTCGACGCGCTTCACGGGATCGTCGACCAGCATGATGGTTGAATCGATACGCAGGGCCTTGTCGACCGCATCGCTCGCGCCGGGCTGGTCGAACTGATTGCGAACGAAGTCGCGGGCATGATCGCCGTTCACATGAGCAGGCGCCATGATTTCCGCATATTCGGCATGGTCGCGATCGAAGAAATGCGCGGCGTAATCTCCGACCGGATCGTTCGACGATACCATTGGCGGATACCAATGATAGCCGGCGAACACCTCGTCGGCGCCCTGGCCGGATTGCACCACCTTCACATGCTTGGCCACCTCCTTGGACAGGAGATAGAATCCGACATTGTCGTAGGACACCATCGGTTCCGACATGGCCGCGATGGTCTCGGGCAGGCTCTGGATCAGCCGGTCGGATTCGATGAACAGCTTGTGGTGTTCGGTGCCGAAATGGCGGGCGACAATATCCGAATAGTGGAATTCATCGCCCTGTTCACCATTGACCGACTCGAAGCCTATCGAAAACGTTTTGAGGCCGGACTGGCCCGCCTGCGCCAGCAGGCCGACGATCAAACTGGAATCGAGTCCGCCGGACAGAAGCACGCCGACAGGTACGTCGGCGACCATCCGGCGGTCCACGGCTGTGCGCAGCGCGTCGTGAACCAGCGTCTGCCACTCGGCGGAGGGACGTTCAGCATCTTCTGCGCTGCGAGCGAATGACAATGTCCAATAGCGCTTCGTGGTGCGACGGCCGTCCGCCTCGAACAATGTCACGGTGCCCGGTTCGACCTTTCGCACGCCGTTGAGGATCGTGTGCGGTGGGGGCACCACGGCATGGAATGTCATGTAATAGTTGAGCGCGACCGGGTCGATCGACGTGTCCACATCGCCGGCTGCCAGCAGCGCCGGCAGGCTGGAGGCGAAGCGCATGGATTTGGTCGGGGTGCGCGTGTCCTCGGCATAGTAGAGCGGCTTGATGCCGAGCCGGTCTCGGACCAGGGCCACGCGGCCGCTGTCGCGCTCGACGATCGCAACGGCGAACATGCCGTGAAAGCGCTTCGGCGCCTCGGTGCCCCAGGCATGCCAAGCCTTCAGAACGACCTCGGTGTCGCCATCGGAAAAGAACTTGTAGCCGCGTCCTTCAAGCTCGCGACGCAGGTCCTTGTAATTGTAGATGCAGCCATTGAAGGCGATGGAAAGACCGAGATCGGGATCGACCATCGGCTGCTGGGCGCGCTCCGAAAGGTCGATGATCTTCAATCGTCGATGGCCGAGCGCGGCGGAACCGTTGGACCAAAGGCCGGCAGCGTCGGGCCCGCGGCGTTCCATTGCTTGAGCCATCGCCGCCACGGCGACCGGCGAGGCCGTGCCTCCACTGAAGTTCAATTCTCCGCAAATTCCGCACATGGGCTCTGACGTTACTCCCGGGCTTCGTGGGCCTGGCCAGCGTCATCGTCTTTGCGGCCAAACTGATGTGAAAACTATTTACAATACTAAAGTTTTGATGTCAAATATTATGGTCTAGAAGAATGGCCTCGGCGAGACGAAACCATGACCACCCAGGAATTGACTCCTCCAGACCAGTTGCGTTCCGTCCTGGCGGCGATGCGTCGCGTCATGCAGGCCGCCGATCTGCGATCCCGCCGCTTGGCGCGTCAGACGGGCCTCACGGCGCCGCAACTGGCCGTGCTGCAAGCCATTGCTGAATTGGGCGAGGTCACAACCGGTCGGATTTCGGCCCATGTGAGCCTCAGTCAGGCAACGGTGACGCTGATCCTTGACCGCCTCGTCGAGCGCGGTCTCGTCGAACGCTATCGCAGCCAGGCTGATCGCCGCGTGGTTCACTCAAGGCTGACGGAGGATGGCAAGGCGGCTCTGGTCGCGGCCGGACCGGCCATCGGGGCGCGGCTGCTGCGGGACTTCGCGGCGCTGCCTGCGGAGCGCCGAAAAGCGCTCGCGGGCGCTCTGGAATGGCTCGCGGAGCGTCTCAACGTGGCCGAAGACGATATGGATTGCTCCGATGACCGTTGGAGGACGGCGGCGCTCAAGAACGATGGGTGATGCGTTCGTGAATCTCAGAGAGCGATGAAGCCGAGGAGGCCGGCCGCGACCACGACCGCCCAAGCGGGGATGGCCCAAGCGGCCAACGCGACAAAGGATCCTGCCGCGATCGCCATGGTGACGGGCGACGAGACGCCTTGCGTGAACACAGGATCGTAGAACGCGGCCGCGAGCAGGCCGACCACAGCGGCGTTGACGCCGGCAATCGCGCGCTGCGCCCGGGGCGCGCTGCGCAAGACGTTCCAGAATGGCAGCCCTCCGACGACCAGCAGAGCCGAGGGCAGAAAAATCGCGATGAGGGCCACAAGTGCGCCGGTCAGACCGGAAGGCGAGACCTGCATGCTTGCGCCCAGATATGCGGCGAAGGTGAACAACGGGCCGGGAACAGCCTGGGCTGCACCATAGCCAGCTAGAAACGTGTCGCGATCGACCCATCCGGTGTCCACCACCTCTGCCTGAAGCAGCGGCAGGACCACATGTCCACCGCCGAAGACCAGCGCGCCGGCCCGGTAAAAGCTGTCCACGAGGCGGATCAATCCATCGCCTCCGACTGCGAGAATGGGCAACACCATCAGCAGAATGAAGAACGTCGCGAAACAGGCGATTGCGGTCCGACGACCGACGGCGAGGGTCAGCACCTCGTCCTCGGCGGTCGCATCGACGCGCGGTTGCAGCCAAGCCAGACCCATCAGCGCGCCGAAGACAATCACAAGCACCTGGCCGGCCGCCGATGGGATCAGCATGGCGCCGATCATGCCGAGGACGGCGATGGTCGCGCTTTCTTTATCGGGCGTCAGGCTTCGGGCCATGCCAAAGATCGCATGGGCGACGACGCCAACCGCCGCCGCCTTGAGGCCCGCAATCCATCCGACGTCCGCGACGCTTTCCAGCGCTCCGATGCCATAAGCGAAGGCCACGAGAAAAAGAGCCGACGGCAGGGTGAACGCGAGCCAGGCGGCGAGCATGCCGCCATAGCCGGCGCGGATCAGGCCGATGGCCATGCCGACCTGGCTCGAGGCCGGTCCGGGCAGGAACTGGCACAATGCGACCAGGTCCGCATAGGCGCGATCACCGATCCAGCGGTGCCGGACGACGAAGGCTTCGCGAAAGTATCCGATATGCGCGACCGGGCCGCCGAACGATGTCAGCCCAAGGCCAAGGAAGACAAAGAATACCTCTTTGATGCTTCCACTTTTTGTCTGGTCGGTCGTCATTGGGCTGGGTGTCGCTACGCTTTGGTGGAAGCCTCGATCGGCGGAACGAAAGCGCCCAACTGGGGCGCGGGGCCATTCCAGCGCTCCACCTCGACGAGCGCTGTCGCGCTGCTCGGTCCCTGGCCAAGCCTGGATGTCCCGTGGTCCCGCGTGAGAACGTTTGCATTGCCATGCCGGCACAGACCGCCGTCATCCGTGGGATCGTACCAGGCGCCGCATGAAAGCTGGATGACGCCATGGGCGAGTTGGTCGCTGATCCGCGCGCCGGCCAGGCACGCGCCGCGTCCGTTATGAATTCGCACGATGTCGCCGTCGGTGATGTTGCGCCTGGCGGCATCGCCGGGATTCATCAAGACGGTTTCACGGCCTGAAACCTTGCTTCTGGCACTGACAGGACCGGCGTCCATCTGACTGTGCAACCGGTCGCGCGGTTGGTTGGATACGAGGTGGAGCGGAAACCGTTCGGCCGAGGTGCTGCCTAACCACTCATAAGGCTCGATCCAGGTCGGGTGGGGCGGGCAATCATCATAGCCGAATTGCGCGATTGTCTCGCTGAACAATTCGATGCGTCCCGATGGTGTTGCCAAGCTTGCACCGGCCGGATCATTGCGGAACGCTTCCAAGAGAACGTATTCGTCGCCGCTGTGGGGGATCTCGAACCATCCATCCGTCCAGAATTGATCGAAGGAGGGAATGGCGGTTGCGTTGGATTGGGCCTTGTCGCGCCAGCCATCGTAAAGGTGGTGCAGCCAATCCATCTGGTCACGGCCTTGCGTGTATTGCGGCTCGCAGTCCAGGCGACGCGCCAGCTCGGTGAAGATGTCATAGTCGTTGCGCGCCTCGCCCACAGGAGCGATGGCCTTGTGCATGGCCAGAACGAATGCATCTCTCGATGCGCATCCGATGTCGTTGCGTTCGAGCGAGGTCGTTGCCGGCAGCACGATGTCGGCGTGTCGGGCCGTTGCGGTCCACCAGGGATCCTGAACGACAATCGTCTCCGGCCGTTGCCAAGCCTCACGCAACCGGTTGAGATCCTGATGGTGATGAAACGGATTGCCGCCGGCCCAATAGGCCAGCCGGATGTCCGGATAGACGGCCCGACGCCCGTTGTACTCGTAGCTCTCGCCTGGATTGAGAAGGCAATCCGCGATGCGCGCGGCCGGAATCGCGCGCGCAAGGGGATTGGTCGCCGGCTCCATTGAAGGTCCACGGAACGCAAGCGGCGGCTCGGCGATCCCGGCGGTCGAGCCATAGCCAAATCCGAAGCCGCCACCCGGAAGACCGATCTGGCCGAGGCAGGAGGCCAGCAGGATCAGGGCCCAATAGGGTTGCTCGCCATGGTCGGCGCGTTGCAGCGACCAGGAGGCCGTGAGCATGGTGCGCTGTGCCGCCATCCGGCGAGCCAGCGTGCGGACCGTTTCCGCATCGACGCCAGTGATCGAGGCCTGCCAATCGGCATCCTTCGGCTGGCCGTCGGTTTCGCCCATCAAATAGGGCAGGACCCTTTCGAAGCCCACGCAATGACTGGCCAAGAATGGTTGATCATGCCGGCTCTCCGCAATCAGCGTATGCGCCAGCGCCAGGATCATCGCGGTGTCGGAATTGGGCCGGATCGGTATCCATTCCGCTGAAAGACGTTCCGGTCCGTCCTCGCGGATCGGGCTGATATTGATTACCTCGACACCGGCGCGCGCGATTTCACCAAACCAGGCCTTGCTGGTGTGGGCGCCGCCGCCGCCCTTCACAACTTGAAGATTCTTCGGATTGGCGCCCCCGAACAGGACCAGAAGCTTCGAGTGCCTGGCGATCGATGACCACGATGTCAGCGGTCCTGTCACGGCCTGAGGCGAGCCCAATATGTAGGGTAGGAAGGTTAGCGCTGCGCCGAAGCTGTAGTTCGACACCTGATCGACGAAGCCGCCGAAGCTGCCCAGAAAACGGCGAAGCTGCATGCGAGCCTCATGGAACAGCCCCGCCGATGCCCAACCTTGCGAGCCGCCCATGATGGATTCGGGACCATGCTGATCGCGGACTCGTTTGAGTTCATGGGCGACCAGATCCAGTGTCTCGTCCCATGGCACGGCGACAAAGGGCTCGCGCCCCCGACCGGATCCATGGCCCGGTCCCTTCGTCAGCCAACGCCGGCGCACCATGGGACGGGCGATGCGTGTCGGGGAATGAACGGCATCGGGTATGGCTTCGATCAACGGTGACGGATCGGGGTCGCGCTCGAACGGCCGTACGCTAACGATACGCCCGTTGGCAACCTCCGCCAGGAACGCGCCCCAGTGCGAGTGATTGCGAACGAGCTTGGGGGACACGGCATGGCTCCGTTGCCAATCACGAGAGGACCGCCCCCCCATATCATGGGCGGTCGCGTCATGATAGGTCGCAGCCGCCGTGGATCGGCCATCTCAACCTGAAGTGGGCGTTCCGCTTTCGGATTTTCCGCGCAGCAGGTTTAACAGCTCTATCGGAAGCGGAAATACGATCGTCGAGTTCTTATCGCCGGCGATGGTCTGAAGCGTCGAAAGATAACGGAGTTGCATGGCCTCAGGCGTGCGGGCGAGCATGTCGGCCGCTTCGACCAGGTTGCGCGCAGCCTGCTGTTCGCCTTCGGCATCGATGATGCGGGCGCGGCGATTTCGTTCTGCCTCCGCCTGCCTCGCGATGGCCCGCACCATGCTTTCGTCGATATCGACATGCTTGATCTCGACATTGGCCACCTTGATGCCCCATACGTCGGTCTGGCTGTCGAGGATGGTCTGGATGTCTTGGTTGAGCTTGTCGCGTTCGGCCAGCATCTCATCGAGATCGTGCTTGCCAAGGACGGAGCGAAGCGTGGTCTGAGCCAGTTGACTGGTGGCGATCATGAAGTCCTCGACCTGGATCACCGATTTGTCGGCATCGACGACCCTGAAATAGACCACGGCATTCACGCGCACGGAGACGTTATCGCGAGAGATGACATCCTGGCTCGGAACGTCGAGGACAATCGTGCGAAGGTCGACGCGCACCATCTGTTGCACGAACGGAACGATCACGATCAGTCCCGGACCTTTAACTCCTGAAAATCGCCCAAGGGTGAAGACCACGGCGCGCTCGTATTCGCGGGTGATCCGGAACATCGATATGATGATCGCCAGGATGACGATCGCGACGACGGCATAGGCGATGCTTTGCATGACGTTACCTCATTGTGCCTGTGGAAGCGGCGCTTCGGGTTCGACGAGCAGGATCAAGCCCTCACGCGCGATCACGCGAACGGCCTGGCCCGCCGATAGAGGCTGTTCTGCGCGGGCTTGCCAATGCTCGCCCTGGATGTGAATGCGGCCCTGGTCGCCGCCCCAATCCACGACATGCCCAATATGTCCGATCAGGCTTGGATTTCCCGTCGTCACCGGGCGCTGACGTGCGCGCCATGCCACGCGCACGGCGATCACAAGGAACGCGACGCTGGCCGCTGTTGCAAGCGCGACCAACGGCCAAGACAGTGTGAAGCCAGGCACGTCGCCTTCGACCAGCAGAAACGAACCCAAGGCAAACGCGGCGATTCCGCCGGCTCCCAGCAATCCGAAGGATGGCAGCAAGGCTTCGGCGAGCATGAGGCCGATACCCAGCAACAAGAGGGCGGCACCGGCATAATTGATCGGTAGCAGATTCAGGGCATAGGCTCCCGTTAGAAGCGCGATGGCGCCGAAGATGCCCGGGCCGATCGTTCCGGGTGTGAGCATCTCCAGGATGATGGCATAGATACCGATCAGCAGCAGAACGTAGGCGATGCTGGGGTTGGTCAGGACGGCCAGCACACGCTCGCGCCAATTCGGTTCGACCGCTTCGACGGTCAGGCCGGCGGTTCGCAGCTCGCGCGCACCGCCGGTGGTCTCGACCGTCCGGCCATCGGCTTGCTTCAACAGATCGCCGACGTTTGGCGATACGGCTTCGATGACGCCAAGCTTCAAAGCGTTGGCGGAGGTCAGCGTCGCGGCCTCCCGCACCGCGCGCTCGGCCCAATCGGCGTTGCGTTTGCGCAAGGCCGCCAGGGACTGGATATAGGCGACCGCGTCATTGACGCTCTTCTCGCGCGGTCCGACCTCGGGTTCGGCCTTCTTGCCGTCCCTGCCTTGAGGCCGGGGTGCCCCTCCTATGGAAACGGGTGTGGCGGCGCCGAGATGCGTGCCCGGCGCCATGGCGGCAAAGTGGCTGGCATAGAGGATATAAGTGCCGGCGCTGGCGGCTCGCGCGCCGCTCGGTCCAACGAAGCCGATAACGGGAATATCGGAGGCCAGGATGTCGCTGATGATATCGCGCATCGCGGTCTGGAGGCCGCCGGGGGTATCGATGCGCAGGACGATGACCGAGGCCTTGCGATCTCGCGCCACCGCAAAGCCTCGACGCAGGTAATCGGTCGTGGATGGGCCGATCGCGCCGTCGATATCCAGCAGCACGACCTGGCCTGTAGGAGTTTCCGGATCCGTTGTCTGGCCGCTGGTGCTATGAGGCGCGGCGAGAAGCCACAGCGAGAACAACACAAGGGCTTTGATCCATCCCCGCATCGTGTTGCCTCCGATCAGAACAAGGCGCTCGGCGCCGGCTGGCCTAACGGCATTGTAGTCTGTTGTCCCTCCGGGAGGCCAGACGCTCAGGTTCACGTCTCATTCGCTGACCGGGACGCAATATCTGGGGGATGGACCGCGGTTCCAGCCGTGTCAGGCATGTCGGCCTCGCTCAAGTCGCCGCGAGGTGTCTCGCCGAGGTGACGAAGATTCAACGCAGGAGCAGAACCAGACCTGTCCTGTCCCATGTAGACCGTGAGGTGCGGGGTCGAGATTTGGATCCGCGCATCCTGTAGGACATCCTTGACGATCTCGTTGTACGCGCGGCCGACCGACCATTGCATGCCGGGCCTGGTCTTGATCCGGACCCGATATACAAAACCGGAATCCTCGAGCGAGGAAACACCTTGGATTTCGAGCGGTTCGAGAATGGCCTCGCCATGCTCGGTGTCCTTCAAGATGTCATAAGCCTTAAGGAGTAGTTCCTTAACCTTAGAAATACTCTCGCGATAAGGGATGCGGATCTCAGCCAGATGGAAGGCGAAGCCTTTCATAAAGTTCGACACCAGATCGACCGAGCTGAAGGGAATCAGGTGATAGGTGCCGGAGAGGTCTCGTAAGCCCACCGAGCGGATGGTCAGCCTTTCGACAACGCCTGACGTCCCACCGACCGTTACGACGTCCCCTTCGTTCATGGCGTTCTCAAACTGAATGAAGGCACCGGTAATGATGTCCTGAACGAGCTTTTGCGCGCCAAATCCAATGGCCAGACCGAGCACGCCTGCGCCGGCGAGAAGCGGGCCGATGTTCACGCCGATCTCGGACAGGATCAGCATGGCGACGATGAGAACAAGGCCAATCACGAATGCGTTGCGGAGCAGCGATAGAAGCGTTCTCTCCCGGGCGGTCGCGATCTTGCCGATCGTGGGGTTCAATCTGTATTCGACGAACGACGACATGGCGAGCCATGCAAGGAAGCCGAGGATCGCGATAAGAGCGATGGAGAAGAAGCGGCTGCTGATATCCCGGCCGGTCTCGGTGGCGAGGAAGGAAAAAATGTTCATCAGGTGCCATGCCTGGGCAATGGCAATGAGGACGACGCCGATGATAATGGCGCGGATGATCTGCAGCATCATGGGAACGAATGCGTTGAGGCGGACCTCCAGGAGCGGGAGCTTCTTCTTGATTTCCTCCGGCACGCGCATGCCGCGCGCAACAACGCGCTTTATAAGCGTCATCGCGACCACGCCGATGACGATGGCGATGATCGAATTCAATGTCGCGATCAGCATGAATTGCAGGGAATCCACCGCGCCGATCGACCACGCCAGAAACAATGCGAGAAGATAGCCTATGGCGAGCCAGTGCCAGACCCCCGCGATCGCCGCCTCGGCGCGGCCGATCGCGTCGCCCGGATGTCGCTCATGGCGAGCGCGAAGTGCGGATCGAACCTCCGTCCGGTTTTGCAGAATAATTAGGATCGCAAGTAGAAGCGCAGTGACAACGACCAGGATTCTGACGCTATGAGCGGCTGCGAAGGATACGAGGTCGTTGAGAATCGGAACCACGAAAAGGAGGCCGTAGCCCAGGAGCCCGATGAGCCGTGAGGACCAGAAATACCAATAGGCCGCCGTTTCATCGCTCATCGGCGCGAAGCGCAGCTTGTTGAAGCGAGGAGCAAAAACAGCGCGTAGCGCCACTCTCACCAGTTCGACGAGCAGAAAAGCGTTGAGGAACAGGCTCTGCCACACATTCATGGTGCCTGTTTCACCGATGGCGAGCGCGAACGCATAACCGCCCGCCCAGGCCAAGACGATGATCAACCCGTCGATCACGCTTGAGGCCAATATCCACAGCAGTGAAAAGTACCAATTGTCGCGCCCGGTGCGCCGTGACATGGCCGCATAAATGCGCTGGCCCGTCGCGCGCAGGCCGAGATACAATGCAATCGTGACCAGAATCACGAGACCGAGCGCGGCAGCGCCATCTTGAAGCGCCGACCAGTTGATCGGTCGAGTGCCGGTCAAGACATCCGCCACATCGCGCCATGAGCGCCCAAGGTTGACCACGAAGGCCATCGTCCCTTCCGCAGCGTCGCGTGTGGTATCGGCGATCTGGCGCGCCAACGTGGAAGGCTCGTCGGGAGGAGGGGCCGGGGATTTTTCGGCGGTTGCCGGCGTGGCGGTGGTCGCGAGCAGCTTGCGGATCAGCGCCTCGCGCGCGGCCTCGTCACGGAGAATGTCAACCAACGCGCGGGTCGGGTCGGCCGTCGTTGCCTTCGCTTCGGAGGTGGGCCCGGCCGGGGCTGGTGCAGGGCTCTGGCCCGGCATCTGGGCGTGGGCCGGAAGGCAGAAAAGAAAACAAACGAGGAGCGCTCGTAGAAATGGTGTTGTCCGCATGCCGATCCTATGGAGTTTCGAAAAGTATAAGCGGATTCTTGGATTTTTGAACCGATGCACCAGATGGAAAGCCCGTGCTGGGGGCAGCCGCTGCTGCCACGGGGAGTAAGGCCCTTGCGATGTCAGGAACCGTCTCGAGAATTCGTCGCCCGCTAGCGGGCAATGGCCTCACGACGGACCTGAAAAGCTTGGAGATCATGGGAACGTTCAGCGCTGGACTGAATCCGCCGCAGGCGCATGAGAGGGGCGCAAAACGGGGGTGGTCGAATCAAAACCATCCGCAAGGCCGCCAGCGGCAGGAGCGGGGCGAGGCCGACGAAACGCGGCTCGCGCCTCTTGATCGGAGCAAATGAATTGCGACCACGGAATATTTTCTCCACCAGTCCGGCCGGTATCAATGATCGTGTTGTTTGTTTGAACCGTGCGCTTTCTCAATTCGGCATCGGACAATGTGCCAGCTGTCTCGAATGGCGGCTTGGAGGCCGAAGATGAAGAGATGATCGGGGTTAAAGTAGAAGCTAAAGAAGACACGAGGACCATGCCCATGACACAATGGATGTGATGATCCTCAAGCTCCTTTCCATTGCCGTCGTGGCCTTGCCGATCGTTTTGGCCTTTCGCGCGGTATTCCAGTCGCGAGGCCGGCAATCCAATCCTCGGATGCAGCAGTTCAAGCGGGAGGTGGATTTCGCCATCTCGCTATTCATTTTTCTCGTGGTTTGCGCCGCGCTCTATGCCTTGCTCCAAATAATGTGGACGCGATAAGGTATATAATCCTAATTTCTCTTCGGAGGACGGGGCTGCCGATTGATGGTCTATGATGTCGCGACATCAGGAAATATCAATATAAATCAATAATTTACAGATTTGTCCGGCGCCGTCGCGATTTAATAAGCGATGACGCGGACGCGTTCGGCTTTGCCGGCTGTTCGGATTGTCGCACCGCAGCCAGCCCGCTGTCATAATACTGTAAACGACAGGCTCCAAAACGGCGATGCAACGGGTGACCCAGATCAGGTGGCCCGCATGCGCCGGGGAGGCGATCAACAACAATCCCAGGCGCGATGACCCAAACGAAGGAGAAATCCCGTGAGACCCAGCACGTGCGCCAGCACGCTCGCGCTTGCTGCCGTCAGCCTGTTCGCCGTGACCTCGGTTCAGGCCCAGACGCGCAATAACATCCAGATCGCTGGATCGTCGACCGTTCTGCCGTTTTCCAGCATCGTCGCTGAGGAATTCGGTCAGGCCTTCTCGAAGTTCCAGACGCCGATCGTCGGTTCCGGCGGCACCGGCGGTGGTTTCCGTCAGTTCTGTCAGGGTGTCGGCGCCAACACGATCGACATTGCCAATGCCTCCCGCCCGATCACTAAGCGTGAGACTGAGAATTGCAACAAGAACGGCGTCAAGCAGATCATTGAGATCAGCTTCGGCTTCGATGGCATCGTCTTCGCTTCGCGTGCCGACAAGGCTGCATTCAAGCTTGAACCGAAGCACGTCTTTGCTGCCCTCGCGCAGCGTGTGGAGCGTGACGGCAAGCTGATTGCCAACCCCTATACGCGCTGGTCGCAGATCGACAAGAGCCTGCCCGACCAGGAGATCACGCTTGTCATTCCGGCGTCGAACCACGGCACCCGCGAGGTGTTTGAAGAGCGCGTCGTGATCCCCGGCTGCCGGTCGTACAAGACCATCGCCGCGCTGAAGGGCGACGAGCAGAAGTCGACCTGCCTGGGTCTGCGTCAAGACGGCCGCGTCATCGAGATCGCGGGCGACTACACCGAGACCCTGGCGCGTCTCGACGCCCAGGCTGATGCGGTTGGCGTGTTCGGTCTCAGCTTCTACGACCAGAATCGCGATAAGCTGCAGGTGGCGACGGTCAACGGCGTGACGCCATCGCTGGAGACCATCGCCAGCGGCAAGTATCCGGTTTCGCGACCGCTGTACTTCTACGTCAAGGGCGAGCACATCGGTGTCGTTCCCGGCCTTGAGGAATTCACCAGCTACTTCTTGAGCGATGCGATGGCCGGTAAAGACGGCGCACTGGTCGATGCGGGCCTGATTCCGATGGATAAGGCTGCGCGCGACAAGTATCTGCAGAATCTCAAAACACGCGGGATGTAATCCATCCGATTGCAATCATGATCGAGGGCCGTGTTGGGCGGCCCTCGATCCTCTCAGTCCCCATGCCAGATCAGAGCCGGTGCAACATGCCGTCTGGTGCGGGTCTGCTGCCAACCTGTTCTCATCCATTTTTTCCGTGAGCCCATGTCGACCTTCTGGCTAATCACCGCTGTCCTCATCCTGATGGGTTTTGCCTATCAGTTCGGCGCAACCAGAAGCCGCTCGATTGCGAGCAGCTCAGGCCAGAAGCTGCACTCGCTCCCGACGCACTATGGCATGTTTGTCGCCTTGTGGTGCGGTGTGCCGGCGCTGGCGGTCTTGCTGATCTTCGCTGTTTTCGAGGGCACGCTGATCCGCGCGGCGGTCGTTTCCAGCTTACCGGAAACGGTCCAGTCGCTGTCGGCTGAACAATTGAATATCGTTTTCAATCGCATTGCCTCGCTATCCAGCGGATTTGGCATCGCGGGGAAAGCCGAGCCATTTGAAATCGCGGCCGCGGCCAGCATGTCCCGGCTGAAGGACATTAGCCTTCTGGCCAGTATCGCCGTGATGGCGGCCGTGGCGATTGGTGGGTTGCTCTTTGCAATGCGACAATTGTCCCCTGTCTTGCGGGCCCGCAATCAGGTCGAGCGCTTCGTGATTGCAATGCTGGTCTTCTGTTCGGCGGTTGCCATCATCACAACCATTGCCATCGTGGTTTCGCTGTTTGGGGAAGCCATGCGCTTCTTCAGCTTCGTGCACCCGCTTGACTTTTTCTTCGGAACGCTCTGGAACCCGCGCTTTGCAACCGTCGGACACGGTGCCATGGGTGGTTACGGGCTGCTGCCGCTGCTGTGGGGCACCGTTCTGATCACCATCATCGCGATGCTGGTTGCTGTCCCGGTCGGCCTTATGACGGCCATATACATGGCGGAATATGCTTCGCCGCATTTGCGGTCCTTCGCCAAGCCCGTCATCGAGGTTTTGGCAGGCATTCCCACCATCGTATACGGCTTCTTCGCTCTGACCGTCATCGGGCCGTTCCTGGCCAATGCGGGCGCCATGCTGGGGATCGAGGTTCGCGCGACATCGGCGCTGACCGCCGGCCTGGTCATGGGCATCATGATCATTCCTTTCGTCTCCTCGCTGTCCGACGACATCATCACCCAGGTGCCGCGATCGTTGCGGGACGGCTCGCTTGGCCTCGGCGCGACACATTCGGAAACCATCCGTCGTGTCGTTCTGCCGGCGGCGTTGCCAGGCATCGTCGGCGCATTCCTGCTGGCTGTCAGCCGGGCTGTCGGCGAAACCATGATTGTCGTTCTGGCGGCCGGCAACGCCCCAGTTCTTCAGGGCAATCCGCTTCAGGCGATCTCGACGATCACGGTGACGATCGTCAACCAGTTGACCGGCGACATCGATTTCACGAGTCCGCAATCGCTCGTCGCCTTCGCGCTCGGACTGACACTCTTCACCATTACCTTGGTCCTGAACATCCTGGCGCTCTACATCGTCCGGAAGTATCGCGAGCAATACGAGTGAGCGGATATCAATGACCGTTGTTTCAAACCAGCTTCCTCCGTTGCCGTCCAATGCGGATCAAGGCGCCAAATCGCCTTACAGCGCGGTGCACTCCTCGCTGTCGAAGCGCCATGCGTCCGAGCGACGCTTCAAGGCGCTGGGATTGGCGGCGGTTCTCATCGGCCTCGGCTTCGTCGCAATCCTGTTCACCTCAATCCTGAGCAAAGGATTGCCTGCGTTCTGGCAGGCCACGTTCACGCTGCCGGTCACGATCGACGCCAAGGCGTTGTCGATCGAGCCCTATCCGCAGCAGAATTCGGGTCAAACGGATGCCGAATACGCCAAGGAGGTTGCCGACTGGCAGGCTTCGCTTGCGGGAGCGAATTGGGCGCGTCTGATCCAAAACGCATTGCTGGTCTACTTACCACCAGAGGCAGCCCGGCGATCGCGTGACGTGCAGCGGCTGGTCACAAGTTCCGAGCGTTTCCAATTGCGTGAACTCGTGGCGGCCCAGCCCGATATCATTGGGCAGACCGTGACCCTGCGGATGCTGGCCGACGCCAATGTCGATGTCTGGATCAAGGGCGGCATCGACCGCACACTATCCGATCGCCAGCTTCCACTGACACCCGCGCAGCGGCAGTATATCGAGATTCTTCAGGACCGGGGCGTTCTCAATCAGTCGTTCTCGACGGCGTTGTTCACGAATGTTGACTCGCGCTCCTCTCCGGCCTCGGCGGGACTGGCTGGCGCTCTGGTCGGCTCATTGTTCATGATGCTGATCGTCATCGTTCTTTCCGTTCCCATCGGGGTCGCTGCCGCGATCTATCTCGAAGAGTTCGCGCCCAAGAACCGCTTCACCGATCTCATCGAGGTGAACATCAACAACCTGGCGGCGGTTCCGTCCATCGTGTTCGGCCTGTTGGGCGCGGCGGTGTTCATTAGCTGGTTGCGTCTGCCGCTCTCGGCGCCGCTGGTCGGCGGGCTCGTTCTGACCTTGATGACGCTGCCGACGGTCATCATCGCCACTCGTGCGACCTTGCGCGCGATCCCGCCATCGATCCGCCAGGCGGCGATTGGCCTGGGTGCTTCGCGCGTGCAGACTGTCACCCATCATGTGCTGCCGCTCGCGCTTCCGGGCATTCTGACCGGTGCGATCATCGGCGTTGCCCAGGCTCTCGGCGAAACGGCGCCACTGCTTTTGATCGGGATGAGTGCCTTCGTCGCCAACATCCCGTCGACGCCTCTCGATCAATCGACGGCGCTGCCGGTTCAAATCTTTCTGTGGCAGGGAAACGAACTTCGAAACTTCTTCGAATCTCGTACATCTGCCGCAATCATCGTCTTGCTGGCCCTGATGATCGTTCTGAACGGGCTTGCCATTTATCTGCGACGGCGTTTCGAGCGCCGCTGGTAGGTTCCCAAAGAGGTTCAGATGTTGGAATCAAAAAGCTTGGAACGGCCTGCAACGAAGGCTCCACCTGCCGAGGCAACAGTCGAGGCTGCCGATCCGAAGGTCGTGGCGCGTGACGTCAGCGTCTTCTATGGCGAGAAGCGAGCGCTGCATTCGGTGTCGATCGACATCAATCCGCGATCGGTAACCGCCTTCATCGGCCCGTCCGGCTGCGGCAAGACAACATTCCTGCGGTGCTTCAATCGTATGAACGATACAATCGAGGGCGCTCGGGTCGAGGGCAAGATCCAGCTCGACGGTCGCGACATCTACGATGCGAGCCTGGACGTCGTCGAACTGCGCGCCCGCGTCGGCATGGTGTTCCAGAAGCCGAATCCGTTTCCAAAATCGATCTTCGAGAATGTGGCTTACGGTCCGCGCATCCACGGCCTGGCCCGCACGAAATCCGAGCTTGAGCCGATCGTTGTGAAGAGCTTGCAGCGGGCTGGCCTGTTCGATGAGGTCAAGGACCGCCTGCACGAACCCGGCACGGGTCTGTCGGGCGGTCAGCAACAGCGGCTCTGTATCGCGCGTGCCATTGCGGTGTCGCCGGAGTTGATCCTCATGGATGAGCCGTGTTCGGCGCTGGATCCCATATCCACCGCGCGCATCGAGGAACTGATGGATCAGTTGCGGGAAAATTTCACGATCATCATCGTGACCCATTCGATGCAGCAGGCCGCGCGTGTGGCTCAGCGCACCGCATTCTTCCATCTGGGAACGCTGGTTGAGTACGGAGACACGAACGATGTGTTCATGAATCCGGAAAGCCAGAAAACCCGCGATTACGTCACAGGTCGGTTTGGCTGATGTGCCATGAGCGATTGGCTCGCGAGGTTTGATATGACGATCCCAGAGCATACCGCCAAGGCGTTCGATGCCGATCTAGCGGCGGTCGCCAAACAGGTCTCCGAGATGGCGGATCGGGTCGAGCGTCAGCTCGCCGATGCCGTCGAAAGCCTCGAGGACCTCGATGTCGAGAAGGCTCAGAGCGTGATCGAGGCCGATGCCGCGATCGACGAGTTGCAACGAGAGATCGAGGACCGCGCCATTCTGACCATCGCCCGCCGGCAACCGATGGCGGTGGACTTGCGCGAGGTGGTGGGTGCCCTGCGTGTGGCCAACGATTTGGAGCGGATCGGCGATCTCTCCAAGAACATCGGCAAGCGCGTTCTTGCGATCAAGGACGAGTCCGAGCGGCGGGCGCTGCTTCGCGGTGTGGGTAAGATGAGCAAGCTTGCCCAGATACAGTTTCGCGACGTCATGGATGCTTACCTCGACCGCGATGTCGAGCGGGCGCTCGAAGTCTGGAAGGGTGACGAGAAGCTCGACTCCATGACAAATTCGTTGTTGCGAGAGTTCCTCACCTACATGATGGAGGATCCGCGCAACATCACGATCTGTATCCACCTGATCTTCTGCATCAAGAATCTCGAGCGGATCGGCGATCATGCGACCAATATCGCGGAGATCGTCTATTTCATCGTCAAGGGTGAGACGTTGGACGACGAGCGGCCGAAGGGTGACACGACAGACTTCGTTCCTGCGGACGAGCGCTGAGGCTCGGGCGTGCAGGCTTAGAACGAACAACCTGGCGCCGAGCAAAAGAAAAGGGCCGATGGTATCGGTCCTTTTTTAATGGCTTCGGCTCCAAGCCGAGCGTCGCAGCCTGGGCGTTAATCCCAGGCCAATGCGCCGCCGTTCTGGTATTCGATCACGCGGGTCTCGAAGAAGTTCTTTTCCTTCTTGAGGTCCATCGCCTCCGACATCCACGGGAATGGGTTCTCGGTTTCCGCGAACACCGGCGAGAGCCCGATCTGGGCGCAGCGGCGGTTGGCGATGAAGTGCATGTATTGCTCGCACAGCGCCGCGTTGAGGCCGAGGAAGCCGCGGGGCATCGTGTCCCGTCCGTAGGATGCCTCGAGCTCGGCCGCCGTCTTGATCATGCCCCGCAGCTCCTCCTGGAATTCCTTGCTCCAGAGGTGCGGGTTTTCGATCTTGATCTGGTTGATGACGTCGATGCCGAAGTTCAGATGGATTGATTCGTCACGCAGGATGTACTGGTACTGCTCCGCGATGCCGACCATCTTGTTGCGTCGGCCGAGCGACAGGATCTGCGCGAAACCGGTATAGAACCACATGCCTTCGAACACGACGTAGAAGGCCACGAGATCGCGCAGGAACGCCCGGTCCGACTCAGGCGTGCCGGTCTTGAACGACGGATCGTCCAGGCTCTGGGTGTGCTTGAGCGCCCAGGCGGCCTTGTCGGTGATCGAGGGCACCTCGCGATACATGTTGAAGAGCTCGCCCTCGTCGAGGCCGAGGCTTTCCACCACATATTGGAAGGTGTGCGTGTGCACCGCCTCCTCGAAGGCCTGGCGCAGGAGATATTGCCGGCACTCCGGATTGGTGAGGTGCCGGTAGATCGCCAGCACGATGTTGTTGGCGACCAGCGATTCCGACGCGGCAAAAAAGCCGAGATTGCGCTTGATCATGCGACGCTCGTCGTCGGTCAGTCCATCCCGCGACTTCCAGAGCGCGATATCGGCCTGCATGGACACCTCGGTCGGCATCCAATGGTTGTTGCAGCCGGCGAGATACTTCTCCCATGCCCAGCGATACTTCAGCGGCAGGAGCTGATTGACGTCCGCGCGGGCATTGATCATGCGCTTGTCGTCGACCGACACCCGCCCCGCGTCGCGGTCGATCTCGCCAAGCCCCGTGGCATCAGCCTCGGCGGGGAGGTCTCCAGTGAAAGCGGGGTGGGCGGCCGCCGGAGCGGCCTTGGTGTCGGACCAGTCGAGCATGTCGGTTTCTCCTTAGTCTCTGCTCACTGGCAGGCTTCACAAGTGGGATCGTCGATAGAGCAGGCCTGACCCCATCCGGTGCTGGAGCCGTTCGACGCGGCCGCGGTCGGCACGGCGGCGGCAACCGCGTTGAGCTTGCCGTCGGTGCCCTTGAGCGTGGACTTCTCGACATGCGTCGCGGAGCGCGAGCGCAGATAATACGTGGTCTTCAGGCCGAGGTTCCACGCCAGGCGATAGAGCGCATCAAGCTTCTTGCCCGATGGATTGGCGATGTAGAGGTTCAGCGATTGCGATTGGTCGATCCACTTCTGGCGGCGCGCGGCTGCTTCGATCAGCCAGGCCGAGTCGATCTCGAAGGCGGTGGCGTAGAGCGCTTTCAGATCGTCCGGGACACGGTCGATCTGGCCGACGCTGCCGTCGAAATACTTCAGGTCCGAAACCATCACCGCGTCCCACAGGCCACGGCTCTTGAGATCGCGGACGAGGCCGGCATTCACCACTGTGAAGTCCCCGGACATGTTCGATTTGACGAACAGATTCTGGTAGGCGGGCTCGATCGATTGCGACACGCCGCAGATGTTGGAGATCGTCGCGGTCGGCGCGATCGCCATCGTGTTGGAGTTGCGCATGCCGACCGTCTTCACGCGGTCGCGCAGGTTGTCCCAGTCGAGCGTGCTCGACCGGTCGAGGTCGAGCTTGCCGCGGCTATCGGCTAGAAGCTGGATGGAGTCGATGGGCAGAATGCCCCTGGACCACAGCGAGCCCTCGAAGCTCGGATAGCGGCCGCGTTCGGCGGCAAGGTCAACCGAGGCCGAGATGGCGTGGTAGGAAATCGCCTCCATGCTCTCGTCGGCGAAGCGTACGGCCGCGTCGGAGGCATAGGCCACCTTCAGCGTCTGCAACGCATCCTGGAAGCCCATCAGGCCGAGACCCACCGGCCGGTGCTTCAGGTTGGAGCGCCGCGCCTCCGGGATCGTGTAGAAGTTGATGTCCACCACATTGTCGAGCATGCGCATGGCGGTCGAGACCGTGCGCGCAAGCTGGGCGTGATCGAGTCCGTCCGCGGTGACATGGGCGGCGAGGTTGACCGAGCCGAGGTTGCACACCGCGACCTCGTCGGCCGAGGTGTTGAGCGTGATCTCGGTGCACAGGTTGGAGGAGTGCACCACGCCGATGTGCCCCTGCGGCGAGCGGATGTTGCAGGGATCCTTGAACGTGATCCACGGATGCCCGGTCTCGAACACCATGGTCAGCATCCGCCGCCACAGATCGACAGCGCGCACCTCCTTGAAGACCTTGATTTCGCCGCGCGCGGCCTTGGCCTCGTAAGCCTCGTAGGCGGCCTTGAAAGCCGGACCGTAGAGGTCGTGCAGGTCGGGCGTCTCGTCGGGCGAGAACAGGGTCCACTGGCCGTCGGACTCGATGCGCTCCATGAACAGGTCCGGCACCCAGTTGGCCGTGTTCATGTCGTGGGTGCGGCGACGGTCGTCGCCGGTGTTCTTGCGCAGATCGAGGAACTCCTCGATGTCGACGTGCCAGGTCTCGAGGTACGCGCAGACTGCGCCCTTGCGCTTGCCGCCCTGGTTGACGGCAATGGCGGTGTCGTTGGCCACCTTCAGAAACGGCACGACGCCCTGGCTCTCGCCGTTGGTGCCCTTGATGTGGGCGCCGAGGCCGCGCACGTTCGTCCAGTCGTTGCCGAGGCCGCCGGAGTACTTCGCCAGCAGCGCATTGTCCTTGATCGATTTGAAGATGCCGTCGAGGTCGTCCGACACCGTCGTGAGGAAGCACGACGAGAGCTGCGGCCGCGTGGTGCCGGCGTTGAACAGCGTGGGCGTGGACGCCATGAAGTGGAACGACGACAGAAGGTCGTAGAACTCGATGGCGCGTGCCTCGCGGTCGATCTCGCGCAGGCTCAGGCCCATGGCGACGCGCATGAAGAACGCCTGCGGCAGTTCGAAGCGCGTGCCTTCGACATGCAGGAAGTAGCGGTCGTAGAGCGTCTGGAAGCCGAGATAGTCGAATTGCAGGTCGCGCTCGGGCTTGAGCGCCGCCGCCAGGCGGGCCACGTCGAAGCGCGCCAGCTCCGGATCGAGCAATTCGGCCTCGATGCCCGCCTTGATGTAGCCGGGGAAATATTCGGCGTAGCGGGTGGTCATTTCGGCCTGGGTGGCCTGCTCGGGCATGCCCGAGATGAACGTCAGGGCCTCGCGGCGCAGCTTGTCGAGCAGGAGCCGGGCGCTGACCTTGGCGTAATTCGGCTCGGTCTCGATCAGCGTGCGGGCGGCGAGAATCGGCGCCAGGGCCAACTCGTCGAGCGAGATACCGTCATAAAGGTTGCGGCGGGTTTCCGTCAGAATCGATTCGGATGATACGTCGTCGAGGCCGGCGCAGGCCTCCTTCACGACGGCGTCCAGGCGTGCCTCGTCGAGAGGCACCAGGACACCGGCGTCGGTCTTCATCCGCAATGCCGGGGTCGCGGGCGCGGCGACTTCGGCGGCCGGAGCGGCCTTGGCGCGCTCGCGGGCGCGGTCCTCGCGATAGAGCACGTAGGCGCGCGCGACCTTGTGGTGTTCGCCG
>Ga0182743_1001114_pt1 | contig 27784 bp, 24 predicted proteins | sample eDN3rd30CKraftOP_FD_128522 | JGI IMG/M metagenome (GOLD analysis project Ga0182743, IMG submission 128522) | Enriched Organic Plus compost microbial communities from Emeryville, California, USA - eDNA 3rd pass 30_C Kraft OP (version 2) (version 2) ... | reverse complement strand
CCCCGCTCGCGAAGGGCCTCGACCTTGGCCAGCCGGTGCTCTCGTTCCAGTTCGACGAAGGACTTCTTCTCGGCCATCGCCGGGCAGGCTACCGGTTGTCCCGGAAAGCGAAAGGACACCGGGCGGCGCTTGTAGGATCCCGCCCATGTCGACGTCCGAGGGTCAAGGGGGAGGCGACGCCGCGCCCGGTGGGGGCGGGATAAAGGTCGACCGGCTGGGCAACATCCTGACCCAGGCGGAACGCGACCGCGAGCGCCTGGACTCCGAGGCGTTCGGCCCCTTCTCGCTGACCGCGCTCGGGATCGCCAGCGTGGTCGGGGCGGGCATCTTCGTGATCGCGGGAACGGCCGCGGCGGAGCACGCCGGGCCCGCCGTGATCATCTCGTTCGTGCTGGCCGGGATCGCGGCCGGTCTGACCGCCCTCTGCTACGCGGAGATGGCGGCGATGATCCCTATCGCCGGTTCCACCTACTCGTACGTCTTCGCCGCGTTCGGTGTGTTCATGGCGTGGTTCATCGGGTGGGACCTGCTGCTCGAGTACCTGTTCGCCGCGTCGACGGTCGCGGTCGGCTGGGCGGGGTATGCCGTCAGCCTCCTCGATTCGATCGGGATCCACGTTCCGCACGACCTCGCCAACCCGCCGTTCGAGGAGGGCGGGATCTTCAACCTCCCGGCCTTCATCGTGGTGGCGCTCACGACCTTCCTGCTCGTGATCGGGACCAGGGAATCGGTCCGGGCGAACAACATCATGGTCGCCCTGAAGCTCGGGGCCCTGCTGCTCTTCGTGGTCGTCGGCGCCTTTCACGTGGACGCCACCAACTGGTCTCCCTTCCTCCCCGCGAACGAGGGCGGGTTCGGTGACTTCGGCGTGTCGGGGGTGATCCAGGCAGCCGGCATCGTCTTCTTCGCGTACGTGGGCTTCGATGCGGTCTCGACCGCCGCGGGCGAGTCGCGCAACCCGCAGCGGACCGTGCCGATCGGCCTGATGGGCACGGTGATCATCTCCACCGCGCTCTATGTCGTGATCGGCCTCGTCATGACGGGCCTCGTGCCCTACGACACCCTGGACGTCGCCGACCCGATCTCGGAGGCGATCAAGGTGGTGCCCGGCATCCAGTGGCTCGACGAGCTGATCAGCGTCGCCGCGGTGATCGGTCTCTTCGCGACCGTGCTGGTGACCTTCTACGGCCAGACGAGGATCCTGATGCGCATGTCCGAGGACGGTCTGCTCCCGGAACGGTTCGGCAGGGTGAGCCCGCGGTTCAAGACCCCGGTTTTCACCACCGTGGTCTGCGGGATCGCCGGTGCCGCCATCGCGTCGCTCCTCCCGATCACGGTGCTCGGCGAGCTGGTCTCGATCGGGACGCTGTTCTCCTTCCTGCTGGTGTGCACCGGGGTCCTGATCCTCCGCAGGACCCATCCGGACACGCCGAGGCCGTTCCGGCTTCCCGCCGTCTGGGTCATCGCCCCGCTCGGGATCCTCGCTTCGCTGGCGCTGATGTTCACCCTCCCGCCCGACACATGGATCCGGCTCGGGATCTGGCTCGTCCTCGGCCTGCTCGTGTTCTTCCTCTATGGCAAGAAGAAGAGCGACCGGATCATGGCGGTGATCGCGACCGACGTGGAGGCGAACAAGCAGGCGGCGGCCGAGGCCAACCGGCCGGTCTGAATCAGCCCGAAGTGGCCGGGGCGGGAGTCTCCTCGCCCTGGGCCCGGGCGAGGTACACCAGCCCGCCGATCATCACGGCGAGCCCCAGCACCGCGACCGCTCCCTCGAGGAAGGTGTCGTGTATCGCCTCCTGGAAGATCAGGACCCCGAGCAGGACGCTGACCACCGGGTCGAGCGACATCTGGGTGGACACGGCGGCCGGCAGGGCACCGGTCTGAAGCGCCGCCTGGCTCAGGGTCATGCTGATCCAGCCGACCGCGGCAAGGGCGTAGAGGTGCCAGTCGGTGATCAGCTCGATCACCCCTTCGTTGAGGGAGTCCACCACCGTGAGGGTGAGGCCGGCGCTGAAACCGAAGAGGATCCCGGCGGCGGAGCCGAGCAGGGCGGCGCGGGGCGAGGCCGACCGTCCCCTCGCCGCGACGACGAGGCCCGCGCAGACCGCCCCGGCGATCGCGCCGCTCACGATCCAGGCCATGGTCGAGGCGTCGTCGACTCCGTCCTCCGGGTTAGCCATCACGAGGAAGAAGACGAGGCCCGCGGTCACGGCCGCGGCGCCGAGGATGTCCTTGCGGGTCACCCGGCGGTGGACGATGAGCCTGCCGAACGGAAGGGCGAAGACGACGCTGGCCGCGAGCAGCGGCTGGACGACGGCGAGCTGGCCGAAGTGGAGGGCGGCGGCCTGGCAGACGAAGCCGAGGCCGTCAGCGGCGATACCGGCCATCCAGACCGGACGGCGGGCGAGGGTGAGGAGCACGCCGGCGTTCATCGCGTCCTCTTCGGCGACCTCCTGGGCCTCCCGCTCCTGGAGGACGGTGCCCAGGGCGAAGAAAATTGCCGCGGCGATTCCGAGTACGAACTCCATGGCGGGTGAGACTACCCGTGGGCCTCGGCGTCAGTCGCGACCCGGGCTCCAGTCGAACACCCGCCGCTCGAGGAGCCAGCCGCAGAGGACGAAGCCGATCGCATAACCGATCACGTGCTGCATGTCGTACCAGCCGACCGAGAAGGCGATCATCCCGGCGAGCCCGATCAGGCCGAGGACCATCGCCGCCTTGTCGGCCCGGTCCCGCCGGGCTGCCGGCACCGCGAAGCCACCGGCGGCAAGGGCCCCGAGGGTCGCCGCCAGGACGATGGAGATGCCGTAGTCGGACTCCCCGGCCGTGGTGTCGGCCGAGCCGGAGCCGAGGGCGACGGCCAGTCCGATCACCCCGTACGAGATCAGGGCGGCCCCCACGTGGCCCGTCAGCGCCACCGTCCACCAGAGTTTCGGGCCGTGCCGCCAGATCACGACGGCGACGCTCGCGGCGAGCAGGAACCATTGCGGCACGTCCAGCTCCGGGACCACGTTGAGGGCGCTGGTCAGAAGCAGCCACACGTCGCCGTCGGCCACCTTGTCGGCGCTCGAGTGGAGGTCGCTGCCGGAGACGTTCAGGGCGATCACCGCCAGGTAGGCGATCACGAGCGCGATCAGCAGGCGGTCGATCCTGTCCACCGGCGGAAGACTAGTCAGCGACGCCGTTCGCAGCCGGCGAACCCGGCCTTGCCGGGACCGGTCAGGCAGCGGTCACCCTTGGCACCGATCAGGGTGTCCCCGACTCGGTGAGGCGGGCGATGCCCACCGCTTGCCTGCGGCCACACCGGCCGGACGGTTACGACTTCTCGTAGACGGTGACCACGGCGGCGCCGCCGAGTCCGATGTTGTGCTGGAGGGCCTTGCCGGCGCCGTCCACCTGTCGGGCGTCGGCCTCGCCGCGGAGCTGCCACGTGAGTTCCGAGCACTGCGCCAGCCCGGTCGCCCCGAGCGGGTGGCCCTTCGAGATCAGGCCGCCGGAGGGGTTGACCACGGTCGAACCGCCGTACGTGGTGGCCTCGGCGTCGACCAGTTCGTGGCCGTGGCCCTTCTCGGCCAGGCCGAGCGCCTCGTAGGTGATCAGTTCGTTGGCGGAGAAGCAGTCGTGCAGTTCGACGACGTCGACCTCGTCGATGCCGGTGCCGGCCTCGTCGAGGGCCTTCTCGGCCGCCAGCCGGGTCATCTCGTAGCCCACGAGGCTGATCGCGCTGTCGTCCTCGAAGGTCGCCTTCGTGTCGGTGACCAGGGCCTGGCCGGTGATCTCGATGGCGCGGTCCCACAGGTCGTGCTCGTCGACGAACTTCTCTGATGCCACGATCGCGGCGCCCGACCCGTCGGAGGTGGGCGAGCACTGCAGCTTCGTCAGCGGGGCGTAGATCTCGGGGGCATCCTGGATCTGCTCCAGCGTGTACTCGTCCTGGAACTGCGCGTACGGGTTGTTGACCGAATGCTTGTGGTTCTTGTAGCCGATCCACGCGAAGTGTTCCGGCTTCGAGCCGTACTTCTCCATGTGCTCGCGGCCGGCCGCACCGAAGATCTGCGGGGCGGGCGGCGCGTCCTCCCACTCGCGGAGCCGGGTCAGCTCGATGAAGTGCTTGTCCAGGGGCTGGGTCCGGTCCGTGTACTTCGCGCCGAGAGACCCCTTCTCCATCTTCTCGAAGCCGAGGGCGAGGGCGCAGTCGGCCAGGCCACCTTTCACGGACTGGCGGGCGAGGTAGAGGGCGCTCGATCCGGTCGAACAGTTGTTGTTCACGTTGACGATCGGGATGCCGCTGAGCCCCAGCCCGTACACGGCCCGCTCGCCGGAGGTCGACTCGCCGTAGCAGTAGCCCACGTATGCGCTCTCGACGTCGTCGTAGGAGATCCCGGCGTCCTCCAGCGCCCTGTTCCCGGCCTCGACCGCCCAGTCCGGGTAATCGCCTTCCTTGGTCCCGGGCTTGTCGAACTTGGTCATGCCGACCCCGACAACGAAAGTGCGGTTCATCAGATCTCCTGCTCCTCGGGTTGATCAGGCGGCGTTCGCCGCGTCCTCGGCGTGGAATTGTGCCAAGAGTTGCTCCTCCCGGTCCTGCCTCGGGTACGCGAAGAAGACCAGCACCGCGCCGATGACGATCGCAACGATGCCCACCACGTAGGCGGAATCGCTCCCGTCGAGGAACGCGGTCTGGGCTGCGTGGATGATCTGGGGCGCGTACTCGCGGTGCTGTTCGGCCACGGTGACCGCGCTGCCGAAGGACCGCTCGAGCTGGGTCTGGGTGGACTCGCTTACCTGCTGGCTCGCCTTCGGATCGGCGGCGATCTGCGAGGCGAACGAACTCGCGTAGGCCGAGGTGAGGACCGAGCCGAGGATCGACTGCATGATCGCCCCGCCGAGGTCCCGCTGGAGGTCGGCGCTACCGGAGGCCATGCCGGCCCGGTCGACCGGCACGGACCCGGTCAGCGAGTTCGAGGCCGGCGTGCCCGCGAGCCCGACGCCGATCCCGACCGGGAAGTAGCCGAGGAACACCTGCCAGTAGGCCGCGTCCTCGTCCCAGAGCAGCAGCATCAGCACGAAACCGAGCAGGCAGAAGAAGAAGCCGGAGAGCAGCGTGACCCGGGACCCGTGGCTGTGGACGAGGCGGGCCGAGACCGGGGCCGCGAGGATCATCGCCAGGGCGGCGGGCAGGATGGCCGCGCCGGCTCCGAGGGTGGAGTACTCGAGCACGTTCTGGAGGTACTGCTGGCCGATGAACATCGCCGCCATCAGCGTCCCGAACACGATGATGCCGGCGGCAGCCGCGACCCAGAAGGTGCGGCGTGCGGCGATTCCCAGGTCGTACAGGGGGTTGCCGACCCTTCCCTGCCGGCGCTGCTGGATCACGAAGCCGATCCCCGCCGCGACGCCGATCGCCGTCATCGCCACGGTCGTCGCGCCGTAGCCCGGCATCGAGACGAAGTTGATCGCGAGCACGACCCCGCCGACCATGATGATCGAGAGGATGCCACCGAGGTTGTCGACCGGGTCGGTGGTCTCGTTGACGTGGGAGGGGACGAACCTGATCGCGAGCACGAGGGCGACCAGGGCGAGCGGGATCGTGATCAGGAACACCGACCCCCACTCGAACTGTTCGAGCAGGCCGCCGGAGATCACGGGCCCGAGCGCGGAGATGCCGCCCCCGATCCCCGACCACAATGCGATCGCCCTGGTCCTCGCCCCTCCGGACCAAAGGGCGGTGATCAGCGCGAGGGTGGTGGGGAAGGCCATGCCGGCGGCCAGCCCTCCGAGGACCCGGGCGAGAAACAGGACGTGAACGGAGGGCGCGAAGCCGGCGAGCAGGGCGGCCGGGATCGAGATCGTGGTCCCGATGATCAGCATCATCTTGCGCCCGTACCGGTCCCCGAGGGCGCCGAGGTAGAGCACGGATCCGGCGAGGCCGAGCGAGAACCCGACCGCGACCAGGTTGAGTCCCGTCTGGCTCGCGTCGAGATCCTTCCCGATGTCGGGCAGGGCCACGTTCGCGACTGCCAGGTTGAGGTTCGCCACCGCGGCGACCAGGATCAGGGTGAGCAGGACGAGGGCCGGCTTGTCCGGCGAGCTCCCCTTCTCCACGTTCGACATGCCGCAATCCTAAGCGGAGGCGGGTCTCTTAGTCTGAGGCTCCGTGAGAGTCGAAATCTTTTCGGACATCGCCTGCCCCTTCTGTTACATCGGTACCCGCCGGTTCAGTGAGGCCCTCTCCGGCCTCCCGGGCCCGGAGGGGGTCGAGGTGACCTGGCGGGCCTTCCAGCTCGACCCGGCGGCACCGCGGCGGAGCGAGGGTGACCTGCTCGACCACCTGACCCGCAAGTTCGGGATCTCCCGGGACGAGGCGCGTGCGATGAACGACCGGGTGATCGCGATGGGTCACGAATCCGGGATCGAGTTCGACTTCGAATCGGCCTTTTCGGTCAACACGTTCGACGCCCACCGGATGTTGAAGCTGGCTGCGGAGGACGGGCACGAGGCCGGGTTGGCCGACGACTTCTTCGGCGCCTATTTCACGGGATCGGCCGACCTGTCCGATCCGGCGGCACTGGTCTCGCTCGCGGTCGCCAGAGGGATCGATCGGGGGCGCGCGGAAGCGGTCGCCGCCGGCGACGAGTTCGCCGGGGAGGTCAGGGCCGATCAGGAGCTGGCCCGGATGCTCGGGATCTCGGGCGTGCCCGCCTTCGTGTTCGACCGCTCCACCGCCGTGGCCGGGGCCCAGCCCGTGGACGCGATGCGGCGGGCGCTCGCCCAGGCGATGGGGTAGGGAGCTGAACTCCCTGCGAGAAGCCGCGGAATGCGAGATGCTGAGTCTCGCGTGACTCCCCGCATCACAAAGCTCCAGCAAGCCCTCGCCGACCTGGATCTCTCCGGCGATTCGGGGCCGATCCGTGCGCTCCGGCTCGGCATACGCACCTTTATGGACCGGGAGCGGATCGACATGTCGGCGATGGCCCGCGAGCTCGACATCAACCGGGCGACCCTCTACCGGTGGGTCGGCTCGAGGGAGCAGTTCCTGGTCGAGCTGATCTGGTTCATGACCGTCCGGACCTTGAACCGGCTGGACGCGGAGGTGAACTCGACGGGCCCGGACCGGATCGTCGACCTCACCATCCGCTTCTCGGAACAGGTGATCGAGAACCCGGGGATGAAGCATTGGCTGGCGACCGAAGGCGAGTCGGCGATGGCCCTGCTGACCCGTGCCGGGGCCGGCTACCAGCCCCGCCTGATCGCGTGGACGGAGCGCATGATCGAGCAGGAGATCTCGGCCGGGAACTTCAGCCTGCCGGAGGGGGTGGATGCCTACGAGCTCGCCTACGTGATCGAGCGCGTCATGGGCGGCTACATCTACCTCGACCTGATCACGGGCGAACGGCCCGACGCCCGGCGGGCGGAGCCGTTGCTCAAGATGCTGCTCAGGTAGTCGCGAGCCACTCGACGATCTTCCTTCCGATCTCCTCGCCGTGGTCTTCCTGGAGGAAGTGGCCGGCGTTCTCGATCACGGTCAGGGGCGCTGCCCTGGGGAAGAGCATCTGCACCGTCCTGCCGACCGGATCGAGCGGGAGCGCGGGGTCGGAGTCGGCCCAAAGGAGGAGCGAGGGTCGATCGTCCTGCAGCAGGTACTGGGCCGCAGCCTGCCCCTCCGCGGCGCCGACGTCGTCGGGCGTCACCGGGATCATCGGCGGGAAGGTGCGAACCCCGGCCTTGTAGTCGGCGTCGGGAAAGGGTGCCTCGTAGGCGGCGACCACCTCGTCCGGCAGTTCGGTCGCGCACCCCCCGCGGATCGGCATGTCGATCCGGACGTCGCGGTGCGAGGCGATGAAGTCCCGGAAGTGGTTCCAGTTGTCCGACATCTTCTGGTAGCCGGTGAAGAGGCCGGTGTCCATGGCGACCAGCCGTGAGAAGCGTTCGGGCACCTCGATCGATGCCGCCCGCAGGCCGATCGGGCCGCCCCAGTCGTGGCACACCAGGGTGACCCCGGTCAGGTCGAGTTCCTCGAGCAACGTGACGACGGCGTCGGTGTGGCGGTCGTACGTGTACCACTCGTCGTCGGCCGGCTTGTCGGAGCGGCCGAAGCCGGGCAGGTCGGGTACCACGCACCGGTATCCCGCCTCCAGCAGCGGGCCCATCACCTTGCGCCAGAGGAACCCCCAGGTCGGTTCCCCGTGGAGGAGCAGGATCGGTTCGCCCGTCCCCTCGTCCACATGGGCGAGGCGCATGCCCTCCCATTCGCGGTAGACCGGTTCGTACGGGTAGTCGGGAATCGAGTCGAACCGTTCGTCTGGCGTGCGCAGAATCTCCATGGGTACCTAGTCTATCCGTCAAAGTTGACGGGAATCAGGTTTCTTGTTTTCGGGAACGGCTTGTGTATTTTCCGGGGCAATGCCCGAGATGAAGAATGGTTCCCTCATCCTGGCCGCGATGATCTTCGCCGTGTCGATGACCTTCATCGACCAGACGATCGTCTCCATCTCGATCCCCACCATCCAGCAGCATCTCGGTCTCTCGGAAACGGGCATCCAGTGGATCGTTTCCGGGTACCTGCTCGCCATGGCGGCGATGTTCGCCCTGGGTGGCAGGCTCGCCGACGTCATCGGCCACCGGACCATGCTGGTCATCGGCATCCTCATGTTCACGACGTGCTCGGCCCTGTGCGGCGCCACCCCGGACGGTGACCTGGCCGAGGCGTGGCTCGTCTTCTTCCGCGTGATCCAGGGTGCCGGTGCCGCGATCATGTTCCCCGCCGCGCTGGCGATCACGGTCGCCGCCTTCCCGATCGAGAAGCGGGGCCAGGCCCTGGCGGTCTTCTTCGGCATCACGGGAGCCCTCACCTCCGTCGGGCCGATCGCCGGTGGCTACCTGACCGAGTGGACCTGGCGCTCGATCTTCTGGATCAACATTCCCATCGCGATCATCTCCCTGGTCCTGATCCATCTCTCGAAGCCGGACAACCGGAAGCTCTCGCAGCCGCTCGACATCCGCGGCGCGGTGCTCATCGCGCTCGGCATGGGGCTGTCGGTCCTCGGGTTCCAGCAGTCGGCGACCTGGGGCTGGAGCAACCCGGTGACCTGGATCTGCATCGTCGGCGGCATCGTCTTCCTCGCCGCCTTCTGGGCGTTCGAGAACCGTCAGAAGTTCCCCCTCATGAGGGTCGCGATCTTCAAGGAACGGGCCTTCCTCGCGGACAACATCATGCTCTTCCTGCTCTCGATCGCCTTCGTGCCGCTCATCTTCTTCGCGAGCCTCTACTCCCAGATCTCGCTGGGCTGGGAGGCGTCGGACGCCGGCCTCTACCTGCTCGTCTTCTTCGGCGGGTTCGTGATCGGTGCCCAGATGGGCGGCCGGATCCTCGACAGCAAGGGGGCGAAGCCGGCGGCCGCGCTCGGCGCCGCCCTCGCCGCGGTCGGGTTCTTCCTGTGGGCCGGTCAGGTCACGGACATCGCCGACGGCCTCGGGGGACAGTGGATCTACATGGTCCTGGCCGGCGCCGGCGTCAGCCTGATGCTGAGCCCGGTGAGCACCGACGCGATCAACCGCGCGCCGAACACGAGCTACGGCGAGGCGACCGGCATCACCCAGACGGTCCGCAACTACGCTGCGGCCTTCGGCCTCGCGGTGCTCGGGACCATCCTCACCACGAGGAACGAGAGCAACGTGGAAGACAAGCTCGACGGCCTCGGGATCCCGACTGCGGAAGCGGACAAGATCGCCCACGCCATGACCTCGGCCGGCGGCGGCAGCCAGGACGCGATCTCCGGTCATGCCACCGGTCCCGGCACGGAGAAGGTCTTCAGTGCCCTCCAGGAGGCATTCGCCGCCTCGACCTCGACCGTGCTCTACATCATGGGCGGCCTCATGGTGGTCGCCTACTTCGTCGCCCGCTTCGGCATGGTCGGCGGCAAGATGAAGGAGATCATCGTCGACGAGGACGAGACCCCCGCGGCGCCGACCGCGGATTGAACGAAGCGGCCCGGGATCCGGGCCGCAACTCTGACCCCCGATCGGCGTTAAGCTCGCATTGGGGCGCGCGAAACGCTAGACGAAGGGGTGAGGGGCGAATGGCTCGGTTTTGGGCGGTATTGGGCGCTATGGTGGCGCTCCTGGGGGCATCGGCGACCATGGCTGACGCCGGGCCGGGACCGATCCGGTACCCGAAGGCCGGGGGCAAGGTGGCCCAGCGGCCCGTCCCGGTGAAGATCCGGGTCGCCGGGAAGGCGAGGCTCGTCGCCGTCAAGCTCAACGGCAAGGACATCCGCCACGACTTCGTGCGGCGCCCCGGGAACCTGATGACGGATCGGATCGGCGCGAGCCACGCGCTCCGGCACGGGGTCAACCGCCTGCGGGCGGTCGTTCGCACAGCGAACGGCAAGCGGCGGATCGGGCAGATCCGGTTCAGGGTGGTGGGCCTCCGTCCCACCGGACCGTGGGTCACATCACGCTCCTGAACGGAACCCGGTCGAGGCCCCACCACACCGTCGGCGGCCGGCTCCGCTACTCGTGGAAGGTGGTCCGGGCACCCAGGGGCAGCGCGCTCAGGAACGCGAGGCGGGTGCCGGGGTCGGGCGTCATCCATCGACGCAAGGCGCGCTTCCGGCCGATGGCCCGTCCCCGCCCCCACCTGGTTGCCGACGCTCCGGGCGTCTACGTGTTCCAGCTGACGGTCAGGGACCGCGAGGGACGGGTGGGGCGCGACCAGGTCAGGTACACGGTCGACCCGTTGCCGTCCGTGAACGTGGACACGATGGCCTCGCGCGGGAGCGGTGCCGACCGCAAGGTGGGTATCAAGCTCGGGGACCAGTTCTACGAGGGGACGCCGGGGGCGTGGGCGCACGTGGTCGTCGTGGACCTGGCGACCCTCGAACTCCAGTTGAACAAGTCCTATGACTGCCCGGCGGCGACCGGCCTGAAGGCGAACGAGGGGAGCAAGATCGCGAGCTGCCTCTCCGCCCTCGACAAGGACGTCCGCCCGTTCTACGCGCAGAAGAAGCGTTTCGCGATCATCGCGACCAATCATCCGCCGGGACCGCGCCCGGTCGAGGACACCGCGGCCTGGAACTCGCAGCCCCCGGTCGGGTTGCGCGAATCCCTCGTGCTGTTCGACATCGATCCGAACCCCTGGACCCCGGCCAACGGCACGGTCAGGCGGGGGCGGGTCTCGGTGATCACCATGACCCGCGGCAACGGCAGCTTCAACTCCCGCCGGATCTATCGGGCGGTGAAGGACCTCACGAGCGTGAACCGCGTGGGGCGCATAACGGGACGTCTCGCGATGGGAACGGACGGCCTCTACGGGTACCAGCCGACCGATCCGTTGCGGGTCGACACCCAGTACCCGGGGGGCGCCCCGGGCGAGAGCCGTATCGCCGTCGAGGACAAGTTGTTCAGCGTCCCGACCTCCGGCGCGCGCGGCGGTTTCCACGTCCTGGCGCTCGACGCGGACGAACCGATGCGGGAGTTCGACGGGCAGCAGGCCTTCTTCGCGACCGGCTCCACCGGGTTCGACCCGAACGTCAGCAACACGATCCGCGCGAACCTCGACGCGATGCTGGCGATGCTCAAGGCGAACACGGGCAGGAACGACCGGATCGTGGTGGTCGCGACCCGGGGCAACCCGGCGATGACCCTGACCGCGGGCTCCCAGAAGGCGGAGGACCTGAACAACGTCGTGTACCAGATCGTCAACGAGCTGGAGAAGCTGGGCGCGACGCGCAACGCCTCGATGCCGGTCTTCTACTCGCAACTGCCCTGCGGTGGCTGTTCCTACGCCCTGATCGGCCCGGTCAACGGACTCGCCTCCATCTCCCGGAAAAGGGGGGAGGAGGTCACGAGCGAATCGCCCGGTGATCCGGCCGGCCCGTCTAGGTTGAGGGCCGGGTTCGACCTGTCCCGCGTGTACAGGGACAACGCCTACGGGACGCTGGGGCAGACTGTGCCGGGTGAGTTCACCGAACTCGGCGCGAAGATCAACGAGACGCTGAACCAGGCACCCACCCCGTGGCCCGAAGAGGGCGACTCGCAACGGGTGGCGGCGATCCAGCAGATCGGCCGTGACGTGTTCAGCAACCCGAGCCCGCGCACCCGCTACTGGACCGTTCCGTACTCGTTCGAGAGCTGGAGTGCTGACCAGAAGGCGATCGCCAGATACTGCGAGGACGCCAAGCCCGGGACCGGGACGGACTCCGATTCCCTCGCCTGGGCGTGCAGACAGCTCTCGGACGAGATCGATTGGCTCACCATCGTTCGCGGTCGCCTTAACGCGCTCGCGCTCCCGTTCCGCAACCAGTCCGTCGCGAGCTGGGCCCAGCTCGAGTCGATCGCCAACGGGATCAGGACCCAGGTCGATCTGGGGGAGTCCGAGAAGGAACGCAAGGCGAGGAACGACTTCAGGCTGGGCTTCGAGATCGTCATGGAGATCGGCGGACTCCTGCCCGGGGTGGACAAGGGTTTCGAGGCGATCCAGGCGATGTACGAAGTGTCGATGGCGGCGGCCGAGATGGGGACCGTGTCGACGGCCGGCAACGAGGGGACCTACGAATCCACGGTCGGCCAGGTCGGCAAGGACATGGTCCGCCAGATGAACGCGTTCCAGTCCACGATCGACGGCCAGATGGCCGACGAGCTCGTCTCCGACTACGGGAAGCTGGGCAAGACGGCCGCCTGCTTCGCCGGGCGCAAGGAATGCGCATCGGAGTTCAAGGACGACCCGGACGACTGGCAGATCACCAAGCAGCAGCTCGACGGCGCCGCCCGGGTCTTCCCCGTCGGCATGCGGGCGACCGCCTACGGGGCCCTCCTCCCGGCCCGGTACACCCTTTGGCGGATCAGGGACGCCCGCTATGACAACCGCCAGCAGGTCGAGCCGGCGCGCTGGGACCAGGGACCGACCCTCGGCCAGCCGTGCCCGGCCGACAAGTTCAACCAGGCGGTGGTCGGTTCCGTCCTGTTCCTCGGCAACTTCTACCCGTTCGCCAACGCGAGCGAGTACGGCCGGCTGGATCGGTGGATCCACTTCGACGCGCCGCGCAACCGCTCGGGGCACTGGCTGTACCAGAGGACGAATCTGTGGGACATCCTCGGGTTGGGATACCTGACCGGTGAGGGGGTCCTCGGCAACCCGTACGAGATGCACGTCCCGACCGAGGCCGCGCTCAAGCCCCTGTTCGGGCCGGTCGACACGGAGGACCTGGACAAGGGGGTCTGGACTACGACCCCGAGACCTTCTACATGAGGGCGTTCAATCCGGTCCCGTTCGGCGGAAAGGACGGGGCCAACCAGTTCTTCCCGCAGAAGTACCCGTACCGGGACAACGCGGTCTCCTACGACGAAACCCTCTGCCACTCGGGCAGCTGACTGGCGGAACGGTGGCCGTCAGGGGCGGAGGTCGGGCGGGAGGCCCGACTCCGGGTCCGTTGCGGCCGGCTCGTCCGTTCCCCGCTCGAGGGTCGTGAGCTGGCGGTAGAGGACGGCCGAGCCCACCGCCAGGAAGGGGGTGCTGACGAGGTTGCCCAGGGTGGAGGAGGCGACCTCGTACGCGATCCCGTCGCCGAGGGGCCGGCACACGATGAAAACCAGAAGCAGCAAAAGAACGCTGATCAGCCCGAGGACCGCGAGGAACCCGAAGGCCGGCCAGGCGTTGCCCCTCACCAGGGCGAAGCTGCGTCCGAGCGCATCGAAGACGCCACGGCGTTCGACCATGACCGCCTGCGCCGATACCGACCAGAAGGTCGCGAGGGCGAGGCCGGGCAGGATGAAGGCGAACATGCCGGCGATCACGCCGACCGCGGCGACCAGCGTCACCCAGATCAGTCGCGCCAGGACCGGCTTGACGGCCTCCCACAGCTCCCCGATCTCGCCGGCCCGGCCCCGTCGGAGGCAGATCAGCCCGGTGATCATCCCGGTGTAGGCGGCGCCGAGGAGGATGGCGATGCCCATCGAGACCGCCCAGCCCACACCGCCCGCCAGGGTGAGCAGGGCGGTGGCCCCGTTCAGGGCCGAGAAGAGCAGCGTCAGCCTCAGGATCGTCCCGCTCTGGTCGGAGAATTCCTCTCGGGTCGCCCGGAGCGTTCCCCCTACTTCGAGTCTCGGTGCCGCCATGAGCGCTCACCCTATCCGGGAAGGCTCGCTCTATAGTTTCCGGTCGATTCTGCTAGCCGTGCACGTGCAGGCCGTGACGGTGGTCGGAGAAGCCGTTCCACCGTCCGCGGGCCGAAAGGGACCTGATGACCGACCCGGGTAGGGACACTCCCGAGAAAATCAAGATCACGCCGTTCGTGGTCGCGGTGCTGCTCCTCTTCCTGATCCTGGGTGGCCTGGGGGGTGCCTGGGCCTACCGCGAGTACCGGATCGACAAGAACGCGAACGCGGGCACGAAGCAGAAGAACGAGGCGAAGGCCCTCAACAAGCTCGCCCCGATAGTCGGGTCCGACACCGGCAACGGAGCCCCGGGCAAGAAGTATCCGGCCCAGTTCAACACGAGTTCCATGTGGCCCGAGTTCCACCCGGACCGTCACCAGTACGTGACCCGCTGCGTTCCCGGCCGGGTCTGGGTCCAGGTTCGCTCGGTGCCGGACATCAAGGTGAAGGTCTGGGCCAACCCCGCGACCGCGGGGCGTTACAGGGCCGAGGCCCGTCCGCTGCCCGGCCAGGACTTCGAGGTCAAGTTCATCCCGAAGGACGGCAAGGTCGAGAGGTACAAGGTCCGTTGCCTGCCCGCGGACTTCCCGGAGTGGCGCTACAAGCGCTTCGCCAAGCCGCCGAAGGGGAACTTCATGGTCACGGCCTACCTGAAGCCCGGCCAGAAGGCGCGAGCCTGGATGATCGTGTTCGACCAGGACGGCATGCCGCGTTGGTGGTACAGCACGCCGACCAACACGCTGGGTGGACAGATCCTGCCGGACGGCACGGTCCAGATCCCGCGCGGTTTCGCCGACGGCTTCGGCCAGGATGCCCGTACCAGGACCGAGATCCGGACCCTCGACGGCAAGCTGAGGGACCTGGTGGATTTCAAGGGTGCTCCGATCGACGGCCACGAGTTCGTCCTGCTGCCGAACGGCAACCGCCTGGTGATGAGTTACAAGCCCCGGTACGGGGTCGACCTGCGGCCGGTCGGGGGCCGGGCCAACCGTGGCCTGCTCGACGGCGCGATCCAGGAACAGACGCCCGACGGCGAGGTCGTGTGGGAGTGGAACTCGAAGGACCACGTCTCGATCGAGGAGACACCGGCCCGTTGGTGGCAGCGCGCCTGGCGCAACCCGCACTTCGACGAGAACGGCAAGATCCGCTACGACCAGTTCCACCTCAACGCGATCGAACCCTGGGGCGACCAGTACGTACTTTCGACGCGCCACACCGACACGGTGTGGGGCATCGACCGCAAGACAGGTGAGCTGCTGTGGAAGTTCGGTGGTGTGCCGACCGAGAAGTCCCTGAAAGTGGTGGGTGACGACCCGTACAAGGGTTACCCGATCTCGGGCAACCACGATGTGCGCATGTACGGCGACGTGCTCACTATCCACGACAACGGTGTGAAGATCAACGGCCGCCAGCCCCGGGCGCTCATGTACCGGATCGACCTGGAGGACCGGACCGCCACCTACATCGGCGACCTCCGCGACGACGAGGTTTCGGGCAACGGACATTGCTGTGGTTCCTTTCGCAAGCTGGGCGACGGCTGGGTGGTTGCGTGGGGCGCCGCCCCGTGGGTGTCGGGCTTCAACAAGGAGGGCGAACTCGCGTTCCGCCTCGGGGTGCCCGTGGCGCCCTACCGCGCGGTCCCGGTCCCGCTCTCGATCACCAACGACCAGCTCGACGCGGCCCTGGACGCGATGGAACCGGAGCCGGCCATGTCGAACAGGACGATGACCCCGCTCGACTTCTTCGAGGACAAGAGCAACCTCCAGGACAAGTCTGTCCCGCAGGGCAAGCTCGGCCCGTTGCCGGACGAAAACATGGACGACCTGTCAAAGGGCAAGGGCGTGGTCAACCCACCCCGGAACTGACCATCCCCCGTTCCTCCCGGACCCGAAAAGGCGACCCCGGACTTTTCGGCAGATAGCGATCACTTCTGGGGGTTCGAACCGAACTGCGGTTTCGTTGCATCCGATGACCCACGCGTGAGCGATTCCCCGCCAGGGTCGGTTCGTGTTCACCTCCACCGACCAGACCCCGGCGATCCCGCGACTTCGGGAGCTATACCGCTATATGGAGCCGCGGGGATTCATCGCAGGTCGCCGGGAGCTGATCGACGCCGGATTCGCTTCGACGTGCATTGCGAGCTGGCGCCGGAGTGGACGTCTGATCACCGTTCTCCACGGCACATACTCGTTCGGTCGAGACATCGAGACCCGGGAGTCGGCTTGGCGTGCCGGGCTCGTCGCGGCCGGATCGGAATCGGCACTCACGGGAAGGAGTGCCTGCGAACTGTGGGGCATCGTCGACTCCCGACCGTCGATCCCCGAATGGATCGACGTGGCGGTCCCCCAGGGGGACTCGAGGGTCTTGTGCGGACGATCCCGTTCTCTTCGACGAACAGGGGTGAGGGTCTCCCGGAGGGAACTGATGCCGGGGGACGTTCACGTCAAGGACGGACTTCGGGTCGTCAATGCCCAACTCGCCCTGATCGACCTGGCCATCCAGGCGTCGGAGCGTGACGTTCGCTTCGCTTTCCTGGAGGCGTGCCGGCTGCGCCACTTCCGCAAGAAGGATGTTCAGTTCTGCCTGAGTCGCGGCGCCGGTCGGCGTGGTTTCAAGAAGCTCCGCCCCTTGCTCGCCCAGTGGGTCCCCGAACTGGGGCGCACCCGATCCGTATTCGAGGGGATGGTCGTGCTGGCGGTCTCCGCCCGAGGGGACCTGCCGTTGCCCCTGGTGAACCCGACCGTCGAAGGGTACGAGGTCGATCTCTGCTGGCCCGGGGCCAGGCTGATCGTGGAACTCGACGGCAGGGCGTTTCATTCCGGTCAGGTCCAACGCAGGTTCGACGAGGCGAAGTCGATCGCTTTGGATGCGAGAGGCTGGACGGTGCTCCGGATCACCTTCGCCGAGTTCGATGCAGATCAGATGGCCGTACTGGACGGAATCGCGAAGATCCTTTCGAGCTCGGGAAATTGAGAGCTATTTGCTCGAAAGTCCGGGATCGGCGTTCAGGGGCAGGGGCGGTCCGCTCTCGGGTCCGGGATGAACTCCGTCACCGAGACCTGGGCCCTCTCCATCGCCCTCGGTTCGATCGCGTTCGGTCCGCGGAAAGGTTGCTCGAAGACCGCGACGAGGTAGATCGAGCAGGTGAGGAGCAGGGCGACGGGCAGGATGAAAAGGATCTGGCCGCGGATCGGTTCGCGACCCTTCAGCACGGTCGCGAAGAGGATCAACATGATCCCGCCGCCGACCATGAAGATCCAGAACATCTTGGGGAGGAACGTGTTCGACTTCAGGAGGCGCGTCGCCCTCGCCTTCTGGAGGTCGCTGACCCTTTCGAGCGAGGCCGAGAGGGCCGAGTTGTCCGGGTTGCTCCGACCGAGCTTGCCGAAGGACTGGAACAGCCGGTCGGTTGCCGCCGTCGCCAGTTCCGACCTCTGGCCCTCGGAGAGCCCGGGCCACTCGTCCTCGATCACGGCCCGCGAGTAACAGATCAGCTCGTGGCCCAGCCGGTCACGGCTCTCCGCGTCGAACAGGGTCGCGGCCCGCGAAAGGGAGCTCACCGAATCCGCCTCGGTGCCGGCCGCGGTCTCCGCGGTCTGGTACCCGTCGAGCGCGTACGCCAGGACGAACCCGATCACCAGCGCATACAACACGCCGGCGAAGGCGAAGACGGGTTCCCGGCGCTCCTCGCTGCCCCTGAGGCTCTCGGGGACGAACGTCCGCACCAGGAAGATGGATGCCGCGGTCAGGGCGCAGCCGACCGCGAAGATGGCTATGCAGGCGACGAGGGTGGTCATCCGTTCTCCGACAGGAGCGAGGGTGGCACGTCGATCGTGCGGCCGAGCACCAGCTCGCCGTCCTCGACGCGATACGCGCCGTAGAAGGTCAAGGTCGTGTCGCCGTGGGCGTCGATCGAGTAGCTGCCGAGGGGAGAAGCCCGCTCGGACATGTCGAAGAAGGCCTCGCGCGTCCCGTTGCGCAGGGTGGTGATCGGCTCGGTCGCGATGTCGCCCCGGGCGCCCCGCCTGATCGAATCGAGCACGGCGCGGCCCGCCTCGTAGGCGAACACGGCCATCGGTTCCGGCGGGCGGCCGTACCGTTCCCGGAAGCCCCGCAGGAAGGACTCGCCGCTCCGGGCGTAATTGCCGACGGGCAGCTGCGGCGCCGTGATGTAGGTGTCGAGTCCGGTGTCCCCGATCGAGTCGAGGAAGGCGGTCAGGGAAAGACCGTCGCCGCCGAACAGCTTGATGAAGTTGTCCTGCCCGTGGACCGACTCGAAGAGGTCCCGGGCCACGGCCAGGTTCGAGCCGGCGAACAGCATGGCCTCGGCGCCCGAACCAACGACCCGGTCGGCCACGTCTCCGACACCCCGAACCGTCGGGAGTTCGGACGCACCGACGACCCGGATCCCGGTGTGTTTCGCGATCCGCTCGAACCGGTAGCGGAGGCCTCGGCCGTAGGAACTGCCGTCATCCACGACGTACACGTCCTCGACGCTCTCCTCATCCATGAACAGGGCCAGGGCCGCCGCCTGGACCTCGTCGTTGGGAACCACCCGGCCGAACGTCCGGATCCCGGTCGGGCGGATCCGTTCCCCCAGCCTCTTCGGCGGCACCGTCAGCTTGACTGCGGTCGAGCTCGAACTGACCTGCAACATGCCGGCGCGGTTCAGGATCGGCATCGCGACCTCCGTCGCGCCCGAGTCGAAATCCCCGATGTAGGCGACGGCGGATTCGTCGTCCACGGCTTCGCGGGCGTTGCGCCGCACGAGGGAAGCGACCCAGTTCCCCTCCTCGTCCGAGTCGTTCAGCCCGACGATCTCGATCCTTGCCGAATCGATCCGGCCGCCCATGTCGTGGTTCGCGATCTCGACCGCCCGCACCATGTCCTCGCCGCCGCGGTCACCCTTCAGGGGCTGGCTGACGTAGATCCTCAGGGTCCTCGAGGCCGAGTCCTCCTCCGCGTTCCCACAGCCCGCTGCGGCCAGCGCCAAGAAGGCGAGGGCGAGTGTCGCCGCGAGCGCGGCCCGAATCGGGTCCCTGAACATCAAGTGTGCGGACTATTCCAGTTCGTCGGCCAGAGTGCTGACCATCTGGGCGAGGGATGGAACTTCCCGGCTGATCCGGCGCTGCCGGACCGCCCCGTTTTTCCGGGCGAGACGGAGGCAGTGGCGCAGCTCGGCCTCGCATCCGAGGTCCTGCGCGTGGGGTGCGAGCGCCTCGACGAGGCGCTCGACGATCCGCTTCACGGGCACCCTGACTTCCCGCTCCGAATCGATCAGCTCCGCATCGATGCCGTCCCTGGCCGCCAGGAACCGGTTCTCGGCGATCGATTCCTGGGAGTCGATCTGGGCGGTGGTCAGGCTCCCCTCCAGCGCCTCGCGGCGGGCGATGCATTGGGTCAGCGCGACCAGCGCCGCCGTGTCCTCGTTGCGCGTCTGCGAATCCATGACCCGGACCTCCACCGTGCCGAGGGAGGGTTGTGGCCGGACGTCCCACCACAGGAAGGTCGGCTCCGGGATCGCTTCGGTGCGGATCAGCAGGTCGACCGCCTCCGCATACTGCTCGTAGCAGTGGAAGGGCCGGGGAATGCCGACGCGAGGGAACGCCTGGAAGAGCGGTGTCCGGGCGGAGGCGAGGCCGGTGTCGCGGCCCTGCCAGAACGGGGAGTTGGCCGAGAGCGCGAGGAGGATGGGAAGGTAGACCCGCATCCGGTTGTGGACCCTGATCGCGTCCTCCGGGTCACGGATGCCGACGTGGACATGGAGGGCGAAGGTGGGTTCGCGACGCGCCAGCTCCCGCATCGAGCCGTGGACGAACTGGTACCGCTCGCCCGCCGAGACGACGATCTCCTCCCAGACCGCGAACGGATGGGTGCCCGCCGATGCCGCCCGGAGGCGCAGGGACTTGAGGGTGGTCGCGAGGCTGCTCCGCAGCGAGGCGACCTGGGCGATCGCGCCGGCGACGTTGGCGTGGACGTCGGTCCGGAGTTCGACCGCGGACCCGTGGGTCTCGGGAGTCATGTGCGTGACCACGTCGGCGGGAAGCCTGGGCAGGACGGCGTCGATGCGGTTCGCCAGGGCGTTGCTGTGGGCGGATATCAGCATCACCTCCTCCTCGACTCCGAGCGTGAACTCTCCGAGCGCGTGGGGTTCCGCGGGCCACTCGGACCAGGTGGGTGCCCTGTCGTCGGTGCCGGCCGTCATCCGGCGACTTCCGAGAGGCGGTCGGCGGAGAACCGGGCGCAGGCCCGTACGAATCCGCGGAACAGTTCGTAGTGGTCGGGTTGGTCCACCATCAGCTCCGCGTGCCATTGGACGCCGATCATGAAGTCCCGGTCAGGATCCTCGATCGCCTCGGTCGCGCCGTCCGGCGCCCAGCCGGTCGCGACCAGTCCCGTTCCGACCTGGTCGACCGCCTGGTGGTGGAACGAGTTCACGGCGATCACCGGGGTCCGGACGATGTCCGCGATCCGGGACGAGGGATCGAGGTCGACCCGGTGGCTCGCCGTCTGGCCCGGCATCTTCTGACGGTGCTCGATCTCGACCCAGCGGTCGGGGATGTGCTGGAGGAGGTTGCCGCCGCGGCTGATGTTCAGCGCCTGCATTCCCCGGCAGATCGCCAGCACCGGCAGGCCCTGCGTGTCTGCCCGCCGCGCGACCTCCAGCTCGAAACGGTCGAGGTCCGGGGCGGTGGGGCCGAGCTGGTCGTGCGGCTCCTGGCCGTAGTGGTCGGGGTGGATGTCGGGTCCGCCGGAGAGGCAGATCCCGTCGAGGCGTTCGAGCAGGGGGGAGATCAACCCGCCCGCCATGGGCGGGATCACGACGGGGATGCCCCCGGCGACCTCCACGGCCTTCATGTAGGTGAGGCCGAGGGCCATCTCGTGCCGGGGCGGCTCGCCCTCCGGGGTGGGTGAGACCGTCTCCGCCTTGCGGAGCTCCGAGGTGGTCACCCCGATCAGTGGTGGTCGGCCAGAATCCATGTGTCCTTCGCTCCTCCTCCCTGGGTGCTGCTCACGACGAGATCACCGGCGGCCCGCGCGAACCGCGAGAGCGCCAGCGGCGCGACCCGGGGCGATCCCCCGACGGTGATCACGTACGGCCTCAGGTCGACGTGCCGGGGCTCGAGCCGGTCGCCGATCAGGGTCGGATGGGTCGAAAGACCGACCGTCTCCTGGGCGACGAAGCGACCCGGGTTGCTGCGGACGGACTGCCTGACCCGGTCCAGTTCACGGGCCGTCGCGCGTGGCCCGATCACGATCTCCTGACCCCCGAGCGCCCACCGCGGCTTGATGACGAGCTCGTCGAGGCGTTCCATCGCGGACTCGGCCTGCGCCGGGTCCCCGAGGTCGTACGACTCGGGGATCGGGAGGAACGGTTCCTCTCCGAGGTAGAACTCGATCATCTTCATGGTGTAGCAGTGGACGGCCTTGTCGTCGGCGATTCCGGCCCCGAACGAGTTGACGCAGGCGAGCCGCCCCGAGCGGAGCGGCTCGATCAGGATCTCTCCCAGGGCGGTGAGACCGTTGCCGCTCCGACTGATCCGGTCGGTGTCGCTGCGGTTGTAGAGGACGTCGATCGGGGCCTTCCCGTCATCCGTCCGCGCGACCAGCCGTCCGTCGGAGACCTCGAGTTCCTCGACGGTGACGAGGCCCACCCCGAGGGCAGAGGCGAGGGCCTTGTGCTCGAACCAGGCGGTGCTCCGCGGTCCCTCGGTGAGCAACGCGACCGCGGGGTCGCCGGCGCCGGCCGGGTCTCGCGAACGCAGCATCTCCCCGAGCAGGTCGAACGTCGGCCCGACCGGTAGCGGCCGGGGCCCGTCGGGCCAGGCATCGGCGACGGCCTCGCGGGCGGCCCGCGCGAAGGAGATCCCGGACGGGAACCTGAGGTTGTCCTCGAGGACGCGGAACCCGGAGCCGTCCCGGGCCAGGTCGGGCCCCGCCAGGTCCGCGATCACCGGGGTCCCGAAGCCGGCGGCGACGGGCTCGTAGTGGGGCGCCCCGTCGAGTATCGAGGGGCGCATCACCCCGGCGGCGAGGATCTCCTGTCGGGAGTAGATGTCGCCCAGGAACATCTGCAGGGCCCTCACCCGCTGCTCGAGGCCCCGCACGAGCGTCGCCCAATCGTCCGCGTCCAGTATCCGGGGGACGCAGTCCACCGAGAACGCCGATCGCATGCCCTCGGGCCCGAATTCGACACCGGCCTCGGCCAGGTTGGACTGGACCGTTCCCTGAATCGAGGTCAGGTCCGGGTTTGCAGCGCCACCGAGCAGCCGGCGGTAGGCCGGTCGCACGTCGCCGTCGCTGGTGACGGCCTCGTCGAATGCTCCGGCCAGGACATAGGGGAAGTTGGCGGCTCGGGTGCTGCTCATGGGAAGACGATAGGTCCGTCCAGAGGGTTCCTCTTTGGCCCGCCGTCGAAACTTCGACCCGGGAGTGAACATTTCCGGGAGATCGTGTAGTATCTTGAGCTACTGACTAGACAAACTCATAAATGTCTACGTCGACTCCGCTGGGCGGTGGGCTAGACGGCCCAGCTGGACGCATAGGCAAGGGGGCCGGGTCCAGGGATCCGGCCCCCGAACCTCCAGAACCACTCCCTCCCGAGACAGGACCAGCGGATGACCGAGCATTCCCTCCAACCCGATTTCACGCCCAACGTCGTGGCGATCGTGGGGAATCCGCGGAGGGACAGCCGCACGCTGAAGCTGGCGACCGGGATCGCCGACGGCATCGCACCCCAACTCGGGAAGGAGCCGGCCCTGGCCATCGACCTGGTCGACCAGCCCCTGGAGAATGGCTCGTTCGATCCGCAGCTCAACGAGATCGTCCGGTCGGCGCAGGTGATCATCGCCGCGAGTCCCACCGTGATGGGCAGCTACGCCGGCCTGCTCAAGATCTTCTTCGACGGGTTGCCCGAAGCGGCGCTCATCGACAAAACCGCCATCCCCCTCATGATCGCCCGCCAGGCGCGACACGCGATGGCGGCCGACGTGCACCTCCGGCCCGCCCTGCTCGAGCTCGGCGCCACCTGCCCGACCCCTTCACTCGTCGCGCTGGAATCCGAGCTCGCCTCGCTCGGGGCCGAGGGTCTCATCACCGCCTGGCTGGAAAGAAGTGGCAACTGGCTGGCGGGCGTTCCCGCCTGATGAGGGAGACAGACATGCAAGACGTTTCGGCCTTCGGGCCCTTCCCTTCCGGTCCCGCGGTCGTTTCCGCGGAAACCGGCTCCGGAGAGACCCCCTCCCAGACGGTGGACTCCTTCGCGACCGTCTCGGTGGACCCGCCCCTCGTGGTCGCCGGTATCGACCCCGGCGACGGATTGCTCGATGCGATCAAGGACGCGGACCGGTTCGAGATCGCGGTCCCCTCGCCGAAGGGCGCGAGGCTCGAGTGTGATCTGGAAAGCACGACGGAGGCCGGCAACCGCGTACTCGTTGTCGGCCGGGTCCGGTCCGTCCAGCCGGGCGAGGACTCCGCGGGCCGTCCCCTCACCTTCAGCCGGACCGATTCGTCCCAGATCGTGGGGCACCTGCCGAGCGTGCTCGGGCCGGTCGATTCCACCTCCATCGAGGTCACGGGCGAACCGCCCGCCGAACCCCTGGCGACCATCGCCGTGATCGGCGGCGGTGCGGCCGGCACCCTGACCGCGGTGCAGCTGCTCCGCCGTTCCGCGCCCGGCCTGCGGGTGGTCCTCATCGAGAAGGACGAGACCGTCGGGCCAGGCCTGGCCTACGGCACCGAGAACGACGAACACCGCCTGAACGTTCCCGCCGGCCAGATGATCGCCCTGCCCGACAAGCCGTGGGACTTCCTCGAGTGGGTACGTCGGGAGAACCCCGAGACCGAGCCCCAGGAATACCTCGCCCGGAGCCGGTTCGGCCGGTATCTGATCGACCTGCTGGAGACCACGGAGCGAGAGAACGACCGCGTGCCTCTCGAGCGTGTGCGGGGCGAGGCGGTCGCGATCGACCCCGGTGCCCCCGGTGAGCCCGTCACGATCAGGCTTGCTGACGGAACCGGGATCGATGCCGACCGCGTGGTCCTGGCCCTCGGAAACGCCAAGCCGCCACCGGTGCCCAACCTCGATCCCTCCCTGCTCGACTCGCCCAAGTACGTTTCGGATCCCTGGGCCGAGGGTGCGCTCGACGGAGCCCTGACCGAAGAGGCCGTCCTCATGGTCGGTACCGGGCTGACCATGGTCGACATGGCGATTTCCCTCGGCGCGCCGGGAGGGCCGGACCTGCACGCCGTGTCGCGCCACGGACTCCTGCCGCGGGCCCACGGGGACGCGATGCCGATCCGCGGACGGCCCGTCGCCCTGCCCGAGGACCGATGTTCGCTGACCGAACTCACCTCTCGCCTCCTCACCGAGATCGCCGTGGCCGGGGTCAGGGGGGAGGACTGGAGGATCGCCTTCGACTCCCTGCGGCCGATCACGAACGACCTGTGGCGGTCGCTCGACCTGCGGGATCAGAAGCGGTTCATGACCGACCTCAGCCGCATCTGGGGCGTACACCGGCACCGCATGGCACCCCGGGTCGCGCTGCGGCTCGAACGCCTCAAGGTCAACCGCCGGCTCCGGGTCCAGGCGGCGACGATCGACCGCATCGCCCCCGAGGGGGACAGGATCGCGGTGGATCTGCGACTCAACTCCTTCGACGCGGAGGAGCGTCTCATCGTGGATCGTGTGATCAACTGCACCGGCCCGACCTGGGATCCCCGAAAGCTCGAACAGCCCCTCGTGAAGGACCTGCTCGGGAAGGGGCTCGTCCGGGCCGACGCGCTCGGCATCGGCTTCGACGTCGACATGGACGGGGCGCTCGTCGACAACGACGCCAACCCGAGCGATTGGCTCTTCACGATCGGCCCGCTGCGGAACGGCGTGCTGCTGGAGACGACGGCGATCCCGGAGATCGGCCAGCAGGCCGAGCTGCTCTCGGACCTGCTGCTGAGCAGCCTTTCCGGCGTGCTCGGGAGTACCCGGCGTCTCAGCGCGGCTTGATGGTCAGCGGTTGACCAGGAGGCGCATCGTCGACTTCGAACGGGTCGCATTGGCGGCCCGCAGTTCGAAGGCGACCTTGTAGGCCTTCCGCTTCTTCCGCTGGCCGCGCTTCACCTTGACCGCAACCTTGCGGGTCCGGGTGGATCCGGCCGGCACCTTGCCGAGGAAGCGGCACCGCTTGCCGCCCAGGACCTTGCGGCCGGGGGCCCTGAGGCACACCTCGACCCGTTCGGCGGGTCCGTCGCCGGCGTTCCTGACCTTGGCGGTGAAGACGACCTTCCGGCCGGCCCTGACCTTCCGCTTCTTCGGGGTCACGCTCAGCTTCAGTTTCGGCGTCTTCACGACCGGTTCGCCGATCGGTGGCTCCTCGATGACCGGCCGGGATTCGTCGATCGAGCGGGTGAGCGTGAGCGAGCTCGGACCGAGGTCCAGGTTGTCGAGGTTGTCGAGGAGCGAAGAAAGGTTCAGGTCGCCCAGGTCGATCGGCAGGCCGGCGGATCCACCGAGGCCGGACAGGAGCTCCGGGAGCATGCTCTTGATCATGGGGCAGGCGAGGCTCGAGAGGCCCGCTCCGGGCTGGCCCGCGAAGGAGCCGAGCCTGGACCACTCGGCCGAGATCGCCCCCGGTCCCGCGGTGCCCCTGGTGAACCGCGCGCCGCGCTCGTTCTCGGTCGAGAAGGTGACGTCGATGGGCGAAAACCCGCAAGAGAGGTTGTTGCCGATCAGCCCGAGGATCGGGCCCAGCCCGCTCAGGTCACCCAGCGACACGCCGAACCCTTCGAGCGCGCCCAGGAGCTGGGTCACGTTGACCCGCAGGAAGATGCCGGTCTCGGCGTCGAGTTCGAGCCTGCCCGTCGCTTCGTCCCAGGTCCCGGTCACCGGCTTGTTCGTCGCCATGTAGGCGCTGAGGCTGACCGGCTCGGAGATGCCGTACACCGGAAAGACGAAGTTCCTGGCGGGGATGGTGACGTTGCCGTTCTCGTCGACGGTGCCGGTGATGGAACCGCCCGATGAGGTGGCGCCGATCGGCAGGTCCGGGATCACGCCGATCTGTACCTGGTGCCGGTCGAAGGCGATCTCGAAGGGCTTGTCCTCGGCCTGGGCCCGGGGCGCGGCCAGGACCGAGATCGCCACCGCGAGGACAAGGAGCACTCCGGCGATCGCCGGGACCCTCCCGATCTGACTGGTTTTCTCCACTGACTCTCCCTTGTTCTCCCTGCCCGGACGGGCCCGACACCCGGCGGACCCCATCCGTCGGTGATCAGACTATAAACCGGCCGTTTCCTACGATGGATGAATGAGCACCGCACAGTTCGAGAAGGAGACCGACCAGAAGGGCGCGTTCGTCCGCCAGGAGAGCGCGTTCCGCCAGTGGGTCACGGCCGACGGCTCCTCCGGGTTCAAGGCCGAGCCGAACCGCTACCACCTCTACGTCTCCTACGCCTGCCCCTGGGCATCCAGGACGATCATCTACCGGAAGCTGAAGGGACTGGAGGACGTGATCTCGATGACGGTCCTCGATCCGATCAGGGATGACCTGGGGTGGCGGTTCTTCCCGGATGACCCGGACCCGATCAACGGGTACGAGTACCTGAGCTCGGCCTACCTGAAGGCCGACCCGGACTTCTCCGCCCGGATCACGGTGCCCGTGTTGTGGGACAAGAAGACGAACCAGCTCGTCAACAACGAGAGCAGCGAGATCATCCGGATGCTGAACTCCGAGTTCGACGAGTGGGCGGAAAACCCGGACCTGGATTTCTATCCGGAGCCGCTCCGCGAGGAGATCGATGCCCTCAACGAGCGGATCTACAACTCGATCAACAACGGCGTGTACCGGGCCGGCTTCGCGACGACTCAGGAGGCCTACGAGGAGGCGGTCGTCGAGCTCTTCGAGGCTCTCGACTTCGTGGACGGCATCCTCGCCGGGAAGCGGTACCTGACCGGCGGCACTATCACCGAGGCCGACTGGCGCCTGTTTGTGACCCTGATCCGGTTCGACGCCGTCTACGTCGGCCACTTCAAGTGCAACCTGCGGCGGATAGCCGACTACGAGAACCTCTCGGGCTACGTGCGCGACCTCTACCAGTACCCCGGGGTCCGGGAGACCGTCAATATCGACCACATCAAGCGGCACTACTACGTGACGCACCCGCGGATCAACCCGACCCAGATCGTCCCGATGGGCCCGATCCTCGACTTCGATAGCGACCCGGGACGCGCCCACCTCTCCTGAAGAAAGGGCGGCACCCGGCCGAAGGCTTCGCTACCCAAAGACGGCAAGCCACGAACGGGCCGCCAAGCCACCGACGGGACGGCGAGCCACCGCGACGGGAGGACTAGCCCGCAAAGGGCGGCAAGCCACCAACGGGCGGCAAGCCACCAACGGGCGACAAGCCACCAACGGGCGACAAGCCACCAACGGGCGACAAGCCACCAACGGGCCCTGCCCTGCCGTCAGCCCGTCGGCACACCAACCCGTCGGCACACCAACCCGTCGGCACACCAACCCGTCGGCACGCCACCAACGCGCCGGTCAACCAGCCACCCAACTGAAACTCCAAACCCGGCCCGTCCCCCGAACTGAAACTCGAGGGCCGGCATCTCTCGAGCCCCCGAGTTTCAGTT
>Ga0182743_1001113_pt1 | contig 27796 bp, 26 predicted proteins | sample eDN3rd30CKraftOP_FD_128522 | JGI IMG/M metagenome (GOLD analysis project Ga0182743, IMG submission 128522) | Enriched Organic Plus compost microbial communities from Emeryville, California, USA - eDNA 3rd pass 30_C Kraft OP (version 2) (version 2) ... | reverse complement strand
GTCGGCGGCGACCTCTTCGAGTTCGTCATGACCACCGAGAACATCGACTTCCCCACGGCGGTGGAAACGCTCGCCGAGCGTTACGGAGTCGAGGTGGTCCGCGAGAAGGAGGACCCGCGGGCCGAACAGCGGCGCCAGGAACGTGCCCGGCTGACCGAGCTGCTGGACCGCGCCGGGGCCTTCTACGCCAACTTCTTCCAGACCGCCGACGAGGCCGCGAAGGCGCGCAGGTACCTCGAGAGCAGGGGCCTCGGCGCCGGGATCCTGGCCGAATTCGGGGTCGGCTACGCCCCGAGCGCCTGGGACACGCTCCTGGTCCGCAGCCAGCGGGCCGGCTTCAAGGTCGCCGAGCTGGAACGCGCCGGCCTCGCCCAGAAGGGCCGTAACGGCGGCTACTACGACCGCTTCCGGGAACGGATCACCTTCCCGATCCGCGACGCCCGCGGCCGGGCGGTCGGCTTCGGTGCCCGCGCCATGCGCGACCAGCAGGGAGCCAAATACATCAACTCGGCCGAGAACGAGCTCTTCCACAAGAGCGAGATCCTCTACGGCATAGACCGCGCCCGGGGGCCGATGGCGAAGGCGGGCCGGGCCGTCGTCGTCGAGGGATACACGGACGTGATCGCGCTCCACCAGGCCGGGCTCACGGAGTCGGTGGGGGTGATGGGCACGGCGATAACCGAACGGCAGCTCGCGCAGCTCTCGGCCACCGTCGACACGATCGTGCTGGCCCTGGACGCCGATGCCGCGGGCCAGAAGGCGATGCTCAGGGCGCAGGAGGTGGCCGCCGGCCGCAAGATGGAGATCCGCGTCGCCGCGATGCCGGCCGGGATCGACCCGGCCGAGATGGTGATCGAGGAGGGCGGCGCCGACCGTTTCCGCAAGCTCGTCGACGAGGCGGTCGACCTGCCCGAGTTCCAGATCGACCTGATCCTCACCGGGGTCGACATGTCCTCGCCGCGCGACCGGGATCGCGGACTCGCCGAGGCCGCGCCCGTGCTGGCGCGCGTCGCGCCGGGAGCGACCCGGCAGGAGCTGGTGCGGCGGGTGACCGAGCGCCTCCAGATCGACTCGACCGTGGTGCTGTCCGCCGTGGAAGCGGCCGAGTCGGAGTCCGAACCGCCGTCCGCCCAAGCCAGGGCCGCCACGGGTCCGGCGACCGCCGCCACAGCCTCGCCCGAGCAGGCTCCGCGTCCGCCCCGCGTGCTCTCGCGGCGTGAACGAACCGAGCGCTGGCTGCTCGCCATGTGCGTGGCCAAGCCCGACGAGGGCCGGGAGTGGCTGGCGAAGCTCGACTCGAAGCACCTGAGCTCGCCGCTCATGGAACGCACGGTCGAGTGGCTGAGGGACCACCTGGACGAACCCGCCAAGGGCCTCGATCCGGAGGACCGCGAACTCCAGAAGATGGTGGCGGCACTTGTGGCTCGTGCCGACCCGAAGCTCGTCGGGGCCGGTTCGATCCGCCGGAACTTCATGGAACTCGAGCTGGCGGCCCTCGAGGACGAGATCGCGGAGGCCGGCCGGGCCGGTGACGTCGAGCGGCGGGCCGAACTGAACCGGAAGCGTTCGCGGCTCGTCGAACAGGTCAGGCGCGCCGAGAGCGAGGAATCCGCCGTTTGAGGCGGCTTTCCCGCGTCGTGACGTTCGACGGGTCTTCTCCGATAGTCTGACGCTCCCGCAGTCGGGGGTAGCTCAATCGGTAGAGCATTCGGCTGTTAACCGAACGGTTGGCGGTTCGAGTCCGCCCCCCCGAGTGTCCCGAGCCCGCGCCACCAGGTGCGGGCTCGGTCGTTTCTACTCCCCGATCAGGGCTTCGACCAGTTCGGCTCCGCGGGCGGGTCCGTCGTGGGTCCGGTGCCACTCTGCGATCCGCTGCGCCCGCTTGCGGTAGAGGGGATCGCCGAGAATCTCGGCGACCGCCCATTTCAGCGAACGGGGTCCGGTCAGGCTCCACCGGACGGAGCGGCCCACGCCCGCCCAAGTGATCCGGGCGGCAGTCTCGTTCATGTCGCCGGCCGCGGGGCAGGTGAGGACGGGCACGCCCTCGGCGAGCGCCCGGGCGACCGTGCCGTGGCCGCCGTGGCACACGATCAGCGCCGCCTGGGGCATCACTTGCGAGTAGCTCAGCCAGTCGACCAGCACGGCGTTCGGGGGGACCTCGATCGGCCGGGTCGGCACCACCCGGTTGGTGGTGGCGACGACCCGGACCGGCTGGTCGCCGAGTGCGGCGAGGGCGGACCGGACGAGGTGGTTGTCGGGATCCTGCGAGGTGCTCGGCGCGACGAGGATCAGGGGATCGTCGCCGGGCGGAAGTCCGATGTCGTCGTGGGGCATCTCGAAAGGCATCGGGCCGGTCACGTGGACGGACTCGGGCCAGTCCCGCGGGTACTCGAGTTGCGGGTAGGTGGCGACCATCGCCAGGTCCGGGCTGATGCCCCCGTGGAAACGGTGGGTCGGGGGCAGCCCGGCGATCTCCCGCTGCGCGTTCAGGTCGTCGCGGCCCCGCTCCAGCCCGCGCCGCAGCGCCCGTTCGGTCCAGCCCCAGAAGCGGCGACCGAACCCGGTCCGGGCCGGGAGGGCGCCGACCGCGAAGAACGGCATGCCCCGGTCCTGGATCGGGTAGATGTGCGGGATCAGGGTGCCCCAGGCGCAGCCGTGGGCCTCGGCGGCGAGGGCGGGCGCGACGGTCAGGATGTCATTGATCACGACATCCGGCCGGAACTCCTCGAGCAGCGGCATCAGGGCGACCGCGGCCTGGCCGGCGCCGGGCGAGCCCGAGGCCGGGGGAGGGAACACCTGGTACTGGTCGGCACTCACGAACCCGAGTCCGACCTCCTCGACCGCCTGCTGCCACTGCGGCCACGTCTCGACGATCACCTGGTGACCGCGGCCCTTCAGGGCACGGGCGAGGCTGACCGCCGGGAAGACGTGGCCGGGGTCACCGAACGCGGCGACCAGGCAGCGGGCCAGGGCTACATCCCCTGGGTATCGGGCCCGGCGACGGGACGGGCCATGACCAGCTGCGGCACCGCACAGGCGGGGGAGACCTTGAGCAGGAAGCTGACCGCCTCGGCGATGTCTTCCGGCTGCATCATCTCCTCGGGCGGCACGGCCTGCTGCGCGAACTCGGTCATGTCCGTGGCGACGAAGCCGGGGCAGATCGCGGTGACGGCGACGCCCGTGTTGACGAGCTCCTTCTGGGTCGACTTCGAGAACCCGATCACGGCCGCCTTGGTGGCGCCGTACACGGAGAGCCACGGCGGCGATTCGACCCCGGCCAGGGACGCGAGGTTGACGATCAGCGCCTTTCCGTGCTCCTCGCCGGCCTTCTTCAGCATCGGCGTCGCTTCGCGGGTGGCGACGACCAGGGCGCGCAGGTTCACGGCGATCTGGAGGTCGAAGTGCTTGGCCTGGATCTCCTCCAGCGGCTGCCCGATCCCGATCCCGGCGTTGTTGACCAGGCAGTCGAGGCGCCCCCACTGGCGCTTGTGCTCGGCGACGAGCTCGACCACGGCCTCCTCGCTGGTCACGTCGGCGACCACGGCCTCGACCTTCAGGTCGTCGTCCGCCAGGCCCTCGGCGGCCCGGAGCAGCTTGTCCTCGCGACGCCCCGAGATCGTCACCGCGTACCCGCTCTCGGCCAGACGCCTGGCGATCGCCAGACCGATTCCGCCCGAACCACCCGTTACCAATGCCGCTCTCTTTGCCACTCTCGCTCCGTTTCGTAGGATGAAATCCAGCGGGAGCCTATGCGAGAAGCTCCCCCTTCCGGTCGGCCAGTATGCATCCTTGGCGGCAAACGGGAAGAATGTCGGGGACGGGTAGGAGAGTTTCGTCCGATGATCGATCGAGGTGAGTAATGGGTGAGGAGAAGTCAGACAAGGAACTGCTCAGCGCTTTCGCCAAGGAAGCCCGGCAGCGCTGCGACGTCATCTCCGCCGGCCTCGACACCGGTACGACCGATTTCGAGACCCTCCGGCAGGAAGCACACGCCCTTCACGGCACCGCATCGACCCTCGGCCTGCGCCGCCTCGGCGAGCTCGCGGGCCTGATGGAGTCGGACCTCGCCGACGCCGCCCGCGCGGGGGAGATCCGCCCGAACCGGGCCAGCCAGATCTCCGAGGCAGCGGAAGCCCTCGCCGAGGGCGTCAAGGCGGCGGCCAACGACGAGGAGGAGCCGCCGGACGTCGGCCGCTCCCTCTCCCAGCTCTTCGCCCTCTAGGCGGCTCCCGGCCCTCGGCCTCTGGACGGGCCGGGCGAGCCGAGGTGCCGCCCGGTCCCGCCCACCCCGACGGGCGGCAGGAAGTGGCCACGTGGCGCTCCCTTTCCCACCACCGGCAGGAGGCCGCGCGACGCGGCCCCGCCAAATATCGTTCGCGCCAGGGCGAGAGCCCGTCGGGGCCAGTAGCTCAGTTGGTTAGAGCAGCGGACTCATAATCCGTAGGTCGAAGGTTCGAGTCCTTCCTGGCCCACTCGCTCGGTGAGCAGGGCTCGTTTTCCGGGCCTGGATGAGAAGGGAAAGGGCCTACTGGCGGTTGCCGGGGAAGCCGAGCTTCGAGAGCTCCTTCTCCAGCCAGGGGGCCATCGTTGTCGCGTAGGTGGCCGAGATGTGGTAGCTGTCGCGGTAGACGAGGGCGTTGCCGATCACGGCCGGGCAACGGTCGTCGGAGCAGAGGATCGGCATCGGGTCGATGATCTGGACGCCCGCCTCCTCGGCGGCCTTCACGTCGAAGGAGATCGCCATGTTCCGCTTCGGCTTGAAGGCGCAGGTCCTGAGGTTGTCGAGGTTCTCGGCGACGCATTCGTGGGGGAGCCACGGTTCGCGCGGCGCCTGCGCCTGATCCCGGATCAGGACGACCTTGCCCGCGTCCTGCTTCAGCTTGTCGAAGGTGCGGACCATGCCCTCGACCAGATAGGGTTCGCTCGCCGCACGGCTCAGCTTCTTGCCGTCGATCGTGAGGCTGTACACGGCGCGGGTCGACGTGGCGACGACGACCAGGTCGGGCTTCTCCTCGGCGATCCGCTCGAGGGAGTTCTCCCTCCACTCGTCGCAGTACCTGGTGAGCTTCACGTCGGCGATCGCACAGTTGGCGCGGGAGAGGCCGATGATCTTCCAGCCCTGCTCCTTGCCGATCGCGTCGAGCGTCGGCATGTACATCATCGAGTGCGAATCGCCGAACAGGACCACGGTCTTGTCACCGTCCGGGTCGCCGTACACGCATTCGCCGGACTCGGTGCGCGGACCGAGGAGGAGGCAGCCGTCGGCGTACATGGCGCCGCGATCCTCCCGGGCGTGGAGCGGGTTCGGCTTGATCGCATCGACCGAGTCGACGAGCGGCACCTCGCCGTTCCTGATCACCGCCGCGCCGGCCACCTCGTCCTGGCTCAGCTCGTCGACGTCGATCCGGTTCGACCCGAGCCAGAGGCCGAAGGCCGCGGCGACGATCGAACACGCCGCGCCGATCGCGAGGGCACGGTTCGGCTTCAACTTCAGAATCTTTGCCCGCCGCACCGGATCTTCGAGCAGCGTGTGACTGATCTGGGTGGGGATCCAGGAGAGGAGCGTCGCGACCGTCAGCCACTTCCAGCTCAGGTGATCGAAGATGCCCAGCGCGAAAACGACGAACGGCCAGTGCCACAGGTACCAGGAGTACGAGATGTTCCCTACGTACTGGAACGGCCGCGTCGAGAGGATCCAGGTGGTGATCCCCTTGCCCGACGCACCGACCACCAGCAGCGTGATCGTCGCCATCACCGGGATGAGGCCGTTGGTGCCGGGGAAGGGAGTGCTCGCCGACATGTTGAACGTGGCCCACAGCAACACCCCGACGGCCGCGACCCCGGCGACGTGGGCGATCCAGTCCGGCAGATGGATCCGGTTCTTCGGCAGGACCATCGCGAGGACCGCACCGAAGGCGAGCTGCCAGGCGCGGGCGATTGTCGAGAAGAACGCCGCCTCCGGGTTCGCCTCCGTGAAGTAGACGCTGTAGGCCAGCGAGGCGAGGGCGACGGGAACGATGATGAAGAGGACGACCGTCTTCGCGCGGCGGCGCAACCTGGTGGCGATGGCTCCGGCGGCGAGCAGGAGCAGTGGCCACACGACGTAGAACTGTTCCTCGACCGAGAGCGACCAGTAGTGCTGGACGGGACTATGGAGCCCGTCGGCCGCCGCGAAATAGTCGACGCCCTGGACGATGAAATGCCAGTTGACGAAGTACAGGGCGGCCGCGAAGACGTCACCACCGATGGTGACCTGCTGGGCCAGCGGGAAGATGATCAGCGACCCGATGCAGATGAAGACCAGCACCAGCGCGGCGAGGGGAAGAAGGCGTTTCGCGCGCCGGGCGTAGAAGTTCCGGATGGAGACCCGCCCGGTCTTCTCGATCTCGCGGACGACCAGGCCGGTGATCAGGAACCCGGAGAGGACGTAGAAGACGTCGACCCCGATGAAGCCGCCCTCGGCCCACGGGATCGCGGCATGGCATGCAAGGACGAGGGTGACCGCAATTGCGCGGATTCCCTGGATGTCGGGCCTGAAATGTGAGCCCGCTTCTTTTGCCGTGGGGGAGCCGCCTTCTCTGGCGGCGACCTCGGCACCGCCAAGAGCCATCGCGGCAGGATATCTCGCAGATCGGCCCGAAGGACGGCCGCCGCGTTACGCCTTGACCCAGAGGGCGTCGTTGCCGAGCGCGACCCGCTTGACCTGTCCCCGGCCCTGGAGCTGGACCAGTTCCCGCTCGGCGTCCTCGCGAACCACCTCGGCGACGCCCTGGGCCATCACCGCCGCGACCTCCTGGGTGGTGAGGCCGGCCGGGTAGGGCTCCAGTGCGTCCAGGGCGGTCTCGGCCGGATCCAGCCGCTTCAGCGTCGGATCGAGGTTCGCCACGACCACGTCGTAGGCCTCGACGGGCTGGAAGCCCCCGACCTCGATCCGGGCATCGCCGTACTCGAACAGGATCGAGGGGGCGGTGAAGCGCTGGGCGTCCTCACCGTGGGCGGCGGTCTTCGACTGGAGGTGGGCGGGGCCGCCGGCGGCGCTTCGCGCGTGCGCGTGATCGGCCTGGTACGCGGCGATCGTCTCGGGGGCGTCGGCCGCCTCGTACACCGCCCGGGCGTCGATCCCGGGGACCGTGCCGAGGGCCTCGATCAGGTCGTCGCGATCGTCGAGCAGGAGGGGGGTATTGAAGTTGAGGAGCTGCAGGGTCCGGAGCACGCGCCACTCGGAACCGGGGTAGAGCAGACGGGCGGCGGTGATCACCCTGCAAGCAAGCTCGCTGGTGACGGGCCGGCGCTTGACCTCGATCGCGAAGGGCATGCCGAAACGGCGGCGGAAATCGAAGTGGAGATCGGCGAGCTTCTCGGGCGGAAAGGGGGCGGGGTTCGCGTCGTCCGACAGCCCGATCACGGCCAGGTGCCACTCGATCTGGTCGCGGTACCGCCACTCGAGTGCGCGGAGCGCCGGGCTCGCCGAATAGCCGTAGGGACAGGACGGGTCGTTGAAGAGGAGGGCCTTGATCTGCGCCATGGATCGAAGCCTAGAGACTCGTCTCCCTCGGCCCGGTGGCTAGACTCGTAGCCATGGATCGGGGTTTGAAACTCTCCGGCGCAAGGTCATCGGGCCTCGTATTGGTGGCGCTCGCATGGGCGGCCTTCCTGATGATCCTCGGTTCGCCGGAGGCGCTCCTGTTCACCGTCCCGGTCTTCCTGCTCGCCGCACCGCTGGCCTTCGGCCGCTATCCCGGCGGGAATCTGATCGATGCCTTCGTCGCGCGTCGCCGGCTTCCCCGGGCCGTTCCCGAGCTTTCACCGGTGGTCGTTTTCGAGACGTTCGTCCGGCAGGTCGAGGCCGTCCGGATCCCGGGACGGAGCCCTCCGGTCGCCGTGCAGTAGCCGGTCAAACCCGTCCGGCATCCGGATCCGACCACCCCTGCGACCGGCGACGAAGCCGGTCGGACGAGCCGCGCACCGCGGCACTGGAGCTTTTCGATGAAGCGCTATCTGGGCCTGATGGTCCTGTTCATACTCGGCACCGTTCCCGGTGTCGCCCAGGCCCATGAGGGCAACCCCGACTACCGGTCGGAGATCAACTCGGTGCGCCCCGCTTCACTGGCGGAGGGCCTGAGTTTCTCGGTCGTGAACTTCGATGACCACGTCCGGCTGGAGAACCGTTCCGGCGAGGACGTGATGATCCTGGGCTACGACGGCGAGCCATACATCCGCGTCCTGGCGGACGGCCGGGTGGAGGTGAACCTCAACTCACCCTCCCACTACCTGAACCAGGACCGTTACGCGGAGATCGACCTGCCCGAACGGGCCGACGAGAACGCCGAGCCCGATTGGGAGCAGGTTGCCGACGGCGGGATCTACGAGTGGCACGATCACCGCTCCCACTACATGGTCGAGGGGGTGGATCCGCCGCAGGTCAAGGACGAGTCGAAGAAGACGAAGATCTTCGACTACGAGATCCCGATCGAGGTGGACGGCAAGCCCGCGACCGTCGACGGCACCCTCTACTGGGCGGGCAAGGACTCCGAGCCGCCGGTGATCCCGTTCGTGCTTCTGGGAGTGGTGGTCGTCGGGGCGATCGTGTTCGCGGTCCGGCGGCGTCGGTCACCGGCCACGGAGCGTCAGGGGGAGGTTGCCGAAGGCGCGGCGTCGCGCTCCGACGAGGAAGCCTGGTGAGACGCGGTCTGCTCACAAGTCTGCTCGGGCTGGTCTCGCTCCTGTGCTTCGTGCAGGGCGCGTCCGCCCATGCGGTGCTGGAGGAGTCGACCCCGGCGCGCGGCGCCCGTCTCCAGTCCGCCCCCGACGTCGTCAGGTTCGTCTTCAACGAGCCGGTCGAGGCCTCGCTCGGTGCGGTCCGGGTGTTCGACACCGAGGGCGAGGAGGTCCAGGAGGGAGGCCTGCTCCGTCCCGGCGACGATCCGAACTCCGTCGGGGTCCGGCTCGCGCCCGATCTCCCGAACGGTCTCTACACCGCCACGTACCGGGTCGTCTCCGCCGACGCCCACCCCGTGTCGGGCGGCGTCACCTTCACGGTCGGGAAACCGGGGACTGGGGCGGACGGGTTCGTCCAGGGCAAGACGATCTCCGAGCTCCTCGCCGAGACCGAAACGGGGACGGTCACCGAGGTCGCATTCTGGGCCGACCGCTGGATCGGCTACCTCGCGGTCGCCCTGGCCGTCGGGGCGCTCGCCTGGATGCTCACGGCGCCGGCCTCGGTCCCCGGGGGGGCGGGCGCGCCCGCCGTCGCGGCGCGGCTCCGTCTCCTGGTCCTCGTCGCGGCAGCGGCGGGCATCCTCGCCTCGCTGCTCGCGATCGTCTTCCAGGGAGCGATCGGGGCGGGAACCACGTTCTGGGGCGCCTTCGGGTCGGGCATCCCCGGCGAGGTGATCGATACGCGGTACGGGACGGTGATGCTCGTACGGGCCGGCGCGTGGCTGCTCCTGGCCCTGCTCGCGGCGGTGGCGGGCAGGCGACTCACGCGGATCGGCCCGGCCTCGATCGTGGCCGCCGCGGCCGCGCTCGCCCTGGCCGCCTCACCCGCGTTCGCGGGCCATGCGTCCACCCGGGACCCGGGCTGGCTGCTCATCCCGAGCGACATCGTCCACGTGGTCGCGATGGCCGTCTGGTCCGGTGGCCTCGCGGCGATGCTCTGGATCCTTCCGGCGGCCACGCGCCCGCTCGAATCGGCCGGCGAGAAGACCCGGACGCTGACCGACGCGACCCTGCGCTTCTCCGGGATCGCCCTGGCGTGCGTGGCACTGATCGGGGTCTCCGGCGCGATCCAGGCGATCGTCGACGTCGGTTCGGTGCCCGACCTGGTCGAGACGCAGTTCGGCCGGGCGGTCTCGATCAAGATCGTCCTGTTCGCCGTGCTCATGGCGTTCGGGGCCGCCAACCGGACCCGGATCGTGCCGGCGCTGGTGCGACGCCTGGAGAAGGCTGCCTCGCCCGGCCGTCCGGGAGTGAGGCTCCGTCGGTCGCTGCGGATCGAGGTGCTGCTGGTAGTGGCGGTCCTCGGGGTCACGGCGGCGCTGGTCAGTTACCCGCCGCCGGACGCGGTCCAGTCCGGGCCCGCGTCTGGCTCCGTGGTGGTTGACGACATGCGCGTCGAGTACACGGTCGACCCCGCGAAGGTGGGCCGGAACGAGGTTCACATCTACGTCTTCGACGACCGCACCGGCACCCCGGTCCCGGTCCGCGACATGGAGGTGTCGTTCGCGCTGCCGGACCAGGACATCGCGCCGATCGAGGCCGAGGCGAGGAGGGCCGGGCCCGGCCACTACGTGGTGCCGGCCGCGATGCTCGGCGTGAAGGGCGACTGGCGCGCCGAGGCATCGATGCGGATCTCCGAGTTCGAGGAGCCGGTCGCCAGGTTCGAGGTCGAGGTCGAGTGAGCGGTTCGCTTACAGGCCTCCTGATCGGACTGGTGCCGCTGGGGTTGCTGGTCGCGTGCCTCCTTTTCGGGCGCTACCCGGGCGAGCGCGTGATCGTCCGTGCCCGGTGCGTCATCGACCGGATGCTCGCCCGGCCGCCGGTCGCCGCGCCGCCGGAGATGCTTCTCCAGGCCCTTCCCGGAGCGGTCCGGGGCGGCAGGCTGATCGCGGTGGCCCGGGCGGGGAGGGGCCCGCCGAACGCCGGTTGACGAACCGGCAACCCACTTACGCGGCCCCGGGGCCGCACGAAAGGAAGAAGATGTACGCACCCATGTCCACGATCGAGAAGTCGCTCGCGCTCGTCGCGACGCTGGCCGCGGCGGCCCTGGCCTTCGCCGGAACCGCCTCCGCTCACGTCGAAGCCGTTCCCGGCAAGGTGCCCGCCGGCAAGCCGGTGAACCTGAAACTCGAGATCGGCCACGGCTGCGATGGCGCCGCCACCACCGGGCTGGTCGTAAAGGTCCCGAAGCAGGCGACCGACGTGACCGCGGCCGCCGTCGACGGCTGGAAGGCGACCACGACCCCGACCGAGCTCAGGTGGAAGGGCGGGCCGCTGCCCGATCACGACCACCTGGCGCTGCCCTTCCGCACCACCCTCAGCGGCAGGAAGGGCGACGTGATCGAGTTCAAGACGATCCAGAAGTGTGAGGGCGGGGCCGAGACGGCCTGGATCCAGACGTCGGGCCCGGGCGAGTCCGAGGCCGAGCACCCGGCCCCCGTCGTCACGCTGACCTCGACCGCCGCGGCCGCGGTCCCCGAGGTTCAGCAGGAGGCGGACGCGGCGGCGAACGCGGGCGAGCCCACCGCCACGGACGCCACCGCCGGGGAGGACTCCGACCCGGATTCAGATGACGGGAGCGGCAAGACCCTGCTCCTGATCATCGTCGCCGGCCTGGCGATCGGCACGGTCGCCGGGATCATCGTCCGCGCCCGCCGGAACTAGGGGCGGCTCGGGTCAGCGGGGCCGTCGCCTGCGACCGGCGGGACGGCGGCCCCGGCTCTCGAGCCGGTCGCGGGTCGACTCCTTCGAGGAGACCTGCCGCATGCCCCGCACCTGGGAGTAGAGGATTTCCTCGGCGCAGCGCTGGTGCCAGTGCGAGTGCTCGGTCCCGCCGAGCTTGCCCACGTACTGCACCACCACGTGCTCGTCCCCGATCTCGATCGCCCCGCGGCACCCGAGGCAGTTGTAGAACTTCTGCGAGATCGAGCGGATGATCCAGATCTCGTCGCCCTCGTCGGTGAGCCCGGTGAGAGACGTGCGGCGGTTCGGTAGTCCTTGGAATCTGGTCAAAGTCCCTGCTCAGGGCAAAATTTGAAGGGAATCGCGAGAGGGGGGCGAATTGGATCGGCGTGAGCACAGTGACCGCCGAAACCAAGACCCTGTCAACTTACATCCAGGATCGGATCGACGAGTTTTCGCGCTCCCAGAAGGACGTCGCGCGCTACATCGTCGACCATCTGGACGAGGCCGCCTTCCTGACCGCGGAAGAGCTCGCGCGCCGCGCCGGTACATCTTCTTCCACTGTCGTTCGTTTCTCGCAGGCGCTCGGTTTCGAGGGTTATCCCGAGCTTCAGGCCTCGGCCATCGAGGAGTACCGGGCCACCGTCGGTGGTGAAGAGGGAGGGGGACGCATGCTGTTCTCCTTCGACCACTCCGAGTTCGAGGCTTCGCTCGGGACCGACCACTCGAATCTCGAGGAGACTGCGCGCAAGCTCGACCAGGCGCAGATCGACCAGGCCGTGTCCGCCCTTTCGGAAGCGAGCCAGGTGGTGATCGTCGGTACCGACCAGATGGCGTTCTTCGCCAGTTACCTCCGGCACACCCTCAGCCTGCTGGATATCCGGGCCGAGATCGTCACGTCGACCGCCGGACCCTCGCTTCAGCGGCTCGGCCGGGTGGACGAGGACACGCTCCTCATCACCCTCTCCTCGGGCCGCTCGCACGCGCTCCTCGCCCGGGCGATGAAGCTGGCCGACCACCGCGGTGCCCGCACCCTCGCGATCGCCGACGCCACGCTGTCGGACACCGTGAAGAAGGCCGACATGAGCCTCTACTACTCGTCCAACAGCCCCTCTTTCCTCCGTTCCAACACCGCGCTCATGGCCCTCGTCCATGCGCTCGCCTACGGCGTCTACTCGCTCAGCGAGGAGACCCACAGCGAACGGATCCGCGCCTACAAGCTGAAGTAGCGGATGCGCCCGCGAGGGCGCATCCAAAGGCCCTCCCTCTCTATATTGGGAGTGATGGCTGAAGAAGCGACATTCCGAGTTAAGACGGGCCTGGCAGAAATGCTCAAGGGCGGCGTGATCATGGACGTGGTCAACGCCGAACAGGCGAAAATCGCCGAGGAAGCGGGGGCCTGCGCGGTCATGGCCCTCGAGAGGGTGCCGGCCGACATCCGCAAGGACGGCGGCGTGGCCCGCATGTCCAACCCGAAGATGATCAAGGAGATCCAGGACGCGGTCTCCATCCCGGTCATGGCAAAGGTCCGCATCGGGCACTTCGTCGAGGCCCAGGTACTCCAGTCGCTCAGCATCGACTTCATCGACGAGTCCGAGGTCCTGACACCGGCCGACGAGTCGAACCACGTCGACAAGTTCGAGTTCGACGCACCGTTCGTCTGCGGCGCGACCAACCTCGGCGAGGCCCTGCGTCGCATCGGCGAGGGTGCCGCGATGATCCGCTCGAAGGGCGAAGCCGGCACCGGCAACGTCGTCGAGGCGGTTCGTCACATGCGCGAGATCGTCGGTGGCATCAAGCGCCTGACGACCCTCAGCTCGACCGAGCTCCCGACGGCCGCCAAGGAACTCCAGGCGCCGCTCGAGCTGGTCCGGGAGGTCGCGACCACCGGCTGGCTGCCCGTCCCGGTGTTCTGCGCCGGTGGCATCGCCACCCCGGCGGACGCCGCGCTGATGATGCAGCTCGGCGCCGAGGGCAACTTCGTCGGATCCGGCATCTTCAAGAGCGAGGATCCGGAACGCCGCGCGAAGGCGATCGTCGAGGCCACCACGCACTTCAACGATCCCGACCGGATCGCCGCCGCCTCCGAGCAGCTCGGCGACGCCATGCCCGGGATCGAGATGGCTGCCTTGGGCGAGGACGGCCGACTTGCCGGACGCGGCTGGTAGCGCGACCGACAACGTGAACAACGGCCCCCGGGTCGGCGTGCTCGCCGTCCAGGGTGGCTTCCAGCGTCACGTCGAGCACCTCGAGGAGGCCGGGGCGAACCCGGTCGAGGTCCGGGTGCCCGCCGACCTCGAGGGGCTCGACGGCCTGATCCTGCCCGGGGGTGAGAGCACCACGATCACGATGGGGATCGAGGCCGCCGGGCTCGCCGGGCCGATCAAGTCCCATCACGAGGCGGGCCGGCCGGTGCTGGGCACCTGCGCCGGAATGATCGTGGCCGGGAGCGAGCACCTCGGCCTGATCGACATCACCACCAGGCGGAACGCGTTCGGCCGCCAGCTGGCCAGCTTCGAGGACGACATCGAACTGGACGAGATCGTGGACGGCACGATCCGCGCGGTCTTCATCCGCGCCCCCTGGGTCGAGTCGACCGGGGAGGGGGTCACGGTCCTCTCCGAGGTCCGGGACCACCCGGTGGCGGTCCGGCAGGGAAGCGTGACGGCGCTCTCGTTCCACCCCGAACTCACACCGGACAACCGCGTCCACGAGTGGTTCGTCCGGCAGTGCCGGACCTGATCCCGAACCCGGCGACCTGACGAACCGGCGGACCCGGTTGTAGAGGTTTCCCGGGGCCGGTGGTCAGTTGCCGGGGAGGGGCGAGCCGGCCAGGAGGAAGAACCATGCGATGAACGCGATGAAGGCGATCACCACCGAGCCGATGATCACCACCTCGATCAGGGAAGGTGGATCGTTCTCGCCTTCCGAGTCGCGCAGGCTCTTCATCCATCCCATCCGGATCGGCCCGACGTCCCTCGCGCCGGTCAGGCGGATGTAGACCTCGTTCAGGCGGCCGAGTATCCACGCCACCAGCAGGATCGAGGTGACCGCGCCCACGAGCACGATCAGGTACGGGCCGAGGCTGGGGAACTGGCTGTCGGCGAACTGCGACCCGATCCACAGCCAGACGAGCGGGATCACGGACCAGAGCGAGAGCGCAGCGAGGAGCATGACGCCCGCCACGAGGGCCGCCGCCACAGTCCTGCCGGTCTTGTGCTTCCCCTCGCGAATCATCGATCGCTCCAGTTCATAGAATCACAGCATGTCCGGTCATTCGAAATGGTCTTCGATCAAACACAAGAAGGGCGCCGCCGACGCGAAGCGCGGACAGCTCTTCACGAAACTCGCCAAAGCCATCACCATCGCCGCCCGTGAAGGCGGCGGCGACCCCGACGGAAACCCGGCCCTCGCGACCGCCATCGACAAGGCGAAGTCGCATTCGATGCCCAAGGCCAACATCGAGCGGGCGATCGCCCGCGGTACCGGCGAGGGCGGCGAGGCGGACGCCGTCGAGCGGATCCAGTTCGAGGGCTACGGGCCCGGCGGCGCGGCCGTTCTCGTCGAAGCTCTGACCGACAACCGCAACCGCACCAGCGCGGAGGTGAGGCACGCGTTCTCCCGCCACGGCGGCAACCTCGGCGAACCCGGATCGGTCGCCTGGATGTTCGAGACCTTCGGCGTGGTCGTGGTGGACGGCGAGAAGTACAGCGAGGATGACCTGATCGTGGCGATCGACGCGGGCGCCAGCGACGTGGTCGAGGAGGACGGCAAGCTGCGTGTCCTCTCGGAACCCTCGGATCTGACCACCGTCAAGCAGGCGATCGAGGCCGAGGGGATCGAGGTCGAGTCCGCCGGGCTCGAAGTGATCCCGAAGAACACGGTCGAGGTCGCGGAGAGCGAAGCGGGAACCCTCCTGAAGCTCCTCGAGGCCATCGAGGACCAGGACGACGTGAACGAGGTCCACGCCAACTTCGATATCCCGGAAGAGATCCTCGAGAAGCTCGCTTAGGGACAACGGGCCCTTCGGACCACCTCCGGAGGTTCGTGGGGCGGTTGGACCGGGAGGCTCGCCGAGGCGGCGCCGACCCCCTGTTCTGTCGGGAGGCGTCCGACCGGTTGCGTTGAATACATCCCAATGAGGGTTGTAATGGGCATTGACCCCGGAACCGCCAATCTCGGGTTCGGCGTGATCCGCATCGACGGGGGTCACATGGTGGCCCTGGACGGCGGTGCGATCGAGACCGATTCGTCGGCGCCGATCGAGAAGCGGCTGGGGGAGATCCACCAGGCGCTGACCAGGCTGATCGAGTGGCACCAGCCGTCCGCGCTTGCTGTCGAGGATCTGTACTTCGGCAAGAACGTGAGCTCGGCGATGAAGGTCGGGCAGGCATCGGGGGTGGCCCTGCTCGCCGCGGCGCAGTCGGGGGTTCCCTGCTTCTCGTACACGCCGCAGGTGATCAAGGCCTCCGTGTGCGGTTCCGGCAACGCCGCCAAGCGGCAGGTCCAGAAGATGGTCGCGACGCTCCTCGGACTGGCGGAGGTGCCGCAGCCGGATCACGCCGCGGACGCGCTGGCCGTGGCGATCTGCCACGGCGGGACCGCGGGCAGGCGAGATGCGACCGAGGCCGCCCTGGCCGGGACGTCCTCGCACCTGCGGGTGGCGAGTTGATCGCGACCGTCAGAGGCGAGGTCCTGGTCCGGCGCTCCGACTACGTCGTGGTCGAGGCGGCCGGCGTCGGCTACAAGCTCGCGGTGAGCTCCGAGACGCTGCGCAGCGTCCCCGCGGCCGGACAGGAGGTCTTCCTTCACGCGGAGACGATCAGTCGCGACGACAGCCTGCTGCTCTACGGGTTCGCCTCCGAGGAGGAGAGGGACCTGTTCAACATGTTGATCGGCGTGAGCGGGATCGGCCCCAAGGTCGCGATCGCGGCCCTCTCGGGAGGGCCGCACCGCGAACTGACCAAGGCGATCATCGCCGGCGACGCCAAGCGCTTCCAGGCGGTGCCAGGCATCGGCAAGCGGACCGCCGAGCGGATCATCCTCGAGCTGAAGGACAAGGTCACGTCGGAGGCCGAGCAAGCGGGCCAGCCCGCGAGCACCGGAGCGGGCGACGCGCGTTCGCTGGCGAGGGACGGACTGATCAACCTCGGCTACGCCCCGCTGGAAGCCGAACAGCTCCTGGACGGCGTGGGCGACGGCGACGATCCCCAGGAACTGATCGGCGCCGCCCTGAGGCGCGCCGCGTCCAGCCGGGGGGAGTGAGACCCTGTGAACCATGAGCGATCTGCCTGAGTTCGGCGGCAAGCGCATCGACCTCGGGGTCGAAGCGGATCTGCCCGAGGGTGCCGAGCCCCGCGTCCACGACGCGCGGGCCGACCAACCCGATCGCGATCTCGACCAGTCGCTTCGGCCGAAAGGCCTGGCTGACTTCGTCAACCAGAAACAGGTCACCGAGCAGCTGGCGGTCTTCATCGAGGCCGCGCGGCGCCGCGGCGAACCGCTCGATCACGTGCTCCTCGCCGGTCCGCCCGGCCTGGGAAAGACGTCGCTGGCGAACATCGTCGCCGCCGAAATGGGAGTCCCCCTGGTGCAGACCGCCGGGCCGGCACTCGAGCGAAAGGGGGACGTCGCCGCATTCTTGACCTCGCTCGAACCCGGAAGCGTGTTCTTCATCGACGAGATCCACCGGCTCGGTCGTGCGGTCGAGGAGACCCTGTACCCGGCGATGGAGGACGGGGAACTCCCGGTCGTCCTCGGCCAGGGCGCGGGGGCGCAGACCGTGACTCTGCCCCTGCCGCCGTTCACCCTGATCGGGGCCACCACCCGCAGCGGCCTGCTCACGACACCGCTCCGCGACCGGTTCGGCGTGTCACACCGGTTGGAGTACTACACCCCTGAGGACCTGGCGAAGATCGTCGTGCGTTCCGCCGGCATCCTGGGGGTCGAGATCGATGCGGGTGGCGCGCTGGCGATCGCCGAACGTTCCCGGGGCACGCCCCGGGTCGCGAACCGGCTCCTCAAGCGCGTGCGCGACTTCGCCGAGGTCAAGGGTTCCGGCACGATCGACGCCGGGATGGCGGACGCCGCGCTGGAGATGCTGGAGGTCGACAGGATGGGCCTAGACCGCGCGGACCGGGCCCTGCTGGACCTGATCGCCACCCGGTTCGGGGGCGGGCCGGTGGGCCTCTCGACGATCGCCGTGGCGATCGGGGAGGAGCAGGACACGATCGAGGACGTGCTGGAGCCCTACCTGCTCCAGATGGGACTGCTCAAGCGGACGCCCCGCGGCCGGGTGCTGACGCCCGCCGCCTTCGAGCATCTGGGACTCCCGGTGCCAAGCGGCCACCAGCGCCTGTTCTAGAACGAGGCGAAGCCTTCTCGCCAGTCCTCGAGGGCCCGTCGCTCGTGGTCGAGGGTCGGGACGCAGGGGCCGGAGCGGTCGACGGGATCTTCCTCGGTCTTGACCCAGGTCCCTTCGAGCTCGTAGAGGAAAGAGATGCTCTGGGTGACCAGGCGCCGGGCACCCGACTGCGCGGTGGCGGCGATCAGGTTGTCTCCGCCCTCCGTCCTGATCCGGTTGTTCGCGTCGTAGTAGCCCTTCTTCTTCGGCTCGAACCGGTCGGGAAGGCTCGTCAGCTGGTTGACCACGACCTCGGGTTCGGCGGCGACGACCGCCCTGATCACGCCTTCCCGGTCGAACGCGTCGCAGCTCACCGGCACGCCTCCGGCCTCCCGGATCCGCTCGACGCCGGAACCGCGTGTGGACCCGGTGACCTCGTGTCCGGCCGCGACGAGGCGCCGCACCAGGGGCAGCCCGATCGCGCCGCTCGCGCCGGCGACGAAGACCCTCATGCGGCCGGCCGGGCGGGCGCCGCGGCCCCCGCTCTCGTGTTGCGGGTATGCATGAACTTCGCGAAAAGGCCCCCCGTGATGAACATGAAGGCGGAGTAGACCGCGGCCGGGATCATCAGGGCGTCCACGTCCAGCATGCCGGCAATCGCGATCGCGACCGTGGCGTTGTGGACGCCGAGTTCGAGTGCGATCGCGGTCGCCTGGCGGTCGTTTAGACGGGCGCCCCGCGAGATCGTGAAGCTGATCGTCATCGCGAGGACGTTCAGGCTGAGGGCCGCCAGGGCGACCTTCGTGAAGTTCTCCCGGATCAGGTCGAACTCGGAGGCGACCGCGGCGATCACGACCAGCACGAACAGGACCAGGGAGACCGGCGACAGGCGCTCCTTCAGGGCGTCCGCGCGGACGCCCATCCGCTCGTGGGCCCACAGGCCGATGGAGAGGGGCAGGACGGTGATGAGGAACGTCCGCAGGGCCACCGACGGGACGTTGATCTCGTCCAGGTCGCCGACCGTGCCGAAACGGTCCGTCGCGAGACCCAGGTAGAGCGGGATCGTCACCATTGCGACCACCGACGAGATCGCGGTCATGGTGATCGAGAGGGCGGTCTCGCCGCCGGCCAGGTGGGTGAACATGTTGGCCAGCGTGCCGCCCGGGGTCGCCCCGAGAAGGACGAGTCCCACCGCCATCTCGGGACTCAGGTTGAAGGCCTCCGCGAGCGCGAAGGCGATCAGGGGCGAGATCAGCAGCAGGTTCAGCAACCCGATCGCTACCCCTTTGGGCATCACGAAGACCCGTTTGAAGTCGTCGACGGTCAGTCCCAGGCCGAGCGTGAACATGATTACGGCCAAGGCCAGGGGCAGCACAACGGTTGTGATCAAGCCGATTCTCCCTCGTCGTTCCCGTCCGCCGGGGCGGACCTCCTGCCGGGACCATATGCCACGGGACGCCGGGAGTTCCGCCTATGTACGCTTCCGTGCGATGCCCTTCTTCATCTGTCCCAACTGCGGCAACCGGGAGAACAGCGGTGACCGCACCGCCGGTTTCAGTCCGCGGCCAAAGGGCTGTTCCAAATGCGGTTTCGGATTCGTGTTCGAGCTGCTCGACGATTACTACCCGGCACCGAACGCCGCATTTTTCGTCTGCGATCAGGAGGGCCGTGTCATCGACGCGGGGCGGGGGAGCTACGAACTCACCGGCCTCACCGACGAAGACGTGATCGGCAGGCCCGTGAAGGACGTTCTCGGGCTCGAATGGGTGGACCAGGGAGACGGTGGACCGGACGCCGACACCAACGGCGACGGCGAGACCGATCCGATCGAGACCTCCCTCGAGTGGGGGGTCCGTTCGCTCGGCAAGCGCGTGGAAGTGCGCTCTGAAAAGGAATCCACCGCCCAGGCCATCGCCGATGTCTTCCCCGCGTACGACGATGACGGGGGCCTGATGATCGTTTTGACGCCGGAAGGGTAAGCTTTCGCGACCAATGGGAGGACGTCGCCGCAACATATTCGTGCTGTTGTTCGTGCTGGGGTTGGTGATCGTTTCGGCGATCGTCTGCCTGAACAAGCCGACGCAGCTGGGCCTCGACCTTCAGGGCGGCATCGAGCTGACCCTGCAGGGCCGCCCGACCCCGCAGGTGGACGAGGTCACCACCGAGGCGATGGACCGCTCCGTCGACATCATCCGCGACGGCTGCGACAAGCTCGGCGTCTCCGAGATCGAGGTCTCGCGGCTCGGCTCGGACCAGATCTCGGTCGGCATCCCCGGCGCGACCAACGTGGGCACCGCGACGGAATGCGCGACCACGCCCGCGCGCCTGTACTTTTACGACTGGCAGAACAACCTGGTCGGTCCCGCGAAGGAACTCCAGACCGACAAGGGCACCCAGGATCCGGAGAAGGTCGCCGACCAGGTCGAGGAGAAGTGGAAGGCCGCGGATCGCCCGCCGACCGAGGGCTACAACCGCCAGTGGATCAGCCAGGGCGCGGAACCCACGATGTGGGACGCGGTCAACCTCGCTTCCCAGCAGGAGCCGGTGGAGGACTGCGAGAACTGCACCTCCGGCAACAAGTACTACCTCTTCGACGCGAAGACGCACGAGCTGATCTCGGGTCCGGTCACGGCCAGGGAGGACCTGTTCTTCAACGACCAAGGCCGCCCGATCCCGCACAAGGGCTCCGGCGACAAGGTCACGCTGCTCGACGCGCAGGGCAACCCGACCGGCCAGGGGGTCGTGAAGGAGGTCCCGCAGGGCACCATCGTCGTCACCGAGCTGCCGACCGACGGCGACGGCAAGACCGTCGACGATGAATCACAGGCCGCCTACTTCGTGCTCTCGGACAACTCGGCGCTTTCCGGCTCCGAGATCAAGGACCCGACCCAGAGCACCGACCAGTTCGGCCAGCCCAACGTCACCTTCGAGTTCACCGGTTCGGGCCGCGAGGCCTTCCACGACATCACCCGGAGGATCGCCCAGGAGGGACAGGCCCGCGCGATCGGCAACGTCACCACCGATCAGGCTGCGGCTCTCTCCGGCAGCTTCGCGATCATCCTCGACGGCCAGGTCGTCTCCCGGCCGATCATCAACTTCAAGGAGAACCCGGACGGGATCGACGGGCGCCAGGGCGCCCAGATCTCGGGCGGCTTCACTTTCGACGAGGCCCAGAACCTCGCCGAGTACCTGCAGCGCGGCGCGCTGCCGATCGACCTCAAGCTGACCTCACAGAGCCAGGTCTCCGCGACCCTCGGCCAGGAGGCCCTCGATCAGGGCCAGCTGGCGCTGATCGTCGGGCTGATCCTGGTGATGCTTTTCCTGATCGTCTTCTACCGGTTCCTCGGTGGCGTAGCGTCGCTCGCGCTGATCGTCTACGCGATCCTCTTCCTGGCCCTGATCAAGGTGATCCCGATCACCCTGACCCTGCCCGGCATCGCCGGTCTGGTGCTGACGATCGGCGTCGCCGCGGACTCGAACATCGTCATCTTCGAACGCGTCAAGGAGGAGCTGAGAGCCGGGAGATCAGTCCAATCGGCGATCACGCTCGGTTACCGGCGAGGCATGGGGACGATCATCGACGCCAACGTCGTCACCCTGCTCACCGCGTTCATCCTGTTCGTCCTGGCGACCTCCGGGATCAAGGGCTTCGCCTTCACGCTCGGCGTCGGCACCCTGGTCTCGCTGCTGACCGCGGTGGTCTTCACCCAGGCCCTGCTCGGCGCGATGAGCAACACCAAGCTGCTCAGGTCCGGGCGCGGCTTCAGCGGCATCGAGGGCAAGGAGCGCTGGCACTTCGACTTCATGGGCAAGTCGAAGTGGATGTTCGCCATCTCCGGCGTGATCCTCCTCATCGGCGCGGGCGCGCTGACCACGAAGGGCCTCAACTTCGGCATCGACTTCGAATCCGGAACCCGGATCGAGGTGGCCCTGGACAAGGACACCACCACTGAGCAGGTCCGCGAAGTGATCAGCCCGTTCGGGCTCGGTGACGCCGACATCCAGGAGATCACCGACAACCCGGTCCTGGGTGACAACGCCTTCCAGATCGAGAGCGAGACGCTCGACCCGTCGGAGGTATCGAAGGTCGAGGACGCCCTCGACGAAAAGTACGGAGTCGGCGCCGACAACTTCAACAGCACCAGCGTCGGACCGACCTTCGGAGCCTCCGTCGCGAACAGTGCCGTCCTGGCGATCTTCTTCTCGCTGATCCTGATCATGGGATACGTGGCGGTCCGCTTCGGCGGCAAGTACACGGTGCCTGTGCTGATCGCGATTGTCCACGACTTCCTGATCGCCCTCGGCATCTATTCGCTGCTCGGGTTCGAGGTCTCGAGCGCGACGGTCGCCGCCTTCCTGACCATTCTCGGTTACTCGCAGTACGACACGATCATCGTGTTCGACCGCATCCGCGAAAACGAACCGAAGATGCCACGGGCCACGTACTCGCAGATCGTCAACAAGTCGATGAGCGAGGTCTTCACCCGCTCGCTCGCCACGAGCTTCTCGACCCTGATCGGCGTCGCCTGCCTCCTGATCTTCGGTGGTGAGGTGCTGCAGTCGTTCGCCATCGCGATCCTGGTCGGCGTCTTCTCGGGCACTTACTCGTCGCTCTTCATCGCGTCCCCGGTGCTGGCCCTGTGGAAGGAGCTGGAGCCCACGTTCCGGCGCCGGCGCCGCCAGCAGATCGAGACGCAGGGCTACGTCCCGGCCTTCGCTTCGGACCTCGAAGTCGCCCGCAAGGAGGACGGGGAGGCCCCGGTTGCCGACGGTGGGACCGAGGAGGACTCGCCCGGCGACCGGAAGCTCTCGCCGCGGGAGCGCCGCCGCAAGCAGCGTCTGGACGCCAAGAACGCCGAGAACGCCGGAGGGGAAGCCTGATGTCAGTCGTAGTCTGGTTCACCGTCGCCTTGGCCCTCTGGCACTTCACGATCTTCGTGCCCGACCGGTTCTGGCAGGGCATCATCGGCGCCCTGCTGGGCTGTCTCGCCGGAGGCCTGATCTCGGGCGCCATCATCGAGCTCCTGCTGCTCGGCAACAGCCTGTCCGAGACCGATGCGATCACGTTCCTGGCCGCGGTGCCCGGGACCCTCATCGGCGCCTGGGCCGTGTACCAGATCGGTGTGCGCCGATCCGACCACGAACCCGAAGAGGCCTAGCGACGGTTCGCTTCCGGGCCAAGCCCTACCCGGTCGACCTTGCGCTCGAGCTCGAGCGTGAGACCGGGCTCAGTCGCCCCGTCGCGACCGTCCTGGCGCGGAGGGGGATCACCGACCCGGCGGAGGCCGAGCGGTTCCTCGCCGCCGACGAGAGGCACGACCCTTCCGGGTTCGAGCAGATGGACGAGGTGGTCGCCCTCGTCCGGGAGACGATCCAGGCGGGTGGCCGGATCACGATCTACGGGGACTTCGACTGCGACGGCGTCTGCGCGACCGCGATCCTGGTCGGGGCGATACGGAAGCTGGGCGGGACCTGCGACTGGTTCATCCCCGACCGCATCGCCGACGGCTACGGCCTGAACGCCGACGCTATCCGCAAGATCGCCGACCGTGGCACCACACTGGTCATCACCGTCGACTGCGGCGTCACCGCCGTCGACGAGGTGGCACTCGCGCGTGAGCTGGGCATGGAGATCGTGGTCACCGATCACCACCAGACGGGGGTCGGGCTGCCCGACTGCCCGATCCTCCATCCCGAGGTGAGCGGGTACCCGTTCCCGAGCCTGTGCGGTGCGGCTGTCGCGGGAAAGCTCGCGTCCGCGCTGCGACGGGCGGCCGACGCGGACCCCGGCGAGGACGAGGCGGACCTGGACCTGATCGCGCTCGCCACGGTCTCCGACGTGATGCCCCTCGTGGGGGAGAACCGGCGCCTCGTCCGGGAGGGTGTCAAGGTGGCGCGAAGGGCCCGCAGGCTCGGCATGGCGGCACTGATGGAGGACGCAAAGGTCGAGCCGTCGCATCTCGACGCCGAGGATTTCGCGTTCAGGCTCGGCCCGAGGATCAACGCGGCCGGAAGGATGTACCGGGCCGATGCCGGGGTGGAGCTCTTCCTCGCCGGATCGAGGGAGCGGGCGACGGAGATCGCGCGGGAGCTGACCGGCGCGAACGCCGAGCGGCGTCGGGTCGAGCGCGAGGTCGAGGCGTCGGCCAGGGCCGCGTTGAAGGAACAGGAAGATTCCGGCGCGGCGATCGTCGTGGCCGGCGAGGGCTGGCATCCCGGGGTGGTGGGGATCGTCGCCTCCCGGCTCGTCAAGTCGGAGGGCCGGCCGGCGGTCGTGATCTCCCTGGACGAGGAGGGCGAGACCGGTCGCGGCTCGGCCCGGAGCGTGCCCGGTCTCGACCTCCACGCGGCACTCTCGGACGTGGCGGACCTGCTCGAGACGTTCGGGGGTCACGCGGCGGCGGCGGGGGTCTCGATCCGGGCCGATCGGATCGACGAGTTCCGTCGGGCGCTGGGCCGGGCGGTCACCGAAAGGATCGGCTCCGAACCGGTCGAACCGGTGATCGAGTTCGACGCGGTCGCGGGCGGGCCGGAGCTGGGCCTCGACCTGGCGGAGGAGATCGAACGGCTGGCCCCGTTCGGCAACGCGAACCCTCCGGTCAGGGTGCTCGTGCCGGCCGCGAGGGTCTGTGACATCCGCGAGATGGGGGAGGGGAGGCACTGCCGCTTCACGGTCCGCTCCGGTTCCCACCGGGCGGCCGGGGTCGCCTTCAACTGCACCGGCTTCGGCGTCGGCGAGGAGGATCCGGTCGACGTCGTCGCGGAACTCGGCGTGAACCGGTGGAACGGCTCGATCGAGCCGCGGCTGCTGGTGGAGGAAGTTGTCCCCGTTCCCGAGGCCGAACCCCTCGAGGAATGCGGCGAGAACGAGTGGTGGGACCGGTTCGAGCGGGCCCTCGAAAGCCCGAGGGAGCCGGATCCCGGCCGTCGCGTCGCGGAGATCGCGTTCGGCCCCGATCCCGCCACCATGCCCGGCGCGGCCGTCTCGGAGCTGATCAGCTCGGGAGAAAGGATCGCCGTGCTGACCGCGGACGCGCAGAGCAGGTGGAACTCGTTCGGCGGAGCCGCCGGCCTGGGCCGTTTCGTGCCGGAAACGGACGCCGGGGGCGCCCCGGACCCCGATTCGGCCGTTTGCGGGCTCTGGGCCGGAAGTCCGGCGACCGCCCGCGGGCGGGTCGCCGGTGCCAGGGTGCTGCTCACCGATTTCGCCTGTTTGGAAGGGGACGACCCCCCGCGGCTGGACGGCTTCGACCGGGTCGCGCTTCTGGATCCGCCCTGGTCGCAGCGTGCCCTGGAGGCGCTGCAGGGCCTCGGTTCCCCGATCCACTTCCTGGCCGGCCCGGACGAGTTCGAGTTCGCGGCCCGGGTGGCGGCCCACCGATTCGAGCTGACGGGCCAGCTCCGGGAGCTGTACCGCGCCCTGCGGGAGGAGGACGGCGACGGGAGCCTCAGGGGGATCCTGTCGCGCGACGGAAAGCTAGGTCGTTCGCCGGAGGATGCCGCGGTGCTTCTCCGGGTCCTGGTCGAGACAGGACATGCCCGCAGCGAAGGGCGGAGGGATGCCCGTACGGCCGGGGTCGTATCCTCGGTGGAGACCAAGTTGTCGGAATCCACCGTGTTCACGGCACATCTGGAAGTCCACAAGGAGCAGATCGAATTTCTCAACCGGTTGAACAGGCAGACGTCGAGCAGGTAGTCACGGACGGCGCTCCGGCGACCAACGGTGCCGTGACCCGTGCCGACACGACCGGGCTGAGCGCCCGGGAACGTTCCCTGCTCGACGACCTTATGGCGGTGATCCAGCAGTTCGAGGCAGACCAGGCGACCCAGGGGTCGCTCCAGCCGGTCACGATCGACCGCGACGAGGTCACCGCGGCCTTCGTATTCGCCTGCCGACACCACGCCGACCAGAAGCGCAAGTCCGGCGACGAGTTCATCACCCACCCCGTCGGGGTGGCCCGCATCTGCGTCGGCATGAGCCTCGACACCGAGACGTTATGCGCGGCGCTGCTCCACGACACCGTGGAGGACACGTCGGCGAGCCTCGAGGAGATCGAGGAGGAGTTCGGCCCGACGGTCGCCCGGCTGGTCGACGGGGTCACGAAACTGACCGAGATCACGTTCGAGAGCCGCGACGAACGCCAGGCCGAGAACTACCGGAAGATGATGGTCGCGATGGCCACGGACGTCCGGGTCATCCTGATCAAGCTGGCCGACCGCCTCCACAACATGCGGACCCTGAGCTCGCTGCCGAAGCAGAAGCAGATCCTGAAGTCGCGGGAGACGCTCGAGATCTACGCGCCGCTGGCCCACCGTCTCGGTATCCACGCGATCAAGTGGGAGCTGGAGGACCTCGCCTTTGCGACGCTCCATCCCCGCAAGTACTCGGAGATCAAGCACCTGGTCGCCCAGCAGAGAAACGAGCGGGAATCCTTCGTCGAGGAGGCGGGGCGTTACCTGGCCGAGGAACTGAAGAAGGTCGGGATCGAAGCGGAGATCTCCGGCCGCGCGAAGCACTTCTACTCCATCTACACGAAGATGACGAAGAAGGGCCGCGAGTTCAACGAGATCTTCGACCTGACCGCGATGCGGGTCATCGTCGACTCCGTCAAGGACTGCTACGGCGCGATCGGCGTCGTGCACTCGCTGTGGAAGCCGCTGCCCGGACGCTTCAAGGACTACGTCGCCATGCCGAAGGCGAACATGTACCAGGCGCTCCACACGACGGTGATCGGACCCGAGGGCAAGCCCCTCGAGATCCAGATCAGGACCGCGGAGATGCACCGCCTCGCCGAGTACGGCATCGCGGCGCACGTCTCCTACAAGGAGGGCGGCAGCGGGGATTCGTCCAAGGAGAAGATGACCTGGCTGCGCCAGCTGGTCGAATCGGAGTCCGAGCAGGATCCGACCGAGTTCCTCCAGTCCCTGAAGGAGGATCTGTTCGAGGACGAGGTGTTCGTGTTCACGCCGAAGGGTGAGGTCATGAACCTGTCGGCCGGATCGACCCCGGTCGACTTCGCGTACTCGATCCACACCGACGTCGGCCACCGCTGCGTCGGGGCGAAGGTGAACGGCAAGATCGTGCCGCTCCACTACCAGCTGAAGTCCGGCGACATCGTCGAGGTCCTCACCGCGAACAAGGACCGCGGTCCGTCCCGCGACTGGCTGAAGCTGGTCGGGACGAGCCGCGCCCGCAACAAGATCCGGGCCTGGTTCCGGGAAGAGCGGCGCGAGGACGCCGAACGCGACGGTCGCGAGGCGCTCGCCGAGGCCCTGAGGAAGCGCGACCTGCCGCCGCAGAAGTTCTCCGGTTCGCCGATGCTGGCGGACGTGATGCGGGAGATGGGTTTCCGCAAGGCCGAGGACTTCTACATCGCCCTGGGCCAGGGCAAGGTTTCCGCGAAGACCACGGCGAACAAGCTGATCCAGCGCCTGCGCCAGGGCGAGATCATCGAACCGGCACCGGTCGAGAACATCGAGTCAGGCGCGCCGAGGCGGAGTCGCGCGATCCGCGAGGCGTCGGAGTTCGGCATCAAGGTCGAGGGCGCGGACAACGTCGCCCTCCGGCTCGCCAAGTGCTGCCGCCCGGTGCCGGGCGACGACATCGTCGGTTACGTGTCGCTGGGCCGCGGTATCACGATCCACCAGGCCAGCTGCCAGAACGTGGCGGACCTGCGCAAGAACCCCGAACGCATCGTCGAGGTCGCCTGGGAGGGCGAGAACGAGGCGACGTTCCGGGTCGAGGTCCAGATCGACGCCTACGACCGCACCCGTCTCCTGGAGGACCTCTCGCGCACCTTCTCGGAGGTGGGCGTGAACATCATCTCGGCCACCTGCACCACCAATCCGCCGATGGTCAAGAACCGTTTCGTGATCGAGGTGGGGGACACCGGTCAGCTCAAACAGTGCATCAACCGGATCCGCCACGTCGAGAGCGTCTTCGACGCCCACCGCGTCACAACCACGGACTGACCCGGACCGGCACCGGTCGGAAAGAGGTTCGAGCGGGCACGGGGTTCAAATCACCGGTGTCATTCTCCGGTGATTTGAACC
>Ga0182743_1001108_pt1 | contig 27921 bp, 32 predicted proteins | sample eDN3rd30CKraftOP_FD_128522 | JGI IMG/M metagenome (GOLD analysis project Ga0182743, IMG submission 128522) | Enriched Organic Plus compost microbial communities from Emeryville, California, USA - eDNA 3rd pass 30_C Kraft OP (version 2) (version 2) ... | reverse complement strand
TACGTTGCGGTCGGCATCTCGGGTGCGATCCAGCACCTCGCGGGGATGAAGGACAGCAAGGTCATCGTCGCCATCAACAAGGACGAAGAGGCCCCCATCTTCCAGATCGCAGACTACGGCCTCATCGGGGACCTCTTCTCAGTCGTTCCAGAACTCACGCAGAAGTTGTAAGTCTCTCTCGTCGCCCGGGGGGATCCCTCTCTCCGGCTAAAAGGACCTGAAAACCGCCCGGCAGCAAACCGGGCGGTTTTTGCATTGAACCTGCGCCCCGCTTAAGCCTATCGTCCCGCCTGACCGACGAAAGGATGAGATTCATGGCGATTCAATCGGTGGGCGTGATCGGCGCAGGCCAGATGGGCAATGGTATCGCCCATGTCTTTGCATTGGCCGGATATGACGTGTTGATGACCGACATCTCGCGCGAGGCGCTGGACAAGGCGCTGGCGCTGATCGATCGCAACCTTGAACGTCAGGTCAGCCGCGGCAAGATCTCGGCCGAGGACAAGGCGGCCGCGCTGAAACGCATCACCACGACGATGACGCTGGCCGATCTGGGCCAGACTGATCTGGTCATCGAGGCCGCCACCGAACGCGAAACTGTCAAGCAGGCCATCTTTGAGGATCTGCTGCCGCATCTGAAGCCCGAGACGATCCTGACCTCGAACACTTCGTCGATCTCGATCACCCGGCTGGCCAGCCGCACCGACCGGCCCGAGCGTTTCATGGGTTTCCACTTTATGAACCCGGTTCCGGTCATGCAGCTGGTCGAGCTGATCCGCGGCATCGCTACCAACGAAGAGACCTACAAGGCTTTGGTCGAGGTGGTCGAAAAGATCGGCAAGACTTCTGCCAGTGCCGAGGACTTTCCGGCCTTTATCGTGAACCGCATCCTGATGCCGATGATCAACGAGGCGGTTTATACGCTTTATGAGGGCGTTGGTTCGGTCAACTCGATTGATCAGGCGATGAAACTGGGCGCGAACCACCCCATGGGCCCGCTGGAGCTGGCGGATTTCATCGGCCTGGACACCTGCCTCGCCATTATGAATGTGCTGCACGAGGGGCTGGCGGATACGAAGTACCGCCCCTGCCCGCTGCTGGTGAAATATGTCGAGGCGGGCTGGCTGGGCCGCAAGACCGGGCGCGGCTTCTATGACTATTCCGGCGAAACGCCGGTCCCCACGCGCTAAGGCGCTGGCGCAGGCAAACTCGTACAACAACAGGAAGGGGCGACGCAGAGATACCGCGCCGCCCCACAAGAAAGCGCCAAGAGGGAAAGCCTGGCGATGCTAAGGCAACGCCGGGACCTCGGCTGGGGTTCATCACAAATCCTCGATCCCTGCAATATTGCGGCGGCTTGCGTTGCGCACGCAAACGCGCAAGCCTGCATCCGGCCGAATTGGAGGACTTTTTTCATGACGAACCATCCGACGGATCTGCGGCTTTTGCTCCGGGACCCCACGCTTTTTGAAACGCGGGCCTATGTTGCTGGCGAGTGGATCGCGGCCGCTGACGGCAAGACCTTCCCGGTGGTGAACCCGGCGCGCGGCGATGTGATCGCCGAGGTGGCCGACCTGTCGCGCGCCGAGGTCGCCCGCGCCATCGAGGCCTCGGCTCAGGCGATGAAGGGCTGGGCCGCCCGCACCGCCAAAGAACGCGCTCAGGTGATGCGCAAATGGTTCGACCTGATGATCGAGAACCAGGACGATCTGGGAAAGATCCTGACCGCCGAACAGGGAAAACCGCTGCCCGAGGCCAGGGGCGAGATCGCCTATGGCGCCAGCTTTATCGAGTGGTTCGGCGAAGAGGCCAAGCGCATCTATGGCGAGACCATTCCCGGTCATATGCCCGACAAGCGCCTGACCGTGATCCGCCAACCGATCGGAGTGGTCGGCTCGATCACGCCGTGGAACTTTCCCAACGCGATGATCACCCGCAAATGCGGCCCGGCCATCGCCGCCGGCTGCGGATTTGTTGGCCGCCCCGCCGCCGAGACACCGCTTTCGGCGCTGGCGCTGGCCGTGCTTGCCGAACGCGCGGGCGTGCCCAAGGGGTTGTTCAGCATCGTGACCTCATCGCGATCGTCCGCCATCGGCAAAGAATTCTGCGAGAACCCGCTGATCCGGAAACTGACCTTTACCGGCTCGACCGAGGTGGGGCGCATCCTGCTGCGTCAGGCCGCCGGTCAGGTGCTGAAATGCTCGATGGAGCTTGGCGGCAACGCCCCCTTCATCGTCTTTGACGATGCGGATCTGGATGCCGCGGTCGAAGGCGCCATGGCCTCGAAATTCCGCAACAACGGCCAGACCTGCGTCTGTGCCAACCGCATCTATGTACAGGCTGGCGTCTATGACGAATTTGCCCGGCGTCTGGCGGCGGCGGCGGACAAGCTGCGCGTCGGCGACGGGCTTGAAGACGGCGTCACCACCGGCCCGCTGATCAATCAGGCTGCGGTCGAAAAGGTGCAGGAGCACATTCAGGACGCCCTTGAAGGCGGCGGACAGGTGCTCACCGGCGGCAAACCGCGCGAGGGGCTGTTCTTTGAGCCGACCGTCATAACCGGGATCACCGACAAGATGAAGGTCGCGCAGGAAGAGACCTTTGGCCCGCTTGCCCCCCTGTTCCGCTTTGACACCGAGACAGAGGTGATCGAGCGCGCCAATGCGACGATCTTTGGCCTTGCGGCCTATTTCTACGCCCGGGACATCGGCCGTATTACCCGGGTTCAGGAGGCGCTGGAATACGGTATCGTCGGCGTGAACACCGGGATCATCTCGACCGAAGTCGCGCCCTTTGGCGGGGTCAAGCAATCGGGCCTTGGCCGCGAAGGCTCGCGCCACGGCATCGAGGACTATCTTGAAATGAAATACATCTGCCTCTCTGTCTGAATCCGTCAGAGCCAGAGAAGCGGAAAACCCCGGAGCATCGCTCCGGGGTTGCCGGGATCAGCGATCCTCGTCTTCGTCGTCGCCATCCGCATCGGGCAGGTTGAAAAAGCTGTCCGCATCCAGATCTTCTGCGGGCTTTTCGTCCTCATCGTCCCGGGTAAGGGTGAAATTCTCAAGCCCCGCGATGGACGAGGGCAAGCGTGGCTCATCCGACATCGCAAGCGAAGTCTCGGTCGACAGCAGTTTGCGACGTTCATCATCGGTCATCATGCCGCCCTCAGCAGCCTTGCGCTTGGCTGCCTTTTGCACGGCAGCATCAAGCTCGGACTGGCGGCAAAGCCCCAAAGCAACAGGGTCGATGGGCTGGATGTTCTGGATGTTCCAATGCGTCCGGTCGCGGATCGACGCGATGGTCGGCTTGGTGGTGCCAACCAGCTTGGCGATCTGCGAATCGGCCAGTTCGGGATGGAACTTGACCAGCCACAGGATCGCCGCCGGACGGTCCTGACGCTTGGACAGCGGCGTATAGCGGGGGCCGCGGCGCTTTTCCTCGCCCTCGGCGGCGGGGTTATGCTTGAGCTTCAGCTTGTAGGCAGGGTTCTTTTCACCCTTCTCAATCTCAGTGGCGTCCAGCTGGTTCGAGGCAATCGGGTCGAATCCCTTGACGCCAGCCGCCACGTCGCCATCGGCGATGCCCTGAACCTCAAGCTCATGCATACCGCAGAAATCGGCGATCTGCTTGAAGCTCAGCGTCGTATTGTCGACCAGCCAGACGGCAGTGGCCTTGGCCATCAGCGGCTTGTTCATGACCTTCTCCTTAACAATATCTCTTCCGGCCGGAGAAAACGGCTTTCGGCGGGTGCCATTCCATTTTCGGGGGATTGACAGGTTATATAGGGCCAGAAAGGGCCAAAATAAAGTCTGAATTTCGTAGCGTGACACCAGGCGCAACGCTAGGTTCGCGACCATGAAGCTTATCTCCGTGATCGCCACCCTGCTGCTCACCCCCGCTGCCCTGGCCCAGGACATCCCGGGACGTTTCGATTATTATGTCCTGTCGCTCAGTTGGTCGCCAAGCTGGTGCCGTGCCGAGGGCGAAGAAAGCGATGCCGAACAATGTGACACCGGTCGACGCCTCGGCTTCGTAGTCCACGGCCTGTGGCCGCAATATGAACGTGGGTGGCCATCTGATTGCCGGACCGACACCCGCGATCCCTCGCGCCGCGAAACTCGCGCCATGGCAGATATCATGGGGTCGGGCGGGCTGGCTTGGTACCAGTGGAAAAAGCACGGTCGCTGCTCAAGCCTATCAGCGCAGGATTATTTTTCCCTTACGCGCAAGGCGGCCGACAGTATCATCGTACCCGAAGCCCTGCGCCACCTCGGCAGGGACATCGCCCTGCCCGCCCGCGTGGTAGAAGATGCTTTCATCGAGGCGAACCCCACCCTCACCCGTGACGGTATCACAGTCACCTGCCGCAACAATGCCCTCCAAGAAGTCCGCATCTGCCTGACCCGTGAGCTGCAACCCCGCGCTTGTGCTCCCGACGCGCAGCGCGATTGTCGTGGGGACTTCCTGCTGCCAGCGCCCCGCTGATGGGACTGTTGTGATGCCTCCGGCGGGGATATTTAAGCACGCAAGAAAAGCACACACCCCGCCTGCCGGAGCTGAGGCCAGGGTGTGGCTTCTTCCGTGACGGTCATCGGCGTCCCCACCTGTACCGTGATTCCAGATTGCCCTAAAATCCTTGCGATTCGGTTAACGGCTTCTTTCGTGTTCAAATATCCCCGCCGGAGGCACCGGGCCGGGCAACAAGGATTGAAGCGTTCATTCCTTAGATGAGACCTGCAACAGGATCTTTCCGATATGGCTGCTGCCTTCCATGCGGCGATGCGCCTCGGCGGCCTCTCTCAGAGGATAGGTGCTGTCGATCAGCGGGCGTACCGCCCCCGCCTCGATCAGCGGCCAGAGCCTCGCTTGCAGTTCATCCGCGATACGCGCCTTGGCAAGGTCAGATTGTGGGCGCAGGGTCGAACCGGTTACCGTCAGCCGTCGGGCCATGATCTGGGCAAAGTTGATCCCGGCCTTGGGCCCGGCAAGAAAAGCGATCATTACCAGCCGGCCATCATCCGCAAGGCATCTGATATTGCGGGCAATGTAGTCACCGCCGACCATATCAAGGATCAGGTCAGCTCCCCCAGCCTCGCGCAGCAAGGTGACGAAATCCTCTTCGCGATAGTTGATCGCGGTTGCGCCCAGTTTTGCACAAGCTGCGCATTTCTCGGCCGAACCTGCGGTCGTCCAGACCCGCGCTCCCAATGCCCGTGCGATCTGGATCGCCATGGTGCCGATGCCGGAAGAGCCGCCATGGACCAAAAACCGCTCACCCGGTTGCAGCCCACCGCGCATGACCACATTGGACCAGACGGTAAAGGCGGTCTCGGGCAGAGCTGCGGCCTCTTGCAAAGACAGCCCCTTGGGAATGGGGAGTGCGTGTTCAGCGGGACAGCTGGCATATTCCGCATAGCCACCCCCCGGCAACAGGGCGCAAACCCGGTCGCCCGGCTTCCAGCGCGTCACGCCTGGGCCCACCGCCGCGACCTCTCCGGCGCATTCCAGCCCCGGCAGGTCTGATGCCCCCGGCGGTGGCGCGTAAGAACCGGCGCGTTGCAATACATCGGGGCGGTTCACCCCGGCCCATATGATCCGGATCAGGATCTGACCATGTCCTGCCACCGGGACCGGACGGTTTGCCGGGCGCAGCACCTCTGCCCCACCCGGTGCGGATATTTCAATCGCCTGCATCATATCGGGAATCACCCATCGCCTCCCTTGGCCCCGGCATGCCGGGTCGTGAACAGCTTTCCGGGCAGATTGCGGCTTTCCGGCCGCCGGATCCAGCCCGTCGCAAGCCGCGTGAGCGTCGGGACACCTGGCAAGGCCGAGGCGCGCCCCTTAAAGGTTTCGAACCGCATCACCCCCTCGATACGCCGATCAAGAAAATGGCGCGTCTCTTCAATCTCGGGCGATTCGTCGCCGAGCCAGTAAAGCGCCGTCGCACCATAAACCGCCGAGAGGGTCGCGCGCTTGGAATACCAGTTGACGTCCCCGGAGCGGTCGCCAAGCCCTTCCCAGATCGCATCCGCTGTCTCCCAGATCAGCCGGGCCCCAAGGGGGGCGTTCTGGGGCAGCGCCAGAACCGACGCCGCCGAGCGCGCCAATTCACGGTTGCTGAGTGACAGCCGGTGCAGCACTGCGGCGCAGATACGGTCGCGGAACCGGCCTTCTGGCGGGTGTTCGGCCAACCAGGCACGCAGTCCGGCATCCCCCCTGCGATGATAGGCCGCGGCCAGATCGGCCCCGCCACGCGGCAGATAAACCCGTGCCAGTGCTGGCGCCATGCCGATGTCGCGCGCGCCCTCGGCGATCGCCCGCTCACCCATGCCTTCGAAGACGACATGAGGCAGGGCCGCCTCGATCAGCCTTTCCCGTTCATCCGTCATGGCAGTCTCCTTTCCTCACGAGGGCTCTGGCCCGGAAAATCTGGACAAAGCCGATTCGCCTTGCTAGAAGGTCGCGTCCTGCAAATCAGATCAACTCTAACTTAGGAAGGTGGTGACAACCACATGCAGGTAAGTGTTCGCGACAACAACGTCGAACAGGCGCTTCGTGCTCTGAAGAAGAAGCTTCAGCGCGAGGGGGTGTTCCGTGAAATGAAGCTCAAGCAGCATTTCGAGAAGCCCTCGGTCAAGAAGGCCCGCGAAAAAGCCGAGGCCATCCGCCGCGCCCGCAAGCTGGCGCGCAAGAAAGCGCAGCGTGAAGGCGCGCTGTAAGGCGAGCGATCACATTGTTTATGAAAACCCCCGCCTTGCCGGGGGTTTTCTATTTTCAGGGCATCAGACCGGCAGCGCCGTCGTAAAGGCCACCGTGCGCAGCGAAAATGACGAATGCATCTGCTGCACCCCGGGCAGTTTCGCCAGCCGTTGACGGTGGATACGGGCAAAGTCGTCGGTATCCTGGGCAACGACTTTCAACAGATAGTCAGCCGAGCCCGCCATCAGATGACATTCAAGCACATCGGGAATGGTGCGCACCGCACGCTCGAATGCTTCAAGCAGCTCATCCGCCTGACCTGAAAGCGTGATCTCGACAAAAACCGTAGTCGGCCGCTCAAGCTTGCGGGCGTCGAGCAGGGCGACATAACCACGGATCACCCCCGCCTCTTCCAGACGCTGGACGCGACGGTGACAGGCGCTGGGGGACAAGCCGACCTCAACCGCCAGTTCGGCGTTGGTCATGCGCCCATCGCGCTGCAAGACGGACAGAATACGACGATCCGTTGCGTCAAGCTCGATCATCCAGGCGATCCTTATGTCGCAAGCGCGTTACAGCGCCGGTTTCTGCGACGATACCGCCCCCGGGCCCCGGCGATAAGCAAAACCTTGAGCCCGGGAAAAAACAGCCTGCAGCGCGGGTCAAACGCGGCGCGCGCGCAGTTCGTCCCGGATCTCGGTCAGAAGCTCTTCTTGCGTCGGACCGGCAGGTGCGGGCTCCTCCTCTTTCTTGCGGTTGGTGGTGCTTTGCACTTTGTTCACTGCCTTGACGATCAGGAAAACCGCCCAGGCGACGATCAGGAAGTTGATGACCGCCGACAGGAAAGCGCCCCAGGCAAAGATCGAGGCACCGGAATCGCGCGCGACCTGCAGGCTGGCACCCGGGGGAACTTCGCCTTTGAGCACCAGATAGTGGCTGCTGAAATCCGTGCCACCGGTCAGCAGACCGATCAGCGGGTTGATAAGATCCGTCACCAGCGAACTCACGATTGCCGTGAACGCCGCCCCGATGATGATGCCGACAGCAAGGTCAATGACATTGCCCCGGGCGATGAATTCCTTGAACTCCTTGATCATGGGCTTACCTTTCAGACCCTGTTGCGCGTGTTCCGGCAAAGGCTGCCACATCACGCTCGCTCCTTGCAATATGAGACAGGAAACGACATGGGAACACTATCCGACTTTCCGATCACACGGCGCTGGCCGCCGCGGCGCGACGATGTGCTTCAGCTTTACACGCTGAACACGCCAAACGGCATCAAGGTTTCGGTGATGCTGGAGGAATGCGGCCTTGAATATGACGCGCATCGCATCTCGATCGGTGACCCTGAAGACCAGTTTACGCCAGAGTTTTTGTCGCTGAACCCCAATAACAAGATCCCGGCGATCGTTGATCCGGACGGCCCCGAGGGCCAACCGATGGGTCTGTTCGAAACCGGCGCGATCCTGATCTATCTGGGCGACAAGACCGGCAAGTTTCTGCCGAAATCCGGCGCGGCGCGCTATCACACCATCCAGTGGCTGATGTGGCAGATGGGCGGCGTCGGGCCGATGTTCGGCCAGGTCGGCTTTTTCCACCGCTACAAGGGGCGTGAGATCGAGGACCCGCGCCCGCGCACCCGCTATTACAACGAGGCACGGCGGCTTTTGGGCGTGCTGGATCGCCAGCTTGAAGGGCGCGACTGGATCACTGGCGAATATTCCATTGCCGATATGTCGGTCGGCCCGTGGCTGCGTACCGTGCGCGTGAACTATGAGGCCGAAAAGGAAACCGGGATGGATACGTTCCGCAACGTACAGGCCTATCTGGACCGCTTCCTTGCCCGCCCCGCCGTTCAGCGCGGGATCGAGGTCGGTGCAGCCTGACCAGCCACAGCCCCGCCGCGACCGCAGTTGCGGCGGGCAGCATCATCAGCGCCCGGCGTCAGACCTCGTGCCGCTCAAGAAACCCGCTAAGCACCGCCGCCAGACGATCAGCCCACAGCTGCTGGCCAGCTGCGTCGGCGATCAGGTCGTTTCTGACCTCGATCAACACATTCGGGCGGCCGTAAGCAAGCGCGTGGCGGTCGATGGAATCACCCTCCAGATGGCCGGAATAGGGCTCATTCTCGCCGGTGATCCAGCCCTGATCGCGGCATTCTCGCACCAGTGCCGGCCCCAGCCTTTGATCGCGGTGCGAAAACAGCACCCCCACCGCCCATGGCCGACGCGGTCGCCCGCGCAGCTGGCAGGTAAAACTGTGGATCGCGCAGATCGCACGGCGCGGATGTGCGGCCGCCAGCCGCGCGTAAGCGTCGTGATAGGGGCGGTAAAGCAGCGCCAACCTCCGCTCTCGCTCGGCGGCGTCGATACGGCGGTTCGCTGGAATAACCGTGCCGTCATAGATGCGCATGATCAGCGTCGGGTCATCCTCGCCCCGGTTCGGGTCGATCACCAGACGCGAGAAATCGGACAGGATCGCCGGGGCCTCCAGCCGCTCGGCCAGCGCCCGCGCCAGGGCGGCCGCGCCGATGTCATAGGCGATGTGGCGCTGCATATCCTCGGCCGCGATGCCCAGATCGCCGCCACCGATCCAGCCCGGCACCCGGTTGGTCGCATGGTCGCAGGTGATCAGCCAGCGCGACGGCCGATCCTCTCCGATGATTGAATAGGGCTGTCCCGTCATTCGTCCGTCGCCTTTCCGCTGCAAGCTTTAGGCAATAGCAAGACCAAGCGCCAGTTGCCGCAGGCCAGCCAATAGGCCATAAATGCAGAGACGATAGCGCAAACATGCACGGAGAGACGGATGAGACGGCATCGCAAGGTCAAGATCGTGGCAACTTTGGGTCCCGCCTCTAGCGATTTCGCCACTATTCGCTCCCTTTTCGAGGCCGGCGCTGACGTCTTTCGCCTGAACATGAGTCATGGCACCCACGAAGAACAGCGCGCCCGCTATGAGATCATCCGCCGGGTCGAGGCCGAATCAGGCCGCCCGATCGCCGTGCTGGCCGACCTTCAGGGTCCGAAACTGCGCGTGGGCACCTTTGCCAACGGGCCGCACGACCTGACCGAGGGGCAAAGCTTCCGCTTTGACCTTGACCCTGCCCAGGGCGACGCAAATCGCGTGCAGCTGCCCCACCCCGAAATCTTTGCCGCGCTGGAACCGGGGGCCGAACTGCTGGTCAACGACGGCAAGATCCGCCTGCAGGTGACCGATTGCGGTCCGGACTTTGCCGATTGCATGGTGACGGCGGGTGGCGCGATCTCGAACCGCAAGGGTGTGAACGTTCCCGATGTGGTGCTGCCGCTGGCGGCCCTGTCTGAAAAGGACCGCGAGGATCTGGAATTCGCCTGCGAATTGGGCGTGGACTGGCTGGCGCTGTCCTTTGTCCAGCGTCCCGAGGACGTGATCGAGGCGCGCGAACTGGCCCGCGGCCGCGCCGCCATCCTGTCGAAAATCGAAAAGCCCGCCGCTGTCCGGGCGTTCAGCGAAATCCTCAAGGTCTCGGACGGGATCATGGTGGCGCGCGGCGATCTGGGGGTCGAACTGCCGGTCCATTCTGTTCCGCCGATCCAGAAACGTCTGGTACGCGCCTGCCGCGCCGCCGCCAAGCCGGTGATCGTCGCCACCCAGATGCTGGAATCGATGATCGAAAGCTCGATGCCGACCCGGGCCGAGGTCTCGGACGTCGCGACCGCTATTTATGAAGGTGCCGATGCCGTGATGCTGTCGGCAGAAAGCGCCGCCGGTGCCTATCCGGTCGAGGCGGTCGCCACCATGGATAACGTCGCCCGCTCGGTCGAAAGCGATCCGACCTATCGCGATATCATCGAAAGCTCGCGCAGCGCCAAGCGTCAGACGGTTGCCGATGCCATCGTCGCCGCCGCGCGCGAGATTGCCGAGAATACCGATATCTCCTGCATCTGCGCCTTTACCCAATCCGGCACCACCGCCAGCCTGACCGCGCGGGAACGGCCCCGGGTGCCGATCGTCGCCATGTCGTCCGAACAGGGTACGCTGCGCCGGCTGTGCCTGACCTGGGGGACGCATTGCGTCAAGACCCCCTCGCTTGAGCGGTTCAAGCAGGCCGTGGTCAACGCAGCCAAGGCAGCGCGGGATTTCGGCTTTGCCGATGAGACGAACCAGATCGTCGTCATGGCCGGGGTGCCCTTCAATGTGCCCGGCACCACCAACATTCTGCGCATCGCCCCCTGCGACGAGCGCTTGATCTATCGCACCGATCCGGAATAAGCAGCACGATCAAACAGATCCGAAACGGAAAGGTGATCCGATGATCGACATCCTGCTGCTGGCCGGCGTGGCGCTGTGCGCCCTCTCGGTCCTTTTGGCCATCATTTCGGTGGCTCGCACGCAGGCTCCGCGGGGCGCTGCCGTCCTGCTGGTGCTGGGTATCGTGCTGCTGCTTGTCGGCGGCTGGCGCGATGACCGTCCCTTTGGTTTGGAAACGCTGAAGGAAAGCTGGCAGCGACTGGTGAAGGGCGAAGTGAGCCTCAGCACTGATCCGGTCACCGCTCCTGCGCCGGCAGAACCTGCAGCGACCGAAGCCGTGCAAGAGCCTGCCGAACAACCCGCCGCGACCGAGGCGACGCAACCCGCTGCCGAAGAGCCTGCGGCTGAACAACCCGCCGCGACCGAACCGCCTGCCGCGCCTGCGGCTGAGGAACCCGCTGCCGAGCAGCCCGCCACAGAGGGAACTGCGACGGAAACCCCGGCCGGGGCTGCGCCCGAGGGTGAGGCCCAGACCGATGGGCAAAGCCAATAAGCCTTGCCAATTCGCGCACGCCCGCTTATAGGGCGTGCTTCCACCCGCGCGGCCGGCCAGAGGCATTGCCGAGTCGTGCGTTCACTCTGACCGCAAGGAGAGTAAAATGCCGAAGATGAAGACCAAATCGGCCGCAAAAAAGCGGTTCTCGATGACGGCCACGGGCAAGGTCAAGGCCGGCCCGGCTGGCAAGCGCCATGGCATGATCAAACGCTCGACGAAATTCATCCGCGACGTGACCGGGACCATGATCCTGTCCGATGCGGACGCGAAGATCGTCAAGAAATACATGCCTTATAACCGCTAAGGAGAACCGGACATGGCACGAGTCAAATCGGGCAAAGTCACCCACGCCCGCCACAAGAAGGTTCTGGACGCGGCGAAAGGCTATTACGGCAACCGCTCGCGTAACTTCCGTACCGCGACCCAGGCCGTCGACAAGGCCAATCAATACGCGACCCGCGACCGCAAGACCCGCAAGCGTAATTTCCGCGCCCTGTGGATCCAGCGTATCAACGCTGCGGTCCGCGCTGTCGACGCCGAGATGACCTATTCGCGCTTCATCGCCGCTCTGGCGAAAGCGGGCATCGAGGTGGACCGCAAGGTTCTGGCCGATCTGGCCATCCACGAACCCGAGGCGTTTGCCGCCGTGGTCGCCCAGGCGAAAGCTGCTGCCTGATCCTTGGCGACAGGCCGAAACGGATAAAACCCGCGCTATCTGGCGCGGGTTTTTTCTTGCGTTCTCCGGATAGGCCAGCGGGCAAGACGGAACCCCGACCACGTCTTGCGGGTTTTGCCTATGATGCCTTTTGACCGTCAGCCCCTTTACCCTGCCCGCGTCGCCCTGCATCGCAAGCCGATGGGCGTGATTGTCAGTGCGATGACCGCACGGCGCAATGTGCTGGAGCTGATCCCCGAAATCGCCACCCGGCAACCCATGGTTTCCGGCAAGACTGGCAAGCGCTGGCATATGGTCATGGACCCCGATGCCCTGCGCCGTTTGCTCAAGGACCGGGTCGAGGACTATCCGAAATCCATCGTCACCCGGCTGATTCTCGAACCTGCGATCGGCAATTCGATGTTCGTCGCCGAGGGGGCGCATTGGCGCTGGCAGCGCCTTGCCGCAGCCCCGGCCTTTGCCCAGCGTCATGTCGAGGCGCTGGGGCCGGTGATGACCGCCGCTGCAGAGGCCTCGGCCCGCCGGCTGGCCAACGCGCCGGGGCCGGTCGATGTCTTTGCCGAAACCGTGGCCGCAACCTTTGAGGTCATCTCGGAGGTGACGTTTTCGGGTGACGAGGGCTTTGACCGCAGGGCGGTACACCATGCCATCGACGCCTATATCGCCGGAACCGCGCGGCTTTCGGTCATGGATATCCTTGGCCTGCCGGGCTGGATTCCGCGCCCCGGCAGGCTGTTTTCCGGCAGCGACCTGCGGCGGATGAAGCGCGTCGCGGATGAGGCGATCACCGCACGCGCCCGCTCGGGGCCGCGTCAGGTACCGGACCTTCTGGACCTGCTGCGCGCGGGCGAAGACCCCGAGACCCGCCGCCGCATGACGCCCGCCGAGCTGCGCGACAACCTGCTGACCTTTATCGTCGCCGGGCATGAAACCACGGCGCTGACGCTTGCATGGGCGCTTTACCTGCTGGCCTTTGACCCGCAGGTGCAGGCGCGCGCGGCGGATGAGGCTCAGGCTACGCTTGACGGTCGCGCCGCCGCCGCCGCGGATCTGCCCCGCCTGCCCTATATCCGGCAGGTCATCGAAGAGGCGCTGCGCCTTTATCCCCCCGCCGCCTTCCTGTCGCGTACCGCCCGTGCGCATGACATGCTGGGCGGACGCGAGGTACTGCCGGGCGACACGATCATGTTGCCGATCTATGCGCTGCACCGCCACCACCTGCTGTGGAATGACCCCGACCGTTTCGACCCCGAACGCTTTGCCCCCGGCACGACCCGCGACCGCTTTGCTTTCCTGCCCTTTGGCGCCGGACCCCGGATCTGCATCGGCGCAAGCTTTGCCCTGCAAGAGGCGGTGATCATCCTTGCCACGCTGGTATCGCGCTTTCGCTTTGACCTGTCCGCACGCCAGCCGCAGCCGCGCATGATCCTGACGCTGCGCCCGCATGGCGGAGTGTGGCTAGCGGTCTCGGATCGCTCTTGAAAGCGCGGACAGGCCGGGCCAAAGTCGCGCCATGATTACCATTTATCACAAGCCGACCTGCTCGACCTCGCGCAAGGTCTTGCAGATGATCCGCGATGCGGGGCATGAGCCCGAGATCATTGATTACGCCCGCGAAGGCTGGACCCGGGCCCAGCTTATGGGGCTTTTCGCCGCTGCCGACGTGACCCCGCGGCAGGCATTGCGGGTCAAGGGCACCGATGCCGCCGAACGTGGGCTGACCACGGCCAGCGATGATCAGATACTTGCCGCCATGGTTGAAAACCCGCTGCTGGTCGAACGGCCGATCGTCTGCGGTCCCGGCGGCGTACGCCTGTGCCGCCCGGCCGAGCTGGTGGCCGAGACTTACAGCCGCTAAGGCTTTTCCCTGCGCCGCCCGCGTGCTAATCGGCGCGGGCAAACCGCAAGGAAAGCCCGCCATGTCCGACCTGAACGCCCTTCGCCAGTCCTATCTCGACCGTATCTCGACCGCCGCCGACGCCGAGGCGCTTGAGCAGGTGCGGCTGGCCGCCCTTGGCAAAAAGGGCGAGATCAGCGGCATGATGAAGGAACTGGGCCGGATGACGCCGGAAGAGCGTCAGACCCGCGGTGCCGAGCTGAACCGCCTCAAGGACGAAATCGACGCCGCCTTGCGCGCCCGCAAACAAGGGCTTGAGGATGCGGCGCTGGACGCCCGGTTGAAAGAGGAATGGCTGGATGTCACCCTGCCCGGCCGCCCGCGCACGCAAGGCACGATCCACCCCATCAGCCAGGTCACCGAAGAGGTCACCGCGATCTTTGCCGATATGGGCTTTCGCGTCGCCGAAGGTCCGCAGATCGAAAGCGACTGGTTCAACTTTGACGCGCTGAACATCCCGCCCGAGCATCCCGCACGACAGGAACACGACACGTTCTTCATGGCCCGGGCCGGGGGCGACAGCCGCCCGCCGCATGTGCTGCGCACCCATACCTCGCCCGTACAGATCCGCGCCATGCAGGCCAGTGGCGCGCCGATCCGCGTGATCTGCCCGGGCCGCGTCTATCGCATGGACATGGACCAGACCCATACGCCGATGTTCCATCAGGTCGAGGGGCTGGCACTTGGCAAGGGCATCTCGATGGCGAACCTGAAATGGACGCTCGAAGAGTTCTGCCGCGCCTTTTTTGAGGTGGACGAGGTCGAGCTGCGTTTCCGCGCCAGCCACTTCCCCTTTACCGAGCCCTCGGCCGAGGTCGATATCCGCTGCTCATGGGAAGGCGGCAAGCTGACCATCGGCCAGGGCGAATCCTGGCTTGAAATCCTTGGCTCGGGCATGGTCCACCCCAAGGTTCTGGCGGCGGGCGGCATCGACCCCGAGGAATGGCAGGGCTTTGCCTTTGGCATGGGTATCGACCGTATCGCCATGCTGAAATACGGCATCCCCGACCTGCGCGCATTCTTTGAAAGCGATCTGCGCTGGCTGCGGCATTACGGCTTTGCCGCAGGCGATGCTCCCAGCATCTCGGGCGGGCTCAGCAGGTAACCTGCCCGCTGCACAGTATCTGAAAACGCCCGTCAGCAGGCCCGCTGGCGGGCGTTCGCAGTTCACCCGCCGCGCACGGTCCTGTCAGATGACAGCCCGTGCGCGCGTGGCTATCCTGCGCCCCAAACCACGCCAGCAGCTAAAGGGCCAGCATGTCGCAACCGACCACGCTAACCACCTATGCCACGGCCTTCATGGCCTCGATCAGCCTTTTCGGCCTTGTCGATGCCGCACAGGTGAACAGCGGGGCGGCCGTCGCCCCGGCCATCACCCGGGCCTATCTGCTGCCGGTGCTGGGCATCGCCTCGGCAACCTTTCTTGCCGCGACCATCATCACCCTGTCGCGCAGCTATCTTGCCCGTCCGCAGATATGGAACGACGAAAAGACCGAGCGCCGCGTGCTTGAGGTCGGCCTTGCCGCCACCTGCTATTTCGGCCTGCTCGCGCTTATCAGCTTTCTGCTGGCGGTGCTGGCACCGGACTGGGCGACAGGCATTGCGGTGGGACTTGCGCGCCACTGGCCGTGGCTGCTTGCCCTGCCCTGTCTTGCCCTTGGGGCCTTTGCCGCGCGGAACAAGCCCGCGTGGCTGGTCGCGGGGGCGATCTTTGTCACCATCGGGCTGTTTACCGGCTAGGCCCTAGCCCAGCAAAGAGCCAAGGCGGCGGCGCAGATCGTCCTTGTCATCCTGAACCATGCCGGGGATCAGGAACAGGTCGATCAGCGCCCACAGGCAGACAAAGCCAACGATGGGCCAGCCGATCAGCACCGGCACCAGCAGCCAGCCAAGACCCCAGAGCATCAGCATGAAGATCCCGCTAAGCCAGCGTCCCAGATACATGCGATGCGCGCCAAATCCCCACAGCAGGATCGCCAGCAGATAGGCGACCAGCGGCGATTTGGCGTCATTCGCGACCCTTTGCTCGATCAGCAGTTCCCTTTGTGTGTCCATCCGATGCGATGCCTATGTTAATCTGATTAACATATAGGGCGCGCCAGAACGGCAACAAGGGGCGCACCACCCTACCAATTCGCCGCGCCATGCGCTAAGGGACGCGCAAACGTGACGGAGCCGTCCCCATGAAGTTCACCCTCTCCTGGCTCAAAGAGCATCTCGACACCCAGGCCTCGCTGGCAGAAATCGCCGAGGCGCTGACCGACCTCGGGCTTGAGGTCGAGGGCGTCACCGACCCCGCCTCAAAACTGGGCACCTTTACCATCGCCAAGGTGCTGCATGCAGAGCAGCACCCCGATGCCGACCGGTTGCGGGTTTGCCGCGTGCTGACCGATGAGGGCGAAAAGCAGATCGTCTGCGGCGCCCCGAACGCCCGCGCCGGTATCACAGTGGTCCTGGCCAAGCCCGGCGACTATGTCCCCGGTCTGGACGTGACGCTGGGTGTGGGCAAAATTCGTGGCATCGAAAGCCATGGCATGATGGCCTCGGAACGCGAGCTTGAGCTTTCCGATGAACATGACGGCATCATCGAGCTGCCCTCGGGCGAGGTTGGCGACAAGTTCGTCGACTGGCTGGCCGCGAACCGCCCCGAGGCGATCGATCCGGTGATCGAGATCAAGATCACCCCGAACCGGCCCGACGCGCTTGGCGTCCACGGCATCGCCCGCGACCTTGCCGCGCGCGGTCTGGGCGTGCTGAAACCGGTGCAAGAGGCGACGGTCCCCGGCACCTTCGCATCGCCCATCAATGTCACCATCGCGGCAGAGGTGGCGCAGAAAGCGCCCTTCTTCTCGGGCCGGCTGATCCGGGGTGTGAAAAACGGACCCTCGCCCGAATGGCTGCAGAAACGGCTGGTCTCGATCGGGCTGCGGCCGATCAATGCGCTGGTCGATGTCACGAACTTCTTCACCTTCGATCTGAACCGGCCGCTGCACGTCTTTGACGCCGACAAGATCCGGGGCAATCTGACCGTCCGCCCCTCGACCGAGGGAGAGGAGCTGCTGGCGCTTGACGGCAAGACCTATGCCTTTCCCCCCGGTACCATGATCATCGCCGACGAGGCAGGCCCCGAAAGCATTGCCGGCATCATGGGCGGCGAACATAGCGGCTGCTCGGAAGAAACGGTGAACGTTTTTCTGGAAAGCGCCTATTGGGACCCGATCGCCATTGCGACCGCTGGCCGGGCGCTAAAGATCAACTCGGACGCGCGCTACCGCTTTGAACGGGGCGTCGACCCGGCCTTTACCCGGCCGGGGCTGGAGCTGGCGACGCGGATGATCCTTGATCTGTGCGGCGGCGAACCCTCTGAGGTCGTGACCGCCGGGGCGGTGCCCGACACCACCCGCAGCTATCGCCTTGATCCTGCCCGGGTCAGCAGCCTCGTGGGCATGGACATCCCCGAGGCAGAGCAGCGCGCCACGCTGACCGCGCTTGGCTTCCGGCTGGACGGCGATCAGGCATTCGTCCCAGGCTGGCGCCCCGACGTTCAGGGCAGCGCCGATCTGGTCGAAGAGGTCGCGCGTATCGCCTCGCTGACCAAGCTGCAAGGCCAGCCCCTGCCCCGCACACAGGCGGGTGTGCCCCAGCCGGTGCTGACGCCGCTGCAACGCCGTGAACAGGCGGCGCGGCGCATGGCGGCAGGCCTTGGTTACAACGAATGCGTGACCTACAGCTTTATCGACCAAAAGGCGGCGGCACTTTTCGGCGGCGGCACCGAGGCTGTGCGGATCGAAAACCCGATCAGCAGCGAGATGACGCATATGCGCCCCGATCTGCTGCCGGGTCTGCTGTCGGCAGCGGCGCGCAATCAGGCGCGCGGCTTTGCCGATCTGGCGCTGTTTGAATGCGGACCGGTATTCAACGGCGGCGAACCGGGCGAGCAGGACCTGTATCTTTCGGGTCTGCTGGTCGGCTCGAACGCACCGCGTGACCCCTATGGTTCGCGCCGCAAGGTGGATATCTATGACGCCAAGGCCGATGCCGAGGCGATTCTTCAGATCATCGGTGCCCCGGCCAGGGCCCAGATCAACCGTAAGCTGGACGAATGGTGGCATCCGGGTCGTGCGGGAAATATCGCGCTTGGGCCGAATACGCTGGCGACCTTTGGCGAGATCCACCCCCGCGTGCTACGCCATTTCGGCATCAAGGGCGCGGCTGTCGGCTTTACGGTCCGTATCGCGGCCGTCCCGCTGCCCAAGGTCAAGACGCCCTCTCGTCCGGCGCTGGTCCTGTCCGATCTGCCGGCGGTCGAGCGCGACTTTGCCTTTGTGGTTGACGCTCAGATCGAGGCGCTGACGCTGGTGAACGCCGCTGCGGGTGCCGACAAGGCGCTGATCGAACGGGTGACGGTCTTTGACCAGTTCACCGGGCTTGAAGGCGGCAAAAAGTCGATCGCCATCACCGCGCGCCTGCAACCGCGCGAAAAGACCCTGACCGATGCCGAGATCGAGGCCGTCAGCGCCAAGATCGTCGAAAAGGTCAGCAAGGCGACTGGCGGCGTCCTGCGCAGCTAAACCACGGGACGACCGGGGCCGCGCCTTCGGCCATATCCGCCCGGCAGGCGGTTGGCGTCGGGCCTTGCAGTCAAATAACGTCATGCGGCCTTGCAAATGGCAGGCCGCATGACAAGCGGATTGGCGATCACGCCGCGCGCTCGTAGCGGGCTTTCTGAGCAGGCCGGCAGATATAGATGTAATGCATCGCATCGACGCGCCCCGGGATCAGGGCGATGTCGTCCCGTTCCCATTCCCAGCCAAAGGTATCCAGCGCCTCTTCAAAGCCGGGGCTGACGGTGGCCGACCAAAAGGCGACAACGCCTTTCGCCATGGTGGCCGCGTGAACCGCCTGCATACCGTTTTCGCCGTATATCTCGGTATTTTCGGGGCGGATCACGATGTCGGGGCCGTTGTCGGTATCAAGCAGGACAAGGTCATATTGATCCGAGACCCGCTCCAGATGGTCGCGGATATCGCTGACCACCACCTTTACGCGCGGATCATCCAGCGGATGACCGGCCAGATGCGCAAGGGGCCCCCTGTTCCACTCGACAATCTCGGGAATAAGCTCGCAAACGGTGATCTCGGCATCCTGCCGCGCCACGTCCAGCACAGCGCGCAGCGTATAGCCAAGGCCCAGACCCGCGATAAGGATCTTTCTGGCACCAAAGTTCATCCGGCGCAAAAGACGCAGGGCCAGCTGATCCTCTGAATGATGGTTGATATTCGACATCAGCTCGATGCCGTTATAGCGGATCTCGAAAATCTCGCCACGCTGTCGCAAATGGATATCGTCGCCGGTCGCGGTGTTCACCCGCGAGATCGTCTGCCAGAGGTTCATGAATTTCATCCCGAATAGATCATCCACCCCGCTCAAGGCAGGGTAATCAAAGCGTCACATGTCATTCAGGGTTGCCGGCCTTAGTGGCGCAGCAACCCCAGGACATTGTTCGCCCTGGTCCCGATAAGGATGGGATGAAGAGCCGTTATGTTGAACAGAAGCTGCGACAACTTGATATCCGGGGTTACGGCTCACGAGCGGGCCATTATGCACCACAGGAATATTTTGACAACCTTGGGGGGCGGGACCGTACCCCCGGGGGCAAGCAATGCGGTCCGCGCTGGTAATCTGTAATGGGCAAGGCCTGATCATCAATGCACATGCCGTGGGCGACGTGATCCATCCCGGCGAACCGGTGCGGAAACATGTCGGGCCTGGCGATGGCAAGGCCAAAGCCCCCGTCGGGCACGCGGACAGGCTGCAAATCAAACCCCTGCAAGACGGGACACGGCTGATCGCCCGTGTCCCGATGGGCCCTCACGATGGCGAAACAGTGGCAGAGGCAGACAGTGTACCGGAGAGCGTCTGACGGATCGGCAATGGCCCGCTGGCCCGCGGGTTCTCGGATCATACCCCGGCCGAGCGGACAGGCGTTCTTCACCGGGTCCGACCCGGCGCAAAGGGGACGATCAGGTCCGCCGCCCGATCTGCCCCCATGCCGCTTAAAACGCTCAGGCGTCCAGCCAGCGCTCGACCAGCCGCGCCCATAGCGCCGCACCTGTCGTCAGGCTTGCATCGTTGAAGTCATAGTTCGGGCTGTGCAGGATGGCCGAATCCTCGCCGTTGCCAAGACGCAAGAACGCGCCCGGCTTGTGCTCAAGGAAATGCGCGAAATCCTCACTGCCCGGGATCAGCGGGCACAGGCGGACATTTTCGGCCCCGATCAGTTCCCGCGCGACCTCTGTGGCGAATTCGTTCTCGGCCTCGCTGTTGCATACGACCGGGTGCCCTTCGTCATAGTCAATCGTCGCAACCGCGTCGAAGCCCTGGGCCACGGCCTCGACGATCGCGGTGATCCGCCGTTTCAGGGTCGCCCTGACCTCGGGTTCAAAGCTGCGGATCGAGATGGCGAATTCGGCGGTTTCAGGGATCACATTGACCGCCTCACCCGCATGGATGGTGCCGACGGTGACGACCGCCGCCTTGGTGGGATCGACGCTGCGCGACACCACGGTTTGCAGGGCGACAACGATCTGACAGGCGACGACGATCGGATCGACCGTCAGGTGCGGTCGCGAGGCATGGCCGCCCTTGCCCTTGATCCGGATCACCGCTGCATCGCTTGCTGCCATCAGCGGGCCGCTGCGGGTCAGTATCGTCCCCGCTGGCGCGCCCGGGTGATTGTGCAGACCAAAGATCGCATCGAACGGAAATCTTTCAAACAACCCGTCGGCGATCATGCGCTTTGCGCCGCAATCGTCGCCAGCCTCTTCCGCAGGCTGAAAGATCAGCGTGACGGTGCCGTTGAACCGGCGGGTGCGCGCCAGATACTCGGCCGCCCCCAGCAATACGGTGGTGTGACCGTCATGCCCGCAGGCATGCATGACGCCGGGCACGCGCGATGCATGGCCTGCCCCTGTCGCCTCGGTGATTGGCAGCGCGTCCATATCTGCCCGCACCGCGATCGAGCGCGTACCTGAACCCGCCGTCATCCGCGCCACAACCCCATGGCCGCCAACGCCCCGTGTCACCTCGTAGCCCCAGCTTTCCAGCTTGCCGGCGACAAAGCGGGCGGTTTCAGCCTCTTGATGCGAAAGCTCGGGGTTCTGATGCAGATGATGGCGAATTGCCGTCAGTTCGTCTTTCTTGTCCTCGAAATCCGAGAGCCGCGCATAGGCGTTGTCTTTGAGCATTTGGGTTCCAGTCAGATTGGCGCCGCGCCATACCGCACGGCATTTCGTCAGATAAAGCGCGACAGAAAGGCCTGCGTCCGCGGATGGCGCGGATTGACCAGCACATCCCCGGGGCGGCCCTGCTCGACCACAACCCCGCCGTCCATAAAGACAACGCGGTCGGCGGCCTCGCGTGCAAAGCCGATCTCATGGGTGACCACGATCATGGTCAGGCCCTGCGCGGCCAGATCGCGCATAGTGGCCAGAACCTCACCCACCAGTTCGGGATCCAGCGCCGAGGTCGGTTCATCAAACAGCATAAGCTTGGGCCGGATGGCCAGAGCACGCGCGATGGCGACCCGCTGTTGCTGCCCACCGGAAAGCTGTCGCGGATAGGCCGGGGCCTTATCGGCCAGCCCGACACGGTTCAGCAGCTGCATGGCATGGGCTGTGGCATCCGCCCGGCTTTCCCCGTGAATGCCAACCGGTGCCTCAATGATGTTCTGCAGCACCGTCATATGCGGGTATAGGTTAAAGCTTTGGAACACCATGCCGATTTTACGCCGCTGGCGCGCAATCGCGTTCTCAGAAAGCTTTAGCAGCTTGTCGCCCTGCAGCCGGTAGCCCATCTGCTCTCCATCAACCAAAATCGCGCCTTGCTGGATCGATTCCAGATGGTTGATGCAGCGCAGAAAGGTGGACTTGCCCGAGCCGGACGGCCCCAGCATGACGACCACCTCTCCGGGTGCGACATCAAGGTCGATGCCTTTCAGGACCTCTAGCTGATCATAGGCTTTGTGCACATTGCGGGCCTGTACGATAGGTTGTGTCATCACACCTCTCCTGTCGGCTGCATGGCCGCAGCCGCGCTGTTGCGGCGGTCGCTGCGGCCATAATAGCGTTCGATATAGCCCTGCCCGATGTTCAGCACCGAGGTGATGATCAGGTACCAGAACACCGCAACCAGCAGCATCGGCACGATGTCAAAGGTGCGGTTATAGATAGACTGCACAGCATATAGCAGGTCCGACATGGCAATCACGCTGACCAGCGAGGTCGCCTTGACCATCGAAATCAGCTGATTCCCGGTCGGCGGAACGATGGCGCGCATGGCCTGCGGGATCACGATACGGCGCAGCGCGCGCCCCCGGGTCATGCCGAATGCCGATGCGGTTTCCGCCTGCCCCTTGTCGACCGACAACAGCCCGCCCCGGATGATCTCGGCCATATAAGCGGCCTCGTTCAGCGCAAGACCAAGGATTGCGGCCGTCAGCGGGGTAATGACGCTGTTGGTGTCCCATCCGCCAAGGCCGAGACCAAAGAGGTTGATCCCCAGCGTCGGGAAAAGCGTCGAAAGGTTATACCAGAAAATCAGCTGCACCAGCAGCGGCGTTCCCCGGAAAAACCAGATGTAGATCCCCGCCAGACCATTTGCCAGACTATCGTCGGACAGCCGCATGACCGCAAGGATCAGTCCAAGGATCGTCCCCAGGATCATGGCAACGACCGTCAGGCCCAGCGAAACCCACAGACCGGCGACGACCTCGGGGTGAAAGAAATACTCGCGTATCGTGGCCCAGCCGAAATTCTCATTATTGGCGATGGCCCAGAGGAAATCAGCCGCCAGCAGCACGACAATCAGCCACAGAGCCGTCTTGCCCCACCTGAATTGCTGGTGCGCCGTAGACACGTCGCGAAAGGTGACGTCCCCGGCTTTGGCAGAGTTTACCCTGTCTTTGCCGATCATCGCGGAATATCTCCGCCCAGGTTCATGCCGGGGGTCTCGATCATGTTATTCTCAAGACCCCATTTGCGCATGATCGCCTCATAGGTGCCGTTTTTCATCAGTTCGGCCATGGCATCGGTCAGGACCGGACCCAGCTCTGACCCTTTTGGAACGACCGCGCCCTGAAAAATGTCGTCAAAGCCGTTCGATTGGCCAACGCCCGTCAGCTCAAGATCTCCGCCAGCCTGCTGGACGAAATAGGTCAGCGGCGCTTGCGAGGAAAAGAAGGCGTCGGCACGGTTCGACCGCACTGCCAGAACCGACTGGGGCTGGTCGGTATAGGACTGGACCTTGATCGCGTCCTTGCCCTCTTCGGCACAGCGGGCGCTTTGGGCTTGGATCACCCGTTCAGCCGAGCCGCCCGCCATGACCGAGATACGCTTGCCACAGGCGGTATCCAGCGAAACGATGCCATGCGGATTGCCTTTTTTCACCGCAAAGACCACGAACTCCTGAACCCAGTCCACGAAATCGTTGTTCTCTTGACGGGGTTTGTAATCCCCCACCGGGCCGAAAGCGAACTGGTATCGGCCCGAGTTCACCCCGGTCAGCAGCGCGGGCAGGCCGCCCACCGTTTCATGGCGGATCTCGACCCCCAGCAATTTGCCCAGAGCATCGGTCATGTCGGCGCTGGCCCCGGTCATTTTCGTTCCCTCGACGATTTCATAGGGAGGGAAAGAGCCGTTGTTCACCGAAATCATCGAACCGGCGTCGCGGATTTTCTGCGGCAACCGGTCGTGAAGCGACTGATCCATGGTGACTTCAGGCAGATCCTGAGCAGCGGCAGCAGATGCCAGTACAGCACCCGAAATCAGGGCAGCGGCGAAGGTTTTCATTGTTTCTCTCCTGTCAGACAAAACGGGGAAATAGTTCAGCGGCGCTCAGCACGCGGGGCATGATGCCCTGCTGATGCAGCTCTTGCGCAAAATCGTTGATCATCCGCATATTCTCATTCACGCCGCTGGCGTTCCAACCCGCGGGAAGGTCGGCTTTACAGCGACGCAGCTCGTCAAAAAGCCACGGGGTCGTATCCGCGTATTTCTGGCGCTTTTCATCCCAGATACGCTGCGAGGTATCGAGCATGTCCGAGATTTCCTGCGCAACCCAGGGATGGGCATCGGCGATCCCGGATTTGATGCTGATCAGATGCATGCCGGGAACATATCCGACATCATCCAGATAAGCCTTTTCCGCCGCGCGAAAATCAGTCTGGACCTGACGCAATCCGCTGTCGGGCGCAAAAAAACCCGCGGGCATGAAGGGGGTGAAAATCGCGTCCAGAAACCCCTCTCTCAGCAGGTCGACCATAGGCCGCTCATCGGGGCAAGCCTCGATACGCCCGGGGCGGCCAAAGCCGTCCAGACGATCGGTGATCGGATGTGTTTCGGTCAGCCGCCCCGCATACCAGAACGCATCCTCGACCCCGACGCCATCACGGCGCAGCACGGCCCGCGTCCAGGTATTGCCACTGTCGCGCCAGCCGGTGACGCCGATACGGCCCCCCTTCAACTGGGCAAATGAGGTCGGGCCGTCATTGCGGGTAATGACGCAGCGATTACGGAAACCGCGCATGATGAAATTGGGAATGCCGGTGATGCTGTCGTCGCCGTCGTGGCACAGCTGCGCGTAACGGCTGAACGAAGTCTCGGCCACGTCATAATCGCTGCGCCCGACATGGGGCACCAATGTGCCGACACGATCTACGATCAGTTTCAGCTTTTCAGAAGCAACCTCACCAAGAACCAGAGGCGTAATGTAATCCCAATCGCGAAGGGCGATGCGCAGTGTCAGCAAGATGTGGCCTTTCTTAATTCCTCCATGAGTATTTTTTGTTTGACTGCTACTGATCAATAGATTTTATGTTACTGAACATTTAAAGACAGAGTTTGGCTTGTGGAAGAACCGGTTGCGGTCGAGAAAATTGCCCAAAATCTGGGCGATCCGTCAGCTCGTGGCATTGCCATGCATGTTCGCGCCCTGATTCGAGCGGGCGTTATTCCGCATGGCGCGCGCCTGCCCCCGGTCCGCGACATCGCCTTTGTGCTGGGGATCAGCCCGGCGACCGTCTCTGCTGCATGGAGCGATTTGCGTAAGCGTTCGGTGCTGGAGGGGCGCGGTCGGAATGGCATCCGCGTCGCCGATCGGCCGGTGGTGACCCAGCCCACCCGCTTTGCCTCGGCCGGGCGCTATGGCTCCGGGGTGCTGGACCTGTCTTTCGCCGTTCCCGACACAGCCCTGTTGCCGCCGCTTGAGGCCGCGTTGGCTTATGGGGCCCGGGCGCAGGGTCTGAACAGCTACAGCCGGGTTCAGGTGCAGCCCGAACTGGAAGAGGCTCTGCGAAACCAATGGCCCTATCAGCCAGAGGCGATGCTGGCTGTGAACGGCGGCTATAGCGCGGTTCACATGGTTCTGGGTGCCCTGAGCCTGTCGGATGCAGTTGTCGCGGTCGAGGACCCGACACCGATGCGCCATCTGGACATTCTTGAACATCTGGGCGCGATCATCGTGCCCGTTGCCAATGATGGCCAGGGACCCCGGCCCGACATGCTGGCCCGCGTGATGGAAAAGCGCCCTGCAGCTTTCCTGTTCCAGCCCAGGCTCAACTCTGTCACGGGACATGAACTGACGCCCCAGCGGCTGCGACAGCTGGGCGACGTTCTGGCGAATGCGGACACCGCGATCATCGAGGATGACGGCCTTGGGGGGCTGTCCACCAACCCGCCACAGTCGTTGGGCAGCCGCTTTCCGGACCGCACCACCCATATTCTATCCTTTTCCAAACCATATGGTCCCGACCTGAGGCTTGCCGTGCTTTCGGCCAATGCCGACCTGGTGGCGCGACTGCGCGCCTATCGCAGCTTCAATTCGGGCTGGACCAGCCGCATCCTGCAATCAGCCACCGCCTGGCTGCTGCGGGACTCCCAAACCGCCGAGGTAATCGCGCACGCCAAACAGACCTATGCCGAACGCAACCGCACCCTTTCCCACGCCCTGCAAACGCGGGGGATAACGCATCGGCTTGGCGCAGGGCTTGCCACTTGGATGCGCGTGTCAGAAGAATCCTTTGCAATGATCACGCTGGCCGCGCATGGAATTGCGGTCATGCCGGGCAGCCGCATGTCTTTACGCAACGAACCTCATATCCGCTTGGCGACCGGGATCATCTCAAAGGACTATGACCGGATCGCGGACGCGCTTGCGCTGGCCTGCGGTCCTGCCGGCTGATCGAGCAGAAAGGGCAGGTCTGCGCCTTACCAGCGTATCTGCCAGAATATCAGCGGTAATAGAACTGGCCAAAGACCCCGAAAGCAGGCCCCCGGCCATCGCACCCTTGGTCAATGCGCCATCAGACTGTCCATCGCGCCGGGCTTGTCGTGAATGGCAAGCTTATCCACGATGGTCTCAGAGGCCTGGTTCATGCCGACAACCTCGACCTCTGCCGCGTTACGGCGGAACTTCAGGATCGCCGTGTTCAGCGCCTGCACCGAGGAAGTGTCCCGGATATGGGCGCGGCTGATGTCGATGATCACCTTTTTTGCCGCTGGACCAAGGGCAAGGCATTCATGAACGCCTCGACCGAACGGTAAAGCAACCGGCCCTCGATCACATAGCCGCGCACCCGGCTATCCGGGTTGAGTGGTGACCCGGAACAGATGGGCGATCCTGGCGGCGAAAAATATCCCAGATAGCAGCACTCCGATGGCAAGGTTATAGGTCCGGACCACCGCCGCCATCATCGCCAGCATCACCACAGAAGAGGACCGCGGATGGGTTCTGAGGTTCCCAAGCGACGACCACGAGAATGTGCGGGCCGACACCACGATCATCACGGCCACCAATGCGGGCATCGGGATCTGCGCCACCCATTCCCCCAGAAAGACCACAAGGATCAGCAGCACAAAACCGGCGACAAAGGGCAATAGCCTGCCGCGCCCGCCGGATTTCACATTGATCATGCTTTGCCCGATCATCGCACAACCTGCCATGCCACCGATAAAGCCGGTAGCGGCATTGGCGATACCCTGCCCGATACATTCCTGATTGCGGTCGGATCTCGTATCGGATCAGGCTCTGCGTCATCAGGCTTTCCGGCAGCCCACCACGGCGATGGCTGCCGAATAGGGCGGGATGATCAGCAGCATCTGCAGCGTCAGCAGGATCTGCGGGACCATGAAGACCGGCAGCGTATCAGGCAGCGCCCCCATATCGCCCACCGTGCGTACACCCCAACCAAAGGCGATCGACAGCACCGTTAGCACAACAATAGTGACCAAGCGCAAGGGCACCGCCCTGAAACTCAGCGAAAACAGATAGATGATCGCCAGCCCCGCCGCGACAATCGCATAGGCAAGCCAGGTGATCACCGATTTCGACACATAGCGCATGACGAGCCCCAGCCGCAGCAGCCCCGCCCCGATCTGAAGCAGCCGGGCCAGCACGGTCGCAACCAGAAGACACTGTAACCCGTGATCGCGTACGAGTGTGACCATCAAAACCGCCGTCGCAGCAATCGCGGCCGAGATCATGCCCGACCGGCCACCGGCAGGGGCGATCAGCACCGCGATGGAAAAGCTGGCGTAAACCCCCATCTTGGGGTCGACGCCGGCTATGGTGGAAAAGGCGATGGCCTTGGGGATCAGCGCCAGCGCGACGACCGGCCCGGACAGCAGGTCGCCCCGGACATTGCCGGACCATTCAGCCCGGTAAGTGCCAAAAGCAAGCATGTCGGTCGTGTCGCGTATGTGGTGGAAATTGCCGAGCAGCGAGCTCCGGGCATGTAACGATGGCTCCAGTCAGGCCGCGAGGTCAAGGGACATTGGCTCGAGAGGCTGGGACAGAGTTTCCCAG
>Ga0182743_1001106_pt1 | contig 27938 bp, 21 predicted proteins | sample eDN3rd30CKraftOP_FD_128522 | JGI IMG/M metagenome (GOLD analysis project Ga0182743, IMG submission 128522) | Enriched Organic Plus compost microbial communities from Emeryville, California, USA - eDNA 3rd pass 30_C Kraft OP (version 2) (version 2) ... | reverse complement strand
TTGGTTCTTGTACGGGGGAAAGTGTACGTCCTGCCGCGGGTGCCTACACGAAGGCTCCCCTAATCATCTTAGTGGAGGAGTTTGAGGTGGCCACAGGTGGGGGAGTTTGGGTGGCCGCCGGGGCCGCCCGATTTCAGCGGATCCGCCTGCTGCCGCGAAGATCCCGTTTCCGCACGTGTGATATTCGGAATCTATGCCACCGAGCTCCGCCCGCACGTTGAAACGGACCTGCTGGCCGACGCGGCGCCAGCAAACAGGGTGAGGGTGTGTGCCAGCAGGACAATCGTGAGTGTGCGCATGGGAAAAACACCTCGCCTTTGTTCAACGCACAAAGCGTAAGCTGCGCGAGCTCAGCGCGAATCCGCGTCAGCTTCACCCATCAGGTAGACCGCAGCCCGTATCGTTCTGCGGGTGCGAACAGGGCCCGCCATTGTGCCGGTTGTAGTATCGCGACATTAGCGGGCAGGGTGATTTCGTCTCGAAATACCAGCTCGATGACTTCCGCAGGCGATCCGTTAAACGACGCAGCAGGCATAAACAGGTCGGGCCCGCGGGGACTTGGCTTCCCGCCGGACCACCTTGGAGCGCCGGAGTTGAATCGAGAGAAGAGCGGAACCGCAGCCGGGTTACTAAGAAATAACGCGCTAGTTTGAATTTTCAGGACCACGGCATCCTCGGACTTGTATCGTTTGAAGTGGTTCAGGCCGCTGCTGATTGGTCTCGATTCGTTGCCGGGCCAGAAGTAAACGTGATCGTTCAGATGCTCTACGAGATCATCGAAAGACCACAGACCAGATAGCGCGCAGTTCTTCGCGCGAAGCGGTTGTTGGTCACGTAATGATACCAACACGCCGCCATGCTGGATACGAGCTTGCTCACGCCTGACTCGCCGGACATCGGCATCCCGATTCGCCGCCCGAAGCATCTTGGCGGCGGAGTACAGGCGGCCGGCCTGACGTATCAGCGAAACGTTATCGGCTGCCGTGAGATGGTATACGAACGGACGTAACCGGCAAAATTGGTCCAGAGTCATATCGTGGCGGGTTGATGGTTTCGGCGGTGTAACGGTACAAGGATAAGCTGCGGGGTCCTAGCAACGCGAGGCCCGGTCAGCCTCATCCACAGTTAGAGGCGGCGTTGAGAGGAATACATGATCTCACTCTAGGCTGCGGTATGGTATCGGCGACTCCCGGACTCTGATCGGCCAGCGAAATCGCTGAGCGGTGACAAGGTGAACCGATCTTGTCGCCAATTCCGGGTGACGGTGGGGCCCGACTAGAACGCCCGTTAGAGGGGAGGGTTCCGCAGCCAACTTGAGTTCAATGTAAGGAACGATCAGGGCGCGGTTCGCGCGGAATAGAACCTCCTGTTTTCGGGGCCCGGCGATGAGGCGCCACTCTCGTTCCGATCCGAACGCGGGATCCTTCAACTGTGCCCCCACCAAGGCGATCTCTTCGACGAAAGCCTCATAACCCTCCGCCCATTCGGCAATGCTCGAGCTGCTTGTGAATCGGATTAGTCTTCGAACCAATGGACGCAGAGCCTCAATCTGCTTATCGCGCTCGTAGATGCAGGGGCGAAGGGTAAACCCAGTGTTCTCGGCAAGCGCGTGAAGGCGCGCTCCGTCAAATTCGAGCGCGTGACCTCCATCAACTGGACAGTACGCACGCCACTGACTGAGATCGTCGTCCTCTGATGAAAACGATGTGGCGAAGACAGCGAGCCTACGGACTTTCGTGAGAAATTCACTGCATGCACGTTGCGCGTCCTCATCTCCCGAGGCGTTTCGAAGTTCCTCGGAGACGACTTCGTGCGCGAGTTCGATGGCGTATTGAAACTCACGCGCATCGTTCATGTAATGAATCATGCTAGCCCGCAGTGTCCCGCTCTGCAGAATCGCGAGCGCGGCGTGAGGCGACGTATAGTGGTAGAGGACACGAGGGGTCATTGCAGTTTCGAATGCGGGACGTTGCTGATTCATCAAGATCGTAGCTGGGCACGAGCAGCCGGCTCTAACGTCGTGTAGACTGCGCGGGCGAATCCGAATATCCGTTTCGGTTTCCGCGGTATTCGTGCCCCTCGACCGCGCACCCACAGCCGCGTGTTCGGTGACATAAACACACCGGAGTGTGCCGCGCACCGATGATTATATAATGTTGGCACCACTAAAAACATAGTCCGCAGCAACGCGTTCTATCGTCTACCGACCCGGTCGAACAGCGGAGCAAGCCACTCCGAACGCGGACGGTAGAAGGCACCGTGTCCGGCTCCCGTGTTGATGCGGACTCGTCCGGCTGACTCGCCTGCGCAAAGAGAGGCTCGCAGGAGGTCCCCAACTCATCCGATGCTTCGTAGATCGAGAAAATGCGCCCGCGCACGTCAACGTCGTCGCGGCTCTTCACCCAATCGCCACATGCGCCGAGAAATCCGAAGCGCTCCTCGATCGAGTGGGCTCCGTGCTCTCGATGATCCGCGCGTGGAGGTAAATGAGGTGCCGCGCATCGGCACGTGGCTGTGCCGGCACGTTGCTCAGGGTCGAGCCACGGTGGCCCGACGCGGGTTCGGCCGACAGCAGCATTGCGCCGGCGACCGCGAGGGCGCAGAGCGATACACGCCAATGGCGGAGCGGGGAACCGTGCAGTTCCATCGGAAAGTTTTGCATCGACATCATTATTGGTGAGGGTGACCGCCTCGCGTTAACGCTGAGGCGTCGTTTCCACCGGATCCGCGCTGAATCGCCAGGCCTTCCAGAACAGGGTAAGATCCTCACCGAGGCTCCGCTCGATGCTGTTCATGAAATCCCACGGGGAGGGATGGTTGAAACGCCACGCACGAGTATAGTCTGCGATGGCGTCGATCACACGCTGTTCTCCGAACCGGATGCTCAACGCGGATAACATTCGCGATCCGCGTCCATAACCGAGCACGACCCGGGGCGTGTGCAGGTCCTCCGCGGATACGAGAGGCCCAAACCGGGATGCTGGCTCGGCGCGTGCCCTTGAGACCGTCCCTGACAGGTACCCTGCGAAGAAGGCCGCGAACCCCTCGTCGAGGAACTTGAAGCGGGTTTCGTCCGTCCCGACATCATGGGGAACCACCGATGAGCGATCTCGTGCTCCAGAATTTCGCCGTGCGACATCGTCAGTGCCGGATACTCCATCCCGCCTTCCGGTCCGTCGAGCAGCGTGTGCTGCCGCCAGGGATACGGCGCGATGCGCTGAGACAGCGTCCGTATCAACCTCGCCGCCGTTCGCGACGCATCGAGCAGCACAGAGCTCCGCCGCGGCGTGGCGAAGGCATGAACAACGATTCTATCGCGATGCGTAGCGTACCAGACTGGTATTCACCTCGCCCGTGCCGACCAATTTGATATGTCTCGAAATTCGAGATCGGCCGGTGAACAGGAGCTGATGCCAGAAGCTCAGTTACGGCTCAACTCAGGCCACAAATCGGCGGGTTCTAGGCAGCCTGCGAGAGCGTGGAATCAACCGAACCGGCTCTCTGACGCTGGCATGTCTGTCATTAAAATCGGTGCCTAACGAAACCACCGGTACGCTGCCCACGTGCAGAATTGTCAGCAAAATATTATGCCGATCGCCCATGTCTAAATACCACATCATTGTGGTAGTCGACATATGCCGATCCGAGGCCATGTTCAGTCTTAACGACCAGATCCTCAAGTGCGAGGAGAATAGCCCCGAAGTCACAGAGTGCATGATGGTTGGGACATACGATTAATATGTTCGCAGCGCAGTCGGGGCCAGAATGAGGCGTGCCCAAGGGTCGGAGATGATGGCCCTCTGAGTACGTAAAATCTCCCTCGCCCTTTAAAGCAGCGCCGCAGATCTGACAAGAATTATTATACAGACGCTTAAGCCACCTCACTACTTCCGTATCACGCACGACTCGAGTGACTTGAATCTGCACGCGTTGTGGAGGGGAGACGTCAATTGCGAGTCGCGAAGGGGGCGGGAGTTGCACACTGGGATCATCCGGCAACCATTCCCCGGGAATCGGGGGGCCTGGATCATCGATAAGGAGTGTAAAACCGTGATCAAGGTCCCACTGAAGGTGGTTCGCGCCACCTGCGCCGTAACGCTCGGAGCTTTTGGGTGGCAGGCGGCGGATCCGACCCAGAAGATCTTCAGCTTTGATCCCGAAATCTCCTAATGGGATCAGATTATACGCGTTGTGACCGTGACTACCCAGACGGCGAGGGTTCCCGCCGAGACGCCATTTGTGAGCTCGCACCACGCGCTTACCCGCGAATTTCGAGCGTTGACGCACCGGATCTGGCAGACCGATTAGCGCTGTTATAATACGAGCTCGATCAATCGGAGTGTCTCCGGCGTCCGGGTCAAATGGAACCGCACGATATCGAGCGAGTGCGGTCAGGTCATCCCATGTAAGCGTGTCAAAGTCGTGCATACGAGAATTCATATCAGTAGAGTGGTCATAGTAGTCGGCTTAGAAACTATGACTCGGCTGGCCTTCCGGCGGCCGCGGGTTAGTTCACCTGTCGTTCACGCAGGGTCACCAGGGCCACATGGACCCAGTTCCGCCATGAAAGCCGAGGGCTCGCTGATGGCGATATCCTGCTCCTCGCCACGGATGAGCTGGACAAGTTAAGAACGCGGCGAGGATGAAACGTAAGACTTTGCTCATTGGCACTCAGTTATGCGTGGATCGAATCCGCGCAGGCGCGGCAGCTTCACCGCTCTGTTTATGTGCCGCGGGGTGGCTCGATACTCAGCGGTTGCAACTCGCCGCGGCGACGCTTGGAAACGCCACCCAAGTGCTCGAAGGCAGCGGATGGATCGACCTGGTCCAAAAGGATTTCGTCGAAGCTGGCGCGGTCCGTCGCTATGCGAAGATACACTTCGCGGACGGCGTCGCCCGTTGCCGGGTTTGAGCCCATCTGAAAACCAACAACATATACGTCGTCAGCCTCCGGGATCGTGCGGTACACCTCGTGTATCACGCGAAGCACCAAGGCACAACAGACATCCTCATGGAGCTCGCGCAACCGTAATGGCCTAAGGCCCGTTGCTCCAATCAGGTTGACTGGAGGTAGCTCAACACCAAGGCAAATGCGATCGAGTTGCTCATCTATGCCCCATTCGAAGCCGAAGTCGAATGGGAGATCTTCGTTGATAAGCTCTTCGCGTAGCACTTCTGCCCATGCGGCTCGATCGCCATCCACCATGCGGCGTGCAAAGCGTCCCGCTGAGACTCGCCGCGCGAACTCTTCAAAGGCTTCCTCGTCTTCATCATCTGGTGCAAGTTCGGCAAGCCAAAGTGCTCGGGCGTGCCAATCGATAGCGCCTCGTTCACGGTCCCGTAAGAGGCTGCGTAGCCGGGATTCGAAAGATTTTTCGCCAACATCACTCTGATGACCGGGGTGGACGTGAGTGGTTAACGGCTCGTGTGGACCTGGCACATCAACCCGGGTGCGGTACGACAGGCCGGTGCCAGGCAGACCCACATTACCGTACGTGCCGCGTTGTCCCACGGTGACGGTTGCACCCCGACGGCCAAACGAAAGGGATATGCCACTCTTGCCGAAGTTTAGTTGCACGCCGGGGAAGATCGTCACAGAGCGCCGGAAGCGAATACTCATGCTCAACTCACCGAGATCGATGCAGTAAGCGAGATCCAGCAAGGCAGATAAAGCCGCATGAGCGATTCATACGAACGACAGCGAAGTAGCTATGGCCGTGAAATCCGCACGCGCGGCCGAATCCCAGCCCGTCTTCAGATCCAGGAAGTTGAACGTCAACCATGAATCCCGCCAACGTATCATGTTGCTTTCGAGACGAACCGGCCACGAACCTCCTTCGTTGTCTTCCTCGACGAAGGTCGCGACACAACAGGAACCAGGGAGCCGTGCAAAAGTAGTTGGCCGAGCCTTTTGGACGTGATAGTCTTTAAGCCACTGCCTATACAGGCGGTAGCTTCGTGTGTGTTCCTTTGCAAAACCGACGTTGTCAGCTCCGGCATGCTGCCAACTCATGGCTGGTTGCCGCCACAGGACCAGAGTCGGTCCGCGCTGTGGCTGCGGATATTTGGTGGCTATGAGTAACGGAAGGCCGGCGAGTTCGATGGCCTCTCGCTTCGCTTCATCTCCGCCCGGGAGAATTGCTTTCTCACGGCCTTCGTCAAGTTCCGCCGCAGACACCCAACGCCAATCGGAAGGTTTCTCGAAACTGAATCCGAGCTCTTTCGAACAGTAATCGTTGCGCTCAAGAAAGCTGGGCGGGAGTCGCGGAAGTGAGAGTGCAAGAATGCCCAGTCCCGCATACCTCATGAAGTTGCGGCGTGTGACAGGATCAGTCATCAATCGCAGCCTTCAGGTTGGTGTAACCGTGTGTAGACACCGCGCCGAATTCAATCTGCTTAGTTTTCCGTAGCCGATTGAAGCTGCTCGGTTGGGCACTACGGCCGCGTTGCCTTGCACTAAATCTCACCGGAGCGAGTTATCGAAAACTCGATAATGCCACGGCCACTTGGCAGATGTCGCTCAAAACAAGATTAGACCACACAGGGGCGGCACCGCAATGCCGCCCCGAAATCAGACCTGTCGGATTATGCAGTATCCGAAACCCACCGGGACGTAACGCAAATCGTTTCATCAGAAACTTTCAGCTAAACTCTCCGGCGATGGCGCAGTGGGGGGGAGTCTGAATAACCTGCGGGCCGCCTCGAGATTTGTCCCCGAGGCGGCCCGCACGAGGAGCCCGAATCACCCCAGATCGCGGAGGATGGTCTCCGCTGATCGGAGTCGTGCACGCCGATCAGGACGCGGGCACGCAGGACCGCCGCCATCGTGAACGTGACTCACCGTGCTCGCATCAGGGCCTCTCGTTGCGTTCGTTCGGCGAGGCTAAGAAGGGACGTTATTAAGGGCGTTTGATGTCCCCTGCCGTTTTCAGCGGGACCTGGGATGGCGGTCCGAAGTCGACGTACTTGAACGGGCGCAGCGGCTGCGCTCTCGGCCAGATCATGTCCAGCGTGTTGCCGTCGTACAGCTCGCCGCCCTTCATCACGTAGCGGATCGCTGTCGTGTTCCTGATGTTGTCGAGCGGATTCTCGTTCAGCACCACGAGGTCGGCGACCTTACCGACCTCGAGGCTGCCGAAGTCGGCTGCCATACCCATGCCCTTCGCGACGTTGATGGTGCCTGCGCGCAGCGCTTCGTGCGGCGTCATCCCGGTCATCTCGAGCATCCAGAGCTCCCAGTGTACGGCGAGCCCTTGCATCTGTCCGTGCCCGCCGGCAGCGACCAGACCGCCGGCCCTCATGATCGGAGCTGCGCCCGAACCGCCGTGCGTGAAGTAGTACTCGTCGAGCGCGTAGCGCTGGCTCGTGCGTGATTTGTGGTCGACGACTTCGTGCGGCAGGAAATAGTTCAGCTTCTCGTCGGCATGCACGTCGGTGGTCTGGTACCAGTACAGCTCGCCCTGGTATGTGCTCGGCGCTGCGACGACGAGTGTCGGCACGTACATCGTACCGGACCGGGCGTAGAGCTGGACGAAGTCGTCGTACATGTTGACCCAGTCGGTCGGCGCGTGCTCGATGGCCGTGTAGCCGTCGAGGATCATCGCGACCTGCCGCATCACGCCTCCGCCTTCAGCCGTGCTGTTGATCCCCAGCCTGTCACCCGCCTGGAGCATCCACTGGATCTGACGCCGCTGCGGCTGCAGGTACTGCTTGGTCGAGAAGGAGCCGCGATCTACGTAGCGCTTCACGCCCGCGAAGGCGTCTTCGTAACTGTTGATCCGGATCGCGCGCGATGTCTGCGACGGCCCGGTCATGAAGATGCGAGGCCCGAGCATGTTACCGGCCGCGATCAGCTCGCGGTAATGGAACTGGTCGGTCGATGCGTTGACGTCGCGCGCCATCGTCACGCCGAACGCGAGGTTGACCAGAGGTTCGGGCGCGATGTCGACGAGCACGTCCCGCGGCATCCCGCGGATGTGCGCGTGCGCATCGATGAGTCCCGGGATGATCGTTTTGCCCGCAACGTCGACGCGTCGAGCCCCGGCGGGGACCTGCACGGAGCCGGACGGACCGATCGCGCTGATGCGGTTGTCGGTAACCACGATCGTCGCGTCCTCGATCACTTCGTCGCCGCGCATCGTCACGATCTTCGCACCTGTCAGCGCAACCGACCCCTTCGGTTTCGGCATGGCGACGACCAGGCGGATCGGAACGGTCTCCGCGAGCTGGTCACGGCCCGCATCGGGTGCATCCGGCCCGAAGACCTCGTCGAGCTCGAGCTGCGAGAAGACGTTCCCGAACACCCAGGTGAGGCTTTCACTATCGCGCGCCCACTTCAGATCCTGCCCGCCGTCGCGGGTCACGCGCTGGAACGGTCCGGGACCCGATCGCTCGTTGAGCGTCACCATCTCGAGCGATGGCGGGAGCGCTGCCACGTACACCTCTTCGCGCAGCGTGAACGCGAGCCACTTCCCATCTGGCGAGGGAACCATCTCGGCCGCGCCCTGGACCGCCGCGATCCTGCGCCGCTCGGTCCCATCGAGGCGGACCGATAGGAGCGTGTCGCCCTGCGCGAACGTGATGCGCGAGTCGTCGGCTGTGAAGGTGAGCACGTTGTCCGACTGCGCCGAGAGGACGGATCGCGCCTCGCCGCCGGTGCTGGGGATCCACTCGATGAATCCGCGGTTGTTCGTGTTGCGATCGCGCGTGGCCGCCGGGTCTTCGCGAATGTAGGCGATCCGGCTGCCGTCCCGTGACCAGACCGGGTTCGCGTAGTAGGCGGGGTGCGTGGTGAGACGCTGCGCCCGCCCGCCACGCGTCGGGACCCGCCACAGGTGCCCGCCCTCCGTCGCGTGCCAGCTCACGAACGCGATGCTGGAGCCGTCCGGCGAGAAGGTCGGCTGATACTGGCCACTGCCGCCCTGGATCAGCGGCCGCGGCTTGCCATTCGGCAGATCCATGATCCAGAGCTGGTTGAGCGAGCCGAAGACGAGCTTCGATCCGTCCGGGCTCCTCTCGGCGTAGCGCATGTTGCGCACGACGAGCGAGTCGTCCTGGAACGGCATCCTGTGCTGGATGAGCGGTCCGAGCTGCTGCTCGACCTGCGCCGTGAAGGAAATGGTCCGGACGTCCTTCGTCCCGATGTTGACTTCCTGGAACGTGCCGTCCTTCACGAACACGACGGCGCGACCATCGGGCGTGAACGTGAAACGTGTGCGCCGGTTCAGGTCTTCGTAGTCGATCGGGAACACGAGCCACTCGTCCTTCCCGGTGACGAGGTCGCGGAGTCGCAGCCCGCTCATCGCGTCGACGTTGGCGATGTAGGCCATCCATTTTCCATCGGGCGAGATGGCCGGCCGGGCACCGCCCGAAGGCGCCAGCGTCATCGCCGCGATGTCGCCCGTGTGCCGATCGAGCCGCATGATCGGTGCACCGTTCGGCAGGCTGTTGCCTCGCAGCGGGGTGGAACTCGCCGCCCCGCGGAAGTAGACGTAGCGTCCGTCCGGCCCCCACCGGAAATGGAGCCCCGCCGCTTTCGCATCCAGCCTCATGCCGCGCCCGCCGTTCAGGCTGATCAACCATGGCTGCTGGCCGGCGCTGCCGCCCGAGTCGTTCCTTCGCACCAACACGTAGTCGCCGTCCGCTGACCACTCGGGATCGGCGAAGTGGAAGTCGCCGCGTTCCGTAGTAACAGGCTTCAGGTTCGACCCATCGGCGTCTACCACCCAGAGGTTCTCGTTCCCGCTCCGGTCGCTCACGAAGAGGATGCGACGCCCGTCGGGCGAGAAGACCGGCTGCACGTCGATCGCCATCCCGCTGGTCAGCCGGGTGGCACGTCCCCCGCTGCGCGGAACGGTGTAGAGGTCGCCCAGCAAATCGAAGAGGAGCGTCCGGCCGTCTGGCGAAACATCCACGTTCATCTGCGTGCCCTGGCTCGTCTCGAACGAGACGGTGCGGGTCGGCGTGATGCAGAGAGTGTCGCATCGGTCGCCCCGGCGCCGTGCGTCCGGCTCCTGTATATCCGCTTGCCACTCCGCCGCATCGGCCAGCGTGACACTGCGGTCCATTGCAGCCGCGCCATGCGCGGTGAGCACAACGAAAAGCGATGCGATCAGCATGTGGTGAGACCGGAGCATCAAGTACCTCATCTGCGGTTGCGATCGAGCCGGCCCGCACGGGACTTCACCGCGAAGCGTTGAGTCGTCGTCGCGTGCGCGCGTTCGTGCGGCGTGGGTGGAAGCACGCTGCCCGTTTGTGTCGGATGCGTTGTCTACGATGCGGGCCAATATCTCGGCGTGCGGAAGGCCGCGCAACCTGCGGCGGCATTCTCGATCCCGGGAATACGCGTTCCATCGGAAGGCTGCTCGGTGCCGCACGACGGGTAAGGAGTGGGGCAACTCGCGCGAAGGCACAACTCGGTTGTGCTAACGGATGCTGGCCGATTCCTCTCGGATCACAGCGGTATTTACCTCGGCGCACGGTAGCGGGCTGGTCGCAACAACCCGATGGCTACCTCCCAGGCTCATACCGATCACGACCGCCCCCGAGCCGAATCCCAGCCGGCTCACTCCCTCCATCGTTTCGTAAGTCACTCGGCCAAAGAGGAGGGCATCGGCCCGATCGAGGGTCTCGATCGTGTGACCTGCAAGCCTTCGCCGGCGAACATTGTCAGATGATCGGAGCACGCGTCGAATGTGACGTTGGTGGAATACAGAAGGGATCGCGTTGCGTTCACCTGTGTTCACGCAGGGTCACCAAACCCACATACGACAAGCGCAACCGTCGCAACATGCGGAGGACCAACCCATGTCAGTCCTCTATCCTGTACATCGGAATGGGTGTGCACAAGGAGTCCGTCACGATTGCGGTCCTGCCATCGGATGCCCGAACACCTACCCGGATGGAACGGCTTCCGAATGACCTCGTGAAGCTAATGCGCTTTCTGGACCGGCTTGCCTCTACCGCTGAGATCCGGGCCTGCTACGAAGCCAGCGGTGCCGGCTACGTGCTTCAGCGAGCGATGCAGAAATGGGGGTACGCGTGTGATGTCATCGCACCCTCGCTCATTCCGACGAAGCCCGGCCACCAGAGAAAGCATGACAAGCATGAAGCAGCGCAACTTGCGCGAATGTATCGTGCCGGAGAGCTGACGACAGTTCGCATTCGATACCTTCGTTTACCGGGGATACCTGGCGCTTCTCGAGTACAAGCTCGCCCGGCGCGACGAATTGGATCGACAGACCGAAGCCCTCGCGCTCACGCCGGCGCTGGCCACTGCTGTCACGCACCTGCAGTGCTTTCGCGGTCTTCAGGTACATGGCGCAATGGTGCTTGCTACGGAGATCGTCGATTGGCGCCGCTTCTCAACACCGGGCGAACTGATGGCCTATCTCGGCTTGGTCCCGCGGGGAAACTCAACGGGAGACCGGGAGCGAAGAGGCTCGATCACGAAAGCTGGCAACCGGCATTGCCGGCACGTACTCGTGCAGGCTGCCTGGAGTTATCGACATAAACCTAAAGTCGGTACGGCACTCAAGGCGCCAGAAAGGACAGTCGGTGCACGTGATTACACACGCATGGAAAGCGCAGCACCGGTTGCGTAAGCTGTATCAGCATCTGTCGTACCGGAAGCAGCCGCAAATTGCTGCTGTCGCAGTTGCCCGCGAACTCGTCGGCCTTTTCTGGGCCGTGATGCGAGAGATCGATCCGCTCACCCCAGACACAACAAACCACTGAGTCGAACTGTCGATGTTTGAAGCAGAGCTCGGCCTGAGGCACGATTGCGGAGAACTCTCGAAAGCGTTATCCGGTAACCTCCGGCAGCAAGCCTTCGGAGGGAATCCTCGTGGCTAGAATGAGACAGCTCCCGACGAATCCAATTTTTGCCGCTCCGGTGCGTTCGTCGTTCGCGACAACCACTGACCGGCGTATATCAGCAGGATTCATCGTCGAAGCCGCCTCAGGCACCTCCGCTCTCCAAACGTCCTTAATCAAGGCAAGTGGCTGAAACACGGATCAGGCGGATCACCGGTATTGACACCAGCCCAGTCATATCAACGCCCAGAAGGTAAGCTGCGGGCCCGTCCAAGCTCAGGCCCTCCTGCCCTGCTATACGATCTTGTCCAGCTCCTGCCAGGCAGCCCAACACGCCCAACAGCTTTACCGTTCCGTTATACCGCGCTCGCGCTAGTCCACGGAAACTAGGACCTCGTCCTCAAGCGGCAGCTGTACCATGATTGGAGTGTCCGCATCAGCCGGATCGATTTCTACGTCCACCGGCGTGTCGAGCATCATAGGGACAATGCGTTCGACCTGCCTAGAATGTGAGTCAATGTACGTTAGGTCCACCTTCGCACGAATCGTTACCTCGCAACTGTATCTAAACGGGTGCCCGACGCTCAATACAAACGTATCCGTAATATCTATTTTCTCGATGTGGACGCTCTCTACAGTCCCAATTGCGCCGATCACCACAAAGCGCCTCTGCAGTATCTCTTCAGCGATTATATCCTGAACGTGTTCGGTCAAACTAGAGAACGCTAAGCTCGCTGAAGCCCACATTCCAAACGCTGAACGATCACGTACCAGCAAGTCCAGTAGCTCTTCGCCTCGCTCCACGTAAATCAGCTCAGGGTAGGCCTCGCAAGCGCGCCTGAGATCGCCATCCTGGCTTACCACGTACACGGATCGATTGTGCTCATGGCACCACTGATGCAAGGCGAGAATGGTAAACGCGTCAGGGAACTCGCTCTTCTTTGCACCAGCGCCGAAGGGAGGGGCACCCCGAAAGTACCGCACGAACACGGCTTCGGCTGGCACGCTACCTAGATCGATGATCTCCGCTTTCGCGTCATGGAGCCACTTTCGGAAATGCTCGACCGCAGTAGCGGCGACTTCCTCGTCCGACCGGGATTTTGGAATGCGTCCGCTGACGTGGAGGTACTTCGCCCCCGGCATCGTCCGAAGCTTTCGTACATGCCGGGCCGCTTCACAAGCCGCCTCACGAATTCCTCGCTCGATCTCGCCGATTGTCACAAGCGTAAACACTAGGCGAATTGTGCCCCATGAGGAGTGCTCGCAAAATTTACCGAGCAGCGGGCCATCTAACGCCCATCGAGCACGCACAAATACCTCAGCGTCTAAGAAGACGCAGTCAGTCTGAAGCATCTGCACTTAAAAATGTGGGTAGTCGGCATAACGCCAGAAGGTAAGCTGCAGGCCACGTCAGCACCCTTACCTGTGAACCCCGGTACGAGTTCTTCCTAGCAACTTCGCGTCGAACAATCTGGTTGTCTGCTTCACCGCATGCGTTAGGCAACCGTATCGTTCCCAGTGCGAGGCTCGACTTCGTTGGTAACGACGTGCATGCCGAAATGCGTTGGGAAGCGATTTCGTTTCTCCAAGAGTCGACGCCGATCGGTCGAGTAGGAGGAAATGAACGTGGGCCGCCGTCCCTCAAGCAATCCTCGTTCGTTGAGCTCCATCGCCGCGAGGCCAACTATTGAAGGTCTCTCGGGGAGCGAGGCGAACCGTTCGATGGCGCCAGAGACCACTGCGTCGGCGGCGGCGGTATCCGGGCCGAACTGATCCCGCAGCTGGATATGCACGCGGCCAAGCGCCGAAATGTAGTCACGCGAGAACCCTCGCACATCGCGCGCAAGCTCGCCGATAACAGTCTTGCGGCTGCCGCTCTCCATTTCAGACAGAACAAGTCGCTTAAACTTAGGATCCTCCGAGAGGCGGTTTAGGTTCGCCTCTGGCTCGACCACGTGAGTGATAACAACGCGCCCGTCGGGTCGAATGAGGCGAGAGGACCGTGCCCATGCACTGTGGACGGCAGTACCTCGGTGCTGCATATGACGCCGCAGTTCAGCACATACTCGGTAGCCCAGAACGGTGGAATGCTCCTGGCGGAAATGGGCTTTAGCCGTTTCCAGTTGAGTCGACTCGGCGCCGTATAGCGTACTCACGAGGTGAGGTGCTTGGTCGCAATAGCCATGTGCGGTCGTCAGCATGTTTGCGAAGCGACGCGCGATTACTGGTAGACTATTGCCGTGACCGGTCCATTCATGAGAATCCGCGTATGTCGCCTCTCTCAGTGTCAGTGCAAGCAGTTCGCGTTCAAACTCCTCATAGTTCTCCATCATGAGGTTGAATAGGTCTTCGAGCGCCAAATAGACAGCTAGGCGCTTTTGCGCCTGAATAACCTCGTCGTACTGGTCCCGTGTCAAGTCAAGGACGGGTTCACGTCCGATTACGAAGCGTTTAAGTACGAAATGAGTCACGTCGCTAATTCAGCCGAAGGTTGCTTAACGCCAGAAGGTAAGCTGCAGGCCACGCCAGCGCCTTCACATGTGAAGTGCAATACAAGTTCTTTCCCAGCGACTTCGCGTCAAACAATCCGCCTGCCAGCTTCACCGCTTCCGTAAGGTCCTCATCGGAGGAGCGGAAAAGGCCTCCGCCGCCTCAAGCTCTAACATGGACTCGGCCAACGGCAGATGGAAAGCCGCAGCGATCGCATGGTATGTCCCCGCAGCATTTCTGATCGAGCCGTACATGATCTGGTGGATCATAGAGCGTTGGTTGCCGCTGCTGACACGAGCCCTATAGATATTACCTGGATGGAGGTGCGAGCTTGCGTACTTCCACAGGAACGCGTGATCAAATTCAAGGATTGGATTGCCTCGAGTCATGTCAAATGTCGACGGCAGTCGCTTGACGTCGGCGGCTTCAATAAGGCTCTTGCCTTCTGCCGTGATGTCAGTGGCTACCGGCCCAATGGACGTGCTTGCTGCCGTCTCGAATCGCTGCCGTTCGATTTGGCGTTCTTTGATCACCCGCGGCCATCGGTCGCCGAAGCTCTGGAGAGTCCAGTGGGCGACGGTATGAGCTTCATAGAGCGCCCGAGCATGGTGGAATGCAGTTAGCGCGGCAAGGTCGACGCTCAGGAGTCGTTCCACGGCAAACACCTCAGCGGCTGCTTGGCCAATAAGCCCGTCGATCATTAGAATACCGTCTGACCCAGAGCTCATGTCATGATCGAGTTCGGCGAATTCTCGCTGCATCTCCAGCGGGACGGTTGTCGCCAACGCCACAGCATGGCGCCGGAACTCTGCCTTTACGCCCGGATCGGGCGCGCCGTCGCCTGTACCGAACGTCATATACGATCGGAACGGACGTTCATCTGATGTAGTCGGCTCAGCCATCTTGATTGTCTGAGGGCCTGACGGCGTGTAGGCTGCAGGGCCGAAGCCATGATTTCAGCGGTCTCCGCAGCCTTCGCAGCAGCCCAACCGCACACGAACAGCGGCGTGCTTCGCAAGATAGTCACACCGAAACGCCGAGGAATGAGAGTTCGTGAACGCTGCAACCACTGAGAGTTTGTGTTCAAGAGAAGATTAGACCTAGCCGTGGCGAGTCCGCAATACTCCGTCGAATCACGCCCGGAGTGGCCATAAACGTCGCCGTCCCATTGAAGCGTAATGCGTGCCCGCTCGAAGGAAATTCACCAAAACGATCCGGCAGACAGATGCCCCCCCAACATAAAGTCCTGCGGGGCCGCCCCAACCACATGATCGAAGCAGCCCGCACGAAGCGCCCGAATCACCCCAGATCGCTAAGAATCGTCTCCGCAGCCCACAGCGCGAGGGCCGCGAGCGTGAGGGTCGGATTCCCCGTCGCAACCGTGGGGAACACCCCGCTGCCAACCAGGAACAGGTTGGGGTGGTCCCACGACCGCTGCTCGGGATTCACCACGGAGTCGGCGGGGGAGGTCCCCATGCGATACGTCCCGACCGTATGCCCCGCGCCATAGAAGCGGAAGTAGTCCGTGGTGCTACCCGCGGGGGCCGCCTGCCCATCGGGCACCGGGTTGCCGTTCGCATCGACGGTGATCGCAAATACCGTGGGATCGGAGCCGACATCCGCCGCGGTCGGCTGGCGTGTGTATTCCTTCGCGCCCATCGCGTTGTAGATCGCGGTGGCGGTCTGCTTCGCGGCGACGAAGCCGAGCTTCGTGTAATCCGAGAAGTTGTATTCGATGCGCGGGCGCGGCAGGCCGAGGCTGTCCTTCCACTCGGGGGAAAGGGTGACCCGGCAGTCGTCGTCGGGCGTCTGCTCGACCAGGAAGCCGAGGCGGAACTGTCGCGTGAGCACGAAGTTGAGCCGACTCGTCAACGAATCGCCGAAGAACGACTTGCTGCCTGCATTGGTCTGACTGACATTCGCGCCGACGATGTAGTCGAGCGTCGTCGTGGCGGGGTCGCCGATCGGGAAGTTCCAGCCTTCATTGCCGATCTCGATGCGGAAGGCTGCACGCTCGCTGCGGAACGAGCCGTCGCGCAGGTCCTCGATGCCGGCGGTCGAGAGCGGCCCGCGATAGCCGAAGAGTTGGGTCGGCGCGAGTGCCCACGACAGGTAGATCGGGTGGTCCATCAGGTGCTCGCCGACGTGACCGCTGCTGTTGGCGACGCCGTTCGGGGTCCGGCCGCCGTTCGTCGACATGAGCAGCAGGCGCGGCGTTTCGATCGCGTGCGCGGCGAGAACGTAGCGCGTCGCACTCACGCTGCCGCTGCCGGTCACACCGCCGTTCGGGTCATCGTACTGCAGATACTTGATCGCACTGACCTGGCCGTTCGCATCGACGACAACTTCGCTCGCGACGGTCTGGTACATGATCGAGACGGTCGGATACTGCAGCGCTTCGTACAGCGTGACGGTCGGGTCGTACTTCGCCTGGATCGGGCAGATCGGGATGCAGTTGGTGTTGCCTGCACAGACGCGGCGGTTCTGGTACGGGATCGAGTTGCGACCGGCGGGTGTGTTGGTGACCGTGAGCTGCACGCCATCGACCGGCGGCATCTTTTCGACGCCCGCGCTGACGGTCTGATCGACGAGTGAACTCGGAATCGCAGGCATCGGATACTGGTAATCGTCGGGGAAGGTGATGCCGAGGTAATCCTGGTCGGCGACATCAGCGGCGATGCCGATTGCGGCTTCTGCTTTGCCGTACCACGGCTCGAGGTCGTCGTAGTCGATCGGCCAGTCTTCGGCGACGCCGTACTCGCTCTTCAGCCGGAAATCGTTCGGCACAAAGCGCAGACTCGTGCCGAGCCAGTGACGCATGGTCCCGCCGCCGACGCGTTCGTACGTGCTCGCGAACGCGAGCGGGCCCTGCTGATCGAGGTACGACCGGTTGCGATCCTGCCAGGTATTCTGTGACAGGGTCAGCGTGCTCGGTCGGCCCGCGGCCTGGTTGGACGGGTTGCTCGGCGACTGGAAGCCGTTGTTGTCCGCATCCACGATCGGCGGCGTGTACGGCGACTCGGGCACCTTCGCCTGCGCCATGTAGAAGCGCTCGAGGTAGTCCTCGTAGCTGCCCTGCCCATCGCGACCGGCCTCGAGGATCAGCACCTTCTTTCCGGCCTGGCCGAGTTCCTTCGCGATGAGTGCGCCGGAAACGCCGGCACCAACAATAACGACGTCGTAGTTCTGCTCGCTCATTTCGAATTTCCTCCGCCAATGAATGCCGAGAGTGGCTGCGGCGGCTGATGCCAGTAGCCGAAGCTCCACGTGCTGTATCCCATCGGATGCGTCTGGCCGACGCGCCAGACCCAACCCTGCGTGTAGGCATCGCTCGACACGACGGTGAAGCGCGCGCCGTTTGTTGGATCCGCCCTGTACGCGGCCAGCTCCTGCGGGTCGTACCAGCAGGCGAGGTACCAGAGGAGCATGATGCTTTTCGCCATGTACGCGACGGTGTCGCCCGACTGCTCGAGGATGATCGTCCCGATGTTCGCGGGCGGCTGCGTCCGGTTCGCATCGTAGACGGCCATGAGCTCTGTGAGTGCTGCGCCGCCTTTCTGCTTCGCGATGTCGAGGTAGGTCTGCGCGGTGCCGTGCGTGTCGAGGAACGGCTTCAGCATGCTCGCCGCGATGCCGGTGAGTATGGCAGACAGGTTGACGAAGTCGTCCAGCTCGCTCGTCGTCGCCTGCGTCAGTACTGTGCTCATGATCAGTGCGCCTTTTCGAGGACGAAGGTGAAGTCCGAGCGTGTGCCGGTGGTCGTCGTCGCGTTGTTGTGACAGCTCATGCAGGTCGACGAAGCGAGCGGCGTATTGCCCTGTACGTACGTTTCCATCGTGGTATTCGCCGCGAACAGCGGGAACGGCGCACCTTCCGGATCGGTCGGATTGGTCGCATCGGTCGGCCACTGCGTCGTGATCAGCTCGTAGTTCTCCCACACCGTGCCCTTCACGGCCGCGCGGAACTGCCGGTTCCAGAGCGCGGCGCTGCCGGTCGCCTCGGTCGGGTAACTCGTCGCGCGCACGATCTGACTGCGGAACTCGCCCGGGAACGGATCGACACTCGGATTCCACGGCTGCGGCGGCTGTCTGTTGTACGGGCACTTCGAGGTGCTGCAGGACGGGTTGAAGAAGTTGAACTTCCTGGTTGCGGTCACATTCGATGCCTGCGCAAGCGTCGGCGCGTTGTCGACGTGTTCGAAGGTCGACCAGATCCACTGCGGTTCGCCGGCCGTCTTGTGCACGATGTGGATGCCGACGAGGCCGAGCGTCGAGCGGTGGCACGACTCGGGCACACCCGGCTCCGCGGGCGTATACACATACGCGGTGGTCGTCTGGAAGCGCGACGGATCGTCACTGCCGGCCATCACCTTCCACGCGGCTTTGACCACGATCGCACCGACCGCACCGGTCGTGAGCGTGTCGAGCCGGCCTTCCGGAAACGCGATGCTGTCCGTGAACTTCTGCTGCCCGGCCTTGCTGTACAGCTCGTTGCGAACGATGTAGTTGTACATCGGCTCGTTGATCAGAATCTGGTAGCGCACGTAGTGCCCGTTCTGGTCGATGAGCGGGCCGGTGTTGAGCGGTTCGCCGGAAACGCTCAGCGTCGGTGTTGTCGGAGTTTTGCTGATCATCCGCATCACCGGTGCGCCCGGTGCGCCGGTACAACTCGCCGGCGGCGGCTGCACCGCGCCGAACGGCAGCGGTGGTGCGCCGTCTTCGCGCATCACCGCAAACAGATCCGACCAGCCCTGCCACACCGTCTGCAGATCGGCGGCGGAATTCGATGCGTCGACCGGCTGGCTGAGTGCCATGAAGGTGAGCCAGGAGTTGAAGTCGAACGCTTCCTGCAGCGTCGTGAGGTCTACCTTCGACGCCGTGAAGGTGAGCGTGCACGGCAGACCGCTGTTCGCCATCTCCGGCGTCACTACGTTCGGCGGAACCGGGGGACTCGTCGTATCGCAGGTGGTCACGATCGGGTTGATCGGCGCGAGCGCGGAGGACTTCAACGCAGCCTGGTCGTCATTCGTCTGGCACGCCGCGACGCTCAGTGCAACAGTTGCGGCAAACCCAATTGCTCGTTTCACAGCACCACCTCCCGCGCCGTTGCAGACCCGGGCGTCACCATCGACGGGCGGATGAAGCCGGCCTGCCGGATCAGCCACTCCGAGATCACGAACAGGTTGCCGTTGTTGAGCAGGAACAGATCCTTGTACTGCTCGAGCCAATCGTGGAACACACCGTTCATGTGCTTCTCGAACGACGGGTAGTCGTCGAACACGGAGAGGAAGATCACTTCGTTTGGCGCCGGCGTCGGGAAATTCGTGATCGGCGGTCCGCTCAGGTTCGGCGTGTGAATCGTGTACATCGGCACGAACGGCTCCTTCTCTTCGACGATGCGCGCGAGTTCCTGCAAAGCGAGCAGCGCCTGCTCACGTTTGCCTTCTGCGATGCTCCACCGGGCGATGATCGGTAGCATGGTCTACTCCACGAAGGTGCGGTTCAGGGGAGAGAGGTCGAGCGGCTGCGTCACCGTCGGTTCGAAGCTGGAATCGATGCCCTGCTGGAAGTTGAAGAAGTTGTCGGGATCGACGCTGCGTTTGATCTCGAGCAGGCGCGCGTAGTTGGCGCCGTAGTACATCTGCTTCCAGTCGGGCTGCAGCGGGTCGATGTAGTTGACGTACGCGCCGGTGAAATGCGGGCGCAGCGCCTCGAAGAACCGGAACGCCCATTCCACGTTCGGGCGCGTCGAAGCGACGTCGCCCCGCGGCCAGATCGACTTGATCTCGGGCATGAAGCGCGAGCCGCGATGCACGAAGGCCGTCGCATCCGGTTTGACCTCGTCGATCTTGCCACCCGCATGCGTCCAGACCATGAAGGTCTCCGGGTTGAGCGCCATCGACATGAACGTGTCGACGGTCTCGATGAACTCCTTCGTCATCCCCAGCGGCGGGACCTCGCCGGAGCGGATGTAGCAGTAGCGCCCGTCGACCAGGGTGCTGCGGCCGACCATCTCCTCGAACTGCGGCAGCGTCATCGTGTTCATCTGCACAAACATCGGATCACGTTTGAGCAGCGGATTCAGCAGTTCGACCCCGTGCGCCGCGTCGCCGTTGAACACGCAGGTGAAGCCGAACGCCGGAATCGTCTGGCTCGCGTTGGTCGGGTCGGTGAACGGCCCCCAGATGCCGTAACACGCCATCTCGTTGGGCAGCGCCTCGACCCACTCGTTGTAGAAGCCGAGCACGTCCTGCGCGTGCGAGGTCGGGTAGCGGATCTGGGTCATGAGCATCGTCGAAGTGCGCGGCATCTGCAGTTGCAGGTGCAGTTGCACGACGATCCCGAAATTGCCGCCGCCGCCGCCGCGGCACGCCCACCACAGGTCGCGGTCTTCCTTCGATGTGCTGTCCGCCGAGATGTTGCGAACCGCGCCGTCCGGCGTGACGATCGTGAGCGCGAGCAGGTTGTCGACGGCGAGGCCGTAGCTGCGCGAAGCGAAGCTGTAACCGCCGCCCAGCGTGAAGCCGGACACACCGACCGGCGCGCAGCCGCCGCCGATCGGGATCATTCCTTTGCCCGTCGCCTGCAGGAAGCGGTAGATGTCGATCCACCGTGCGCCCGCCTGCACGTGCAGCGTATCGCCATCGAGCCGCATGCTTTTCATCAGCGAGAAGTCGATGACGATGCCGCCGGTGTTGAGGCAGTAGCCGGCAGCGCTGTGACCGCCGGCCTTTGCGGTGATGCGCAGATGGTACTGCTGTACGAAGCGCATCGTGACGACGACGTCGTTGACCGAGTCGGGCAGTACAACCAGCGCCGGACTGAGCTGGACACGGCCGTTGTCGATCTGCGTCTGCGCCGCGTAGAGCGGGTCATCGGGCAGCAGCACGCGGCCGCTGATCTCGCGCTGAAGGTCACCCGCAATCGTCCGCAGTTCCGCGGCGGAGTGGCGCTGTGCGACGTACGTCATGGGCCTCCTTAGTGGTGCGAGTAGCCGGAACGGCCGGGCACGACCTGGATCAGTTGCATCATGCCGCGGTCTTCATGGATCAGGATGTGGCAGTGCAGCACGTACTCGCCGGTGTAATCGACGAAGCGGCTGCGCATGCGGAACCAGCCGGGGATGAACAGCGTGCACGTTCCGCTGTTGCATTGGATGTACTTCTGCAACTGCGGCGGGCAGGCCGAAAGCGTGGTGCACGACTGTGCGACCTGTCTGCCGGTCGGAATGCCGAACGTGTCCCACCATACGAAAGGCGCCTTCGGCTGCGTTGCCGCACACGGCACCCAGGTCGCGGGGTTGTTGTTGTCGACGTAGCACGGATTGTTCGGGTCGTTCGCTTCCGGACGATTCGGTTCGAACGTCGCCGTGACCTGGAACGGGTTGATGTGGATGTGGAACGGGTGCGCCTTGTCGTTCGCTTGGTTCATCACCGTCCATTCCTCCGCGGTGTTCACCTGCATCGTCTGATTCACCACACTGTCCGAGAACGACTGGCCGTTGATCGTGCTGTTGCCCGGGCCGAAGACCAGTTGGCGCTTCGCGACGATCTCGCTGTCCGCGATGTCCTTCAGGAAGGTCGGGAAGGTGGGGAACGCCGGGTTCGGCATGAACGACATCGCCGGGTTGACCGCCGGGCCCGACACTCGCACCGTGAGCATCACGCTCGGCGCGTCGGGCGCGGTCGACGGGGATGCGGACGCGCTATCGATGTACAACCCGGCGTTGCGAACGATGCAGAGCGTGTAGGTGCCGGCCTGCGTCGGCGCTTTCACCAGCAGATCGGCACGATTCGCCGGAGAGAGGTTGAACCGGTTGTTGATCGTGCCGACCGCGTTGTAGTTCGCGACGTCGAACTGCACACCATCCTGCGCGATCTGGCGCCACTGCACGGGCGATGAGGCCGGCGGCTGCGATGTCCCGCACTGCGTATTGCCCGATGGCAGGAACCACGCGAACTGCACGGCATCGCGGAACGAGCCGTTGATCACACGCCACCACTGCACCTCGCCCGCCTTCATGGCGACGATCGGATTGAGACGGCCGTTCACCGAGATCTGCGGACGTGCCGCACCAGGCCCGCGCTGCGTACCGCTGGTCAGCGGGAAGGGCGTCGACGAGAGCTGCTGGATCATCAGCACCTGCTCGACCAGCGCAGGGCCGTAGTACCTGCGGATCTGGTCGTCGTACGGGCCTTCGATGATGAAGGCACCGGTCAGACCATTCGCCACGTTGAGCGCGGTCGAGCCGTGTTTGTGCGCGTGATACCAGTGTGTGCCCGGCGCCTGCCCCATGCGCATCGTCGTCGAATCGTACGCCGGCAGCGGGAAGCAGTACGGGAACGCGCCGATGGAGTACTGCGGCCACAGACCATGACTGATCTGCGACTGATTCGCAGGCCACAGTTGCATGCTCGCCGGCAGCGCGCCGGGTTTGCCCTGATAAACGGCGGTACGGTCGTACAGTTGCAACAGATTCTGCTGCAACGCTGTCCAGCTCGACGGCATCGCGCTCCACGACGACGGCGGGCCATTCGCCTGACATTGCTGGAAAATCGGCCCGACAATGCGCTGCACCGTCGAATCCGCGGGCAACACCTGCCCGTTAATACGCAGCGCGGGACGCACGAACATCAGGATGTTGTCGCCGGTCGTCGATGGTGTGGTGTGGGTGCCGTGGAAATGCAGGTTGCTCGTACTCGAACCGTGCAAGCAGTTCGGGTACTCATCGCCGCCTGCGGCCTTGGTGTTGCCGCCGGAAGGCGTGTACTGATCGCAGGCCGCCTGCGTGCCGACCGCACTTCGATCGAGCGAAGCCGCGAACGTGCTCGGGTTCACCTGGTTCAGAAACGTGAGCTGCACCTGATCGCCGATACGCGCGCGCAGTGTCGGACCCGGCAGCGGCTCGTTACCCGTCGGCCACGGCTGCGGATTAGCCTGCGAATACCCCTGGAGAACACGCAGGTCCTGCGACGCACAGCGCGGATCGCCAGTCGATCCCCAGAGCGTCCGCATCGTGCTCGTGATCTTCACCGTCCCGCGCAGATACCCACCCGAACTTCGGATCTGCGGCATGTTCAGCAACTCCTGCTGCTGCGCCGGACAGGCAACCGGCTCCGGCGTCTGTGCTTCGACGGGCGAAGCACCCAGCAGCCAACCCGCGAAGAGAACACCGATCAGACTCAATGCGATTTTCCCTGCCGACTCCACGACTGTGCCGGTCTTCGTCACAATGATCGACCCCTGCAGCCTCGGCCGCGTCTGGTCGAGCGCGTCGACGTACGTGAATGTGCCCGTGTCGTTCGCAACGAACGTCGTCGACGATGTGCCCGGCGGGATCTGGTACGGCATGAAGTAGGTCTGGTTGACGACATTGTCGGCGAGGAGTGCGGGCCAGTGCGGTCGATCATCGTTGTTGGTCCAGATGATCTCGTCGCCCACGGCAACCTGATTCAGTGGGTTGCGGTTGTAGGCGTACCCCGCCGGCGTCTTGTCGATGTTGATGCGCCAGGTGAACGGCATGAATGGCCCCCTGCGGTGCGAAGGACGTGAACAAGCCTGCGCGCTTCCATCACGGGAAAGCGCGTTCGATGTACGGGAACAGATGTGGTGTTCGCTGCGTGATGCCTGCTGCGTGATGCCGCTGCGTGTTACGTGTGCTGCGTATTACTGATGCGCGCTGCGTGGTTGCTGATGCGCGTGATGCGTGTGCGTGTGTGATGCGTGATGCGTGATGCGTGATGCGTGATGGCGCCGCGCGAGGAATGCGGTGCGGCGCGGCGGATGATATACAAACCGATCCTCACGAGCGCAACAGTATTATCGATGTCCTTGACCAGCCCACTCCATCATCACTACATAACGGTGCCTCGCCGACATCAATCATTAAGATTTGTTTAAACTCGGAGCCTCCATGATCAGAGCCGGATTGAGTGCGACGTCATCGTTGCTGATCGTTGCGTCCGCGGCTGGTGCCCAGCTTCAGCCAGACACGCTGAAGCCGGATGCGGGGGTGATCCAGCTCGCGCCGGTGATCGTTTCGGCTCCGGTCGGGTTTATCACACTCGGTGGTGCCAGTGCGTTGTCGATGCGCCCCGATTCACTGCGGCTTGGCGCGGGACTCACGGTCGAACGACTCGTGCGCGAGCTGCCCTTCGTACAGGTGCGCAGCAACGCGCGCGGTGAAGCGTACTTCGGGCTGCGCGGCTCGAGCTTCGATGCGCGCGAGGTTGCGGTGCTGATCGATGGGCTGCCGGTGAGCCTGGGTTTCGACCATCGCGCCGACCTTGCGCTCCTCCCCGCGACGGGTGCCACAGCACTGACCCTCGTGCGCGGCATTCCCGCACTATTGTATGGACCGAACGTGCTGGGCGGTGTCGTCGAGATGGGGCTGGCCTCCGGCGCCGGGGAGCGCACCGGTGTCACCATGCATGGCGGTTACGATCACACCGGCGGTTACGCCCTGAGCGGACATGCAGCCGAGGCAATGCCGCTGCGCTCCGGAACGCTCCTGTTGCGCGGCGGTGGCGGGTATCGTGAGACCGACGGATTCCCATTGCCGGAAGAAGTTCGGGAGCCTGCGCCTTTCGACGACCGTGATGTGAGGCTCAATGCCGACCGCACGCTGCGCGATGCGTTTCTGACTGCGCGCTACAACAGCAACGGTGGCGCCTGGGTCTCGCTTTCCGGCCTCGGCTATTCGAGCGCGCGCGGCACACCTGCGGAGCTGAACACCACGAATGCGCGCTTCTGGCGTTATCCCGTGCAGCGCCGCGCGCTCGGCAGCGCATCGCTCGGCAGCGGCTCGCGCGTCGCACCGTGGGGCGGCCGCTACACGCTGGAAACGAGTTTCGGCTACGATGTCGGGTACACGGAGTTGAACGGCTACACCGATCGCACCTACACGACAGTAACGGACCGGGAATCCGACGATGACCGCAACCTGACGGGTCGCGTGCTTGCGTCGCAGTCGATCGGCGAGGCCGGCGAGTTGAGAGGGGCGCTAACGTATGCAGCGGTGCGTCGTGAAGAAACGCTCGGAACGTCCACACTGAACTACGAGCAGCGCCTGTACAGCGGGGCGATCGAAACCGGCTGGCGCGCGCAGTTGGGTAGCGGCACGACGCTGCGTCTGCACGGCGGCATCGCATACGATGCGGCGAACACACCTGTCTCCGCCGACAAACCCGAAGTCGAGCCGATGCAGGAGTGGGGTGCGCGTGCCGGCTTCACCGCCATCACCGCGCATAATCGCGTGCTCGTGCACGGCGGCATCGGGCGACGCGCGCGCTTCCCTTCGTTGCGCGAACTGTACGCCGGGCCGCTGCGCATGTTCGAGCCGAATCCCGATCTGCGGTCCGAAGTCCTCACCGCCAGTGAACTGGGCAGCACCGTGCAACTCGGCACCGGCCTCAGTGTCCAGGCGGTGTTGTTCCATCACCGCATCGAAGATGCGATCGTGCGCAGCACTACACCGACACGCAAAGTACAGCGCGTCAATCGCGACGAGATCCGCAGCACCGGCGTCGAGCTGCTCGCGATGGCCGCGTTCCGGCGCATGTCGGTCAGCGTCGACATGACCGCGCAGACTGTCGAACCGCGCGACCCGACCAGCGACCAGGCGTTCCGCGCGGAGTACCAGCCCAAGTTCGCCGGCGGCATTCGTGTACGGACACCCCTGCCGCTGGACACACAGCTCGACCTCAGCGCACGCACCGTCGGCGCACAGTACTGTCTCGGGAACGGCGGCAACTACACCCGCCTGGAACGCAGCGAGCGCGCCGACATCCAACTGTCGCGCACATGGCAGGCGCGATTCTCCACGATCGACGCAGGAATCGCCATCGACAACGTGACCGACGCCGCGAGTTACGATCAGTGCGGGCTGCCGCAGAACGGCCGGCTGCTGCGTTTCCGAATCACGATCCGCTAAATCCGCTACTCGGCCCGGCCAGCGTCCGAACCGAGGCTCACCCGAAGAACTTGAGCGAGTAGCACCATTGTGCTACTTTCTAATGCGCACTTCTTGGGGGAGGTCAGATCGTGGTTAGGAAAGTGACTCTGCGCCAGGTCGGTGGTTCGATCGGTGCCACAATTCCCAAGGACATGGCGGATCGGCTCCATGTCCAGGCCGGCGACGAAGTCTTCGTTGTGGAGACGGAGCATGGCATTCTTATCACGCCATACGACCCCACGTTTGACCAGGCCATGGCCGCCTACCGGCGGACAGCCGCCAAATATCGTAACGCGCTTCGCGAACTTTCCAAATAACCGTGGACGAGCCCGTATGGCTGAGTCGGTCGATCGTTGAAGCCGTTCATGCCGACCAGGTGCGCGAGCACGGCGGGCAAGCGGGACTGCGTGATGCGGGGCTGCTCGAGTCCGCGCTGGCCCGACCACAGCACGTTTGGGCCTATGATGCTGATACAGATCTCGCGACCCTCGCCGCGGAGTACGGTTTCGGCCTCGCGAAGAACCATGCTTTTTTCGATGGGAACAAGCGCGTTGCGTTCGTCGCGACGAACATCTTCCTGCTCCTCAACGGGTTCGAGATCGAAGCGCCTGAGCCGGAAGTTGTCGACATGATGCTTCGGGTCGCGGATGGTCGTCTGACACGTGTCAGGCTCGCGGCATGGATTCGTGCAGTGATGGTGCCATTCTCCGACTAACCGAGCCTGGGCACCGGCCGCGCCGGCATTGAGGCCGGAATTCTGCCAGCTACCCAACAAACCTGGTCCATTTCCTTAAGCGAATCCGCCTGCTGCGGCGAAGATCCCGTTTCCGCAGGCTGCGGCTCGGCTCACGAGGTTAATCCGAAACGTACCTTCGAGCGAATAGTTGGCGGATTCGTCAAACCCGATCCCTGTCCGAACGTTTCCGCCATCGTCATGAAGCGTAACAAAGAACCTTGCGCCGTCTGCACTAAGCCAGAAGGCTTGAGCCGCACTTCGGGCTGTTCTGCGCTCTTGAAGTCGCCCGGCAAGAAGGTGAATACCAAACGGTGTTACGTGAACGTGCCAGTCCGATTCTGTCGTGACTCGATTTACAGCTTCTACCAAAACGTGCAGCAGGAAATCACGCGGCTCGAAGGACATCCGCAGCTTCGGCCAGGATTTTGGGACCGATGAAGGGCGATAGCGCTTCGGTCGTGACAAGGTCGACGCGTCGCTCGAGGATAGTCTCAAGCAATTCGGAAATCGCCAGGAAACGATCGAATGACTTGGTGCCGGGTGAGAATTGGACCAGAAGGTCGACATCGGAACCGGGACCGGCACTGCCACGAAGAACCGACCCGAAGAGTGCGAGACGCTGTACTCCCAACGCTCTGAGGGGAGCTTCGTGAGCCGCGATTCGCCGCGAAACATCAGCCGGAGTCAGTATTCCGAGCACCATGTCTGGAGTCTAAGGGGGTTCTGGCCGGATTCCAAGTCTGAAGGCACGCGGGCCAGTGGCGGTTGCACGCTCGAGGCCTCGACCCGCCGACATGCGGCACCGGATTCCCCGTCGCAACACACATGGCCCGGATATTCCAGCGGGTCCGGCTCCACACGACACCTCGTCAGGAGGGGAGTGGTGGTTGCCGCCACGATCTGCAGGACCGCGATCGCAGTTCTGTTGTTCACGGGCATCGCTGAT
>Ga0182743_1001100_pt1 | contig 28045 bp, 24 predicted proteins | sample eDN3rd30CKraftOP_FD_128522 | JGI IMG/M metagenome (GOLD analysis project Ga0182743, IMG submission 128522) | Enriched Organic Plus compost microbial communities from Emeryville, California, USA - eDNA 3rd pass 30_C Kraft OP (version 2) (version 2) ... | reverse complement strand
CCTTTTTGGTTGAAGACTGTACCCAAGCACACCCCGACGGCCCGCTCGCGTAAGTCCCGTTCACCACTCAACTTACATTAACGGGATTTATGCCAGGCCAGCTACACTCGTTTTAGGAGAACCTGAGCATCCTGCGGGTCAATGGCGCATCGGATCACGTCCGGTGCTCAGGATTGGTACAGTGAATGGTCCTGCTTCTACAACGTTCTCCAACGTTGCGAACGCACTTCGCCTCAATGATGGCTCTATTGTCATTGCAGATATGGATTCGAGGCAGATTCGCTTCTTCAACCCTGCGGGGCATTATATTCGCGCGATAGGGCGCGCGGGTAGCGGGCCCGGTGAGTTCGAATCGCTCTGGCATCTCTGGCGTGATCGAAATCGACTTCTCGCGAGCGACGGAACTGGACGTATCCATGCATTTCGGACGCAGGGAAGATACCTGAACACCACCGGCCCGGTGCTCTCTCCCTCCGGCATTCGAATCCGGCCACATGGGTTTCTGGGTAATGGGACTGGCATCGGCTCGTTTATCGAGCCGGTCGCAGAGGTTCCGGTTGGTGAGTCGGAAGCTGCCGGAACGCTTGTTAAGATAGTAGGAGATCGAGTGGTTCCCATCGCCCGGTTTCTCTCCCACGTGACTGTCCGACGACCAGCCCAGCGCCCAGCAGGTTTGGTGTACGGGCCAGCGGCGGTTATCGCGGTACTGCGCGAGCGAGTATGCGTCGGATACCCACGAACGTATGAGTTTCGATGCTTTGATGATCGAGGTGCATTACGCACGATAACCCGTCGTCAGGATTGGCCACGCAGGAAGGTGATAGATCTCCACAAGGATGTGTACTTTGCCGGAATCGATCGAGCGAATCCGGGAGAACGGGGCGCGCATACAGGCGTCGAGTGCGGGAGACGAGCGTGTTCGCCACGGAGTTCCCGGCGTTCGGCCGTTTCGTAGCGGCCTGGGATTCGGATGAACTCTGGATAGGTCCGATGATACCTCAGGATGAAACACTGGGAGTTCTGAACGAACCACCGCCGAACAGCACGACATGGTCCGTGTTTTCCCGAGATGGGTTGTGGCTCTCCGATGTCGTATTGCCGGCGCGCTTTCATCTGATGGATGCAGGGTCGGATTATGTGCTGGGAGTTATGAGGGATGGCGACGATGTCGAGTTCGTGGCAATGTACCGGCTCTATCGAAGCTAACGTGCGCGGATCCGGTTCCGTTGCGCGCCGGGTCGTGCGACTGATGGCGGCATCTTTAGTAGCAGTTCCCATCGCTGGTGCTGCCCAGACCGTAACCGTAAGCGGCCGCGTTCTGGATGCAACGACCGCAGCCCCCATCACAGGGGCGGCTGTGAGCGTGGCGGGCCGATCAACTGCCACCCAGCGCGATGGCTCGTTCATCCTCTCCAGCATTCAGCCTGGCATACACATTCTTACAGTCCACGCATTTGGCTACGACACGACCAGAACTGAATTGCTCGTAGAACGAGACACGGTTCTGGAAATACGCCTTACCCCAGTGCCGGTGCGCCTGGACTCGATTCGTGGCGTTGCGCGAACGGTCGTGCTTAGAGGACTGGTGCGTGAAACCGGTTCGCACCGCCACCTGCGAAATGTATCGGTGCTCGCAGACGGGGGGAGGTCAGCACATTCAGATCGGCTCGGACGATTCCGGCTCGAATTGCCACAGGGTGCACCGGTGGCGGTGCGTCTGCTGTCCTTCAGCTATTTGCCTCTCCGGGTTCTCCTCGAGCTGGACTCCGATACCACCGTCACGTTCGAACTGAGTCCCGATCCCGTCGTGCATGAAATGATCGCCCGCGCGGTGGAACGCCTCGACCGACGGGCCACTCCGCTTCGGACCGTGGGAATGCCGGCTCTTGATCGGGAGTTGTTGCTCAGAAGCAATTCAAATCTGTATCAACTGCTCGAGACGAAGGGTTACACGGCGCGCATCCGCTGCGTCCTGGTCGATGATATCCAGTATCTCGGCGAGGAACGAGCCGGGAGACTGCGAGCGATGCTTCCTGACGACGTAGAGCGCGTAGAGTTGCTCTACCGCGGCGAGATGCTGAGGGTCTACACGCGTGAATTCATTCGCCGTATGGTGGTCGGGCAGGTCCAGCTACAGCCCCCTGTGTACGTACGTGTGGCAGACCCACCGTACTGCCGTTAACGAACCCGCGTCGATCATCTTCGCCGCAGCACGGTGATCGGCATCTCCCCCCAGGCGTACCACGGTTGGCCCTCGAAGGTGTAGGGCAGGAAACGGAAGTCAGTCGCGATGTCGACGATCTGCTCATCGATGAACGCGTCGCCTGACGAAGCCGTGATCACGCCGAACGCGGTGGTACCATCCGGACGGACGAAGAACCAGAACCGCGCGTGGCGATCGGTTGTGAGCTGGGCAGGGTCGGGGTGTGCATCGACGAGTGCGGCGATGGTACGGTCCATCTCGCGCCGGTTGCTAACAAGCGGATCGCAGACCGTGTACTCGGGCAGCGTGCGGTCCCACGGCTTCGCGAGTTCGGGTACATCCACGACGGAAACACCGACGCGGTTGCGGCGGTTGAGGAACGCGCTCATGATGCCGCTGACCTTCTCGCGGATCTCCGCCGGCACGGTCAGGTCGACGAAGTAGATGCTGCCGCGACGGGTCTTCGGGTCGACGCGCGCAACCACGAAGCCGGATGCGCTGCTGTCCGCGGATTGTATGATTGCACGGATGCGACGGAACGTGGTGTCGCGATCGAGATTGCCGCCGGGCGGCGCCTCAGGAGTTGAACGTGCCGGCACCTTGCGGCATGGCCGTTGAGGAGCTGTAGCATTCTGCGCGGCAAGGTCTGCTGCACTCATACCCAGCAGTAACACGAACGGGATTATTCGCACGATTGCGATCGCTCCGGTTTCAGCGTGGACTGGACTACGGTAACGCGTATCGGAATATGGCGACAAGAGTTTTCGTCGATGACTGACCAGCTTCCTTCACACGATTATGAAATCAACCAGGGCGCGCAGACAGAGTACGATCGGAACGCCGTTCCTCACGCACATGACGCTTGATGAGCAGCAGGTCGAACCGGGAACGTTCCCGTTCACCATGCCGGTGCTGAGCCGGGGGCTCGACCTGACCATCAGGACGCCCGTCACGTTTTTCGTGGGTGAGAACGGCTCCGGCAAATCGACCTTGCTGGAAGCGCTCGCATGGAAAACCGGGTTCGGTTCGCATGGCGGAAATCGCGACCATCGCTTTCCCGAGGACGACGAAGGGAAGCCGCTCGGCGTCGCACTCAAACTCGCGTGGCGGCAGAAGGTGCGCGACGGGTTCTTTCTGCGAGCGGAGACGTTCTTCAACTTCGCGTCGTACCTGGAGGGAGTCGGAAGCACGTTCCGCGCGTATGGCGGGCAGTCGCTGAACCGGCAGTCGCACGGCGAGGCGTTTCTGTCGGTGTTTAGCAACCGGTTCGAGGACGGCCTGTACCTGCTCGATGAGCCCGAAGCCGCGCTTTCGCCGCAGCGACAACTTGCGTTCCTCGGGATTCTGCATGCCCTCACGTCAGCGGGCAGCGCGCAGTTCATTATTGCGACGCACTCGCCGATCCTGATGGCGTTCCCCGGCGCAACCATTCTCAGCTTCGATGGCGAAACACTCGAGCAGGTCGCCTACCGGGATACGGAGCACTATCGGATCACGCGCGACTTCCTGGACGCGCCGGAGCGGTTTTTCCGGCATTTGCTCGAGCCCGAGGGTGAAGTGTAGGCTAATGGGAATTCGAACCCTCGACGCGCGGAGACGCCCATGCCCACCAGTCGTCGTGAATTCCTCGCCGCCTCTGCCGCTGCTGCACTGTCGGCAACATTCGGTCGGCCGCGGCTTTCGTTCGCGGCACTCGCGCAGGAAGCTTCCTTCACGCCGATCCGTCGCAATGTCGGCTACTTCACGCTGCGCGGCGGGACCATCGGGTACCTGGTCAATCCGGATGCAGTGGTCGTGGTCGACAGCCAGTTCCCGACCGAAGCGAAAACGTGTCTCGACGGGCTGCAGAAGCAGTCCGGAAACCGGGGTGTCGATTACCTGATCAACACGCATCATCACGGTGATCATTCGGGCGGGAACATCGCGTTCCGTGGTGTCGCGCGGAAAGTTGTTGCGCATGCGACGGCGGCGGAGCACATGCGTCAGCCGCCCGGCGGCCAGCCACCCGAGGATCAGTTGTTCCCCGATACGACGTTCACCGGCAACTGGTCGGCCGATGTCGGCGATGAGCGGGTCGCTGCGGTGCACTACGGCCGCGCGCACACCAGTGGCGATGCGGTCATCACGTTCGAGCGCGCGAACGTCGTGCACATGGGCGACCTGATGTTCAACCAGCGCCATCCGGTGGTCGACCGTGCCGCGGGCGCGTCGATTCGCAACTGGATGAACGTGCTGGAGCGCACGGTGCGTGACCACTCGTCGGATACCGTCTACATCTTCGGGCACGCGAACACCGGGCTGCCGGTGACCGGATCGCAGGCCGACCTGCTGCACTTCCGCAACTACTTCGAGGCGCTGCTCGCGTTCGTCGAATCGCAGGTGCGTGCCGGCAAGTCGCGCGACGAGATCCTTGCGATGCGCGATCCGCTCAAGGGCTTCGAGAGCTTCGGTCCGTTCGGCCGGGCGAATCCGCGTGATGCGCTGACGTGTGCGTACGAGGAAGTCGCAACGTCGGCGGGCGTGTGATGACCGTTGCGACAGCTCAGAACCTGAAGCGGGAGATCAGCGGATTCGACGCCTCCATGATCGTCGTCAGCGGCGTCATTGGGGGCGGCATCTTCTTCACCCCCGCGGTGGTTGCGCAGCGGCTGCCCTCCGCACCGCTGATCCTGCTTGCGTGGGCGGTCGGCGCGCTGATCTCGTATGCGGGCGCGCTGACCTACGCCGAACTCGCGGCGCGCTACCCGGAGGCTGGCGGCCACTACGCCTACATCCGCAACGCCTTCGGCCGGCTCTGGGGTTTCCTCTACGGCTGGATGCTGCTGCTGATCATTGCGACCGGCGCGCTCGCATCGCTGGCACTCGCGTTTGCGGGCTACCTCTCTGCCTATATCCCGCTCTCACCGATGCAGCAGAAGCTCACTGCCATTCTGCTGATCGCTGCACTCTCGGTGGTCAATGTGTTCGGGGTCAAACCGGGCGCGCGCACGACCACGCTGCTGACCGTCATCAAGGTGCTGGCGTTTGCGCTGCTCATCGCGGTCGGACTGTTCGTCGCGCCTTCGCAGCCGCCATCGTTTGTGGTTGATGCACCACCGAACTCGCTGCTGCTTGCGTTCGGGATGGCGCTGGTGCCGATTCTGTTCAGCTACGGCGGCTGGCAGCAGCTCAACTTCATGGCGGGCGAGGTGCAGGACGCGCGGCGACGCATCCCGGCGGCGCTCGCGCTCGGTGTCGGTGTGGTTGCGATCGTCTATGTCGGCCTGAACGTCGTCTACCTGCGTGCGCTGGGACCGGCCGGCATGGCCGAGTCGAATGCACTCGCTGCGGATGCGGGAATCATGCTGCTCGGCGAGGGCGCGGGCCGGCTGATCACGCTGCTTGTCACTGTGTCGATCCTCGCGTTCTCGAACGTTGTCGTGATGGCGACACCGCGTGTGTTCTGGGCGATGTCGCAGGATGGATCGTTCCTGCGTTCGATCGCGGCGCTGCACCCGAGGTACGGCACACCCGCGCGCGCGATCGGGTTGCAGGCCGGCTGGGCTATCGTGCTCGTGCTGATCGGCAACATCGGTGCGCTCGTGAACGGCGTTGTGTTTGCCGACTGGATCTTCTTCGGGCTGGGTGCCGCCAGCATCTTCGTGCTGCGTCGTGACGATGGGCACTCCGGCTACCGTGTTCCGGGATACCCCGTCGTTCCCGCGTTTTTTGTACTGGCTGCGATTGCTGCGGTGGTGAGCGCGATTCTCGCATATCCGAAGGAGTCCGGTCTCGGTGCGCTGATGCTGCTGGTCGGAGCGCTTCTGTTCCACTGGAAGTATCGCGCGAGCAAAACCGCTGTTGCGGCTGGAGTTGATTGATGAAACGTGCCCTGCTTCTGGTACTGCTGCTGGCCTGTGCGCTCCTGGTGATCTGGTTTTACCAGTCGCCGGATACGACGTACCGAAACCTGCGCGACGCCGCACGCGCCGGCGATGCGGAGCGCATCGATCGCTACGTGAACTTCGATTCGGTACGTACAAATCTCCGCCAGGATGTCCGCAGCTTTGTACAGTCCCGCTCGGACCGCGAAGGCGTCGCCGGCCAACTGGGCCTCATGCTTGGTGGCTACCTCGCCGAGCGCGGGGTCGACGCGTTCATCTCGCCCGCAGGGATCGCCGCGCTCACGCGTGGACGCGAGCCCGGCTCCGATCCCGAAGCGGAATCGCGCGATTACAGCATCGATCGGAATGGAATCAACCACTTCACCGTCCGCTTCGATCCCGACCGTGAAGGGCGCCATATCAACCTGATTTTCAGACGCGATGGCCTGCGCTGGGAACTCACGCGCATTACACTGAGCGATTAGTTTTTACGCTGGGTGAGGTGGGGCGCGGATGTGGGGAGTGACCACCGATGCTGGATGGTAAGCGTGGGTCGTGAAATCGAAAAACATCCGTTGCTTGCGGAGTTCTCGGTCGTAATCGAAGTGCAGGTTGCGTGGGGCGAGATGGATTCGTTCGCGCACGTCAACAACGTCGTGTACTTCCGCTGGTTCGAGAGTGCGCGCATCGCATACCTCGACGCGATCGGGTTCCGCGGCGACGAAGATGACGTCGGGCCGATCCTCGCCTCGACGCACTGCCGGTTCCGGCGCGCACTTCATTATCCCGACACAATTCAGGTCGGCGCGCGCACAACGGAGGTCGCCGTCGACCGCTTCACGATGGAGTATCGCATCGTCAGCCTGGATGAAGACGCCGTCGCCGCGGACGGCGGCGGAGTTGTGGTTGCGTACGACTATCCGGCTGCAACAAAGTCGCGGCTGCCGCTGCGCGTGCGCGAACGCATCCGCGAACTCGAAGGCCTCGACACGCCCGACATCGGATGAGCAGACGCGGGACCGCGGGCAGGAAACGCGGGAAGAAATCGAAACACGGCATGCTGCCACGCTGGTTCGGCGCCTTCCGCCTGGTCGCGGCGATCGTGCTGGTGCTGATGGTGACGCTGACCGTCATCCCCGCACCGACGTATCACGCGTGGATGCTTTCGATCGTGGTCATCGAGGGCGGCATCTGGATCGCGATTGCGGGTATCGTACTGCTGCTGATCCCTGGCTGGTGGCGCAGCCTGTTCGGCCGAATCGCGGCGACAGCAGCACTGATTGCGATCGTGCTCGCAACGCTGCCACTCGTCCAGGTGCTGCGCTCTCTCGATGACATTCGCGCCGCGCTCTCCGCATTCCCGCCTGAAGATTCCGCGCGCGCGCCGTTCGATCTGAGGACCATGGTGACCGGTATGCGGCGACCGCCACTCGAGCCGCAGGCATTCGACTATGTCATGCGCGATGGCAGACCGTTGCGCATGGACCTGTACCATGTGGTCTACAACGATGAGCCGCTGCCGGTCGTGCTGGTGATTCACGGTGGTGCCTGGCGGACCGGCAATCGCGAGCAACTCTCACGGCTCAACACACACCTCGCCGCGAAGCGTTACGCGGTGGCCGCGATCGATTATCGGCTCGCGCCACGACATCCCCATCCTGCGGCGCTGGAGGATGTTCGTGCCGCGATCGAGTTCCTCAAGCAGAACGCACAGCGCCTCGGCATCGACCCGAACCGGATCGTGCTGCTCGGGCGATCCGCGGGCGGGCACCTCGCACTGCTCGCTGCGTACACAATGCGCGACCCCTCAATCCGCGGCGTAATCTCGTACTACGCGCCGACCGATCTGCGCTGGAACTGGGAGCATCCCGCGGATCCGGACGTCGTCGATTCGCGCGGGGTCGTGGGCGATTTCATGGGTGGATCGCTGGACGACCTCGGTGACGCATACGATCGCGCATCGCCGATTTCACACGCCAGCCGCGCGCCTGCAACGCTGCTGATCCACGGCGGCTCTGATCCGATGGTCCCGGCGCGCAACGCGGAACGGCTGATGACCGCGCTGGGTGTAGCGGAACGGCGTGCCGCGTACCTGTGGCTGCCGTGGGCGACCCATGGCTGCGACGCGATTTTCCGCGGGCCGTGCGGCCAGATCAGCACGTGGGCGGTCGAGGCGTTCCTCGAGAACACGATGCCGGATTAGTGCACGACACCGCGGTACATAATGTGCCATAGAACCCCTCTGGAATGCGGCGGCGCGCCGCAACGGATGCGCAGGAGGGGAAATGAAGCGCAAGACACTGGTCGTACTCGGCGTGCCGGTGGTTCTGCTGTTTGCGGCTGCGTGTGAGCAGCAGGACACGCCGGAGATGGCAGATGCGCCACCGGCTGCGGAAGCGTCTGACAAGGCGGTGGCAGAGGTTGCCAGCGCGATACGGGCTGACATCGCGGGCGTCGGCGAAGCCGGCTCAGCGGTTCGTGGCAACGTTGAAGTGGTGAGCGGGGAAGCTTCCGCGGAAAGCTACTTCCTCGCGGTCACGTTGCAGGGTGTGCCGCCGGGCGAACATGCATGGCACATCCATCGAGGCCCATGCGATGCGCAGAATGCGCCCGTCGCGGTGCCGCTCTCGCAGGCTGGCGACGAAGAGGCGTTGACGGGCGCGCTGGTCGCAGCGGCAGACAGTTCGGTGAATGGTACAGTCGCGATTCCATCGGCCGAACTCACCATGGAGCAATTGCGCGGCGGCGACTACAGTCTGCGCATTCACTCGAGGGCGGGCCGCGATCACGGCCCGACGATCGCATGCGCGGATCTGTGATGCGCGACCCGGAAGCGGGCCAGCAGGGTGATGCTTCCGGACGCGCCAGTCGCGACCCGCAACTGGCAGATCGCATAACACACATCGGCGAGACGTTCGAACGACAGCGCGTCGAACTCGATCACCATGTGTACGAGCACTGCACATTTGTCGGCTGCGAATTCGTCTACCGAGGCGAGACAGCCGCCCGCCTGGCCGATTGCCGCGTCGAAGATGCGGAGCTCATCCTCGAAGGACCCGCCGGCCAGACCATCGATTTCCTTACCGCGATGTACCAGGCCGGCTTCAAACCGCACGTTCTCGGCGCGCTACGCAACATTCGGCGCGGCTCGCATCCTTCCTGAATCTCCGGGTCCGGATCCGGTTCCGGAGATTCACGGGATTACCGCGGTCGCCTCAATCTCCAATCTTGCCTTTGGTTCCAGCAGCCCGGCGACGATGACGAGGGTCATCGCAGGGAAGTGTTTGCCCATGATTGCGCGGTACGTTTCGCCGATGGCGTGCTGGTTCGACGCGTAGTCGTTGCGATCGATGATGTACCAGGTGAGCCGGACGACGTCTTCCCTGCGGGCACCGGCGGCGTGCAGCAGTTCGGTGATGTTGAGCAGCGCCTGCCTGAGTTGCCCGACGAAGTCATCGGTTTCGAACGTGCAGGTCTGCGGATTCCAGCCGACCTGGCCGGCGAGCGTGATGATCCGGCCCTGCGTGACCAGGGCGTTGCTGTAACCCGACGGGCGGGCCCAGCCTTCGGGAAGTACGACTTGCATTACGCCTGACCCTGTGAAGCGATTTCTCGCAGCATGAACCGCTGCAGTTTGCCGGTGTCGGTGCGCGGGAGTTTCTCGACGAACTCGATTTCGCGCGGGTACTTGTACGGCGCGATCTGCGCCTTTACGAAGTCCTGCAACTCTTTGCACAGCACATCGCCGGGGGTGAATCCGGGCTTTGTTACGACGAACGCCTTGACGATGTGCCCTCGCTCGGAGTGCGGAACACCGATCACGCCGCACTCGAGCACCGCGGCATGTTCGAGCAGCACGTTTTCGACTTCCGGGCCGGAGATGTTGTAGCCCGACGAGATGATCATGTCGTCCGTGCGCGCCTGGTACCAGAAGTAGCCGTCGCGGTCCATGATGTAGGCGTCGCCGGTCAGGTTCCAGCCATCGCGCACGTACGCGCGCTGCCGCTCGTCGTTCGCCAGATAACGACAACCGGTCGGACCGCGCACCGCCAGTTTGCCGACCACGCCGCGGGGAACTTCGTTCATGTCATCATCCACGACGCGGGCTTCGTAGCCCGGTACAACCCTTCCCGTCGAGCCGGGGCGAATCTCCTCGTCCGAGGCGCTGATGAAGATGTGCAGCATCTCGGTCGAACCGATGCCATCGATGATGCTGATCCCCGTTGCTGCGCGCCATGCCTCGAACGTCGCGAGAGGCAGCGTTTCACCCGCGGAAACACAACGCCGCAGCGAAGTCACATCGTACTGATCGATGCGTGTGAGCATCGCGCGGTATGCGGTGGGCGAGGTGAAGAGTACGGTCGGACGGTGCTGGTGGATGGCTTCGATGAGTTGTGGCGGTGCGGTCTGTTCGAGCAGCAGCGCCGCCGCACCGATGCGCATCGGAAAAAGCAGCACGCCGCCCAGTCCGAACGTAAACGCGAGTGGTGGCGAGCCGCAGAACACATCGTCGCGCCTCGCTTTCAGCACATACTTCGGCCAGCAGTCGCAGATCGCGAGGATGTCGCGGTGGAAATGCACGGTCCCCTTGGCCTGACCGGTCGTCCCGGACGTGTACGCGATGATCGCGATGTCGTCCGCGGCGGTATCTACATTGGTGAACGTACCCGGTTTCTGTTCAGCGTGGCTTTCGAGTTCGCCGTTGCCGTAGCTGACGACCGTGCTGCCGGCCGCCGCATCGAGAAGTGGCTGTGCGAAGCGATGGTCCGTGATCGAGAGCGAAACGCGTGCATGGTCGAGGATGAAGCGGAGTTCGCGTTCGCGCAGGAGCGGCATGGTAGCGACCACGATGCCGCCGGCTTTCAACACGGCGAACCAGCAAGCGGCGAGCATCGCGTTGTTCGGGCCGCGCAGGAGCACACGCTCGCCGGGGCGGAGGCCGTGCTCTTCGACCAGTACATGTGCGATGCGATTCGCCTGCGCGAGCAGCTCCGCATAACTCCACTGCCCGCCGGGGAAAAACAGTGCGGGCCGCTCGGCAGAACCTGCGGCGACGTTGTGGTCGAGCAGTGCGGTGGCGCAGTTCAGCCGCGTCGGGCACTTGAGCTCGGGAAGGACATCGTAGCGCATGACCGGCCACAGCTCCTCCGGCGGAAGCTGCTGGCGCGCCCAGGCATCGGTGTGGCCACTGCGGGATGACGACTGCTCCAGGTCAAGCATGGGGTGCTCCCTGTTGAGTGTGCGCCGCAATTACCTGTCCTGCGATGATCAGCTTCTGGATTTCGCTCGCGCCTTCGTAGATGCGTAGCGCGCGAATTTCGCGGTAGAGCCGTTCGACGGTTTCGCCAGCGATCACGCCGCGCGCACCGTGCAACTGCACCGCATCGTCGATCACGCGCTGGGCCGACTCGGTTGCGAACAGCTTGGCAATCGCGGCTTCACGCGTGACCCGCCCGCCGATTGTGTCCTTCACCCACGCGCTGCGGTAGACCAGCAGTTCGCTCGCGTCGATCGACACCGCCATGTCGGCGAGTTTGGCCTGCGTGATCTGATGGTCCGAGAGCGGCTTGCCGAAGCTCTGCCGCTTGGTCGTGAATGCGATGCTCTCCTCGAGCGCACGTCGCGCAAAGCCGAGCGCGGCGGCGGCAACGGTCGTGCGGAATACGTCGAGTGTTGCCAGTGCGATCTTCAGTCCGCCACTCGGATCGCCGATCACGGCGCCTTCCGGCACACGACAGCCGTCGAGCCGAAGCGTGCCGAGCACATGTGGCGCCAGTACGTCGAACTGCTCGGGAACGCTCAGCCCTTTGGTGCTCGCTTCCACAATGAACGCACCGTAGCTCCGTTCACCGAGCTCCGGTGTGCGTGCGAACACAATGTAATGATCGGCGATGCCGGCGTTGGAGATCCAGGTTTTCTCCCCCTCGATTGCCCATTTGCCACCGTCGCGCTTCGCGGTGGTCTGCATGGCCGATACATCCGAACCCGCATCCCTTTCGGTGATCGCGAAGGCGGCGATGTGTTCGCCGCGGCCGACGGCGGGCAGGTACGCACGTTTCTGCGCGTCGCTGCCGAACAGCGAAATCGGACCGGTGCCGAGCCCCTGCATGGCAAAGGCAAAATCCGCGATTCCCGAGCGAAAGGCGAGGGTATCGCGGATGATGCAGATGCTGCGGACATCGAGATGTTCGTGGATGCCGCCGTAGGGCGCCGGCACGGCGTACCGCAGCCAGCCGGCCTCACCCAGCGCCTTCACCCACCAGCGCGTTTCGTCATCGACGGTGCGCAGCCCCTGTGCACGCGTGCCGAGCCAGCGCAGAACTTCGCGCGCGAGTCCGCGATGCGAGTCGTCGAAGAAAGGGAGTTCGAGCACTAGTTCCCCTCGAACACAGGTTTCTGTTTCGCGATGAAGCCGTTGTAGGCGCGCACGAAGTCCTCCGTCTGCATGCAGATCGCCTGCGCCTGCGCTTCGGCTTCGATCGCTTCGTCGACGCCCATCGCCCACTCCTGGTGCAGCGACTTCTTGGTCATACCGTGCGCGAAGGTCGGCCCATCGGCGAGCGCGTGCGCCAGCGTGAGTGCGGCATCGTAGAGCTGTGCGGGTTCGGCCAACCGATTGTAGAAGCCCCAGCGTTCCGCTTCTTCGCCCTCCATCACGCGGCCGGTGTAAAGCAGTTCGCTCGCGCGCCCCTGCCCGATGATGCGCGGCAGCATCGCGCAGGCGCCCATGTCCGCGCCCGAGAGGCCGACGCGTGTGAACAGGAACGCCACCTTGCTGCGTGGCGTGCCGATGCGCATGTCGCTCGCCATGGCGAGGATCGCGCCCGCGCCGACACACACGCCGTCGATGGCCGCGATGATCGGCTGCGGGCAGTGGCGCATTGCCTTTACCAGGTCGCCAGTCATGCGCGTGAACGCGAGCAGTTCATCCATGCGGCCGCGCGCACGCATGTCGACCAGCGGTCCGATGATGTCGTGCACATCGCCGCCGGAGCAGAAGTTCTCTCCCTCGCCGGTGATGACGACGACCTTCACGTCGGTTGCGTGGGCGAGTCGCCGAAAGGTGTCGCGCAGTTCCGCGTAAGACTCGAACGTGAGCGGATTCTTCCGTTCGGGCCGCGAAAGCGTGACGGTCGCGACTTTGCCGTCCACCTTCCAGCCGAAGCTCGAAGGCGTGAGTTCGCTGGCCTGGATCTGCGTGCTCATTGCGCCTCCCCTCCGTCGACGCTGAGGCAGTGTGCGGTGATCGATCGGGCGGCGGGTGTGCAGAGGTACGCGACCGCTTCGGCGACTTCTTCGGCCGTGATCAGCCGATTCATGGGAATCGTGCGCGTGAGCTTCTCGCGCACCTCGTCCGCTCCGATGCCGAGGCGGCCGGCAATGGTCGTGACATTGCGGTCGGTCATCTCGGTGTCGACATAAGTCGGGCAGACGGCGTTCACGGTGATGCCGGTGCGGGCAAACTCCATCGCGAGCGCGCGTGTGAGTCCGACCACCCCGTGTTTCGCGGCGCAGTACGCGCTGATGCGACTCGCACCTTTGAGCCCTGCAATCGATGCGATGTTCACGATGCGTCCTTCACCCGCCTTCACCATCGCCGGGACGACCTGCTGCGTGCAGAGGAATGTGCCGGTCAGGTTCACCGCCAGCATACGATCCCACAGCTCGCGCGTCGTGTCGACGAAGGCAGCCCCATCGGCCTGGCCCGCGTTGTTGACGAGGATGTACGGGTCGCCGTTTGCATTCACCGCGCTTGCAAATGCACGCCTGATCGATAATTCGTCCGTGACATCGCACTCGAGCGCGCGCACATCGACATCGTGCCGACGCGCGACATCGGCAGCCGTTGCGCCGAGCGCGTCGCGATCACGACCGAAGATCGAAATTGTTGCGCCGAGCGCGGCGAGTTTGTGGGCAACAGCCGCACCGATGCCGCGGCTGCCGCCGGTGATGATGGCGTGTCTGTCGCGAAGCACGTCGTTCTCCATTCGTGCGCATCTCCCGTATCAACGTTTCGGATCGAGCAGTCGCTCGAGTTGCGATTTGCCGGTCAGGTACTGTGGTGGCCAGGGCAGCGCCTTGTAGCCGAGCAGCGCCGCCTGCCGGAAGGTCCATTGCGGATCGGCGAGGTGCGGGCGACCGACGGCGACCAGGTCGGCGCGACCGGCTGCAATGATCGCGTTCGCCTGGTCGAGTTCGGTGATGTTGCCCACCGCGATGGTCGGGACCCGCGCTTCGTTGCGGACCAGATCGCTGTACGGCGTCTGGTACATGCGCCCGTACACCGGCTGTGCATCGGGTGTGGTCTGCCCTGTCGACACGTGGATGATGTCCGCGCCCGCGTCGACAAACGCGCGACCTATGATTGCGGCATCCGCTTCGCTGATCCCGTGTTCGACCCAGTCAGTTGCAGAAATTCGCACCGACATCGGCTTGTCCTGCGGCCACACCTCGCGCATCGCACGAAATACTTCGAGCGGGTAGCGCAGTCGGTTCTCGAGCGAACCACCATACTCGTCCGTTCGCCGATTCGAAACCGGAGTTATGAAGCTGGACAGCAGGTAGCCGTGTGCGCAGTGCAACTCGAGCATGTCGAAGTCGCAGACGATCGCGAGTTCGGCCGCGCGCACAAACTCGTCGCGAATCTGCTCCATATCGGCGCGTGTCATCTCGCGCGGGGTCTGGTTCTCGCTCGAGTAGGGAAGGGGCGACGGCCCGATCACCGGCCAGTTGCCGCTCGGCAGCGGCCTGTCCATGCCTTCCCACATCTTCTGCGTCGAGCCCTTCCGACCGGAATGCCCGAGCTGCAGGCAGATCTTCGCGGGACTCCATTCGTGCACGAATCGCACGATGCGTTTCCACGCGGCGAGCTGTTCGTCGTTGTAAAGCCCGGTGCAGCCGATCGAGATTCGCCCCTCCGGCGACACACACGTCATCTCGGTGAACACCAGCCCCGCGCCGCCCAGCGCACGCGCACCGAGATGCACGAGGTGGAAGTCGTTCGGTGTGCCATCCACCGCCGAATACATGTCCATCGGCGAGACGACGATGCGGTTCGACACGGTGAGCCCGCGCATCGTGTACGGCGTGAGTGCAGGCGGTACCGCATCGACGGCTTCCGTCTGCTGCGCGCGCGAACAGAACCAGCGTTCGACGCCCTCGAGGTAGCCCCGATCGCGCAACCGCAGATTCTCATGACTCACACGCTGACTGCGCGTCAGCAGCGAATACGCAAACTGCTCCGGCTCGAGGTGCACGTACCTGCGCACATTCTCGAACCACAACATCGAGTTGCGCGCCGCATTCTGCAGCTTCAGCGCTTCGGTCTGTCGATCGGACTGGTAGATGGCGAGCGCATCGGCCGCCGCCAGCCCTCCCGTCGGACTCGGCGCCTCCGCCCCGCCTGAAGACGTCGTTCCACGAGATGTGTCCGCGCCCGCAACACCGGGCGGCGGCGGCGTGGCGGTGATCAGCACTCCGCCCGCGTCGTGCCTCCGCGAGGCCGCATCACCAACCAACCCGCCAGCACTCAGCCACCCCGCCCCCGCCAGCGATATTGCGTCCTCGAGCGCCAGCTTCGTCCCGGAGCCGATCGAGAAGTGCGCCGTGTGTGCGGCATCGCCGAGCAGGACGACGTTCTCGAACCACCACGATTCGTTGCGCACCCGCAGGAACCGCCGCCAGGGTGCGTGTTGCTGATGCGATGCGTTGAACAGCAGCGGCTGGCCGTGCAGCCATTCGGCGAACCACCGCTCGCAGGTCGCAACCGTCGCGGCCGCATCCATCCGGTCGAAGCCGGCGTTGTACCACGACCGCTCGTCGCATTCGACGATGAAGGTCGAGAGTTCACGATCGAACCGGTACGCGTGTACCTGAAACACGCCGTACTCGTTCTCGACGATGATGAACGTGAAGGCGCCGAGTTGCAGCGGGGTCCCAAGCCAGATGAAGCGCGCGCTGCGCTGGTCGAGTTCGGGGCGAAAGTGTTCGCTCCAGGTGCGGCGGACCAGGCTGTTGGCGCCATCGGCTGCGACCAGCAGGTCGGATTCCGCTTTGAGCTTCTGCAGCGCGTCGACCGTGATTTCGTGCTCGAAGCGGCACTGCACGCCGACTTCGAGCGCGCGCTGCTGCAGGATGCTGAGCAATTGTTTGCGGGCGATGCCGCTGAAGCCGTGGCCGCCGGAGGTGATGGTTCGGCCACGGAAATGGATGTCGATATCGTCCCAGTGGGCGAAGTGGTCGGTGATGCGCTGGTGGGTGACCGGGTCGGCCGCGGCGAGGTTTTCGAGCGTGGCGTCGGAGAAGACGACGCCCCAGCCGAACGTGTCGTCGGCGCGGTTGCGCTCGAACACGGTGACCTCGTGGCGCGGATCACTTTTGCGGAGCAGCAACGCGAAGAACAGCCCGGCGGGCCCGCCGCCGACGACATTCACTCTCAAGTATGCCCCCTCCCGCTGGTGGGGAACCAAGATGGGACGGCCCGGGTTCTGGAGGCCAGTGGCAGACCGCCACGAGTGGGGTATCTTCTCAGGTCTGCAGGCCGCAATCCCGGGCGTCGGCCGGTGCCGGAGCCCTGAACTCCATACACTCAACCCGAGGAATTACATGATCGCACAGAGGCTGCTCCCCGAGTGGGACAACGAGATGCAGTCGACGCGCAAGCTGCTCGAGCGCGTTCCCGCGGACAAGTTCGACTGGAAGCCGCACGCCAAGTCGCACTCGCTCGGGCAACTGGCGCTTCACGTTGCAGAGATCCCCGGCTACGCCGCCGCGTATCTTGCCGGACCCGAGCTAAACTTCCAGCCCGACGAGAACTACCTGAAGGTGCTCCCCAACGACACCGCGGGACTGCTCGCTGTGTTCGACCGCAACACCTCAGCATCGCGTGCGGCCATCGAAAAGGCAACCGACGAAGAGTACATGGCCGACTGGACCTTCCGCTCCGGCGATCATGTGATCTTCACGATGTCGCGCGTCGCAACGCATCGCGTTTTCGTGATGAACCACCTGATCCACCATCGCGGTCAGCTCAGCGTCTACCTGCGACTGCTTGAAGTCGCAATTCCGGGCATGTACGGTCCGTCCGCCGACGAGCCCATCTTCTGATCTGATGCTGCTGGCCGAACTGGTCGCAACATCTGACGAGGTCGCTGCGACCAGCAAGCGGCTGCAGAAGCTCGGGCTGTTGTCCGGGCTTCTGCGCGCCGCCGGCCCGCACGAAGTTGCGATCACTGTAAGCTGGCTCTCTGGGTACCCGCGGCAGGGCCGGATCGGACTCGGCTGGGCTGCCGTTCGCGATGCGAGCGGCGAACCTGCACCGGAACCGACACTCACGCTTCGCGAAGTCGACACAACATTCGAACAGATCGCGCGCATCAGCGGCGCAGGTTCGACCCGCGAGCGTGCCCGTCTATTGCGCGATGTGTTCGCGCGCGCAACCGAAACAGAACAGCAGTTCCTCGCCCGCCTGATCCTGGGCGAACTGCGGCACGGTGCACTCGAAGGCATCATGGTCGATGCCGTTGCTCGCGCCGCCGATATCCCGCTCGCCGATGTGCGTCGTGCGCATCTCTTCACCGGCGATCTCGCCACCGTCGCGGAAGCCGCGTTCACCGGCGGGCGCGCTGCACTTTCTCAGTTCGGGATCGAACTGTTCCGGCCGCTCAAACCGATGCTCGCCGGCACTGCGGATGATGTAGACGACGCGTTGCAGCAGCTTGGCCGGGGCGCATTCGAGTTCAAGCTCGACGGCGCGCGTGTGCAGGTCCACAGATCCGGCGATGATGTGCGCGTCTACACGCGCAACCTCAACGAAGTCACCGAGTCCGTGCCTGAACTGGTCGAAGCGGTTCGCACGCTGCCCGGGCGCGAACTCGTTCTGGACGGCGAGGCGATCGCACTGAATGAAGACGGTCGGCCGCTGCCGTTTCAGACGACCATGAAACGTTTCGGTCGCAAGCTCGATGTGCGGGCAATGCGCGAGATGATGCCGCTGCGGCCGTTCTTCTTCGATCTGCTCTACCTCGATGGCGAAACCCTGATCGATCTGCCTGCAACGGACCGCTTCGATGCGCTGACGCAGGCCGCGCCGCCCGAACTGCTGGTGCCGCGACGCGTAATCGAAAGCATCGATGACGCGCGCGAATTCCTGGAGCAGGCGAGGCTCGCGGGACACGAGGGGCTGGTCGCAAAATCGCTCGATGCGGCCTACGACGCGGGCCGACGCGGCTCCGCATGGCTCAAGCTAAAGTTTACCGAAACGCTCGACCTCGTCATCCTCGCCGCGGAGTGGGGACACGGCCGAAGACAGGGCTGGCTGAGCAACCTGCATCTCGGCGCGCGCGATCCCGAGCATGGCGGTTTCGTGATGCTCGGCAAGACCTTCAAGGGACTGACCGACCAGATGCTCGAGTGGCAGACCCGCGAACTGCTCGCGCGCGAAATTGCACGGGATGCGTATACGGTGCATGTACGTCCGGAACTGGTCGCCGAAGTTGCGTTCGACGATGTGCAGACCAGCCCGCGTTACCCTGCGGGGCTCGCGCTTCGCTTCGCGCGCATCAAACGGTTCCGGCCCGACAAACGCGCGGAGGACGCGGACACGATCGGGCGTGTGCGGGAAATCTTTGCGGGTCTGCGGTCGCGCTGATGATCTGCGGGAGCGCTGATGTATCTGCGGGAGCGCTGATGTATCTGCGGGACCGCTGCTCCTTTTCACACAGAGACGCAGAGGCGCAGAGACGCAGAGGGGGGCCGGGTGTACTTCGATGCCGGTGCGCTTTGACGATTACGATATAGCGCTGCAGCCGGGCTTTGCACATCATTCCTGCTGCGAGGTTCCGTACGGGTGCTCCTCCGGTGGTGCCAACCTCTTCAATTGCGATATCAACTCCTCTCCAGGATGAACGCGTGATGATCCGACGGACTGCCCTCGCATTCTCTGTTTACCGCTGGTTCGCTGGTATTGGCCACCGAGCGCTCCTCTGCGGGATTGTGCTTGGTGGGCTGGGCGCAACGGCGGCGCAGGCGCAACCGGCGAGTTCGGCGCCGGGGCTGAGTCCGTTGAGTATCGGGCGCGATGCACTGGGCTTGCTTCCAGTCGATAATGTTTCGGACCTGCTCGGGCTGAGGGCGGGTGCGTTTCCGCTGTTCGGGCGCGACTACCGGATGCGTGCGGGCGGACGCGGGGATGAATTGCTGGTCGTCGATGGTGTGCCGGTGCGTAACCAGACGTTCGGGCTGACGCTGCTCAATCCCGCGCTGAGCGGGCTCGACGGTGTGGAACTCGACGCATCGATTGCGGATGTGAGTCTGCCGGGCGCGGCCGGTGGTGCGGTGCGGGTTCGGAGTGTTGCCGCGGAAAGCGGCATCGACGGTGTGGTCCGCGTCACGACGGAAGAGTTGATGCCGGACTGGTCACTTGGTGCGAATCGACTCGACGCGAATGCAGCAGGGAGGCTCGGATCTGCGTTTCGTTTCTCGGCTGCCCTGAACGCGCAGGGCAACAAATCCTCGCCGTTCACGAGCAACCTCAAAGGCATCCCGCTCTACACCGTGGTGGGGGTCGATACCACAATCATTATGGATTTCGGAGCGGGGCCGGAATCGGTGGATGTGCCTCGATTCGAACGCAGCGGTGAAGCAGGCCGGATCCCGTACTCCGCGCGCGATGATTACGGGGCGCAGTTGCGTGTCGCGTATGAGCCGGGAGAACGCACGTCGATCGGCGGCGGGATCTACGTCTCACGCACGCAGTCGCGGGATCCGTTCGGCGCGTCCTGTAACTGCGCGGCATTTCTTCCCACCAGTCAGAACGGAACCTTCGCACGCTCGCGGCTCGCCTCGCTTACGCTCGAGCACACGGTATCAAATGCATTGCGCGTGCGCGCATACGCCGCCCATGCGAGTGACCGGTTTCAGTCAGGCGCGCTCGACCCGGCGTTTGCGGTGGATCAGCGCAAGCCATCGTTCGGTTTTACTACAGCCGATTTCGAGTTTTTGGTCGATCCCGAGCAGTATCGAGTCAATGAAGAACTGATCAAGAGAGTGCTCGCGAATGACGGACCGCGCACGCCGTTTCCGTTCGACCGTACCGACCTGAACCCGGGCGCCAGGTTCCGGTTCAGCCCGTACGGCGACTACCAGTTCATCACGCGTGGGGTCGCCGAGCGTCATGAGTACGCGGACGAAAAGCGGCTGAGCGTTGGTGTTTCTGCCGAGTACACTGCGGGTCGCCACCGCCTTGACGCGGGTGTTGATGGCAGCCGGACCGATGCACGCCTGATCGACGTCAGGTATAACAACCTGGAAGGATTGGATTTGTTCGTAGAACAACCCGTACAGTACGGTGCATTCATGCGTGATCGCATCTCACTCGGTCGCGTGCTGGTCGACCTTGGCGCCAGGGTCGACTACTTCCATTCGGGAGCGCACTACGGAGCTGTGCCGGGCTATCGCGGTCCGCAACAGCCGGCTGTTGCAGCGGATGCGGTCACAGCGATTTCGCCACAGGCGGGTGCGACCTATCTGCATGATGAACGAACCACGTTTGCCGCACGATTCGCGCGCACCGCGCGTGTCCCCGACTTGCGCGATCTGTTCGTCAATATCAACAGCGATTTCTTCCGCTTCAGGAACACGTCGACCGATGCCGCATTCGCCACCCCGCTCAGTCTGATAACGGCCGACGTCTTCGAGTTCGCATTCAGTCGGGTGCTTGGCGGCAGCGTATTCGAACTCGCGGCGTTTCGGAACCGGCAGTCAGGGATGCCAGTGTTGGGCCGTGAGCGAATCGAAGATCCCACCGTTCCCGGCGTCTCCGCTATGCTGAATCTCATGCGTAATGCGGGTGAACAGACTGTTGACGGCGCGACGATTCGGCTGGGTTCCGCTGTGATCGAAGAGCGTGGCTGGAGTCTCGCCTATACCATCGCGACGTGGGATGGCGAAGTTGCAAATGTGCCGGTCAAGGCCGATCCGCTCAGCGAACTGCCAATGCGCGCTGAACTCGCGGCTCCCGGTGATACCTGGCACACCCTGAACGGCTTCATCGCGACCGATCTAGGCGCGCTGGGAAGCAGCGAACTGCTGCGTCGCACATCGGTCGGTGCAACCGCCGTGATTGCATCGCCGGTTCACATCCGAGGCATCTCGCTCGCCAATCCGAGAACCGACTGGCTCACACAACTTGATCTGCGGCTCCAGCACACACTGCCGTTTGCCGGAAACGGCGCGCGCATCGTCGTGGATATGCGAAACCTGCTCGGGTCGACACGCGGGTTCGACACGAGCGCGCTGCATGCCACGGCCCTCGATGGGCTGATTGAATCGCATCGAGCCGCTCTTGGCGGCGGATTCGCGGAAGATGCCATCGATCTGCGAACCTGGCAGGGATTCGGCATCCGGTACGAAGCGGATCGGGTAGCACTGCTGCAGACCGAACGACGCTTCGGCAATGGCGACGCCGTGTTCACCAGGGACGAGCAGGTCGCCGCCTTCACGGAAGCCGCGCGGTTCTACGCCGCCGCCGGCCTGCCCGGCAGCCCCGGCCGCCGACTCCGCGTCGGCGTGAGCGTCGATTTCTAGTCACAACGGCGTATAGCGGACGCAGCCGCATGCCGCGTCCGTTACATCAGCTCCACCTCGATCCAGCCGCGCAGGCTGTTGATGAACCACAGGCGCGATGCTCGTTGCAAATCTTCGAGCGTCAGCGCCTGTTCGGTTATAACCCCACGATCGAGCAGCTCCGATCGCAGCACGCCGGCGAGGAGCCCGCTGTCGCGGCGGGGCGTGAGCAGGTTCCCATCCAGCTCGAGAACGACATTGCCGCGCGTGAACTCCGTGAGTTCGCCCTCGCGATTCCACAGTAGCACATCGAAGACGTCCGGATATCCAGCGAGGTTCTGTTCGTAGAGCGCGCGATGCGTTGTTTTATGGAACAGGAACACGTTATGGCGATCAACGGGTGTGGTCGCGAGTGCGACGGGCATTACCTGCGACGTCACGGGGGCGGGTAGTGGGTCGGTTGCTGCGCGTGCGTTGCCTGCTGCATCCACGAATAGTCGGACACGCGCGTCCTGGCCGACGCGGGTGTGTTCGGCCAGTGCGGCGTGCACGCGTGAAGCGTCGCACTGGAACCCGAAGTACGCGCACGAATCGAACAGCCGCTCGAGATGCCTCTCCAGACGAACGATCGTGCCGTTCTCGCAGCGCATCGTCTCGAACAGCTCGAACTCCGGCCAGAACGTCTCGAGCACGGCGGCCTTGGCCTGGACTTCATCCCGTTCGGCGACGACATCCGAATCCGCGGTGATCCCGCTGCCGGTGCCATACGTGAGCCGATGCGATTCGCGCTCGAGCAGCAGCGTGCGGATCGGCACGGCGAAGGTGCAGTCGCCGCCAGGTTCGACCACGCCGACCGCGCCGCAGTACACGCCGCGCGGCGCGTGTTCGAGTTCGGCGATGAGCTCCATCGTGCTGATCTTCGGCGCGCCGGTGACCGACCCGCATGGAAACAGTGCGCGGAAAATCGTCGAGAGGCCTGTGCTGCGCGGCACACGCGCCGTGATGGTCGAGGTGAGCTGATGCACGGTGCGGTAACGCTCGACCTCGAACAGGGTGGGTACCTGAACGCTCCCGGTTTCAGCGATGCGACCGAGATCGTTCCGCAGCAGGTCGACGATCATCAGGTTCTCCGCGCGATCCTTTTCCGAGTCGAGCAGCTCCTGGGCCAGAGCATCGTCTTCCTCGCGCCAGCGGCCGCGCCGTCGTGTGCCCTTCATTGGCCGGGTTGCAATAGTGTCGCCGTGGCGTTTGAAGAACAGCTCGGGTGAAAGGCACAGCACTTCGAAGTCGTCGAATTGCAGGTGTGCGTGGTAGCCCCCGCCCTGCGCGCGGCGAATGCGTTCGTACAGGGACCGCGCATCGCCAGCCCATTCGCTGTGCAGACGGATCGTGTAGTTCACCTGGTACGTGCGACCGGCGGCGATTTCGTCGTGGATACGTTGTACCGCGCAGCCGTACTCTTCCGCCGACGTATCGGCCCGCCATTCATGCGTGGGTCCAGTCTGCGCTGCACTACTCGCACGCACGTCGACCTCGACCGCATCGAACAGTTCGAAGCGAAGCAGCGGCAGCGATGAAACGTGCAGCACACGCATGGCCGGGTCGAAGGCGGGTGCCGCCTCGTAGGCGACGTACCCGACCGCGTAGCGACCGCGCTGTGTCGCACGCTCGATTTCCTCGAGCGCAGCCACCACGTCTTCAAGCGTGCGCGCCTCGACTGTGCCGACCGGCCGTGTGAACCGCCAGCGCCGGTTCTGCCCGTCATTTGCAGGGAAATCGATCAACTGCTCACTCATGCCCGAAAAGATGCCACGGAAAGGCGGGTTCCGTCACGTCTTGCGAGGCTCCGCGTGCGGGTCTCATCCTTGCGACAGGGAATGCGGGTTTGTTGGTTGGGTCGAAACGGTGAGGTGGGCAATGTTGCGGAGAATGGCGGCGCCGGCGCTGCTGCTCGTGATGCTGGCGGGGTGTGCACGCAACCCGGTGACGGGCGCGCGCGAATTCGTACTGATCTCCGAATCGCAGGAGATCCAGATGGGGCAGGAGTACGCGCAGCAGATCGAGCAGACGCTCGGACTGGTAGACGATGCCGAGCTGCAGGCGTACGTGCGCCGCGTCGGCGAGAAGCTCGCAAAGGCATCCGAGCGACCGAACCTGCCCTGGCGTTTCAGTGTGGTCGAAGACCCGACACCCAACGCGTTCGCGCTGCCCGGCGGGCCGATCTTCGTCACGCGCGGCATGATGGACCTGATGGACAGCGAAGCCGAACTGGCCGGCGTGCTCGGCCACGAAATCGGCCACGTGACCGCGCGCCATTCGGTTACGCAGATCTCGCGCAGCCAGCTCGCACAACTCGGCCTCGGCCTCGGGTCGATCTTCGTCCCAGCAGTGCAATCAGCAAGCGGTCTGCTTTCGACCGGGCTGCAGTTGCTGTTCCTGAAACATGGTCGGGACGACGAGCGCCAGTCGGATGAGCTCGGCTTCCGTTACGCCCTCGAAGCGGGCTACGATGTGCGCGAGTTCGACGACATCTTCGTTTCGCTCCGTCGCATGGGCGACCGTGCGGAGAAGAGCGCGATCCCCGCGTTCCTGTCGACGCACCCCGATCCTGGTGAACGCGTCGAGACCGCACAGCAGCGCGTCGCCGCACTCACAGTGCCGGTCCCGAGCTTCACCGGTCGCGCGGAGTACCTGCGTCAGATCGACGGCCTCGTCTACGGCGACAATCCGCGCCAGGGTTTCTTCCGCGATGGCGAATTTCTGCACCCCGACCTGCGCTTCAGAATCCAGTTCCCGCGCGGCTGGAAGACGCAGAACCTGACGCAGTCCGTAAATGCACTCAGCCCCGAAAACGATGGGGCGATCGAACTGACATTTGCGCAGGGCACCCCCGTACAGGCAGCCCAGACCTTCCTGTCCTCACAGGGGATCCAGCAGGTCCGATCCGATCAGACCACCATCAACGGCAAGCAGGCCGTCGTCAGCCTGTTCCAGGCACAGACCGAGCAGGGTACTCTGGCGGGCTACGCAGTGTTCGTGTCGCACAACAACAGCACCTACCGGCTGCTCGCCTATTCACCGTCGTCACGCTTCCAGGCGTACGACCAAATCTTCAACTCGGTGATCCGCAGCTTCGGCACGCTGACCGATCCGAGCGCGCTCAACGTCCAGCCGAACCGTATCGAGATCGTCACGCTGTCGTCGGCAATGAGCCTGACCGAGTTCCAGCGCCGCTACCCATCCGTGATCGAACTCGATGAACTCTCGATCATCAACCAGATCACGGATGTGAATGAGAGCCTCGCGGCGAGAACGCAGTTGAAACGTGTCCGCGCTCGTTGAGGTCGCGGAGATCGCGGAGATCGCGGAGCATCGCGGCGTTAGCCTGTGCAGCATGGGTTGCTCCTTCTCTCACAGAGACGCAGAGGTGGAGAGACACAGAGAGACTCAGGGGCGGGGAGCAGGGTTCGCGGTCCAGGATACATCTTCTATGAAATGGGACTGCGGGTGGATCGTGATTCTCGCGTTCAGGCCGGCGCTGGATGAATGAGACTGCGTGCGGATCCTGATCTTCGCGTTGAGGCCGACGATGGTTTTTCAATAGAAATCGAGATAGAAGAATAACCGGCGAATTCAGGGCAGCGAGCGAATCAGAGAAACCCCTCTGTGACTCTGAGTCTCTGAGGCTCTGTGAGAAAAGGAGCAACCGTTCCCACAGGACAGGCGCGACAACTCAATGACCCACCAGAAACATCTCCGGGCGCACAGCCTCGACCGTACGTCCACGATGGCTGCGCTCGTGGGGACTCGCATCGAAGCGGAGGGTGGCGGCGAGGATGCCGCCGCGGGCGATGAGGTCGGCTTCGGCGGGACTGCCGTGGGTTGCGATGACAATGTCGCCGTCCAGCCAGTACATGCCGGCCGGTCGACCGACGCCACCGGTCCAGTTGATCCCGTAGATCGGGTACTCGTATTTCGGTTTGTCGTCTTTCTTGTCGCGCACACTTGTCTCCGGTCAGGCCCCGAAGTACCCCGCTTCAGATCCCCAGGTTCAGGTCCGGCCCACTCTCGCGTCAGCAGATAATCCTTCTAGTTTGATCGCATGAATGTACTTGTGATCAATGCAGGTTCGTCTTCGCTGAAGTTCCAACTGATTGCAACGAACCTCGAGCGGATCGCCGCGGACTCCGATGTGCGGCTGGCGCGCGGCATGGTGGACCGGATTGGCGGGGAAGCGCTGCTCAATTTCAGCGCCGGTGAAAAGAGCCTGAAGACCGCGCAGCCGATTCGCGACCATCGTGCGGCGGTCGATGCGGTACTGCGGTGGCTGGGCAGTGCGGAAACCGGGCTCGGCGGGGTCAAGGCGATCGATGCGGTCGGGCATCGCGTTGTCCATGGTGGTGAGCGCTTCAAGACGTCCGAGCTGATCGACGAGAAGGTGCTGCGCGGCATCGAGGACAACATCGACCTCGCGCCGCTCCATAATCCGCACAACCTCAAGGGCATCGCCGCAACGACCGATGTACTCGGCGCGACCGTGCCGCAGGTCGCGGTGTTCGATACCGCGTTCCATCACACGCTGCCCGACTATGCGTATCTGTACGCGATCCCGTACTCGCTGTATCGGCGCTATCGTGTGCGTCGGTACGGTTTCCACGGCACGTCGCATCGCTATGTTGCGTACCGCTACCGCCGGCTCAAGGGACTCGATCGCGAAGGTGTGAACGTCGTCACGCTGCACCTCGGCAACGGCTGTTCGGCGTGCGCGATCAAGGGTGGCAGGTCGATCGACACGTCGATGGGCTTCACGCCGCTCGAGGGCCTCGTGATGGGAACGCGCTCCGGCGATCTCGACCCCGCGATCCTCGACTTCATCGCAGCGAAGGAAGGGCTGACGCTGACCGAGATCGAATCGCTGCTCAACAAACAGTCCGGCATGCTTGGCATCTCCGGACTGACCCACGACATGCGCGAACTCCTCGCCGAAGAAGCCGAAAACGCCGACCGGCGTGCACGACTCGCGATCGAGATCTTCTGCTACCGGATTCGCAAGTACATTGGCAGCTACATCGCCGCGATGAATGGCGCCGATGCGATCATCTTCACCGGCGGCATCGGCGAGAACGCATGCGATGTGCGACGCCGCGTCCTGGAAGGCCTCGACTGGCTCGGGATCGGGCTGGACAACGATGCGAACGACACGAAGATACATGGAGCCGAGGGGCTGATCAGCACACCCGATTCGCGCGTCGAAGCGTGGGTTGTACCAACCGATGAGGAACTGCTGATCGCGCGCGATACGGTTCGTGTGATCACGCGCCCGCAGAGCGCGGATCTCTGACCCGCCTTCGCGACCGGGCGCCAGTACGCGGGCGGCCGGCCACGAACACAGGCTTACGACCGCAGCGTTTCGGTCGGATCGACTGCCGCAGCGCGCCATGCCGGAATCAGGCTCGCCAGCGCGGCGACCAGCAGCAGTGAAAACGCGACCACGGTCAGTGTGAAGCCATCGGTCGGCTCGACTTCGAACAGCATCGACCTGAGCAGTTGCGTAGCGACCGTCGCACCGAGCAGGCCGATGCCGACACCCAGCGCACCGAGCCCCATCGACTGCAGCACGATCATGCCGCCGACCTGCGAAGCGCGCGCGCCCAGCGCCATGCGGATCCCGATCTCGGAGCGGCGTCGCGTCACTGTATACGCAACCACACCGTACAGCCCGACGATGCTCAGCACCAGCGCCATGCTCCCCGCGATGCCGAGCAGCACCGTGGTGAACGTCGTCTGGATCATGGTGCGATCGATCACATCGTCATACGCTGCGACATCGCCGATCGCTGCGGCGGGATCGAGCGAGCTGACGATGCGGCGTACGGCGGGCGCGAGCTGCAGCGGTTCGCTCGTGCTGGTGCGGATCAGCAGCGCTGCCCCCGTAATCGGTCCCCACAGCGGTGCGCCCTCGATCTCTCTGACCGGGTAATACGCCATCTCTGTCGCCGGCTTGCGCACACCTTCCGCACGTATGTCATCCGCGATGCCGACGATCGTGTAGTACACATTCGAATCGCCCTGCGGCACCTTGATCCCCCGGCCGATCGCGTCCTGCCCCGGCCACAGCAGGTTCACAAGCGCACGAGAAACCACCACCGCACCGCTGCCATTTGCTACGTCGTCCCAGGTCGGTGTGCGTCCGGTAACCTCGATGCCGACCGCCTCGAAGAAACCGGGCGTCACGACCATGTTCGGCATGCAGCCGAGTCGATCCGCCGATACAGGCGGATTCACCGTCATTACGGCGCACGACATGCCCGACGCGACCGGGATGCCGCTGCTCGCGCTCATCCGTACGACACCCGGTAGCGCCTCGACCTGCTCGGTCAGTCGACGCCAGTAGTTCGCAGCCTTTTCCTGCGAT
>Ga0182743_1001092_pt1 | contig 28246 bp, 28 predicted proteins | sample eDN3rd30CKraftOP_FD_128522 | JGI IMG/M metagenome (GOLD analysis project Ga0182743, IMG submission 128522) | Enriched Organic Plus compost microbial communities from Emeryville, California, USA - eDNA 3rd pass 30_C Kraft OP (version 2) (version 2) ... | reverse complement strand
GCTGGTGATGGTGATGTTCTCCGGCTATGAGAACTTCGTCTCGCAGCTGGACATTTCCGAAGGCAAGGAAAAGCTCAGCTGGCTCGGCAAGATGGACGCCAGTTCGCTGAAGAACAAGGTGGCTGCTTCCATCGTGGCGATCTCCTCGATCCACCTGCTGCGCATCTTCATGGACGCCAAGAACGTCCCGGACAACAAGCTGATGTGGTACGTGATCATCCACCTCACCTTCGTTCTCTCCGCGTTCGCCATGGGCTACCTGGACAAGGCCACGCGCCACGACCACTGATCGCTTTTCCCGCCTCCAGCACACCGCCCGTCAGCCACAACTGACGGGCGGTGTCGTTTGCGCTGGGCGCGGCCGGCGCGCTGTACCAGACTGGCTGCGTTGGAGCCTACCCTGGAGGTGCGCGATGAACCTGCAAGAGCTGACCAACCGTTCCCTCGCCGGGGATATCGACGAACTCAACCTGGTATCCCTGGAGGGCGGCATCTACGTGCTGGAGGCGCGCGTGGGCCAGCGTTTCTTCCCGATCCAGGACGCCAAGGGGCACGTGCTCGGGGTGCGTTCGCTGGAGCACGCCCGCCAACTGCTGACGGCGTTGCCACCGATCCCTTTCCAACTGGTGCATGCCGCGGTGCAGGACGAGATGTGCGGCTCGCAGAGCGGCAGCGCGCAGAACGACGAGGGCGTGCCCATGCCGCTGCATTGAGGTCGCGGTGGGGCGGGGCGGCCGACTGTGCTAGGCTGGCCGCCCTTTTTACCCAGCGGAGCCCCCGCCATGAGCGAACTCAACCTTTCCACCGACGAAGCCCGCGTCAGCTACGGCGTCGGCCGCCAGTTGGGCGACCAGCTGCGTGCCAACCCGGTCCCGGGCATGAGCCTGGACGCGGTGCTGGCCGGCCTCGCCGACGCCTTCGCCGGGGCAGACAGCCGGGTGCCCGCCGAGCAGCTGTCCGCCAGCTTCCAGGTGATCCGCCAGCGCATGCAGGCCGAAGCCCAGGTCAAGGCCGAGGCGGCCGCCGCCGAAGGCAAGGCCTACCTGGTGGAGAACGCCAAGCGCGAGGGCGTCACCGTGCTGCCGTCCGGCCTGCAATACGAAGTGCTGGTCGCCGGCGAGGGCGCCAAGCCGTCCCGCGACGACACCGTGCGCACCCACTACCACGGTACCCTGATCGACGGCAGCGTGTTCGACAGCTCCTACCAGCGCGGCCAGCCGGCCGAGTTCCCGGTGGGCGGCGTGATCGCCGGCTGGGTCGAGGCCCTGCAACTGATGAACACCGGCAGCAAGTGGCGCCTGCACGTGCCGGCCGAACTGGCCTACGGCGGCCAGGCGGTGGGCAGCATCCCGCCGCACAGCACCCTGGTGTTCGACGTCGAGCTGCTCGACATCCTCTGATGGATGCAGCCCGCGGCGGCCGTCCCTGGCCGCCGCGGCGTGCCGGGGGCTCCACGTTGCCCCCGCTGTGCAGCCGCCTCCCGGGCGGCGACCGCACGGATGGCGCGTCCTGCGCCATCGCAAAAAAACTGTACATCCCGCTCCCGCCTCGGCTCATGCTCTTCGTAGGAGCGAGCTTGCTCGCGAACGGCCCGCATCCGACCCATCCTAGAGGTCGTTATGTTTGCCAGATGAGATGCAGGAGCGGATTTATCCGCGATTCCGCCGGCAGTGCCGGCGCTCATCCCGCCAGCGCCCGGAACTGTAGGAGCGTAGGAGCGAGCGTGGCTTTTTCGTAGGATGGTGTTGAGCGAAGCGATACCCATCAGCGCAACCGCATGGGTTTCGCAAGCTCAACCCATCCTACGAAAAGCGCCTCGGCACAGACAGTCGCTCCTACGAAAACCCCGTCGCTCCCGCGAACAGCCGCGGCGTTCAACGCAGCGCGCGGGCGTAGCAGAACAGGAACAGGTTGCGCACCAGCTCCTTGAGCACCTGCGGCTCGCTGGTGCCCAGTTCGTGCAGGTCCAGGCCGCCCTGTTCGCGCAGCTCGTCCAGGGCGTCTTCCTGCAGCAGGGCGCAGACTTCCCCGGTATCGCGATTGAGGATGCGCAGATAGGGATGGGGGCGGTCCAGCCAGGCATCGATCATGTAGGTCATCTCTGCATCTCCTTGGTAGCCGAGTTAATGAGAATAATTCTTATTATCTCGATAGCAAGCCCCTATGCAGAATTTTTTTCCACCAACCGACCAATGCCATGGCCTGGATCAACCGCGCATAACGCAGAACGCCCGCGCGGCAGGGCCGGGCGGGCGTTCGTCGGATCGCGTGCGGATCAGTGGGTGCGGGCGACGGCGAACTCGCTGAGCTCGATCAGCGCGGCGCGGTACTCGTTGTCCGGCAGCGCCTTGAGGCAGTCGATGGCGCGGGCGGCGTATTCGCGCGCCAGATTCGCGGTGTAGTCCAGGGCGCCGGCGGCTTCCACGGCGGCGCGGATGCCTTCCAGGTCCTGGCTGCCGCCCTGCTGGATGGCCTTGCGCACCAGCTGCGCCTGCTCCGGGGTGCCGTCGCGCATGGTGGCGATCAGCGGCAGGGTGGGCTTGCCCTCGGCGAGGTCGTCGCCGACGTTCTTGCCCAGGGTGCTGGCGTCGCCGCGGTAGTCCAGCAGGTCGTCCACCAGCTGGAAGGCGATGCCCAGGGCGTCGCCGAACTGGCGCAGGGCCTCGGCCTGTTCCGGCGTGGCGCCGGCGATGGCGGCGGCGCTGTGGGTGGAGGCCTCGAAGAGCATCGCGGTCTTGCCGCGGATGACTTCCATGTAGGTTTCTTCGGTGGTGCTGGCGTCGCGCACCTTGGTCAGCTGCAGCACCTCGCCCTCGGCGATCACCCGGGTGGCCTGGGAGATGATGCGCATCACCGGCATGGAGCCGAGTTCGACCATCATTTCGAAGGAGCGGGCATAGAGGAAGTCGCCGACCAGCACGCTGGGCGCGTTGCCCCATTGCGCGTTGGCGGTGGCGCGGCCGCGGCGCAGGCCGGAGGCGTCGACCACGTCGTCGTGCAGCAGGGTGGAGGTGTGCAGGAACTCGATGGTGGCGGCCAGCAGGCGCAGGTCGTCCCCGGAGTAGCCCAGGGCCTTGCCGCTGAGCAGCACCAGCAACGGGCGAAGACGCTTGCCGCCGGCGGAGATGATATAGTCGCCGATCTTCTCGACCAGGGGAACGCGGGAGCTGAGCTGGCGACGGATGATGCCGTCGACGGCGGTGAAGTCGTCCGCCACCACCCGATAGAAAGCCTGGGGTTGCATATTACGAAGGCGCTCCTCGAAGAATGCGCGGCATGCTAGGTGCCGGGGTGGGGGCTGTCAAGGAAAGCGCCGCAAGGCTTGTGTCCGCGTAGGGCTTTGCGTACAATCGCGGCCCCGAACTTCCCTGGCATACCCTGCCTTACGCAATTGCACGGGCGCTCTTCCGGCCCCATGCAGCCATGCCGACCGATACCTCTTCCTATAAAGCGTCGGGTGAGCAGGTCTAACGGAGACATCCAGATGTACGCAGTTATTGTTACCGGCGGCAAGCAATACAAAGTCGCCGAAGGCGAATTCCTCAAGGTCGAGAAACTCGACGTCGCCACCGGCGAAGCGATCAACCTGGATCGCGTTCTGCTGGTCGCCAATGGCGATGACGTCAAGATCGGCCTGCCGGTGGTAGAAGGCGCGAAAGTGACCGCTGAAGTGGTTTCCCACGGTCGTCACGACAAAGTGCGCATCATCAAGTTCCGCCGCCGCAAGCACCACATGAAGCGTCAGGGCCACCGCCAGTGGTTCACTGAAATCAAGATCACCGGCATCCAGGCCTAATTCCTTTTTTGGAGGATATGACTCATGGCACACAAGAAAGCTGGCGGTAGTACCCGCAACGGCCGCGACTCCGAAAGTAAACGCCTTGGCGTGAAGCTGTTCGGTAGCCAGGCTGTCAAAGCAGGCAACATCATCGTGCGTCAGCGCGGCACCCAGTTCCATGCCGGCTACGGCGTTGGCATGGGCAAGGATCACACCCTGTTCGCGAAAATCGACGGCGTGATCAAGTTCGAAGTGAAAGGCGCCTTCGGCCGTCGCTATGTAAGCGTCGTCGCTGCCTAAGCGAGCCTTCACTGAAAAAGCCCTGTCTCGCGACGGGGCTTTTTTGTTTCTGGCGTTTCCCGGCAACGGATCCCGGGCTCCTGCGTTTGCGCGGGCTTGGCTGTATCCTATGCTCCTTTTCTTATTCAACCCGCCGCGCTGGCGGGAGGCGTTCCCATGAAATTCGTCGACGAAGTATCCATCCACGTGAAAGCCGGTGACGGCGGCAATGGCCTCATGAGCTTTCGCCGCGAGAAGTTCATCGAGAAGGGCGGCCCCAACGGCGGTGACGGTGGCGACGGCGGCTCGGTGTTCCTCGAGGCCGACGAGAGCCTGAACACCCTGGTGGACTACCGCTACACCCGCCGTTTCGACGCCCAGCGCGGGCAGAACGGCGGCAGCAAGGACTGCACCGGCGCCAAGGGCGACGACCTGGTCCTGCCGGTGCCGGTGGGCACCACCGTGATCGATGCGAGTACCCATGAAGTCATTGGCGACCTGACCGAGCCCGGCCAGCGCCTGATGGTCGCCCAGGGCGGCTGGCATGGCCTGGGCAACACCCGCTTCAAGTCCAGCACCAACCGCGCGCCGCGGCAGACCACCCCGGGCAAGCCCGGCGAGGCCCGCGACCTCAAGCTGGAGCTGAAGGTCCTGGCCGACGTCGGCCTGCTGGGCCTGCCGAACGCCGGCAAGAGCACCTTCATCCGCGCCGTGTCCGCGGCCAAGCCGAAAGTCGCCGACTACCCCTTCACCACCCTGGTGCCGAACCTGGGTGTGGTCAGCGTCGGGCGCTTCAAGAGCTTCGTGGTCGCCGACATCCCCGGCCTGATCGAGGGCGCCGCCGAAGGCGCCGGCCTGGGCATCCGCTTCCTCAAGCACCTGGCGCGTACCCGCCTGCTGCTGCACATCGTCGACATGGCGCCGCTGGACGAGAGCGACCCGGCCGATGCCGCCGAGACCATCGTCAACGAGCTGGCCAAGTTCAGCCCGGCGCTCACCGAGCGTGACCGCTGGCTGGTGCTGAACAAGATGGACCAGATCCTCGAACCCGAGGAGCAGGAGCGGCGCAAGCAGCAGGTGGTCGAGCGCCTGGGCTGGGAGGGTCCGGTCTACGTGATCTCCGCCCTGGAGCGCGAAGGCACCGAGGCGCTCAGCCAGGACATCATGAAGTACCTCGACGAGCGCAGCCTGCGCATCGAGGAAGACCCGGCCTACGGCGAGGCCCTGGCCGAACTCGACCAGCGCATCGAAGACGAGGCGCGTTCCCGTCTGCAGGCCATGGACGACGCGCGTGCGCTGCGCCGTGCCGGCCTGAAGAATGCCGACGACCTCGACGACGACGATGATTTCGACGACGAGGACGACGGCGACGGGCCGGAAATCTTCTACGTGCCCTGACCGACGCCGCGTGCGCCGGTCCCGAAGCAACCTGGTGAAACCTGACTTCGTAAGGTTGATGTATGCGTGAGAAAGTGACCGGCGCGCGGCGCTGGGTGGTGAAGATCGGCAGCGCCCTGCTCACGGCCGATGGCCGCGGGCTGGACCGCGACGCCATGGCGGTGTGGGTCGAGCAGATGGTCGCGCTGCACTGCGCGGGCGTCGAGCTGGTGCTGGTGTCCTCCGGCGCCGTGGCGGCAGGCATGAGCCGCCTGGGCTGGGTCTCCCGGCCGAGCGACATGCACGAGCTGCAGGCCGCGGCGGCCGTCGGTCAGATGGGCCTGGTGCAGGCCTGGGAGTCCAGCTTCGGCCAGCATGGCCTGCAGACCGCCCAGGTGCTGCTGACCCATGACGACCTGTCCGACCGCAAGCGCTACCTGAACGCCCGCAACACCCTGCGCACCCTGGTCGGCCTCGGTGTGATCCCGGTGATCAACGAGAACGACACTGTGGTCACCGACGAAATCCGCTTCGGCGACAACGACACCCTGGCGGCCCTGGTGGCCAACCTGGTGGAGGCCGACCTGTTGGTGATCCTCACCGACCGCGACGGCATGTTCGACGCCGACCCGCGCAACAATCCCGAAGCCCAGCTGATCTACGAAGCCCGCGCCGACGACGCCCAGCTCGACCTGGTAGCTGGCGGCAGTGCCGGCGCCCTCGGCCGCGGCGGCATGCAGACCAAGCTGCGCGCGGCGCGCCTGGCGGCGCGTTCCGGCGCGCACACGGTGATCGTCGGCGGGCGCATCGAGCGCGTGCTCGACCGCCTGCGCTCCGGCGAGCGCCTGGGCACCCTGCTGACCCCCGAGCAAAGCCGCAAGGCCGCCCGCAAGCAGTGGCTGGCCGGCCACCTGCAGATGCGCGGCACCCTGGTGCTGGACGCCGGTGCGGTCAAGGCCATCGCCGAGGACCACAAGAGCCTGCTGCCGGTGGGCGTGAAGCAGGTCCAGGGCAGCTTCCGCCGCGGCGAGATGGTGGTCTGCGTGGACCCGCAGGGTCGCGAGATCGCCCGCGGCCTGGCCAACTACAGCGCCCTGGAGGCGCAGAAGATCATCGGCCAGCCGACCGATGCCATCGAGGGCCTGCTGGGCTACGTCGACGGCCCGGAGCTGGTGCACCGCGACAACCTCGTGCTGGTCTGAAGGAGTCACCGATGAAGCTGTCGTCCATGAGGTTGTCATCCGTGGGGCTATGGAAGAGCGTGTGCGCCGGCCTGCTGATGCTGCCGGCGCTGGCAGGGGCGGAGGAGATCGGCGAGGTCTCCACGGTGTTCAAGTGGGTGGGGCCGAACGACAAGATCGTGGTGGAGGCTTTCGACGATCCCAAGGTGGAAGGGGTGACCTGCTACCTGTCGCGGGCCAAGACCGGCGGCGTCAAGGGTGGCCTGGGCCTGGCCGAGGACCGTGCCGAGGCGTCCATCGCCTGCCGCCAGGTCGGGCCGATCCGCTTCGCCGGCGAGCTCAAGGATGGCGAGGAGGTGTTCAAGCAGCGCACCTCGCTGGTGTTCAAGTCCATGCAGGTGGTGCGCTTCTTCGACAAGAAGCGCAACGCGCTGGTCTACCTCGTCTACAGCGACCGCATCATCGAAGGCAGCCCGCAGAACGCGGTGACCGCCATCCCGATCATGCCCTGGCCGACGAAATAAAAGCCTTCCGCTTTTCGTAGGAGCAACTGTCTTGCGCCGATGTGCTCTTCGTAGGATGGGTTGAGCTTGCGATACCCATGCTGCCGTGGTGATGGGTATCGCTTCGCTCAACACCATCCTACGAAAAGCCGTGCTTTCCTGGAGGCGTAGGAGCGGGCCCTGCCCGCGATTCGCGCGCAGGGCGCGCTCCTACAGGGGAATGCGTGGGTGGGGCGGCGTAGGAGCGGATCTCATCCGCGAATCGCGCCGGGGATTACGGCTCGCGGAGAAGCTCCGCTCCTACGGTCCGGGGCCGGGGTTGGGCTTTTAGCAGGCAATAAAAAACCGGCCACTGGGGCCGGTTTTTCAAGAACGGAACGCTTACGCGGTGGCCAGGGCCTTCACGTGGGCGTTCAGGCGGCTCTTGTGGCGAGCGGCCTTGTTCTTGTGGATGATGCCTTTGTCAGCCATGCGGTCGATGACCGGTACGGCGGCAACCAGAGCGGCCTGGGCCTTGGGCAGGTCCTTGGCATCGACTGCCTTGACTACGTTCTTGATGTAGGTACGGACCATGGAACGCAGGCTGGCGTTGTGGCTGCGACGCTTCTCAGCCTGTTTGGCGCGTTTTTTGGCGGAAGGTGTGTTGGCCACCGTCGAGCTCCTCGAGAAAAACTTGGGATGTAGCGAATAAATTAAGGCCGCGAATGATGCCGTCGAGTCCGTGCCTTGTCAAGGGTATGAGCGGCCTCCGACGAGCGGCATGGCCGGGGATTCGCGGACTGGGTGGGTGATTTATTCGACCGGCGGCCATACACTCGACGCCCTTTACTGGCCGCCGGGCGATCCGGCCGCCCCGCGGGCAGGGCCACCCTGCGCTGACAAGTCCCGGATGCAATGAATCTACTCAAATCGCTGGCCGCGGTCAGCTCCATGACCATGATCTCGCGGGTGCTCGGCTTCGTCCGGGACACCATAGTAGCGCGCATGTTCGGCGCCGGCATGGCCACCGACGCCTTCTTCGTCGCCTTCAAGCTGCCCAACCTGCTGCGCCGCATCTTCGCCGAGGGTGCCTTCTCCCAGGCTTTCGTGCCGATCCTCGCCGAATACAAGACGCAGCAGGGCGAGGAGGCCACCCGCACCTTCATCGCCTATGTCTCCGGCCTGCTGACCCTGGTGCTGGCGCTGGTCACCGCGCTGGGCATCCTCGCCGCGCCCTGGGTGATCTGGATCACCGCGCCGGGCTTCGCCGACACTCCGGAGAAGTTCGACCTGACCACAGCGCTGCTGCGGGTGACCTTCCCCTACATCCTGCTGATTTCCCTGGCCTCGCTGGCCGGGGCCATCCTCAATACCTGGAACCGCTTCTCGGTGCCGGCCTTCGTGCCGACCCTGCTGAACGTCAGCATGATCGTCTTCTCGCTGTTCCTCACGCCGTACTTCGACCCGCCGGTGATGGCCCTGGGCTGGGCGGTGCTGGCCGGCGGCCTGGCGCAGCTGCTCTACCAACTGCCGCACCTGAAGAAGATCGGCATGCTGGTGCTGCCGCGCCTGAACCTGCGCGACAGCGGCGTGTGGCGCGTGCTCAAGCAGATGGGCCCGGCGATCCTCGGCGTGTCGGTGAGCCAGATCTCGCTGATCATCAACACCATCTTCGCCTCCTTCCTGGCCGCAGGCTCCGTGTCCTGGATGTACTACGCCGACCGCCTGATGGAGCTGCCCTCCGGCGTGCTGGGCGTGGCCCTGGGCACCATCCTGCTGCCGTCCCTGGCCAAGACCTACGCCAGCGACGACCGCCATGAATACTCGCGCCTGATGGACTGGGGCCTGCGCCTGTGCTTCCTGCTGGTGCTGCCCTGCGCCCTGGCCCTGGCGCTGATCGCCGAGCCGCTGACCGTGTCGCTGTTCCAGTACGGCAAGTTCAGCGCCAACGACGCGCTCATGACCCAGCGCGCGCTCATCGCCTACGCCGTAGGCCTGCTCGGGATCATCCTGGTCAAGGTGCTGGCGCCGGGCTTCTATGCCCGGCAGAACATCCGCACGCCGGTGAAGATCGCGCTCTTCACCCTGGTTTCCACCCAGGCGATGAACCTGGTCTTCATCGGCCCGCTCAAGCACGCGGGCCTGGCCCTGGCCATCAGCCTGGCGGCCTGCCTCAACGCCGGCCTGCTGTACTGGCAGCTGCGCAAGCACGACCTGTTCGAGCCGCAGCCGGGCTGGGCGAAGTTCCTCGGCAAGCTGGTGCTGGCGGTGCTGGTGATGTCCGCCGTGCTGCTGGGCCTGATGCACTTCATGCCGGCCTGGGACCTGGGCGGCATGCCGCTGCGCCTGGCGCGCCTGGGCGTGCTGGTGGCGGCCGGCGTAGTGGCCTATTTCGGTATGCTGGCGCTGCTGGGCTTCCGCCTGCGCGACTTCTCGCGGCGGGCGGTGAGCTAGCCCGGCGCCGGCACTTGGGTGCATCCGTGACGCGCGGCGGCTTTGTGCCTGTCGCGCGGCGGCGGGTGCAGGTATAATCGACCACTTTCTGAGCAATACGCGCGCTATGCAGCTGCTTCGAGGCCTCCACAACCTGCGGCCCCTGTCCGGGGGCTGCGTTGCCACCATCGGCAATTTCGACGGCGTCCACCTTGGCCACCAGGCGATCCTGGCGCGTCTGCGCGAGCGCTCGCAGGAGCTGGGCGTGCCCAGCTGCGTGGTGATCTTCGAGCCGCAGCCGCGCGAGTACTTCGCCCCGGATGCCGCGCCGGTGCGCCTGACGCGCCTGCGCGAGAAGCTCGAACTGCTGCGCGAGCAGGGTGTCGACTTCGTCCTGTGCCTGACCTTCAACCGCCGCCTGCGCGAACTGTCGGCCGCCGAGTTCGTCCGCCAGGTGCTGGTGGATGGCCTGGCAGTGCGCCACCTGGAAGTGGGCGACGACTTCCGCTTCGGCTGCGACCGTTCCGGCGACTTCGCCTTCCTGGTCCGGGCCAGCGCCGAGCAGGGCTTCACCGTCGAGGCCGCCACCACGGTGGAGGTCGACGGCATGCGGGTGAGCAGCTCGCGTATCCGCAAGGTGCTCGCCGACGGCGATCTGCACCAGGCCGAGCGCCTGCTGGGCCGGCCGTTCCGCCTGAGCGGGCGGGTGCTGCACGGGCAGAAGCTCGGCCGCACCCTGGGTTCGCCCACCGCCAACATTCAGCTCAAGCGCCGCAAGGCGCCGCTGAACGGCGTCTACCTGGTCAGCACGGAAGTGGCCGGCCAGCGCGTCAACGGGGTGGCCAACATCGGCACGCGGCCGTCGGTCAACGGCGACGGCCGGCCCCACCTGGAAGTGCATCTGCTGGACTTCGCCGGCGACCTCTACGGCCTGCACCTGGATGTGACCTTCCACCAGAAGCTGCGAGATGAGCAGCGCTTCGCCTCCCTCGAGGCACTGAAGGCGGCGATCCTCGCCGACATAGCCGCCGCCCGGGCCTACTGGCTGGGCCAACCGCTTGATTGAAGAAATTCCGAACAGGCCCTGAGATGACCGACTACAAAGCCACGCTGAACCTTCCCGATACCCAGTTCCCGATGAAAGCCGGCCTGCCCCAGCGCGAGCCGGAAACCCTGAAGTTCTGGAACGACATCGGCCTGTACCAGAAGCTGCGGAAGGCCGGCGAAGGTCGCCCGAAATTCATCCTGCACGATGGCCCGCCCTACGCCAACGGCAGCATCCACATCGGTCACGCGGTCAACAAGATCCTCAAGGACCTGATCGTCCGCTCGCGCACCCTGGCCGGCTACGACGCCCCCTACGTGCCGGGCTGGGACTGCCACGGCCTGCCCATCGAGCACAAGGTCGAGACCACCCACGGCAAGAACCTGCCGGCGGACAAGACCCGCGAACTGTGCCGCGCCTACGCCAGCGAGCAGATCGAAGGGCAGAAGGCCGACTTCATCCGCCTGGGCGTGCTCGGCGAGTGGGACAACCCCTACAAGACCATGAACTTCGCCAACGAGGCCGGCGAGATCCGCGCCCTGGCCGAGATGGTCAAGCAGGGCTTCGTGTTCAAGGGCCTGAAGCCGGTGAACTGGTGCTTCGACTGCGGTTCGGCCCTGGCCGAGGCAGAAGTCGAGTACGCCGACAAGAAGTCCGACGCCATCGACGTCGCCTTCCCGGTGGAAGACGAAGGCAAACTGGCCGCCGCCTTCGGCCTGCAGAGCCTGGCCAAGCCCGCCGCCATCGTCATCTGGACCACCACCCCCTGGACCATCCCGGCCAACCAGGCGCTGAACGTCCACCCCGAATTCACCTACGCCCTGGTCGATACCGGCGAGCGCCTGCTGGTGCTGGCCGAGGAGCTGGTCGAGTCCTGCCTGCAGCGCTACGGCCTGGAAGGCCAGGTCATCGCCACCGCCAAGGGCGAGGCGCTGGACCTGATCCGCTTCCGCCACCCGTTCTACGAGCGCTTCTCGCCGGTCTACCTGGCCGAGTACGTGGCCCTGGACGCCGGCACCGGCATCGTCCACTCCGCGCCGGCCTACGGCGAGGACGACTTCCGTACCTGCAAGCAGTACGGCATGAGCAACGACGACATCCTCAGCCCCGTGCAGAGCAACGGTGTGTACGTCCAGGACCTGCCGTTCTTCGGCGGCCAGTTCATCTGGAAGGCCAACCCGAACATCGTCGCCAAGCTGGACGAAGTGGGCGCGCTGCTCAAGCACGCCAGCATCAACCACAGCTACATGCACTGCTGGCGCCACAAGACGCCGCTGATCTACCGCGCCACCGCGCAGTGGTTCGTCGGCATGGACAAGCAGCCGGAGAGCGGCGCGACCCTGCGCGAGCGTGCGCTGGAAGCCATCACCCAGACCGAATTCGTGCCCAGCTGGGGCCAGGCGCGCCTGCACGGCATGATCGCCGGCCGCCCGGACTGGTGCATCTCGCGCCAGCGCAACTGGGGCGTGCCCATCCCGTTCTTCCTGCACAAGGCCACCGGCGAGCTGCACCCGCGCACCGTCGAGCTGATGGAAGCAGTCGCCCAGCGCGTGGAGAAGGAGGGCATCGAGGCCTGGTTCAAGCTCGACGCCGCCGAACTGCTCGGTGACGAAGCCGCGCAGTACGACAAGATCAACGACACCCTGGACGTCTGGTTCGACTCCGGTACCACCCACTGGCACGTGCTGCGTGGCTCCCACGCCGAACTCGGCCATGCCGATGGCCCGGCCGCCGACCTCTACCTGGAAGGTTCCGACCAGCACCGCGGCTGGTTCCACTCCTCGCTGCTGACCGGCTGCGCCATCGACGGCCACGCGCCGTACCGCCAACTGCTGACCCACGGCTTCACCGTGGACGAGTCCGGCCGCAAGATGTCCAAGTCCCTGGGCAACACCGTGGTGCCGCAGACCGTGATCGACACCCTGGGCGCCGACATCCTGCGCCTGTGGGTGGCCTCCACCGACTACTCCGGCGAGATCGCGGTCTCCCAGACCATCCTGCAGCGCAGCGCCGACGCCTACCGGCGCATCCGCAACACCACGCGCTTCCTGCTCTCCAACCTGACCGGCTTCGACCCGGCCAAGGACCTGCTGCCCAACGACCAGTTGCTGGCCCTGGACCGCTGGGCCGTGGACCGCGCCCTGCTGCTGCAGCGCGAGTTGGAGGAGGCCTACCGCGAGTACCGCTTCTGGAACGTCTACTCGAAGGTGCACAACTTCTGCGTGCAGGAGCTGGGCGGCTTCTACCTGGACATCATCAAGGACCGCCAGTACACCACCCAGGCCGACAGCGTCGCCCGCCGCTCCTGCCAGACCGCGCTGTTCCACATCGCCGAGGCGCTGGTGCGCTGGGTCGCGCCAATCCTCGCCTTCACCGCCGAGGAAGTGTGGAAGTTCCTGCCCGGCGAGCGCGCCGAGTCGGTCATGCTGACCACCTGGTACGACGGCCTGTCCGAACTGCCGGCCGACGCCGAACTGGGCCGCGCCTACTGGGAACAGGTCATGGCCGCCAAGGCCGCGGTCAACAAGGAACTGGAGAACCAGCGCACCGCCAAGGCCATCGGCGGCAACCTGCAGGCCGAGGTCACCCTCTACGCCGAGGACGACCTGGCCCGCAGCCTGGGCAAGCTGGGCAACGAGCTGCGCTTCGTGCTGATCACCTCCACCGCCACCCTCGCGCCCCTGGCCGATGCCCCGGCCGATGCCGTGCAGAGCGAACTGCCCGGCCTCAAGCTGAAGGTAGTGAAGTCGGCCCACGCCAAGTGCGCCCGTTGCTGGCACCACCGCGAGGACGTCGGCAGCCACGCCGCGCACCCGGAAATCTGCGGCCGCTGTGTGGAAAACATCGAAGGCGCGGGCGAGGTTCGCCACTATGCCTAACCGCTTCGGCCGCCTTGGCTGGTTGTGGATAACCGTGCTGGTCCTGGTCCTCGACCAGGTCAGCAAGGCCTACTTCGAGGGCACGCTGAGCCTGTACCAGCAGATCGTGGTCATCCCCGACCTGTTCAGCTGGACCCTGGCCTACAACACCGGCGCGGCCTTCAGCTTCCTGGCCGACAGCTCCGGCTGGCAGCGCTGGCTGTTCGCCCTGATCGCCATCGTGGTCAGCGCGGTGCTGGTCATCTGGCTCAAGCGCCTGAAGCCCAGCGACACCTGGCTGGCCATCGCCCTGGCCCTGGTGCTGGGCGGCGCGCTGGGCAACCTGTACGACCGCATCGTGCTCGGCCACGTGATCGACTTCATCCTGGTGCACTGGCAGAACCGCTGGTACTTCCCGGCGTTCAACCTGGCCGACAGCGCCATCACCGTAGGCGCCATCATGCTGGCGCTGGACATGTTCAAAACGAAGAAATCCGGAGAGACCGCCCATGGCTGACAGCAACAGCGATATCCAGCGCATCGGAGCGGATACCGAAGTCACCCTGCACTTCGCCCTCAAGCTGGAAGACGGCAACGTCGTCGACAGCACCTTCGACAAGCAGCCGGCCACCTTCAAGGTCGGCGACGGCAACCTGCTGCCGGGCTTCGAGCAGGCGCTGTTCGGCCTCAAGGCCGGCGACAAGCGCACCCTGAACATCGAGCCGGAGCAGGGTTTCGGCCAGCCGAACCCGGCCAACGTGCAGGTGATGCCGCGCGACCAGTTCCAGGACATGGAACTGGCCGAAGGCCTGCTGGTGATCTTCAACGACGCCGCCAAGACCGAGCTGCCCGGCGTGGTCAAGGCCTTCGACGAACAGCAGGTGACCATCGATTTCAACCACCCGCTGGCCGGCAAGAGCCTGACCTTCGAAGTGGAAATCATCGACGTAAGGGCGCTCTGAGGGCCCTTCGCAGGCGTAGGATGGGTTGAGCCAAGCGATGCCCATCGCGCCATCCCCTCTGCGCGCCGAGACAGACCGACCATGCAAATCAAACTCGCCAACCCCCGCGGCTTCTGTGCCGGCGTCGACCGGGCGATCGAAATCGTCAACCGCGCCCTGGACGTGTTCGGCCCGCCGATCTACGTGCGCCATGAAGTGGTGCACAACAAGTTCGTGGTGGAGAACCTGCGCAATCGCGGCGCGGTGTTCGTCGAGGAACTCGACCAGGTGCCGGACGACACCATCGTCATCTTCAGCGCCCACGGCGTGTCCCAGGCCGTGCGCAAGGAGGCCGAGAACCGCGGCCTGAAAGTCTTCGACGCGACCTGCCCGCTGGTCACCAAGGTGCACATGGAAGTGGTGCGCTACAGCCGCGACGGCCAGGAGTGCATCCTCATCGGCCACGAAGGCCACCCCGAGGTTGAAGGCACCATGGGCCAGTACAACCGCGACAACGGCGGCGACATCTACCTGGTCGAGGACGAAGAAGACGTGGCCGCGCTGCAAGTGCGCAACCCCGAGGCCCTGCACTTCGTCACCCAGACCACCCTGTCGATGGACGACACCTCCAAGGTGATCGACGCCCTGCGCGCGAAATTCCCGCACATCAAGGGCCCGCGCAAGAACGACATCTGCTACGCCACCCAGAACCGTCAGGACGCGGTCAAGGACCTGGCCGACCAGTGCGACCTGGTGCTGGTGGTGGGCAGCCCGAACAGCTCCAACTCCAACCGCCTGCGCGAACTCGCCGAACGCATGGGCACCCCCGGCTACCTGATCGACGGCGCCGAGGACCTCAAGCGCGAATGGTTCGAAGGCAAGCGGCGCATCGGCATCACCGCCGGCGCCTCCGCCCCGGAAGTGCTGGTGCGCGGGGTGATCGAGCAACTGCGCAAATGGGGCGCGGAGCCCGAGGTGGAGCTGGATGGGCGGGAGGAGAACATTACCTTCTCGATGCCCAAGGAGTTGCGGGTGAAGGCGGTTTAGCACCGGACCGATACGTCTCTTCCAACGAAAAGGGCCGACATTGTCGGCCCTTTTCGTTTACCAGCAGGTGGCTACCGTTCCGCTGCCGCTTTCCGTCTTGATTCCGGTGCTGTCGAGCGTCAAGGTGCCGCATTCGCTATCGTTGGCCTGACCTCCGACCGGCACGGCGCTCAGGACCACGCAGCTGGCGAGGGTCTTGTTCGCGCAGGCAGCGGTTGTGATGTTGTATTTCCGACTTTCGCTGCCCACAGCCCCATTGGCATCGGTCGAATATCCCAATCCGTTCTCTCCAGTCCCTAGCGATGCTGCATATTCCTGGTTCTGGGAGAAGTAACGTTCCTGGGCCTGCATGACTTCCATCAGCTTGGCTTTCCCGTCCGCGCGTCCGGAGCGCAACACGTACTGCTGATAGCTGGGATAGGCGATAGCGGCGAGGATGCCGACTATCGCCACCACTACCATCACCTCGATCAGGGTGAAGCCCTTTTGTCGCATCAGTTCTCTCTCCAGTAGGTGCCATTCACCGCATTGTTCGTCTTGCAGAACCCGGAACTGGTGAAGGTGCATTTCAGGTCGCCGCCTGCGCCATCAGCCGATGGCTTCTCCGAGCCCACCAGAACCGTGGTGCCATTGTCGCCGAGAATGATGGCCGGGGTGGGCGGAATACCGCCGCGTACCAGGTCGAAGCTGCGGCTCGGTGTTTCCGCGCCGTTCACCGTTTTGGTAAAGACGGCGGAGGCATCCACCAGGTTCATGGCATACAACCGTCCATGTCCGACGTCCGGGCCACAAGTGGTGACTGTCTGGCCGTTGGGGCTGAAGGTGGTGAATAGCACGGCGCCCTGGAAGCTGATCGAGGCCGACAGGACCTTTTCGCCCTGGGGGAAGCGTACGAACCAGCCGCTGCTGGCGTTCAGCAGGTCGGAGTTTACGGTATAGCTGTCACCCGGGCTCAGCTGCTGGTAGAGCGAGTTGATATCGCTGCGCAGGGTCGGAATCTGGGCCAGTGCATTGCTGCGGGCCTTGTTGCGCAGGTAGTCGTAGGCTTCGAATGTCGTCAGCGGCGGGCTGCTGTCCTGCTGCGTGGCTTCCTGCAGTTGCTCGGAAGTCAGCAGGTTGCTCGCGGTATCGTATGCACTGTTGGACAGTGCATTCAGCTCGGCTTGCAGTGAAGACGCCTGCCCGGCCAGGGCGAGACGCTGGGTTTCCAGGGTATTGGCCAGTTGCACGAGGCCATTCTGGCTGCTCGCCTGGTCGCTCAGGGTGGCAGCTTTGCCTGCTTCGTCCAGGCCGTTCAACGTGGGTACATCGACGCTGGCTGGAATATCCGTGAGCGCCAACTGCGTAGTGATCTGCTGGATGGCAGTGTTCGCAGCGGTGCTGTCGTTGGCTTGTATCGCCAGGTTCAGGTCGTTGATGGCTGTGCTGAGGTCGAGGCCACCGATGGTCATCCGCTGGGTATATGCCGCTGAAGCCTGGTAGTCGGTGCGGGCCTGGTCCAGATCCGTCTGCAGGGCCGCGACGGTTTCCTCCGAGGCGCCGCTCGCTCTCGCATCCAGGAGCGCCTGCTCTTTCGCCGTGACGCCGGTAGCGGCATTTTCCAGTGTCTTCTGCACGATCATCACGCCGGCCATCTGCTGCCCCAGTGTCTGGGCGAGTTCCGGAGAGAAGGTGTAGAGCGGTTTCAAGGCGTTTTGCAGTGTCAGCAACTGGTTCTGCAGGGCGCTTTGCTGGGTGGATTCCGGAGCGTGCTCGTTGAGGTAGGGATTCTCCTTGTAGATGGCGTCTATCTGCGCCTGGCGTTGGTTGGCGTCGCTGTTGGCCTGGGTCATCTGGTTGAACTTCTGCGTATAGCCGATGCCGTTCTTGTACGCCTCGAAGTTGCTGTCAGCGGTACTGGTCGCAGTGTTCAACTGGTCGATCAGCCCCAGTTTGGTGTTGATCTGCTGCTGGATCCGCTGGGCCTGTTCGGTCGTCAGGTTGACGCTGGTGACGTCCACCAGGCTCGATTCGGTCAGGGTGGTATAGCTGCTGGGCTGCGTATAGACATTGCTGTCGCGCAGGACGTAGAAACGATCGATGGTGTCTTCGTTGAGCGGATGCTCCCGATATCCGCTACCCAGGGCGATGGTGAAATAGGTCTTGCCACCGCGTTCACGGATCAGGGATACGTCCGGAGCGTTGTAGAAACGGCGGTTGCTTGCCGCAGTCGTGCCCCCAAGGGAGGCGATGCGTCCCCCCGTGGCAAAGCCTGTGGCGCCGGTGTTGCCTGAGTTGATGTCGATGCGGAAGACCTGGCCACGGGTATCGGCCATGAAAATGGTATCGATCAGGCCGTCGCCGGTGATGTCGACCAGCGTGGGGTCGGCCGGGATGCTATTGGTCAGGGTGGATATCTTCAGGTTCGCGGATTCTTCGCTGGTCACGCCAGCGTGCCAGAGCAGCGCACCAGTGTCGGCGTCGACCATGTACAGGGCGTTGCCGATGGTGTCGTCTGCTGGTGTATTGGGCGACTCGGTATCCTGCCGGGTGTCATAGCCGCCGGTGAAGAAGAGCACTTTCTTCACCGAGCCATTGAACTTCACTTTCGCCAGCTTGGGCGTGGACCAGGTCTGCCCGAGTTTTTCGAAGCCTGTCGAAGTGCCTCCCTTGATGATCCACTTCATCTTCGGCGTGATGGTCACCGAGCCAGAGGTTCCGGAAGGGCTGACATCCAGCGCGTAGTAATTGCGCCCGCCGCGCCGCATACCTGCATACAGGGTTGCCTGGCTAACCGTACGCGTCTGGGAAGTCGTGTTGAGGGCGCCATAAGTGATGCTCATGTCGAACTGGCCATCCATCCCATAGCGCTTGTTGGCGGTGCCCTTGGGGTCGTTCATGTAGAAGTAGAGGTTGGGCAGCAACTCCCTGGGAATGAACGAGAAAATCTCATTGCCGGTGGCCGGGTCTACGGCGTTGATGAAGCCTTCGTTGGTGCCATAGAAGAGCACAAGTTTTTCCGTCGAGGTCGCGGTGGCTGGGGTGGCCTGGGAGTTGGCGACCCTTTGCAGGTCTTCGTCGGTGACGTAGGCGACCAGTTTGGGTTCGTTATGAAGCACGTCAGCCAGCGCGAGGCGAGCAGTGTTGTCGCTGGGGTTGATTCCCCGTCCCCACTTGAGGATATCGGTCCTGGACTGGTCGGTGGCATTGCTGGGCAGGCCCAGCATGGTCTTGGTAATCGCCGTGTTGTCAGGGGACAGGGCGGTCAGTGCGACCGTGCCGCTCGAGCCAGGCGCTCGTGCGTCCTGGTCCGTGTACGTCAGGACATTGCGGGTGGAGGGGGTGGTCAGGCGTCCGGCGGCACCGCCAAGCATCACGTCCTTGCCGTCGGTCACAGTGCTCCAGTAGCTCACCGAAGTGGCGTTGAAGAAACCCGTGGTGCTATCCACGGCGTTGCGCCCGGCACTGTCCATGACGATCGAGTTGCCCGAGGAGTCCTTGCCGAGCTTGTACTTCTTGACGTTGCCAAACCAGCGGGCACCTGCTGCCGGACGGAACAGGGCGTAATAGAGGTCATTGCGGTAGCCGAGGTTGTTATAGGCGCTTACCGAGACGCTGGGGGTGGCGAATGTGGTGTTCTCGGCCAGGATGTCCACCGCGATCGAGCGTAGGGCATCAGCCAGCTCCGAGGTATTGCTAGTAGTGAAGAAGCGGCCGCCGCCCAAGCTGGCGGTATCCTGCAACAGGGTAGTGTCGCTGATATTGCCGAAGCCAATCGTGTAGGTGTTGATTGTCTGCTTGCCTGTCTGGCTCGAACTCATGTCCTGGTTGGCCATGTATTCGGCAAGGCCTGGCAGCCAGCATCCGGAGTTAGAGGTGCCATAGTCATCTGTCGGGTATCTTTTGCAGGTCTTATAGACTTGGTTGCTAGATGAGACCAGATTGCTGATATCGCTATTGCTCCCGATGTCACTGCTTGGAAGTCCGTCTGTCAGCAGGATGATGTTGCTTTTCTGACATGAGTACTGAATCGGGGACTTGTACTTCTTTCCATCAAGCGATGCATTGGCGCTGCTCCAGGGATCGACGAGCTCGCTGCCGAAGTCTCTATTTCCCCATTTATCATAATTGTCTTCTTTATAACCTACAGATGATTTTCCCCAGTCCGGAATACCTCCGGACATGTACAGATATGTTTCGTAGAGAGACTCGGATAGTGGCGTCCCTCCTTTCGCATAGTAACTGTTAAGCTGCCCCTTGAATGTGCTGGCTATGTCGCCTGCTCGTTGTATGGGTAAGTTGATGAATCCTCCATTGCTGGAGGAGTCGAAACGAGCCAGGCCGATATTCACATCGTTGCTGACTGCCAATTCATCAACAAGCGAGTTGACTACTTCCTTTACTACCTGGATGCGGGTCTTTTGTGCGTTCTTGTTGGTTTTGTCATCGGAGTTCGTGCACCAGTTTCGTGGAACCTTCTTGCTGTTGTCGAAGTTTAGTGACTTGCAGTTGGTTCCTGGCACGCCGTCGAGCATGGAGCCCGAGGTATCGATCAAAAACATCAGATTCGGCCTGATGCGCTGATCGGCAGGCAAATCACGAGTTACATAGATTTCTGTATCGTCGGCCATGGCCGACTGCAGGCCACAGAACAGATAGGCGAAGGCAGAGATTCCAACAGCCAGATTGTATTTGCGTTTCATTTTCTGGACTCCGGCTGGCTCAGGAATACCTCTAGGGCATGATCGGGGTCGCGAGGAGAGAAGCTGATCATTCCGCGCCAGTCTATCTTCTGCCCCACTGCCTTCAGTTCGATGGCGGCTCCGTTCAGGTAGAACTTGGTTTTTCTATCGAAAGAGAATCTCCGGCTCTGGCATTCCGGGCAGGGCAGGGCAAGGATGACGCCTGAGGTTCCGCTTGTGCCGGGCGTTGCGTTGATGATCATCTGCGTGTCTTCGAGATGGGCATTGCTTTCCTCCCCCTCGGCGTAGGCCGCGCCAAGAAAGATGAATGCGTAGAAATGGAAGACCAATATAAGTAAGCGTTTCATGCTCTGGCCTATTTAAGGTTGAGGAAGTAGATGCCCTGGGTCTGGTTGGACGAGGCGCCGTTGTCCAATTGTGATTTGCTGTTTATTTCATATGCCGAGCATTCGAACTTGCCGATGCTGGCACCTTCACAAACCCCTCTGTTCATGAAGCGAATGGTATCGGTAGTGATCTTTGCGTTATCGCCGAGAGCCACTGTCAGCGTCTGGGTCTGGCGTCGGTCCGGGAAACCGCTGATCGCATCGGCAGGTCTGTTCTCGGCATCCTGCAGGGCCTTGCGTCCCACTATGCCGGAGTTGTAGAGCGCCATTTGCGCCCGTATCTCGCTGTGGGCGTTCTGGTGGGTGATGCCACGGAACTGGATGTTGCTTGCCATCCGCTCTTCCATGCTGGTGAGGCGGGCCGCGGTAATCCCGGCGATGGTCAGTACCGTGAGGAACACCAGCGCCACGATCAGGCCTGCGCCCTTTTCGGCTTCAAGAGAGATGCGCTTGCGCATACGAACCTCAGTAAGTGTTCTTCAATTGGATGGTCGTGCTGAAGATTTGCCTGGCGAGACTGTCGTTCGGCGATAGCGGCGGCGCATCCAGCAGGTAGTAGTTGCGCTGCGGCGGCTTGGGAGTGACGTTGCTCTGCGAGTTGGCCAGGACGGCGACGCGCACGGCTTTCACATCGCTCCAGCGACTGACGCGGTTGGCGGAAACGTAGCGGGTCACACTGTCCGGATTACCGTCGGTGCTGATGCCGTAGAGGATCTGCATCGAGTCGATGCCCGGTACCAGATCCTGGTCCTGAGTCAGCCAGGCGGTTTCGCCCAGGAAATAGGAACTGCAGCTCAGGTTGCCGTTGTGAATGCGGAAGACGTTCACCAACACCTTGTTGGCGTTGGCAGTGGTAACTTCCGTGCCGGCACAGTCCCTGCGTTTGTTCCCGTCGGAGCTGTCCTGTGGTGCTTGGTAAGCAACGGCCAGGGTATCGGAGGCAGTACCGGTCCCGTTGCTGGTGCAAGGGGTATCGTCCGGTCCCGGACAGTTCGGCCCTTGTATGGGCATGGGCTTGGGTAGGAGCGAGCCTGGTTCCAGGTAGCCTCCCAGGCGCACGCTATTGGAAATGAACGTCAGGGCGAAGCGTCCGCTTTCCTGCATGCGCGATGCCGCGTCATTGGTGCTGTAGGTTTGTCGCGCCGAGAGGAAGACCTGGATGACCCCGAGTATCAGCAGCAGGCTGAGTGTCATGGCGATCATGAGTTCGACCAGCGTCAGACCATCCTGTTTATGCCGCCAGAACCTTGCTCTGCTCATCGACGGATCTCCAAAGCACTGCTGAGGACCGACTCCGTGGATTGCTGCTTGGCATCGTCGCCCCTGCTGCGCCAACGGCTGGTCAGCGTCAGGAGATGGCTGCTGTCGGCCTGGACGCTGAGAGTGCTGCCCTGTGACGGGGGAATGAGGAAGTCAGAGCTTGTATAGCGACCGGCAGCTGCTGTGGCGTTGGCTGCATAAGTCGTGGTGGCTGCATACGAGCATTGTGCTTCCCAGCGATCGAAGGCGGCCATTTCGGCGCTGGTGCAGGTAACCGCATTCACCTTGGCCCCGGAGATGGGGTTGTAATGGTCGGCACACCAGGGCGAAGGCAGGCTGGTACAAGTGGCTGCAGTGGTGTAGTTGGATTCGTTGGAGCCGATATTGTTGGCTCTCATTCGTTCGGCCAGCTCCTGTAGTACCCAGGTTGCCTGGGAGCGCTGGGCGCTATCGGCGGTTCCCTTGAGTGCATTCAGTTGCAGGGCGGCGACGCCCAGCAGCCCCACGGTGAAAACCAGGAGCGTCACCAGGACCTCGATCATGGTCATACCGTGCTGACGTGTTGATGCCATGCTCGTTGTCTCCTCAGCACGATGTGTCGCGGGTGATGGAGCGGACCGTGGCGCGGCCGACGGCATTGATATCGATGCAGCGCGCATCTGGCACGCTCGAAGAGGCGGAGGCATTGATCTTGAAGGGGTTGGCGCTCAAGCCACTGAGCAAGCTGCCGTCGCGGCGGAAGGTCAGCTTGTTGGCGCTTAACTGGTAGGCGCTGGTGATCTGGATGCCGCTGGTTGCATCGTAGTGCTGGATGACATTGCCATCCTGGCAATTGGCGATCGACGAAGGGCCAACGCACCACCCGCTGCTCCAGCCGTCAGCGCCGCCCGCGGCGGGCAGAACCACGATATTGGCGTTGCGTTTTGCGGCTTCCGCTCGAGCCATGGCAAGGCTGGCCACGAGATCAGTGGTTTGGCCGGAGATCCGTTGTCGAGTGATGAAATCACCCATGGATGGGGCGGCGATGGAGATCAGGATGGCTAATACGGCAATCGTCACCATCAACTCGATCAACGTGAACCCCGCCATTTCCTTGGGGCGCGACATGGCGCATTCCTCCAGTTTGTCTTGAAGGAAATGCTGCCAATTTGTGTGGGAAATGTCCCTTTTTGTTGGATGGCCGATACAAATCGCGCGATGTTCGGTCATGTCCGCTGGTCTTCTGTGACCTCGGTCGCAGAGCGGTTGTGCGCTGCTCAGCGTGGGCAGAGGCGGGCGCTGGGGGCGCTTTCGTGGCGGATGCGGCCGCTGCGGTTGATCACGATCCGGTGGGCTGTGGCGTGTTGGGCACAGATCCGGAAATGGCCGGCGTGGAAGGCGCCGTTGGGGCGGATGGCCTGGCCCTGGGGGCGGTAGTGGATGTAGCTGCGGGAGGTTTCGTCCGGGTATATCTGCACGCCTTCCAGGGGCGGGTGTAGGCGTAGCCGGGGTTCGCCGGATTGCTGCTGGCCGTCGTTGTTGTCGTCGTGGAACAGCGCCCAGCCTTTGGCCCAATCGCCTTCGTGGGCCACGACGCTGACCGGGCGGCCGGTCAGTACCGCGGTTTGCCGGGCATGGCTCAGGGCGCCATGCAGGCTGTGCAGGGCGACAAGGGCGCGATTTGACTGGAGCAGGTTGTCGAAGGCCGGTACGGCCAGGCTGGCGAGCAGCGAGAGCAGGAGAATCGAGAGCAATGCTTCCAGCAGGCTGAATCCGCGATTCTTGGGCATGAGGAGCCGTCCCTGGCTTTGCCTTGCTGCCGCAGTATCTTTCTTTTGGTCCGTTATCTGGGCCTTGGATGTCGTGCGTCGATTCCGTCGAAGGTGTAGGGCGCTTCGCTCTGGTGGGGTTGGTATAGTGGCGCGCCGGATGACCGTCCGGTTTCCTGTCGGTTCGAGGTGCAGCGGTATGTCGGATGTTCTGCTTGTCGGTGGTGGCGTTGTCGGGCTGTTGAGCGCCTGGACCCTGGGGCGCGAGGGGCTGCGGGTGACTCTGGTCGAGCGTGGCGAGACCGGGCGCGAGGCCTCCTGGGCCGGCGGCGGCATCGTTTCCCCGCTCTACCCCTGGCGCTACAGCCGGGCGGTGGCGAACCTGGCGCACTGGTCGCAGGACTTCTATCCGGCGCTGGGCCAGCAACTGCTGGAGGACACCGGCGTCGACCCCGAGGTGCACGTCACCGGCCTCTACTGGCTGGACCTGGACGACCAGGCCGAGGCGCTGGCCTGGGCCCGCGCCAACGGCCGCCCGTTGCAAGAGGTGGATATCTCGGCGGTCCATGATGCCGTCCCCGCACTGGGAGCCGGCTTCCAGAACGCGGTCCACATGCCGGGCGTGGCCAATGTGCGCAACCCGCGCCTGGCGCGTTCTCTGCGCGAGGCGCTGCGGCGCATGCCGAACGTCGAGGTGCTTGAGGGTTGCGAGGTCAGCGGTTTCATCCAGGAGCAGGGCGCCATTCGCGGCGTGCGCTGCGCCGCCGGCGAGCTGCGGGCCGATGCGACCGTGCTGGCGGCCGGCGCCTGGAGCGGCGAGCTACTGGCCGGCCTGGGCCTGGAACTGCCGGTCGCGCCGGTGAAGGGGCAGATGATTCTCTACAAGTGTGCGGCGGATTTCCTGTCGAGCATGGTGCTGGCCAAGGGGCGCTACGCCATTCCGCGGCGCGACGGCCATATCCTGGTGGGCAGCACCCTGGAGCATGCCGGCTTCGACAAGACGCCCACGGACGAGGCCCTGGCCAGCCTGCGCGCTTCCGCCGAGGAACTGTTGCCGGCGCTCGCCGGGCTGGCGCCGGTGGGGCATTGGGCAGGGTTGCGGCCGGGCTCGCCCGAGGGCATTCCCTTCATCGGCCAGGTGCCGGGGTACGAAGGGCTGTGGCTGAACACCGGGCACTACCGCAACGGCCTGGTGCTGGCGCCGGCGTCCTGCCGGTTGCTGGCGGACCTGATGTCGAAGCGCGAGCCGATCATCGAGGCGCAGCCCTATGCGCCGGAAGGGCGGTTGGTGGCGACGCCGTTGGCGTGATCCCGTTCGCGAAGACAGGCAGGGCATAAGGGCATGCCCCTTGCTCAATCGATCCCCAGCTTCTTCAAGCGATAGCGCATCGAGCGGAACGTCAGCCCCAGCCGCTGGGCAGCGGCGGTACGATTCCAGCGGGTTTCCTCCAGCGCCTGCATGATCAGCTTGCGCTCGATCTCTTCGAGGTAGTCCTCGAGGTTGTCGATCTGCGCCAGGCTGGCCTCGCCGCTTTCGCCGCCGCCGGTGGCCTCGGCGAAACGCAGGTCCTGGGGCTGGATGACATCGTCTTCGCACAGGGTGTAGGCGCGCTCGAGCATGTTCTCCAGTTCGCGCACGTTGCCCGGGAAACGGTAGCTCTTGAGCTTTTCCAGGGCTTCGGGGCTGACCTGCGCCGCGGCCAGGCCGCTGTCGCTGGCCAGGCGCTTGAGCACGCGCTCGGTGAGCAGCGGGATGTCCTCGCGGCGCTCGCGCAGCGGCGGCACGCGCAGTTCGATGACGTTCAGGCGGTAGTAGAGGTCCTGGCGGAAGCGGCCGGCGGCGACTTCCGCGGCCAGGTCCTTGTGGGTGGCACAGAGCACGCGCACGTCCACCGCCACTTCCTGCTGGCCGCCCACCGCGCGCACGGCCTTTTCCTGGATGGCGCGCAGCAGTTTCACCTGCATCGGCAAGGGCAGGTCGGCCACTTCGTCGAGGAACAGGGTACCGCCATTAGCGGCCTGGAACAGGCCCTGCTTGTCTTCCACGGCGCCGGTGAAGCTGCCTTTCTTGTGCCCGAAGAATTCGCTTTCCATCAGCTCGGACGGGATGGCGCCGCAGTTCACCGGGACGAAGGCCACTTCGCTGCGCGGGCCCTGTTCGTGGATCAGCCGGGCCACCAGCTCCTTGCCGCTGCCGGATTCGCCGCTGATGTAGACCGGCGCCTGGCTGCGCGCCAGCTTGGCGATCTGGTTGCGCATCTGCCGCATGGGCGGCGAATCGCCCAGCAGGCGGTTGTCCACCGGCGCGTCTTCCGCGCCCGGCGAGCGCAGGCGCAGGGCCGTGGCCACCAGTTCGCGCAGGCGGCCGAGGTCCACCGGCTTGGTGAGGAAGTCGAAGGCGCCGGCCTTGAGCGCGTTGACCGCGGTGTCCAGGCTGCCGAAGGCGGTGATCATGGCCACCGGCACCTGCGGGTGGCGCTGCTGGATGTGCTGCACCAGGTCCATGCCGGTGCCGTCGGGCAGGCGCATGTCGGTCAGGCACAGGTCGAAGGGCTCGCGGGCCAGGTATTCCTTGGCCTCCTTGACGTTGCGGGCGCTGCGGGTGTCCAGCTTCATGCGGCCGAGGGTGATTTCCAGCAGCTCGCGGATATCCGGTTCGTCGTCGACGATCAGGGCTTTTTGCCGGCTCATGCTCTTTTCTTTCAGCTCTGCTTGCGCGGGTGGGCGAAGGTGATGCGGAAGCTGCCACCGCCTTCGTCGCGGTTCTTGAAGTCGATGCGGGCCTGGTTGCTTTCGCACAGCTCGCGGGAAATGTACAGGCCCAGCCCGGTGCCCTTGCTCTCGGTGGTGAAGAAGGGTTCGAACAGCTTGCCCAGCTGCTCCGGGGCGATGCCGGGGCCGTCGTCGAGCACCTCCAGCACCGGCAGGTCGCTGTCCCGGTCGCGGAACAGGTTCAACCACACCTGGCCGCTGCCGTTCTGCCGGGCACTGTACCGTAACCCATTCTGCACCAGGTTACCCAGCACCTGGGTGAGTTGGCTGGGGTCCATGCGCGTCTGGATCTCGCCGCCGCCCATTTGCAGGTGGATCTGCTGGTCGCCGCGCAGGCCTTCGCGCTGCTCGTCGGTGAAGCGCTGCAGCCACTCCTTGAGGTCCAGCTGTTGCGGCTCGGCCTGGCGCCGCCGCGACAGTTGCAGGACGTTCTCGATCACCAGGTTCATGCGCCGCGACTGGTCCTGGATGATCTGCGTCAGGCGCCGGTCGGGGGCGTCGAGCGTTTCGGACTCCTGCAGCAGCTGCGCGGCGTGGCTGATGGCGCCCAGCGGGTTGCGGATCTCGTGGGCGATGCCGGCGGTCAGCCGGCCCAGGGCCGCCAGCTTGAGCTGCTGGGCCTGCTGGGCGATCTGCGAGATGTCTTCGAGGAACACCAGGGTGTGCTGTTCCTCGCCGCGGCGCAGCGGGATGAAGCTCGGCTGCAGCATGGGGCCGCCTTCGGGCGCCTGCAGGCTGGGCGGGCGCAGCGAGGGGTTGCGTTCCCACTGCTGCAGGCTGTCGAGCAGCTCCGGGCAATGCTCGGTGGCGAGCTTGCCCGCCAGTTCCGGCTGGGCCAGCAGGCCCAGGGCGCTCTGGTTGGCCAGCAGCACGCGGTGCCGGCTGTCCAGCACCAGAATGCCGGTGCGCATGCGCTGCAGGATGAGGGCGTTGAGTTCTTCGAGGTTGGCCACGGTGGTGGCGCGTTCCTCGGCCAGGTGCTCGGTGAGTTGCTGGCGCCGCGCCAGGCCCTGCAGCAGCAGCGCTGCGGCGAAGCTCAGGGCGCCGAGGCTGCCGGCCTGGACGTAGTGGTTGATCGCCGTGGGCTGGCTGAGGCTGAGGTAGAAGGTCAGGTAGATCATGCCGATCGCGGCGACGGCGGCGATCAGCAGGCCGATGCGCCCGCGCAGCAGGATGTTGGCGATGCCCACCGCCACCACCAGCAGGTTGCCGATGCCGCTGGGCACGCCGCCGGCGGCGTAGAACAGGCCGCACAGCGCGAGGATGTCGAACAGCGCCAGGAGGAAGATCGGCAGCAGCTGGCGCGGCGTCGGCATCAGCACGGCGATCAGGATGTTGACGATCAGGTAGCTCCAGCAACTGGCATGGAACAGCGCCGACTGGCCGACGTTGAGCACGCGGTCGTCGAGGTCGCTGGAAATCAGCAGCACCAGCAGCAGGCCGATGCTCAGGCGGTACAGGTGATACAGGCGGAGGATGCGCTGCCCCTGCTGGCCGCTGATGGGGATGGCCTTAGCCATGCCGCGGGCTGTCCTGCTGCAGGTGGGCCTGGCTGCAGTACCAGCGCTGCTCGTGCTGCAGCGCGTTGGCGCGCGGCACGTGCACACCGCACTGGGCGCAGCGGACCATGGGCTCGGCCGGGTCGTCCGGCGGCGCCTGGGGCGGGCGTTGCGGGCGGGTAGCCTTGCGCCACAGCCACCAGATCAGGGCGATGAGGAGGATCCAGAACAGCAGGCGGACCATGGCGTTCCCTTTTTTCGTGAAGAGCCGCAGTTTATCCGAGCTACCACGGCGTACAAGTCGCGCGGGCCGGTACTGTGCGGAAGATTCGCGCGGGCATGAAAAAGGGAGGCCGGAGCCTCCCTCTGCATGGCGGGTCGATCAGTCGACCAGGCCGAAGGTCAGGTAGTGCCACCAGGAGTGGCTCTTCTTGCCGCTGGTGTCGGGCTTCTCGACTTCCTCGTCCTGGTGCTCGGG
>Ga0182743_1001089_pt1 | contig 28274 bp, 27 predicted proteins | sample eDN3rd30CKraftOP_FD_128522 | JGI IMG/M metagenome (GOLD analysis project Ga0182743, IMG submission 128522) | Enriched Organic Plus compost microbial communities from Emeryville, California, USA - eDNA 3rd pass 30_C Kraft OP (version 2) (version 2) ... | reverse complement strand
TGTCCTTCAACGACAATTGCGCCATAGGCATCGAGCCCGACCGCAAGCGCATCAACGAACACCTCAACAATTCGCTGATGCTGGTGACCGCGCTCAACCGCAAGATCGGCTACGACAACGCTGCCAAGATCGCCAAGAACGCCCACAAGAAGGGGTCTACCCTCAAGGAATCGGCGATCGAGCTTGGTTTGCTGACGGCGGAAGAGTTCGATGCGGAAGTGAAGCCCGAGAACATGGTCGGGCCGCTCAAGGTCAAGAAGGGGGCCTAGTCCCCCTTCGACCCCCGGCCGCAGAGCCGGAGCCATTGCACTCCTCCACCCGAGGGGCGCCATCCATGGGCCCCTGATCAAGTGCGGGGAAGATCGGAATGGTGGCAGGTTAGCAGCGGAACAGAAACCTCGCTTCCCTCCCCCTTGTGGGGAGGGATTGAGGGTGGGGTGAACCGCAAACCCCGAATTCGCATCTCCCCCACCCTTGTTCCCTCCCCACAAGGGGGAGGGAGACCTCCTGGCGCGATCGTGCTCACCTGCTTAGGCTCGCCGCCCTGGCCAGGCGGTTCCTTCTCACCCTCAACGCCATGATGAGGTCCGGTCCAACTTCGCAGCGTGAATTACAGTTGCCGGGTCTTCGCCCCGCGGAAGTACGGTGGTGGGGAACGCAGCGGTTCCACACCAGCTCCCCCGGATCGAGCCTCATCGCCTTCTCCCCGTCGGGGAGAAGGTGCCCGAAGGGCGGATGAGGGGGCCGAACCTCCCGACCCACCCCATATCCGCCGCATCTCCCGCGCTTTTGCTCTATGATGCCGCCAAGCGCTGATTCGGAGAGTTGCGCATTGATCGAATTTAACGATGTGGGACTGCGCTACGGGCAGGGGCCGGAGGTCCTGAAGGACCTCAACTTCAAGGTCGAGCCGGGTACGTTCCACTTCCTCACCGGGCCGTCCGGCTCCGGCAAGACATCCCTCCTGCGCCTGCTGCTGCTGTCGCTAAAACCCTCGCGCGGGCGCATCACCATGTTCGGGCAGGACGTCACCAAGCTCGACCAGGATCGCCTGCTTCAGATGCGCCGCCATATCGGCATCGTCTTCCAGGAATTCCGCCTGCTCGATCACCTCACCACCTATGAGAACGTGGCCCTGCCGCTGCGCGTCCTCGGCCAGCCGGAAAGCGACTACCGCGAGAACGTCGAAGAGCTGTTGCGCTGGGTGGGGCTGGGCGAGCGCATGAGCGCCCATCCGCCCCTGCTTTCGGGCGGCGAGAAGCAGCGCGCCGCCATCGCGCGCGCCGTCATCGCCCGTCCCGAATTGCTCCTCGCGGACGAGCCGACCGGCAATGTCGATCCCGAGCTTTCGGAGCGCCTGGTGCACCTCTTCGCCGAGCTCAACCGCTCGGGCACCACCATAATCCTGGCCACCCACGAATTGCCGCTGCTCGACAAGTTCGGCTATCCGCGCATGGTGCTGCGTGACGGTGGGGTCAATATCCATGGCTAAGGCCGTCAAGTCCGCTCCCGCGTCGAGGAAGTCGCCGGTCAAGCGCGTGCCGCCAAAGCCCAAGGCGCAGCCGGCCATCGTGCGCGCCCTCGGGCGCGGCCGTCCCACCTCGATCGTGCCGGAAGGCTCGGTCGCCGGGCGCACGCTGCTGCTGCTCATCGCCATCATGACGTTCCTCTCGGCGGTGACGCTGGGCGGGGTGGTGCTGGTGCAGAAATCGGCCATCGGCTGGTCAGCGGAAGTCGGCCGCGAAGTCACCATCCAGATTCGCCCGGTCGAGGGCGAGGTGATGGAATCGAACCTGCGCACCGCCGTGGCCCTGGCCGAAGCCACCCCCGGCGTCGCCAGCGCCCGCGCGCTGACCGAAGCGGAAAACCTCAAGCTTCTTGAGCCCTGGCTGGGGGCCGGGCTCGATCTGTCGGCCATCGAAGTGCCGCGGCTCGTCGTCGTCGAGCTCTCCGATCCCGAAGATGCCGATATCGCCAAGCTCACCGAGGACCTCAAGGCGGTAAAGGGCGCGAGCCTGGATACCCACGCCGCCTGGCGCCAGCAGCTCAACACCATGGCCGGCACGATCGTGGTCTCGGGGCTCCTGGTGCTGATGCTGATCGTGGTGGCGACCGTGCTCGCCATCATCTTCGCCACGCGCGGCACCATGGCCTCGAACCGCGAGATCGTGGACGTGCTGCATTTCATCGGCGCCTCGAACGCCTTCATAGCCGGGGAGTTTCAGGGGCGGTTCCTCTCGATCGGCCTGCGTGGCGGGGTGATCGGAGGGGTGGCGGCCATCGTCTTCTTCTTCCTCGTCGCCATGGCCGTGGGCAACGTGGCGCCTGACGTCGCCGGCACCCAGATCGGCTATTTCTTCGGCACCTTCGCCCTGGGCATCGACGGCATCATCGGCATCGCCGCCGTGGTCCCGGTCATCGCCGCCCTCACTGCCATCACCTCGCGCATGACCGTGCGCCGCTTCCTGACCGAGATTTCGTAAGGGCAGCCTTTGGGGCATATCGGGCAAGCAGGTCTCCCTCCCCCTGGTGGGGAGGGAACAAGGGTGGGGGAGGCTCCATCCCTCGCCAAAGCCCCAAACACCCCTTACAAGACAGCTCCGGTATCGGGAGGCTCGCTTGTTCATCCAGTCCCTGCGTTCGGCGCTCTTCTATCTGCTGTTTCTCGGCCAGACCGTGATTCTGGCGATCGTGGTGGGCACCATCGCTATCGTCGCGCGCCGCCGGGTCGAGCTCAACTGGCGCATCGGCCAGTATTGGGGGGAGTCCAACAAAGCCCTGCTGCGCTGGATCGTCGGTATCCGCACCGAGGTCGCCGGCAGCGAGAACATCCCGCCGGGCGGCTGCATCCTTGCTGCCAAGCACCAGAGCGACTGGGATATCTTCGCCATCCTGCCCTATACGGTCCGCCCCGCCTTCATCGCCAAGAAGGAGCTGATGAACATTCCGTTCTTCGGCTGGGCCGCCGCCTCGCTCGACACCATCACCATCGATCGCTCGCGCGGCGGGCAGGCCATCCCGGCCATGATGGAGGATGCGCGCGGCGCCATCGCCCGCGGCTGCCGCATCGTCATCTTTCCCGAAGGCACGCGGCGCGCCCCCCTGGCCGAGCCCGACTACAAGTGGGGCCTCGCCCGCATGTATGTGGAACTGGGCGTGCCCGTGGTGCCGGTGGCGCTCAATTCCGGCCTCTTCTGGGGCCGCAATTCGCTGATCCTGTGGCCGGGTACGGCCCGCGCCGAGTTCCTGCCGGCGATCGAGCCCGGCCTTACGCTCGAGCAATTTCAGAGCCAACTCGTCCAAACCATTGAAACCAATTCGGACCGGCTTGCGTTGGATGCAGTAGACAAGGGCCTCAACCGCCCCGTCACCCCGCAATTGCGGGAACGGATCGAGGCGGCGAGGGTCCGGACCGGGCGTCAGGCCGGATACTAGATATTGACAGCAAATTGACTCCGGACCATACCGGTAGTCACATTCGCGTCGGGCCTTGACACAAACGTTCGGTTTGTTCTATTTTTGTTCTCTTCGCGATGCAGGGGGCAGCCATGGTTCCGAGGCTCGAGCAGATCAGTAACGTCGCCAGCTTCCCGCGAGGCGCCAATTGGACGGGCAAGTCCGGGCGCGCCTATGACCTCGTGGCCGAACGGTTCGACAATTTCGCGCTGATCTCGGGCAATCTCTACGTGGTGGCCAGCGGCACGCTCGTGCTCTGGGTCGGCGCGGTCGAGGATGTCGTCAACGACCAGCAGAGCCGCGCCCGCTTCCGGCTCGCCATGGATTGCGCCGATCGCGTCTTCCGCCTCAAGGCGCCCGAAGACGAAGTGGCGCGCATGACGGTGATCTGGGATCTGGAGGGGGCCGAGCCGGCCACCCTCTCGGCCGCCTGAGCGGTTTTTCCTACGCCATGGCGGCAGCGGCCTTGAGCAGCTGCGCCAGTTCGAGGAGCCCGCGGTCGCGTATGCCCAGCCGTTCCAGGTGCTCGGCGGTATTGACCACATATTCGGTATTGGGGCCCGACGAGCCGTGGCTGTCGCGCACGAGGCGCAGCTGTTCCTCGACGGCAAGGCGCCCGGCATATTGCATGTGGCTTTCATCGACCAGATAGGTTAGCGCCGCCACCGAGCGTCCGTCGGCGAGCTGTACGGGGCGGATGGCCTCGCGATAGACGCTGGTCACCTGTTCGCGGGCGCGCAGGTAGTCGCGCACCTCCAGCCAGTCTTCGTGCGTCACCTCGAAGGCCATGCCCTGGCACGAGCCGCCATGCACCAGCCCGAAGACCAGCCCGGGCCGTTCCGGGGTGCCGCGATGGTGGGTGGAATAGATGCACAGGCTCCTGTGCGCGCCGCGCAGGCGCGCGATCTGGCTGCCGGCGAACCGGAACCCCGGATTCCAGATCAGTGAGCCATAGCCGAAAACCCAGTGCGTGCTCGTGTCGTAAGGCGCGTCCATCTCGATAACCTGAACCTGTTTGCGGCTGCGATCAATCACGCGGGCGAGCGTGACGGCCATGCGGCGGGCGGATAGAACAAATGCATGAAGCGAATCATCATCCTTGCCTGCGTCGTCGCCTTGGTCGTCCTTGCCTGGTCGGGGGCGTGGCTGTTCGTTGCCAGTGAAGTCAAAAAGCAGGTGGCGAACCTCGCAGAGGCCGATGGGGTAACCAACCCGAAAATCACCTGCGCCGAGCTTTCGACCGGCGGGTATCCGTTCGCCATGGATGTCTATTGCCGGGGCGCGACGGTGCAGTTGCAGGACGTCACCGCCGAACTCGCCGAAGTGCGCGCCAGCGTCCTCGTCTACCAGCCCACCCATGCCCTGATCCTCGCCAGCGCTCCCCTCACGCTCAAGGATGCCTTCAGCGGCAACGAGCAGCGGCTCGATTTCACCATGGCCGAGGCCAGTGCGCGCCTCGATGGCTGGCGCATTGCCCGCATCTCGGTCCATGTCGAGAACCCGGCCTTCTTCAACACGCTGCCGAGCGACGAACTCATCGCCAGGGCGAGCCTGGCCGAACTCCACCTGCTCGACATTCCCGAGCAGCACGAGCCCGAAAAGGGCCTGGCGGCGCTCGCCATCTACGCCCCGGTCGAGAACCTGGTGATGCCGGGGCTGCAGATCGCCGATGGCAAGATCAGCGTGGAGGCCGAGCTCAACGGCCTGCCCGACGACGTGCGGGCCCTCAACGAGCCCGATATCGTGCGGCGCTGGCAGGGGGCGGGCGGCACGCTCAAGCTGGTCAGCGTCCAGGCTTCCGATGCCGATACCTTCATCAAGGCTTCGGGCAACCTGGCGCTCGATGCGCAGATGCGCGCCCAGGGCCAGGTGCAGCTCCAGTCCAAGGGAATCGTCGAGCGCCTGGGCGACCGCATTCCGGGGACGATCCGCACGATCCTGCTCGGCCAGCAGGCGCCCGATGGCTCATACGGCCAGACCATCACCATCCGTGCCGGTGTCGTACTGGTCGGCCTCATCCCCGTCGGCATGATCCCGCCGCTGCTATAGGCCCGCTGCGAGGGCACCCTCAGGCGTGGCCGGAGCCGCCCTGCGCCGGGAAGCCCCGTGCGGTGGTGGAAGAGCCTTCGGGGACGGCACCTCTCATCTCCCCGCCCCGGCGAAGGCCGGGGGCGAGCGACGGTCTGCCGGGGAAGAGGCGGCAGACGCCTAGGCGTCCTCGCCACCGCCATGGTCGCGCTGCACGGCCTCGGCGGGCGCGGGGGCGGGGGTATCGGTGCCGTGCGGGCGCCCGAAATCGGCGGCGGCGGTTTCCTGGCCGGCATTGATGATCGAGCGGCGGATGGCGCGGGTGCGGGTGAAGAGCGCCTCGAGCGCCGGCCCGTCGCCATTGCGCACGGCGCGCTGGAGCGAGGAGAGGTCTTCGTTGAAGCGCCCGAGCATTTCGAGCACCGCATCGCGATTGGTCAGGAACACGTCGCGCCACATCACCGGGTCGCTGGCGGCGATGCGGGTGAAGTCGCGGAAGCCGGAGGCGGAGAACTTGATGACCTCGGACTTGGTCGAGGCTTCCAGGTCCGAGACCGTGCCCACGATGTTATAGGCGATCAGGTGCGGAATGTGGCTGGTGATGGCCAGCACCATGTCGTGGTGGCCGGGGTCCATCACTTCCACGTTCGAGCCCATGGCGCGCCAGAAGCCGGCCAGTTTCTCGACCGCCGCCGGATCGGTCCCCGCCTCGGGGGTCAGCACGCACCAGCGGTTGATGAAGAGTTCGGGAAAGCCCGCCGAGGGGCCCGAATGCTCGGTGCCGGCAATGGGGTGGCCGGGGATGAAATGCACGTTGGCGGGCAGCAGCGGCTTCATCACCTTGACCACATGCGCCTTGACCGAACCGACGTCCGAGACGATCGCGCCGGGCATGAGCGCGGCGGCGATGGCCCGCGTCACCGCCTCATAGGCGCCCACGGGCGTGCAGAGGATTACCAGGTCCGCGCCTTCCACCGCCTTGGCGGGGTCGAGTTCGTAGGTGTCGCCCAGGCCCAGGGCCCGGGCTTCGTCCAGCGTCTGGGCGCTGCGGGTCGAGATGGCGATGGTCCTGGCCAGGTTGTGCTGGCGGGCGGCGCGGGCAATCGAGGAGCCGATGAGGCCGATGCCGATCAGGGCGAGTTTTTCGAACATGATTACGGGCGTCCCCCGAATTCCTTCAAGATATCCACGACGCGGCGCATGGCGTCTTCCGGGCCGATGCTGATGCGCAGCCCGTTGGGAATGCCGTAGCTTTCCCCGACCTCGCGCACGATCAGGCCCTGCTGGTAGAGCGCCTGGAAGGCCGCTGCCGCCTGGGCGGCATCGGGGAAGAGCACGAGGATGAAATTGCCCTGGCTGGGCAGCACGCGCATCTGGTTGGAGTTGAGGCTCTGGCCGAGCCAGTCGCGCCAGTCGGCATTGTATTCGCGCAGGCGCTGGTTGAACGCGGCGTCGCGCACAGCCGCCGCCGCCGCGAAGATGGCCGGCCGGTTGAGGTTGAAGGGGCCGCGGATGCGGTTGACCAGCTCGACGATCTCGCGCGGGCCGTACATCCAGCCGACGCGGGCGGCGGCGAGCCCGATCTTGGAGAAGGTGCGCACCATCACCACGTTCCGGGCATTGTCGACCAGGTCGACGCCCACCGTATAGTCGTCGGCAGTGACGAAGTCGGCATAGGCGCTGTCGAGCACGAAAAGGATATCAGGGCGCAGCCCGGCATGGAGGCGCTTCAACTCGCTCGCCGGCAGGTAGGTGCCGGTCGGGTTGTTGGGGTTGGCCAGGAACACCATCCGGGTGCGCTCGGTCACCGCCGCCAGCATGGCGTCGACGCTGGCGGTATAGTCCTCCTCCTCGGCCATCACGATTGTGGCGTCGGCGGCCCTGGTGATGATGGGGTAGACCGAAAAGCCGTATTTGCTCATCACCGCTTCGTCGCCTTCCCCGAGGAAGGCCTGGGCGAGGAGGTGCAGGATGTCGTCCGAACCGTTTCCGCAGAGGATGCGGTCGGGATCGAGCCCATAGACTTCGCCCAGCGCGATGCGCAGGTGTCTGGAGGTGCCCTCCGGATAGATCTCGAGGCCCTCGGCGACCGCCGCCTTATAGGCGGCAAGCGCCATGGGGCTGGTGCCGATGGGGCTCTCGTTGGCCGAGAGCTTGACCGGCTCGACGCCGGGCGCCGCCTGCGAGCGGCCGGGCACGTAGGGCGCAATGGTCAGCAGGCCGGGACGGGGTACGGGGCGGTCGGGTGCGGACATGGGGTGATCTACGAGGTGGATAGGACCGGGCGGACCATATTCAAAGGTCGGCGCGAACGCAAAGAAAAGCCGGTTCGCCGAGTGGAAAGTCGCGCGGGCCCGGCGCCCGCTTCCTCTAGAACCTGGGCGGGGCTTCCATGATGGTCTGCGGCGCCAGGTCCGGTACGCGGATATAGCGCTCGATGCGGGTGCGGCGCGGCACGGCGGGAAAGGCTTCCTTGCGGGCCCGCACGATCGTCACCCCGGCAAAGGTCGGGCCGAAGACGCGCAGCGAGCGCTCGAAGAGCCGGGTCGACTTGAGCACGATGCCCGACTGGAACGGGGGCAGGAACAGGGCGTCGCGCCAGGCCTCGGGGGTGAAGGAATGGTCGCGCAGCAGCTTTTCGAGCTGCGGGCCCGAGAACGGATTGCCGGTGCCGAAGGGCGTGTTGTCGCGCTGCGCCCACATGCCGCGCCGGCGCGGCACCACCACGATGAGGCGCGCATTGGGGGCCGAGATGCGCCAGAGCTCGCGCATCAGTTCCTCGGCATCGGCGATGTGCTCGAAGGCGTGGACGGCGATCGTGAGGTCGATGGCGGCGTCCGTCAGCGGCATTTCGAGCGGATCGCAGAGCACGGTGCGCGAGGGGCCCTCGCGCGGCCAGGAGGAGGCGCCCTGCCGGGCCGGCATGAAGGCCAGCACGCGCTCGGCGGGTTCGAGCGCGAAGCGCAGGTAGGGGCTGGCGAAGCCGAGGCCGAGCACGCGCGAGCCGGCGATATTGCCGGCCAGCGTCATGATCTGCTCGCGCACCAGCGCCCGGGCTATGCGCCCGAGGGGGGACTTGTAGAAGTCGATGAGTCGTTGGACGTCCTGGGCCATGGCTCCAGTTTGCGTGATGCGGTGATGCTTGTCATCTAGGTGGGCTGATCCTAACTTCCAGCCCGTCATCCACAATCGGAGAGTCTATCCCGTGACTTTGATCGTCGACGTCTTCCAGGCCCGCACCGACAATTACGGCTACCTTGCCCACGATACCCAGTCCGGCAGGACCGCCGCCATCGACGCCCCGGAAGTCGAAGCGATCAAGACGGCGCTGCTGCATCGCGGCTGGACGCTGTCCGATATCCTGGTCACCCATCACCACCGCGACCACGTGGAAGGCATCGGCGCGCTCAAGGCCGAGTTCGGCGTCACCGTCACGGGGCCGCGCGCCGAGGCCGACAAGATCGAGGGGCTCGACGTGCTGGTGCAGCCGGGCGAGACGGTCATGCTGGGCAAGACCGCGTTCGAGGTGATCTTCACGCCCGGCCATACGCTCGGGCACGTGTGCTATTTCGATCGGCCGGGCCTGCATCTTTTCACCGGGGATGCGCTGTTCTCGCTCGGATGCGGGCGCATGTTCGAGGGCACGCCCGAGCCGATGTGGGAGGGGCTGGAGCGCCTGCGGGCGCTGCCCGACGATACCCTGGTCTATTGCGGGCACGAATACAGCGAGGCCAATGCGCGCTTCGCGCTCTCGGTCGATCCGGACAATCTCGATCTCAAGCTCAAGGCCGAGCAGGTGCGCACCCTGCGCCAGGCCGGTCGCTTCACGGTCCCGACGCGGCTGGGCGACGAAAAGGCCGCCAACCCCTTCCTGCGCGCCGACATGCCGGCTCTCGCGGCAGCCACGAACCTGGTCGGCGCCGCCCCCTGGCAAGTCTTCGCCGCCCTGCGTAAAGCCAAGGACGAGTTCAAGGGCTAGCTCCGTCCCCTGCTCGGTCTTCCGCAATGGACCCCGGGACTTTGCCCCGGGGATGATCGGGGTGGGGCATCCAGCGGCGCGCAGGCGGTTCCACCGCGCAGCCCTGGTTCCAAGCCCCGAAATTGAGTCAAATTTTATCGATTCATCCAGCGTCGACAGCCGAAATACCCTTTAATATCAGGTATTTATCCGCCATCGCATCAACCTAGCTGGCGTCAGAACGCTTCCAGGTGACGAAGCGATAGAGGTAGACCGCCACCAGCAGCACCACGATGACTTTCGTGGCCGGGTCCACCCAGGCTTCGACCAGGTGGTAGCCCTCGTGGAGCACGTAGCCGGCGCCGGTCAGGAACAGGGTCCAGACGAAGCTGCCCAGGGCCGTGCAGGCCACGAACGGGGCGAAGGGCATGGCGGCGAGGCCGGCGGGAATGGAGATCAGCGTGCGGATGGCCGGGACCAGCCGGCCGAAGAGCACGGTCAGCCGCCCGTACCGGGCGAACCAGCGGTTGGCGTCGTCGATGTCGGCGGCCGAGATGGTGGCGATGCGACCGAAGCGGTCGGCCAGTTTCTTGAGGCGCTCAAGCCCCAGCCAGCGGGCCACCAGATACCAGGGGAGCGTGCCCACCAGCGAGCCCAGCACGCCGGCGATCACCACGCCCGCGAAGCCCAGGTTGCCCTCCGCCGCCGCAAAGCCGGCGAAGGGCATGATCAGTTCGGACGGGATGGGCGGGAAGAGATTTTCGAGAACCATCAGCAGAAAGATGCCGAGATAACCCTGCTCGGTGATGAACCCGATAATCCAATCGCTCATACGTCCTGATACCCTTGGTTAGCTGGCGGCCTTGGCGCGCATCAGCTTCTTGCGCTCATTGGGGTCGAGGGCGATCTTGCGCAGCCGAATCGACTTGGGCGTGACCTCGACATACTCGTCGTCGGCGATATAGCCGAGCGACTGTTCGAGCGTGAGCTTCTTGGGTGTCGTAAGTTTGACCGCCTCGTCTTTCGAGGTGGTGCGGATGTTGGTGAGCTGCTTGCCCTTGAGCGGGTTCACTTCCAGGTCGTTTTCCCGGTTGTGCTCGCCGATGATCATGCCTTCGTAGACGTCCACGCCGCCTTCGATCATCATCGGGCCGCGGTCTTCCAGGTTCCAGAGCGCATAGGTCACCGAAACGCCGGTGGCGTTCGAGATCAGGACGCCCGTGCGGCGGCCCGGCAGCGCGCCCTTGAAGGGGGCGTATTCGTGGAAGAGGCGGTTGAAGATCGCCGTGCCGCGGGTGTCCGAGAGCAGTTCGGGCTGGTAGCCGATGAGCGAACGGGTCGGCACGAAGAAGCGCAGGCGCGTGCGGTTGACGCCGGACGGACGCATGTCCACCAGCTCGCCCTTGCGCTCGGTGAGCTTCTGGACCACGACGCCCGAATGCTCGTCATCGACGTCGATGATGACTTCCTCGATGGGCTCGAGCTTGACGCCGTCTTCCTCGCGCAGCACCACCTTCGGGCGGCCGATGGTGAGTTCGAACCCTTCGCGGCGCATGTTCTCGATGAGCACGGCGAGCTGGAGTTCGCCGCGGCCGGCCACGTCGAAGGAATCGTTGTCGTCGCCTTCGGTGACGCGGATGGCCACGTTGCCCTCCGCTTCGCGCAGCAGGCGCTCGCGGATGACGCGGGACTGCACCTTGTCGCCTTCGCGGCCGGCCAGCGGGCCGTCATTGATGCGGAAGGTGACCGACAGGGTCGGCGGGTCGATCGGCTTGGTCACCAGCGGCTCGGAAACGGCCGGGGCGCAGATGGTGTTGGCGACGGTGGAATCCTCAAGGCCGGCAATGGCGACGATGTCGCCGGCTTCGCCCAGGTCGATCGGGGTGCGCTCGAGGCCGCGGAAGGCCAGGACCTTGGAGACGCGGCCCTTTTCCACTTCCTTGCCGGAGCGGTCGAGGGTGTGGACGGGGTCGCCCGCCTTGACGGCGCCCGAGGTGATGCGGCCGGTCAGGACGCGGCCCAGGAACGGGTTGCGCTCGATGGTGGTCACGAGCATGCGGAACGGGCCTTCTTCCACCTTGGGCTCGGGCACGTATTCGACGACCTTGTCGAGGAGCGGGGCCATGGATTCGCGCTTGCCATCGGGCTCGTAGGCCATCCAGCCATTGCGGCCCGAACCGTAAAGCACCGGGAAGTCGAGCTGCTCGGGGGTGGCGTCCAGGGCAATGAAGAGGTCGAAGATCTCTTCGAGGACTTCCAGGTGCCGCTCGTCGGTGCGGTCGATCTTGTTGATCGCCACGATGGGCCGCAGGCCCTGGGCCAGCGCCTTGCCGAGCACGAACTTGGTCTGGGGCATGGGGCCTTCGGCCGCGTCCACCAGGATCACCACGCCGTCCACCATCGAGAGGATGCGCTCGACTTCACCGCCGAAGTCGGCGTGGCCGGGCGTGTCCACGATATTGATGCGGGTATCCTTCCAGACGAGGGAAGTCACCTTGGCGAGGATGGTTATGCCGCGCTCGCGCTCCAGGTCGTTGGAGTCCATGGCGCGCTCTTCGACGCGCTGGTTTTCGCGGAACGAGCCGGACTGCTTGAGCAGCACGTCGATGAGGGTGGTCTTGCCATGGTCGACGTGGGCGATAATGGCGATATTGCGCAGGGACATCGAAAGGGTCACCAGTCTTGGCACGATTCCCAATCGGGAAGCGGAACGTCCGGTCGGCTCGTGCTGGAACAACAAAGCGCCAAGGTCCTTCGGGACACAGTGGCGCATTTTTCGCTGGTGGCCTTAGCGCACCGACGTGTCCGAAACAAGACAATTCGGCGCAAGGCAGACCTGCACGCGCGTTTTTAGGAGGCCTTGCGGACCTGGTTGGCGCGGGCAGCTTCCCGACGGAGCAGGGCGTGGACGGCGTCCGCGCCGATGGGTGGGCTGAACAGGAACCCCTGGACCTCGTTGCAGCCCTGGTCGCGCACGGCCTGGAGCTGTTCCTCGGTCTCGACGCCCTCGGCGGTAGTCGACATGCCCAGCGAATGGCCCAGCCCGATCACCGCCTTGATGATGGCCAGGCTATCGCCCTTGCTGTCGAGGTCGGCCATGAAGGAGCGGTCGATCTTGATCTTGTCGAAGGGGAAGGAGCGCAGATAGCTCAGGGACGAGTAGCCGGTGCCGAAGTCGTCCATGGAGATGCGCACGCCCAGGGCGCGCAGGCTATGCAGGGTCTGCAGGGTCTGCTCGTTGTCGGCCAACAGCAGGGACTCGGTGATCTCGAGCTCGAGCCGGGTGGCGGGCAGGCCGGTTTCGGCCAGGACGGCCCGCACCAGTTCGCCCAGCTTGCGGTTCTTGAACTGGATGGGCGAGAGGTTGACGGCCACGCGCACATCGGCCGGCCAGGTGGCGGCGGTGCGGCAGGCCTGGCGCAGCACCCATTCCCCGATCTGGACGATGAGCCCGGTTTCCTCGGCGATGGGGATGAACTCGGCAGGCGAGACCGTGCCCATCTCGGCATGGTCCCAGCGCAGCAGCGCCTCAAAGCAGGTGACCCGGTTCTCCTCGAGGCCAACCAGGGGCTGGAAGACCAGACGCAGCTCGTCGCGCGAAATGGCCAGGCGAAGTCCCTGCTCGATGACCCGCCGCTTCTGGAGGTCGGCATCCATGCCCGCCTCGAAGAAGTGGAAGGCCGAGCGGCCTTCGCTCTTGGCCTTGTAGCACGCGAGGTCGGCGTTCTTCATGAGCGTGTCGGTGGCCTTGCCGTCGCTCGGCGCCATGGCGATGCCGACGCTGGCGCCGATGAGAATATGGTGGCCCTGGATCTGGAAGGGCGCGGCGATGGCCTTGACGATGCGCTCGGCCACCTTGGCGGCGTCGGCCGGGTGCTCGACGGGCCGGAGCAGGAGCGAGAACTCGTCCCCGCCCAGGCGTGCCAGGATATCGGTCTCGCGGGTCGTGCCCCAGAGGCGGGCGGACACCTGCTTTAGCACCTCGTCGCCGATGGCGTGGCCCAGGGTGTCGTTGACCGCCTTGAAGTGGTCGAGGTCGATGCAGAGCACCGCTGCCTGCTCGCCGCGCTTGAGGCCGGTTTCGAGCTGGGCCATTTCCTCCAGGAACTGGATGCGGTTGGGCAGGTCCGTCAGGCCGTCATGGCGCGCCAGGTGCCGGATGCGGGCCTCGTGCTGGCGCTGCTCGGTAATGTCCTCGTGGGTCGACACCCAGCCGCCATCCTTCATGGGATGGTGCTGCATCATGATGGTGCGCCCGTTGAGCTCGTGCGTGTTCTTGCCGTATTCGCCATTGGCGATGACCTCGCGCCGCCAGCGGATATAGTCTTCGCGGTTCTCGTTCGAGCTCATGCCCTGGTCGAACAGCCAGCCCAGGATGGCCTCGAGCTGGGTGCCGGGCGCCAGATAGTCCTCGGGCAGGTTGTAGATGCGCTGATAGGGCTCGTTGCAGATGACCAGGCGCCCCTTGGCGTCGTACATGCAAAGGCCCTGGGAGATGTTGTTGACCGCAGCTTCCAGGCGAATGTTCTGACGCTCGAGCTCGTGCTTGCGGCGCTGGATGATCTCGCTCTCGGCGATTTCCTCGGTCACGTCCTCGTGGGTCACCACCCAGCCCAGGCCCGGCGCATAGACATGGGCGCTCTCGATGGTGCGGTCGCCGGCCAGCACCTCGCGCTCCTTGGCGCGCGCCCCGCCGCGATTGGCCAGCAGCTGATGGGTATAGGCCTCGTAGAATTCGGAAACCGTCTGGTCCGGATGGTTGCCCATCTGGGACGAAAGCTCGACGACCTCCTCGAGCGTCATGCCCTTGCGGATGCTCCTGGACGGAAAGTTGTAGATGTCCAGATAGTGCCGGTTCCACATGACGAGGCGGAACTTCGGACTCCATACGCAAAAGCCGTAAGGAATGCTCTCGAGCGCCGCGTTGAGCAGCAGCTCACCGGCTTCGTCTGCCTGCTGGTCCCCCAAACCCGCCTGCATGCGTCCACCCTTGATGTAAGAATTTCTCCAAATATCCGATCACGCTAATCCCCTTCGGATTAATGGGTACTTAACCGGATGCGGGCGGTTAAATCGGTCGGGAAAAAAGGCCCGCCTCAGGGGGCGGGCCTTTAGCCGATTGTGACAGGCTTTACTTGCCGGCCTTCTTGTTGCGGGCGGCGTAGGTCTTGAGCCGCAAGCCGTTGAGGCGGATGAAGCCGGCGGCGTCCTTGTGGTCGTAGGCCACAGCGCCTTCCTCGAAGGTCACAAGGTCCATCGAATAGAGCGAATAGGGCGAGGTACGGGCGATGACGGTGGCCGAGCCCTTGTAGAGCTTGACCGTCACTTCGCCGCTCACATAGCGCTGCGTGTGGTCAATGGCTGCCTGGAGCATTTCGCGCTCGGGGGCGAACCAGAAGCCGTTGTAGATGAGCTCGGCATATTTCGGCATCAGCTCATCTTTAAGATGGGCTTCGCCGCGGTCGAGCGTGATGGATTCGATGCCGCGGTGCGCCACCAGCATGATGGTCCCGCCCGGGGTTTCGTAAAGGCCACGCGACTTCATGCCCACGAAGCGGTTCTCGACGAGGTCGAGACGGCCCACGCCATGCTTGCCGCCCAGTTCGTTGAGCCTGGTGAGGAGCGCTGCGGGCGAGAGCTTTTCGCCATTGACCGAGACCGGGTCGCCCTTCTCGTAGCCGATGGTGATGATCTCGGGCTCGTTGGGGGCCTTTTCCGGATCGACGGTGCGCTGGGCCACGTAGTCGGGCGCCGGCACGGCCGGATCCTCGAGCACCATGCCCTCCGAGGAGGTGTGGAGCAGGTTGGCGTCCACCGAGAACGGGGCCTCGCCGCGCTTGTCCTTGGCGATGGGGATCTGGTTCTTCTCGGCATAGCTGAGGAGCGCGGTGCGGCTGCGCAGGTCCCACTCGCGCCAGGGCGCAATGACCTGGATGGAGGGATCGAGCGCGTTGGCGGTCAATTCGAACCGCACCTGGTCGTTGCCCTTGCCGGTGGCGCCGTGGGAAATGGCGTCGGCGCCGGTTTCCTGGGCGATCTCGACCAGGCGCTTGGCGATGAGCGGGCGGGCGATCGAGGTGCCGAGCAGGTACTGGCCTTCATAGACCGTGTTGGCGCGGAACATCGGGAAGACGAAGTCGCGTACGAATTCCTCGCGCAGGTCCTCGATGCGGATGTCCTTGATGCCGAACATTTCGGCCTTCTTGCGGGCCGGCTCGAGTTCCTCGCCCTGGCCGAGATCGGCGGTGAAGGTCACCACCTCGCAATTATAGGTCTCCTGCAGCCACTTGAGGATGATCGAGGTATCCAGGCCCCCCGAATAGGCGAGCACGACTTTCTTGATGTCTTTGGCCATGACTATGGTCTGTTCCCGGTTCTGATTTTGACACGATAGACCAGCGTGCGAGCAATGTTCTTGCGAAAAGTTCACGCTTGCACCACGCTGCGGCATAAAATGCCAACACATATGCGCACGGGAGCAGACAGTGCCAGAAATGCTCGACGCCGTCGATCGGCGCATCCTCAAAGCATTGCAGCGGAACGGGCGCATGTCCAATGTCGAGCTGGCCAACGAGGTGGGCCTGTCGCCGTCCCCGTGCCTGCGCCGGGTGCGCCTGCTCGAGGAATCGGGGGTGATCGACCGCTATGTCGCCGTGCTCAACGGCCCCAAGGTCGGCATCGGGCTCACCGTCTTCGTGCGCGTCTGGTTCAAGACCCAGGATTCGACCATCACCGAGCAGTTCGCCGAGACGGTGCGCAACTTTCCCGAAGTGGTCGAATGCTACCTCACCACTGGCGAATGCGACGCAATCATGCGAGTGGTGACGGCAGACCTCCATGCCTACTGGCGCTTCCAGGCCGACCATCTGACCCGCATTCCGAGCGTGCAGAGCGTCAAGACCGACGTGCCCATGGAAACCATCAAGCGCAGCTACGAGCTGCCCCTGCCGTAAGGCAAGGGTCCGGCGGAGCCAGGATATGCCGTTTTTCGTCCCCGACCTTTCCGTGGTCCTCGCCTTCGCGCTGGCCTCGGTGATCCTTGCCATAACGCCCGGCCCGGACATGGCGCTCCAGCTCAGCCGCGCCCTCAACTACGGGCGCGGGCACGGGGTGGCGGCCATGCTCGGGGCGATGGCGGGCGTGCTGGTCCACACCACGCTCGTGGCGCTGGGCATTTCCGTGCTCATCATCGCAGCCCCGCCGCTCTTCCTGGCGCTCAAGATCGTCGGCGCTCTCTACCTGCTCTGGCTCGCCTACCAGGCCATCGTCAATGGCGGGGGGCTGCGTATCGCAGAGGCCGCCAAGCGTCCGCCCACCGTCTGGCAGAGTTTCGTTACCGGGGTGGGGATCAACCTGCTCAACCCCAAGGTGGTGCTGTTCTTCGTGACCTTCCTGCCCCAGTTCGTGGATGCCCACGATCCGGCGGCTACCGGCAAGCTCTTCTTCCTGGGCGGCGAGTTCGTGCTGCTCTCCATTCCCCTGGGGCTGGCCACGGTGATGGCGGCCGATTGGCTCGCGGCCGCGTTCAGGCGCACCAAATGGGTCGAGCGCACGCTCAACTGGAGCTTTGCCGGCATCTTCGCGGCCTTCGCCGCCACCATTCTCTCCGCCCAGGCGCGCCACTGATGAATTACCGCCACGCCTTCCATGCGGGGAATTTCGCCGATGTGGTCAAGCACCTCATCCTCACCCGCATCATCGAGTATTTCAAACTCAAGCCCGCCGCCTTCCGCGTGCTCGATACCCATGCCGGGGTCGGCCTCTATGACCTGCGCGGGGAAAAGGCCTCCAAGACCGGGGAGTGGGAAGAGGGTATCAGGCGGCTGTTCGACAGGCCCCTCACCGGCGAGGCGGCCCGGCTGGCCGCGCCCTATCTGGAGGCGGTCGCGGCGGTCAACCCCAAGGGCGGGCTGCGTTACTATCCGGGGTCGCCCTTCGTCACCCGGCACCTGCTGCGCGAACAGGACCGGCTCTTCGCGCTCGAGATGCATCCGCGCGATGTCATGGCGCTCAAGGAGAATTTCGCCGGCGACATCCAGGTGCGCGTCACCGAACTCGACGCCTGGGCGGCGCTGGGCACGCACCTGCCGCCCAAGGAGAAGCGCGGGTTGGTGCTCATCGATCCGCCCTTCGAGGAGAACGACGAGTTCGGCCGCATGGTCAGGGCTCTCGAGAAGGCCCACAAGCGCTTTCCCACCGGCACCTACGCGCTCTGGTATCCCGTCAAGGACCCGCGCGAGGTCGAGCGGTTCGTCGGTGCCCTCAAGGCCACCGGCATCCGCAGGATGCTGCGGACCGAGCTCACCATCCGCCCCGCCTCGACCCCGCCGCGCCTGCATGGCACCGGCATGATCCTCATCAACCCGCCCTATGTGCTCGAGGGCGAACTGGCCGTGCTGCTGCCGCCGCTGGCGGCGCTACTGGCCGACGAGGGCAGGGGCCGCCATCGCACCGAGTGGCTGGCCGGGGAATAGTCTTCGGCAAATCCGGGTCGTCCCTTCGCCTCCCCGGGGCTAGTTTCGTCTCCGTCCCGGAGAGAAACCGCCCGTGAGCCAACTCGCCTTCAAACCCGTCACCGCCGCCAACCTCGCCGATTTCGAGGCGCTGTTCGCCGGGCCCGGCGGGCCGAAATTCTGCTGGTGCATGGTTTGGCGCGCCACCGCCGAGGAAGGGCGCGGCACGCCCGGCGAGGTGCGGCGCGGCCAGATGCTGGGCCGGATCGCGCGCGGGGTGCCGGTGGGCCTCCTGGGCTATGACGGGGAAAAGCCCGTGGCCTGGGTTTCGATCGCGCCCAAGCCGACCTATCGGCGCCTCAAGGGCCCCGAACCGGCGCAGGGCGAAAACGTCTGGTCGCTGGCCTGCATGTTCGTGCTGCGCAAGTGGCGCGGGCGTGGCCTGGCCCATCAACTCATCGCCGCCGCTGTCGCCCATGCCCGCGCCGAGGGCGCCGATGTCGTCGAGGCCTATCCCGTCGCCCCCGATGCGCCGAGCTACCGGTTCATGGGCTTCGTCCCCGCTTTCGAGGCGGCGGGCTTCTCGCCGGCCGGCATGGCCGGAACGCGCCGCCACGTCATGCGTTTGAGCATGACCCGCTAACTATTCGGCAACCATACGCAAAGCTATTCCAAAGCTGGGGCAAAGCGTTAACAAGACCTTTACGTTTGGCACGTTGGCTGCAACGTAGCGGGTAGGCCCCTGTTCCGGGTGTTCCGGGAAGAGACAGGTGGCCCAAACCGATACAGGGACGGCCGAAAATGTCCGATAATGAGACAGACAAGAGCCAGGATTTCACCCGCTACCTGCCCGTGGCCACCCAGGCCCGCGCGGAGCGCCCCTCCTTGGCGCGCACCAGCTCCGATGTCAGCTTCCTCAGCCAGATGATCGCCGAGCGTCAGCGCCTGCCCCAGCAGCGCGACAAGCGCCGCGCGCCAGTCGGGGAAGCGGTGGGCGCCTACGCCACCGGCATCAACCGCGCCGTCCGCCGCATGCCCGCCGGTTACCGCCATACAGGCGTCGCCTGATTCTTTTGGTCTTTGGAATTAGGGCGCGGGCCGCGCCCGCTCTTTCTTCGCCCACTCTGAGAGAAGGCGGCGCTTAAGCGCCCGATGAGGAAAAGGGCCAGGGTCCCGATCAATCTTCCGGATCCCCACCTCGATACCTCCCCGGCCGGGAGGGAGAAAAGGCTTGAGGCGCCCTATCCTGGCGTCTACCCGAACACCACCGTCTTGCGGCCGTTGAGCATCACCCGGCTTTCGAGGTGCAGCTTCACCGCCCGCGCCAGGACGCGGCTTTCCACGTCACGCCCCGTGGCGATCAGGTCGTCCGGGCTCATGGCGTGGTTCACGCGCTCGATTTCCTGCTCGATGATCGGGCCTTCGTCGAGGTCCGGCGTCACGTAATGCGCCGTCGCCCCGATGATCTTGACCCCGCGCTCATGAGCCTGGTGATAGGGCTTGGCGCCCTTGAAGCTGGGCAGGAACGAGTGGTGGATGTTGATCACCTGCCCGTAAAGCCGCGTCGAGAGCTTGTCGGAGAGAATCTGCATGTAGCGCGCCAACACCACCAGGTCCGCCCCCGTCTCCTTGACGAGTTTTAGAACCTGTTCTTCCTGCTCGGCCTTGTTGTCCTTGCTGACCGGGAGCACGTGGTAGGGGATGCCCTCGTATTCGGCGGTCTTGCGCGAATCCTCGTGGTTGGAAACGATCGCCACCACCTCGGCCTCGAGCCAGCCGACCCGGATCTGGTAGAGCAGGTGCAGGAGCGCATGGTCGAATTTCGAGACCATGACCAGGATCTTTTTCTTCTGGCTCTGGTCGATCAGCGCGGTGCGCATGCCGAAGCGCTCGATGGCAGGCTTGAGCGCCTTTTCGATCGCGTCGCGCTCGACGCCTTCCGGCGCCGTAAAGGCCAGGCGCATGAAAAAGCGCCCGGTCTCGCGGTCCCAGAACTGATTGGATTCGGCGATATTGGCATTGAGGGCGGCGAGTTCGGTGGTCACCGCCGCCACGATACCCGGCCGGTCCTCGCAGGAGAGGGTGAGGATGAAATTGCTGGCCGGCATGTGCGCGATCCCCCGATGGTTTTTCGTCGGCGGCGATATGCGAGCCAAGCGCGCCAACAGTCAAGGGGAAGCAGGGGAGGGTCGCGGGTGCCGGCCCCTCATCCGGCTTTCGGCCACCTTCTCCCAGACGGGGCGAAGGCGATGTGGCTCGGCTCGTGCCCCATCACAACCTCGCCCCCTCGGGGAGAGGTCGCCGCGCAGCGGCGGGTGAGGGGGACCGCGCCCACATGCCGCCTTACCTTCCCCTCGTTCCCGGCCTATATCTCCGCCACCACCACCGACCCCAAGTCCGAAAAAATGTTCCAGACCGCTCCCGCCGCCGCTTCCTTTGCCAGCAAGTCCGAGCTGCACGCAGAACTCGCCTTGCAGCTTTCCGGCCTCTTCACTGGCGAACGCGACAGGATCGCCAATGCGGCCAACATGTCGGCGCTGATCTTCGACATGCTGCCTGATCTCAACTGGGCCGGGTTCTACTTCCTCAACGCGGCGGGCGACGAACTGGTCGTCGGCCCCTTCCAGGGCAAGCCGGCCTGCGTGCGCATCGCGGTCGGGCGCGGGGTGTGCGGCACCGCCGTGGCTGAAGCGCGCTCGATCGTGGTCCCGGATGTCCACGCCTTCCCCGGCCACATCGCTTGCGATGCCGCCTCGCGCTCCGAACTGGTGGTGCCGTTGCTACGTGACGGCAAGGTCATCGGCGTCCTCGACCTCGATAGTCCCCATCCAGGCCGGTTCGATGACGAGGATCGAGCCGGACTGGAGAAGGCCGCGGCGATCTTCGTGGACGCCACCGACTTCTAGAAGAACCCCTCATCCGGCCTTCGGCCACCTTCTCCCCGACGGGGTGAAGGCGATGATGCACGATCGTGCCCCAGCGACACCTCGCTCCCTCGGGGAGAGGTCGCCGCGCAGCGGCGGGTGAGGGGGAGCCCCAGGTTCCGGCCTCGCCTAGGCCTTCACCAGCCACTCATGCTCGGGCGCGTTGTAGAACTTCCAAGTCCGCTTCGGCCCGGCCATGACGTTGAGGTAATAGAGGTCGTAGCCATGCGTGGCCGCCACCGGGTGATAGCCCCTGGGCACCAGCGTCACGTCGCCATCCTCCACCACCATCGCCTCGTCGAGGCTGCGGTCGTCGGTATAGACGCGCTGAAAGCCAAAACCCTGCGGCGGGTTGAGCCGGTGGTAATAGGTCTCTTCGAGGAGACTTTCGTCCGGCAGGTTGTCGGTATCGTGCTTGTGGGGCGGGTAGCTCGAGGTGTGTCCGCCCGGGGTAATCACCTCCACCACCAGCAGCGATTCTGCCGGATCGGTTTCGGGCAGGATGTTGGTCACGTAGCGGGTATTGGTGCCGGTGCCGCGGGTGATCTGCGGATTGGTCCCGGGTGCGATGAGGCGGGCCGGCAGCTTGCCGCCAGTGCCCGGCGCCGAGCACACCGCAAGCTCCAGCTCCGTCGTCGCCTCGACGCTCCACTCGGCCCCCGCCGGCACATAGACCGCATAGGGCGCGCCCTCGAAGGGCGACATGCGCTCGCCGATCTCGCCAAAATCTTCGTCGCCCCCCAAAACTTTCGCGCGGCCCGAGACCAGCACCAGGCAGATCTCGCGCTCGCCGGTCTTCCCGGCCGCCGTTTCGCCGGGCCCGAGCTTCCAAAGCTCGAACCCGACATAGGTCCAGCCTGCGCTTTGGGGCGTCACCGAAACCACGCGGCCGGACGTACCCTGCGGCTTAACTTTTAGGTTTGACATTCTTGCGGACCTCCTCCAGCGTCTTGTCGAATGTGATAAAGAAGGTCCAGATGCCGTAGGCCAGCATCACCAGCGACAGGACGCCCCAGAACTGATCGTGGTTGTAGAACCATTCCCAGAGCGTCCAGCAGGCGATGGCCGCAACAAGGATCACCCGGCGATAGAGCGGGGCGAACCAGCCCAGGGTCATGAAACCGGGCTTTTCGGGCTTTTCGGGCTTCTTGTCTTCGCTCATCGTTGCGATCCTTTCGTTGGCAGGGCGTTTCTAGCGCCCCCTCAACGGGTCGGAAAGCCCTGCGTCTCGACCGTATAGCCCGCCGCGTTCATCACGCGCATCAGTTCGGCGTGACCGACCTGGGCCATCCGCAGCGGCGGGTTCTTCCTCGGATCCTGCTCGGCCTCGACCACGAACCAGCCCTCATAGCCGTAATCGGCGAAGCGCTGCACGATGGCGCCGAAATCGAGCGAGCCGTCGCCGGGCACGGTAAAGGCGCCGAGCGCCACCGCATCCAGGAAGCTCTGCCTGGTCCGATCGAGCCCGTCCACCACGGCGCGGCGGATGTCCTTCACATGCACGTGGTTGATGCGGGCATGGTGGTTGTCGATCGCCCGCAGCACGTCTCCGCCCGCAAAGGCCAGGTGTCCGGCATCGAGCAGCAGCGGGATGCCGGGCCCCGACGCCGCCATGAAGGCGTCCAGCTCCGGCTCGGTCTCGACCACGGCCGCCATGTGGTGGTGGTAGGAGAGTGGCATGCCCTGTTCGGCGCACCATTCCCCGAATGCCGTGACCTTCCTAGCGTAGGCCTTCATCTCGTCGTCCGAGAGTTTCGGCTTGGTCGCCAGCGGCTTGGAGCGATCCCCCTGGATCGAGCGGCCCACTTCGCCATAGACGATGCAGGGCGCGTCGACGGCCTTGAAGAGCTCGATCATGGGGAGGATGCGGTCCTTGTTGGCGGCCAGGTCCTCATCGACCAGCGTGCCCGAGAACCAGCCACCGCAGAGCGTCACGTCGGCGGCACGCAGAATCGGCAGCATGACCTCCGGATCGTCTGGGAAGCGGCGGCCCTTCTCCATACCGGTGAACCCGGCCGAGCGCGATTGGCGCAGGCATTCCTCGAGCGAAACGTCGTCGCTCAGCTCCACCAGGTCGTCATTCCACCAGGCGATCGGGGACATCCCCAGTTTGGCTTTCATCTTCTTGGGTCCTAAGCCTGTCTTTGATCCTTGAGCGCTTGCTCATAGTCCTTGCGCGCCGCGTTCACCTGCTTGCGGTCCGAAACTTCGGGCACCGCCACGTCCCACCAGGCGCCGCCCGCCTCGGTGGTGATCAGGGGATCGGTATCGATCACCAGCACGGTGGTGCGCGTTTCCCGGGCGGTTTCCTTGAGCGCCGCTTCGAGCTCGGCGATGGAGGCCACTTTCCTGGCCACCGCGCCCATCGAGGCGGCATGGGCCGCGAAATCGATCTGGGGCAGCACCTCGTGATAGGTGTCCTTGAGCAGATTGTTGAAGTTGGCACCGCCGGTGGCCATCTGCAGCCGGTTGATGCAGCCATAGCCGGCATTGTCCAGCAGCACGATGGTAAGCTTGGCCCCGAGCATGATCGAGGAGGCGATCTCCGAGTTCAGCATCATGTAGGAGCCATCGCCGACCATCACCACGACATCGTCATAGGGCCGCGCCAGCTTGACGCCCAGGCCCCCGGCGATCTCGTAGCCCATGGTCGAAAAGCCGTATTCGAGGTGGTAGCTCCCCGGCCCTTGCGCCTGCCAGAGCTTGTGCAACTCGCCCGGCAACCCGCCGGCGGCGCAGACCAGCACCGCGTTCTCGCGAGCCCGCTGCACGGCGCCGATCACCTGGGCGTCCGAGGGCAGCTCGTTGGTGGGGGCGGTGGCGGTGCCTGCGGCTTCGAGCCAGGTGGATTTGCCCTTGAGCGCCTTTTCGGTCCAGTCCTGGTCGACCTGCCAGGCGCCCAGCGAGGCGTCCAGCGCCTCGAGCGTCACCTGCGCATCGCCCACGAGCGGCAACGCCCCGTGCTTGCCGGCGTCGAAGGGCTGCACGTTGAGCCCGACGAGCCGGACGTCCTCATCCCGGAACAGCGCCCAGCTGCCGGTGGTGAAATCCTGAAGGCGCGTGCCCACGGCCAGCACCAGGTCGGCCTCCTCGGCCAGCGCATTGGCCGCCGAAGTGCCGGTCACGCCGACCGAGCCCATGTTGAGGTAGTGGTCGTGCGGCAGGCTGGACTTGCCGGCCTGGGTTTCCATGACGGGCAGGCCATGGTTTTCCGCAAAGGTGCGCAGGGCCTCGGAGGCCTCAGAATAGAGCACGCCGCCGCCCGCAATGATCACGGGCTTCCTGGCCTTCTGCAGCGCCACGGCCGCCGAAGCGAACTCGTCGGCGTCCGGCAGGACACGGCGCGTCTTCCATACCCGTTCGGCAAAGAAGCTCTCGGGATAATCATAGGCCTCGGCCTGGACGTCCTGGCAGAGGCTCAGGGTCACCGGTCCGCATTCGGCGGGGTCGGTGAGCACTTCCATGGCCCGGCGCAGGGCTGGCATGATCTGCTCGGGCCGGGTGATGCGGTCGAAATAGCGCGAGACGGGGCGGAAACAGTCATTGGCCGAGACCGTGCCGTCGCCGAAATCCTCGACCTGCTGGAGAACCGGGTCGGGCCCGCGATTGGCAAAGACATCGCCCGGCAGCAATAGGATCGGCAGGCGGTTGACATGGGCGAGGGCGGCGGCGGTTACCATGTTGAGTGCGCCCGGTCCGATGGAGGTGGTCGCGGCCATGAAACGGCGCCGGAAGCTGGCCTTGGCGAAGGCGATGGCGGCGTGGGCCATGCCCTGCTCGTTCTGGGCGCGATAGGTCGGCAGTTCCTCGCGCACCGCATAGAGTGCCTCGCCGACGCCGGCGACATTGCCGTGCCCGAAAATGGCGAAGACGCCGCCGAAGATCGGCACCTTCTCGCCTTCGATCACCGTCATCTGCCGCGTCATGAACCGCGCCAGGGCCTGGGCCATGGTGAGACGTACAGTTTTCTGGCTCATGGCCGTTTTCCTCCCTGCCAGCGCTTCTGGCTCACCGCTTCCCCGGGCCTCCGCAGGGGAGGGTGTTCCGGCCGGTGTATCCTGTTCATCGAGCCCCACCCGCCTCTTCACCTCCCTTGTGGGGGAGGCCGGGAGGAGGGAGCCCCAAACTCATTTCTCGGGGCAGAAACCCCTCATCCGGCCTTCGGGCACCTTCTCCCCGACGGGGCGAAGGCCCCGTGGTCCCATCGCGCCCCCCAGCGTCACCTCGCCCCCTCGCGGAGAGGTCGGCCGAAGGCCGGGTGAGGGGGAGCCGCGGTCACCGGACCGGCCTCAGGCCTTCACCGGCCCCGCAACCCGCTCCCAGATTCCCACGAGCGCTCCGAACCGCGCCGCCATGTCCGCCACCGCGTCCTCGTCGTTCATCGTACCAGCAAACCACGCCTTGGCGGCATCGGCAAAGATCGTACGCCCCACAGCAAAACCCTTCACGGCTTTCGCCGCCTGCGCCGCCTCAAAGCCCTTCTCGAGTTCGTCCTGGGGCGCGTCCAGCCCCAGCAGCACCACGCCACGGCACCAGGGGTCGTTGGCCGCAATCACGGCGTCGAGCGCCGTCCAGGCCGCTTCGCTCTTTTGCGGCTCGAGCTTCCACCAGTCCGGCTTGATGCCGGCGGCGTAAAGCTCGGTCAGCGCCCGGGCGATGGTGTCCTCGCGCAGTTCCCCATTCTTGCCCGCAATGATCTCGACCAGGATATCGCGCCCGATCTTCCGCGCCGCCTCGTAAGCGGTGCGCAGCTTTTCGGTCTGAACGCGCTTCAGCTCCGGTTCGTCATCGGGGTGATAGAAGCACAGGCACTTGATGCAGTGGTCCACCGGCCATTCCACCAGCCGGCTTCCCACGTCCTGGGAGAACTCGAACTGCAGCGGCCGGCTGCCCGGCAGCTCGATCGGCTTGCCGATCCAGAATTTCTGGTACTTGGTCGACGCGAAGAGGGCATCGCGGCCGTATTTGTCGTCGAGCAGCATGCCGAAACCCTCGCGATCGCCCGCGACCCTCCCCGCCGCTTCCACCGCCAGAGCCTTGAAGGCGGGAATGCGATCGGCCTTGTCGCCCGCAATCGCCTCGAGCTGGGAGCGGTGGTCGATGGCCAGCGCCATCAGCCGCGGATAGTGCCGCCGCCGGTTGGTGGCCCAATGCAGGTGATTGAGCGCCTCGTCCCTGCGCAGCGCTTTTTCCTTGGACCCATTGGCAAGGAAGTAGGAAAGCTCCTCCCAGCTCGGATATTCCGGCGCGCAAAGCAGGCGCGACACGGCAAAGGCGCCGCAGGCGTTGGCCCAGGTTGCCGAAACGGCATGGGGCTCCCCGCGCAGCCAGCCGCGCAGGAAACCCGACATGAAGGCGTCGCCGGCCCCCAGCACGTTATAGACCTCGATGGGAAAGCCCTTGCCGACGATGCCCTTTTCGAGATCGTCGGGGATGGCGCCGTCATAGACGATGCAACCCATCGGCCCGCGCTTGAGCACGATCACCGCCTGGCTCAACGCGCGGATGGTCTTGAGCGCCGCCAGGAGGGTGCTTTCGCCCGAAGCGATCAGCACTTCCTCTTCCGTCCCCACGATGAGGTCGCAATCGGCCAGCACGGATTTGTACTTCTGCGAAACGACGTCGGAGGCGACGTAGCGCTCAAAGCCGGCCTCGTGCCCCGCCAGCCCCCAGAGGTTCGGCCGGTAGTCGATGTCGAACACCACCTTGCGGCCATTGGCCCTGGCGATGCGGATGGCCTTCTTCTGGGCCGCTTCGCTGTTGGGCTTGGAGAAATGCGTGCCGGTCACCACGATGGCGCGGGCACTGGCGATATGGGCCTCATCAATGTCGCCCTCGTCGAGTGCCATGTCGGCGCAATCGGTGCGCACGAAGATCATGGGCGAAACGCCCTCGGCCTCGACCGAGAGCAGCACCAGGGCGGTGAGGCGCGCCGGGTCGGTCGCCACGCCCTTGACGTCCACGCCCTCGCGCACCAGCTGCTCGCGGATGAACCGGCCCATCTGTTCGTTGCCGACCCGCGTGACCAGCCCGGATTTCAGGCCCAGCCGGGCCGTGCCGACCGCGATATTGGTGGGGCAGCCGCCCACCGATTTGGCGAAGCTGCCCACGTCTTCGAGCCGCGTGCCGATCTGCTGGCCGTAGAGGTCGACCGAGGATCGGCCGATGGTGATCACGTCGAGCCCGGGCTCGCCCGATCCCAGGCTTGTGCGTTCCTCACCGGCCATGCTTGCATCCCCCTAGAAAAGTATTGGACAGGCTTTTGCGGTCGCTATATGCCTAGGCCGAAATGAAACATCAATTCTGAAATTACGTCAATTCAGAATGTTTGTTCTGTTTTCGGGGCGGAGAGGGCGGCGGCCGGAAGGGCCGTTCATCTTCGCTCGGAATCCATACAGATTTCCGGCTTTGAGGAGGCATGGACATGGTGCGGTTTGGTGTTCTTGGGGCAGGTCGGATCGGGAAGGTCCATGCCCATTCGCTGGCGGATTCGGGCCGGGCGAGCGTGGCCTATGTGGCCGATGCGATGCCCGAGGCGGCACGCGCGCTGGCCGACGGCGTCGGCGCGAAAGTCGCCTCGGTCGACGAGGTGATCGCGGCCAGGGACGTCGATGCCATCCTCATCGCCACGCCGACCGACACGCATGCCGATCTCATCGAACAGGCGGCGCGCGCCGGCAAGGCGATCCTGTGCGAAAAGCCGGTGTCGCTCTCGGTTGAACGCATCGAAAAGTGCCTGCCGGTGGTCGAACAGGCCGGCGTGCCGCTGATGATCGGCTTCCATCGCCGCTACGATCCGAACTATTCCGTGCTCGAAAAGCGCATCCGCAACGGCGAGATCGGCGATGTCGAAATCGTCACCATCGCCTGCCGCGACCCTTCCGCTCCCCCGGTCTCCTATATCGAGCGCTCTGGCGGCCTTTATCGCGACATGATGATCCATGATTTCGATATGGCGCGGTTCCTGCTCGGCGAAGAGCCGGTCGTGGTTCACGCCCTGGGCGGGAACCTCGTCGATCCGGCGATCGGCAAGGCCGGCGACATCGACACCGCCGCCGTCCACATGCAGACCGCCTCGGGCAAGATCGCCGTCATCACCAATTCGCGCCGTGCCACCTATGGCCACGACCAGCGCATCGAGGTGCATGGCTCCAAGGGCCTTCTGCGCGCCGGCAACGTGCATCTGACCACGGTCGAGAAGGCCGACGAATCCGGCTGGACCGAGGACAAGATCCCGTTCTCGTTCATCGAGCGCTACGAGCAGGCCTACCGCATCGAAATCAACGCCTTCCTCACCTTCCTCGAAAAAGGCGAGAAGCCGACCGCTTCGGGCTACGATGGCCTGATGGCCCAGAAACTGGCCGAAGCCGCCACGGAATCGCTCAAGACCGGCCAGGCCGTGAAGGTCAAATAAGGGCAGGGGCCTTCCCCTTGCGGGGGAGGGCAGCGAGAGGG